>OGYY01003320.1_pt1 | contig 10425 bp, 10 predicted proteins | sample 1576671 | NCBI WGS metagenome assembly OGYY01 (sample SAMEA3541593, study PRJEB24748) | human gut metagenome | biome: human gut; feature: human-associated habitat; material: faeces | place: China | collected 2012 | reverse complement strand
TAGCATTTTGTCCTTGGAGAGGGACTCTAATAACTACTACTTTATAATACGAGGATTCCTACGCCAAAGAACATGACAAGGAACCAGATGACAAACCACACCATGGAAAGGCAAACGCAATACGGCATTACCGAAGGCGACGGCGAGATCGTCACCGTGGCGCTCTCTCAGGTGGGGAACACAGGCAGTGCGCCCTATTGGAGCTGGTACGGCTTTGGCAGCCGTGTGGAATGGTGCGCCTGCTTTGTGAGCTGGTGTGCCAATGAGTGCGGCTATATCGACGCTGGTGTTATTCCAAAGTTTGCAGCCTGTGCGTCCCAAGGCGTCCCGTGGTTTAAGGAGCGCGGGCTGTGGCAGGATAACAGCTATGAGCCGCGCCCCGGCGACATCATCTTTTTCGACTGGGATGATGGAGGCCAGGACGATTCTTCCGACCATGTGGGGATTGTGGAGAATGGCCGCGTCTACACGGTGGAGGGCAACTCTGGCGACTCTGTGCGTCAGAACAGCTACCCCGTGGGATACTATGAGATTTACGGGTATGGCACACCCGCCTATTAACAGCCCCAAAAAAGAAGAAGCCCAGCCGCGCAGGCGGCTGGGTACATAATGATAATAACAAAAGCATCGTCCCCTTGACAGCAAGACAAAAATATGCTATCCTAACTTTTGTTTGATAATTGGATTATCTTAAATAAAGTAATTATCCGAGAAGGGCGGAAATATTTTGAGTTACTGTTCTGACTTGACAAGAGAGCGAATTATGGAATGTGCGAAAGTGGAATTCCTAAAAAAAGGCTTTCAGGCAACGCAGCTTAAAGATATTGTTACCGCTGCAAAGGTTACAACAGGTGCAATATATCGACATTTTAAGGATAAAGAAGCGTTGTTTTTTGCCTTAATCGAAGATGTTTACCATTATACATTAGATTTTCTGGATAATGCAGAACCTTACGATAAAGTTGGAATTAGAGAAGCTATTGAGAGGGATTCTGTTGAAGCGTCATATGTTCAGGCAATGACATATGTCAACTATATGTACGAGCATTTGGAGGAATTTCAACTCTTGCTGAAATGCAGCAAAGGTTCTCGCGTCGAAAACTTTATAGAAGAAATTACAATTCAATATACGAAACAGAATGCCCTATTTGTAAAGGCGGCATATGAAGCGGGATATGCGAAATGTCTGCCAAACGATATAGAAATACACATTTTGACGCATGGATATATTACTGCACTATGTGAGTGTATTTTGCACGATGTTCCTTATGAAAAGGCGGAGGATTATGTAAAAAACATCATAAAATTCCAGCACTATGGCTGGTATGGTGTATTAGGGCTTCCGCTAAAATAAGTGGCTTTTGCCATTTATTTTTTGCCAAATAGTTAGTTTTTGCTAACCTATTTAAGGAGGATTTTTTCATGAAGAAAAAAACGAAACCTGGAGCAATTCATCAATTGTTGAGTTATGCAGGAAATAATAAAAAGCAACTATATCTTTCAACCTTTCTTGCAACGCTGGGCGAACTATTCGGGATGGCCCCCTTTATTACAGTGTCATTATTAGTCGCGGAACTATTTAACAAAACAGCTACTATTCAAAATGTATGTATCTTGTTTGCAGTCGCTTTGGGCGGGCAAATATTAAAACTGTGGCTTACATATCAATCCTCTTTTATGTCGCATAAGGCTACATATAAAATATTGAAAAATATCCGTAGCAAAATCGCAGATAAAATGCTTCGGGTTCCAATGGGCGTCATGTTGGATACGCCGACCGGAAATTTCAAAAATTTGATGGCAGATACAGTTTCAAAATTAGAGGATTCGATGGCTCATTTTATGCCTGAAATAACCTCTAATGTAGTGGCTCCCCTATGCTGTATACTACTGGTATTTATTCTTGACTGGCGCATGGGATTAGCTGCATTGATTACAATTCCCCTCGGACTTTTGGGTTACATTGGAATGATGAACGATTATGTGAATAAAAGTACCACTTATATGAAATCACAAAATGCGATGAACAGTACGCTGGTTGAGTATGTAAATGGTATAGAGGTTATTAAGGCATTTAATCAAGGAAGTGCTTCTTATAGTAAATTTACAGGTGCAATTAACTTCTTCCATGACAGTACTCTGGCATGGTGGAAGCAGAGTTGGCTTTGGTCAGCAGTCATTCAGGCTGTAATGCCGACAACATTGTTGGGAACGCTTCCGATTGGCGCATGGCTTTATATGACTGGAACATTACCATTATCAGATTTTATCACTTGCATTATCCTTCCTATTGGATTTATTGCCCCGCTTATGCGAGTAGGAAAATATTCTGAACAATTTAATATGGTGAAAGCCTGCCTCGATCAAATACGGGATTTTATTGAAAAACCGGAACTGAAACGTCCAGAAAAAAATGTTGCACTGGATGAAACAGCCTATCGCTTTGAAAATGTTTCTTTCGCTTATAACGAGACGGAAGTTCTGAAGAATGTATCCTTTGAAATCAAACCAGGTACTGTTTCAGCAATTGTCGGCCCTTCCGGTTCCGGAAAATCAACGATTGCAAAACTCATGGCTGGTTTTTGGGACGCCACAAAAGGAAAAGTTATTTTTGGCGGAAAGAATATTAAAGAGATTCCTTTCGCACAGTTGATGGGTGAAGTCAGTTATGTTGCACAGGACAATTTTCTGTTCGATGAAAGTATCCGTGAAAACATCCGGCTCGGAAAACCGGATGCGACAGACGATGAGGTGGTAGCTGCTGCAAAAGCTGCTTGCTGTCATGAGTTTATCGTAAAGTTGGAAAACGGATATGATACAAATGCCGGAGATGCAGGAGGAAAACTTTCTGGCGGAGAACGTCAGCGAATTACTATCGCAAGGGCGATTCTAAAAAATGCAAGAGTAATTATTCTTGATGAGGCCACAGCTTATGCTGATCCAGAAAATGAGTATCTTATTCAAAACGCTATCAGTAAACTTGTAAAAGGAAAAAACCTCATCGTAGTAGCTCATCGTCTTGCGACCATCCAGAAAGCTGAGCAAATCCTTGTGGTGGAAAATGGAAAGATTGTTGGCTGCGGCAGACAGGAGGAGCTTCTATCAGAATGCCCACTTTATCAAAGGTTATGGAGCGATTATGTGAGTTCGGCTGATCAAGTGGAAGGAGGGGAATTTTAACATGTTTTCAATTATAAAAAGGATTTTACGGTTATCTGGAAAATATCGTCCTCGTGTAATTGCCGGACTGATCTGCAATGCTTTGAAATCCTGCTGCGCCGCCTTTGTATTTTTTGCTGTGCTATTGGTAATGTTGAATATCGAACACTTAACAGAGACTGTCATTTTACAGGCATTTGGAATTGTTGCACTTAGTGTTTTGGGCCGCTTTTTGTTTCAGTACCTAAGCGATGTGCTAATGAGTGCGTCTGGATATGAGATTTTCCGGGAAAAGCGTCTTGAGATTGGAAATCAGCTCAAAAGGGCACCAATGGGCTATTTTACAGAAAATAATCTCGGCACCGTACAAACAGTATTGACAACAACAATTTCCGATCTGGAAGGGAATTGTATGCTTGCACTAACATTTTTGGTAGGAGGTTTTGTACAGGCGCTTGCCATGACGCTAATGTTGGGTATATTTTGCTGGCAGATTGGGTTTTTGGCTTTAACAGGAATTTTAGCGGGAATTCTTGTACTGGGCCAGATAAAAAAGCGGGCCGGCGCGCATACGGAAGATATGCAAAATGCTCAGGAATTGTTGGTGGGAAGTGCATTAGAATACATAAAAGGCATTTCTGTTCTGCGCATATTCGGAAAAGGCAAAGAAGGAAAAGGAAAAGTGGATCAAGCCTTTGAAAATAAGTGTCGCAGCGATATAGCGGTTACAATTTCTACTGCCGGAATTATGAAGCTGTATGAAGCCGTATTTAAGATTACAAGTTGCCTGTTATTTTTATTGTCAGCTTTGCTCTATTTGTGGGGAGTTATCACATTGCCCTATTGCCTTTTATTTATCATCTGTGCATTTTTAATGTTCATGGAATTGGAATTGATGAATGACGGGGCCTTTTTGAGTAAAATGCTCGCTACGCAGTTGGATCGGCTGGATTTCATCTCAGATATACCGGTTTTAGATGGAGACGGAAAGGATATTGTCCTGAAATCATATGAGATTGAACTGAAAGATGTTATTTTCGCTTATGACAGCCGTCCGGTTTTAGATGGAATCACCTTGAAAATCCCACAGAACGCTACTTGTGCTATCGTTGGGCCGTCAGGTTCAGGGAAAACAACTTTGTGTAATATGATTGCAAGATTTTGGGACGTAAATTCTGGAAGTGTTAAAATTGGAGGACACGATGTAAAAGAATTTACTTGTGATAGCCTTTTATCATATGTAAGTATGGTATTCCAAAAGGTGTATCTGTTTAATGATACGATTGAAAATAACATCAAATTCGGAAAACCTAACGCGACCCATGCGGAGGTGGTAGAGGCCGCTAAAAGGGCCCGCTGCCATGATTTTATAGAGGCGCTCCCGCAAGGCTATGAAACAATGATAGGAGAAGCAGGTTCCACTTTGTCTGGGGGAGAAAAACAGAGAATTTCAATAGCAAGGGCGATATTGAAAGACGCGCCCATCGTTATTTTGGATGAAGCGACATCCAGCGTAGACCCGGAAAATGAAAAAGCTCTTTTGGACGCAATTTTTGAATTGACGAAAAATAAAACACTAATTTCTATCGCTCACAGGCTGTCTACTGTTCGGACGGCAGATCAAATTATTGTCATTGATCAAGGCCATATTGTTCAAAAGGGAACCCATAAGGAATTAGCAGAAAAAGAAGGGATTTATCGTACTTTTTTGAAGTGCAGGGAGAAATCCATCAGTTGGAAGCTATGAGGTGTGTTGCCATGAAAAAACAATTTCCAATTATATCTTTTGAACATGCCTCTTTTCAGTATGAAGGACAGTCTCAGGAAAGTCTAAAGGATGTAAAGCTTATCATAAAATCGGGAGAATTTCTTGTTATTACTGGGCAGAGCGGATGTGGAAAGACCACATTAACCAGGTGTATCAATAATTTGATTCCCCGCTTTTTTGAAGGCAGATTATCCGGCGAAGTCATTGTATCGGGACGTTCCATAAAAGAATCGGACGCCGGTGAGGCTGGTAAAGAGATTGCTTCAATTTTTCAAGATCCCCGCAGTCAATTTTTTACTACAAACAGTTCCAGCGAAGTTGCGTTTGCCTGCGAAAACTATGGAATTCCACATAAAGAAATCGTTAAACGTGTTAACAGCGCCTTTCAGTCACTGAATATGGAGAACCTAAAAGACAGAGATATTTTTGCCCTGTCCAGTGGAGAAAGGCAAAAAGTTGCTTTTCTCGCAGCGACTACTCTTAATCCACAAATTTATGTGCTGGATGAGCCTTCGGCTAATTTAGACATTCATACAATCTTACAGGTAAGAGGGATTCTTTCTGCTTTGAAAGCCGCTGGACACACGATTATTGTTTCAGAACACAGATTGTTTTACTTATACGGACTCGCAGATCGCTTTTTAATTATGGAGGATGGTCAAATCTGCGAAGAATTAACAGGTGAGGAAATGGCAGAATTATCTGCTGTCCAAATGCACAACAGAAGGCTTCGCCCGTTAAATTTGGATTTAATACAAATAGAAAGGAAAGAATCTATTTGCCGCTCGGAAGTATTTCTCCAAATTAGAAATTTGAGCTTTTCGCATAAAGCCATGCCGGAACTTCTTCACAACATTTCATTAGAAGCCTACAAAGGCGAAACGATTGCCTTGATTGGAGAAAATGGTTGCGGGAAAACAACATTGGGGAAAATCCTGTCTGGCTTGATTCGCTGCCGCCAAGGTGCGTTTTACATTGATGGAAAGAATGTGAAGCAACAAAAATTATCCGACTATGTGTACTTTGTTATGCAGGAGGCAGATCACCAGCTTTATACAGACAGTGTGACGGAGGAATTGAGGTTAGGAAATAAAAGGATTCCAAGCATAGATGAAAAAGTGTCTCAAATTTTGAAAATGCTCCATCTGGAAAACTTCAAAGACTGCCATCCGTATGCTTTATCAGGCGGTCAAAAACAGAGACTGACAATAGGAGCGGCAATGCTTTCGGAAAAACCAATCATCGTTTTGGATGAACCAACAAGCGGGTTAGACTGGGATAATATGTGCGCTGTTGCCAATGCTGTTAATTATATGCGTGAGGCTGGAAAGCTGGTCTTTATTATTACGCATGATCTGGAGTTTATCAGCCTGACCGCCTCGCGCGCTTTGATTTTGAAGGAAGGGATTATTAAAGATGATTTACAAATGACGGAACAAAACAATTTCAAAATCGTAAAGAATTTTATGGTTGAGGAAGGTGGTGAATAAATTGAGAAAGCATGGAGTATATTACGATTCTCGCATAAAACTTCTGTTGATTCTATTGACATCAGCTTTGGCGTTTGCTTTGGGTGGAGGCTTAACAGGCTTGTTACTCTTTGGCGTCGTTTGCCTGTTTGCTTTGCTAAGTGGACTTTGGAAAACAAGTATCAAATTTGCAATAGTTTATATAGTTCTGCTTGTGTTGGCGCAAGTCCTTCCAATTCATTTATCTTCCGTGATAACATTCTTTTTACTAAGAATTTTGACTATTGCACTTGCTTTGAATATTCTATTTCAGACTACGGAAATATCGGAATTGATAGCAGCGCTTCAGGCAAGTCATATCCCTCAAGCAATTGTGATACCAGTGGCTATCATATTGAGATTTCTTCCATCTTTGAAACAAGATGTGCTTTATATAAAACAAGGGATGAAAACGAGGGGCGTGGGATTGTCTTTTTGGAGAATAGTAAGTCATCCGGCGCAGACATACGAAGGCTTTTTAATCCCTATACTTATGCGCCTTCTGATGACGGCGACAGAATTATCCGCATCAGCGGAAACGCGAGGCATCAGCTATCCTTGTGAAAAAACTCACTATATATTAGTTGATTTCCGCTTAAGAGATAGTATTTTGTTGATAGGTATGCTTGCTCTTTTTGCGGTTGTCATATGGACATCGTTCCAACCAATATCATTTTAAGGAGGATTTATTTCATGCAAACCGAAAACAAAAAAGGATTTCAAGTAAAGGATTTGATTGTCACAGCTCTTTTATCTTTGTGCGCACTTGTTATCTATATCCTTTGTGCGTTCCTATCTTTTTCTCCCTACACGATGTTAGTGGTAAGCCCATTGTGGTCACTATTGGCAGCTATTACATATTTCCTTGTAGCAGCTAAGACTAAGAAACCGTGGACACTGTTCATTTTTTGTGCGATAACAGGCATTTATGGATTTTATCCGCCCATGATAATTTGCTGCATTATTGCTGGCATTATTGCTGCGTTGATCGCGTGGAAAACAGGTTGCACTAATGGAAAAACACTTACGATCAGTTATATCATTTATATGGTTTTAGCAGCATTCAGTGGTACATATATTCCCTTCTTGTTTTTCTCAAATCAAACACTTGAGCAGTATGCGGGAATGTTTGGCGAAAGTTATTTGGGAATTTTGCAAACGTTAGTATCACCTGTAACAGCTATCATAATGCTTGTCGTTGTTGCAATTTGCGCCTTTGTTGGCGCGCTCAACGCTAAGAAACTGCTCAAGAAGCATTTCAAAAAAGCAGGTATGGTGTAAATGAAGTAATTATATGTGTCAGAAGGAGGTGTGCCATTATGCCCTTAACATCATCTATGGAGGACTATTTAGAGGCTGTGCTGGTGCTTCAGCAACAAAAGGGCTATGTTCGCTGCGTAGATGTGGCGGAGCTTTTGGATGTAAAAAAGCCTTGCGCAACTCTGCATGATTAATTATAATACTACAAAAAAACTCATTGCGTCCTTCCTAATTTTATTTATGTGTATCTCGAAATGCAAATGGCTGCCTGTTGCCCTTCCTGTATGCCCGACATATCCGATAACCTCTCCGACCTGCACCTGCTGACCGGTGGTGACGCAGATGGACTAACAGTGGGCGTACAGTGTTTCCAGCCCGCCGCCATGGTCGATTTGGATGTAATAGCCGTAGCTGCCGCCCCAGCTGTCAAGACCGTTGGCAACGGTGACGGTTCCATCTGCGGCGGCGAGGATTGGCGTACCCTCGGCGCAGGCAATGTCGGTGCCGGTATGGGAGCTAACCGCACCGGTGATGGGGTCTACCCGGTGTCCGAATTGCGAGGTAATCGTACCCGCAACGGGGATCGGCCATTGCAATGTACCGGTCGGGGTGCGGGTGCTGTCGGGAGACATGACCTTTCCCCCGCCCTGTGCAAAACTACTTAAAATATACGGAAGTATTTCTATTATTTGCATTTTTATTTAGAGTCCTTTCGTGTTCATTATCTTGAAACACTTTCATTATATTACTTAGCTTTTTTGAAATCAACGATTATTACTGAATAAACGTTGATTTTTTTATAAATAGTACGTTTTTTCTTAAAGAACAGCGTTTTATTCTGGGTTACATAGTTACTGGTAAATATGGAGTATACTTATGTCACCAAATACGAGGAGGTGATATGTCAAGAGAAAAATAAATAAAAATCGCATTTTTTTATGACTCTTTCATTAAGACAAAAAACACCCACCTAAGCCCCGCCGATTTTGATTTTCTCAAAAGCCGGGCCTGGAACATCACCGTGGCTCAAAATTAATGAGCTTCCGGTGCCCTGTATAAGCAGTTGTCTTTCAGCAGTCGAAAGACAAGCCGCACGAATTTACGGGCAGTTAATGCGAGGGCACGTTTGTGCTGGTACTTGTTGACTTCTTTATATTTGAGGTGGTAGAAACGGCTGTACTCTGCGTCGCATCTCACAAGAGACATAGCAGCTTCACACAGGTAATATTTTAAATATCGATTTCCGGATTTTATGAGGCGTGTATTTTGAACCTCAAAGTCACCGGATTGATGCTGTGACCATACAAGACCAGCGTGTTTTGCTAAAGCAGCCTGATTAGGAAACCGGTTGATATCCCCAATCTCTGCAATGATGCCGGCAGAATAAACTGGGCCGATCCCGTTAACTGAAGTCAGAGTATTGGGGATCAGTTCCATCTGTGCGGCAATTGCCTTATCAAAGGCTTTGATTTGTGATTCCAAAGCTTTCATAGAGCTTATGGATATGGAAAGCACCTGATTGACAGAGTCGTTGACTGTCTTAGGAAGACGGTAGGAACTCCGGGCGGCTTTCTGGATGGCTTTCGCTACGGAATCCGGGTCAGGGAAACGCTTTTTCCCTTTCTCAATGATGAATTCCGTGAGCTGATGTAAGTCCATGTTTGCTAATGCCTCAGCCGATTCAAAGGATTCATAGACGGCTAAGGCAGTAGTGCTGAAGGTATCGGAAAATACCTTCTCCTGCGCCATCGTAGAATACTTCTTAAACAGCTGGTTCAAAAAGCGCTGTTTTTCTCTGGTAAGGTTCTGAACAGCGAAGAACCTGGCCCTGGTGAGGTTCTTAAGGGCAGCATAACGGTAGTCGTCCAGATAGACCTCTTTGTTGATTCTACCGAAGCGCAGGCAGTCAGCAATGACAAAGGAGTCCACATAGTCATTCTTGGGCAGGTCGTTGTAAGAAAGCTTGAATTTATTGACCTGCTTGGGATTGAGGACATGGATCTTCTTGTTGTACGGCGCAAGAGAGCCGTCTTCCCTTAAGAAGCAGACGAGATTGTCGCCATAGACGGAGGTTGCCTCCAGACCGATGACAACGTCAGTAAGGGATTCGGAAGTGATAGCTGAAAGGATACGCTTCACAAGCTGCCGGGAACCATCCCGGGTGTTGGGAACTGAGAAGTTGCTGTGTTTGGAGCCATCGGGCTTCATCAGATAAGCCACGTTGGATTTGCTGCTCACATCAATACCGACGTAAAGCGGACTCATAGGATCACCTTCTTTCGTAAGAGTATGCGTGGTCAATCGGCTTGGCAATACCCATGATCATGGAGCATCAACACCCTCGCAATATCAGAATTCGGTCAGAGATGGGCGGATGCGAACCCCACTGCAAAAGGGTTACCCATGAACTCCGACAAACAGCCAGCTGGTTTGAAGTTAACATCCATGTCAGGGGAACAGACTTTCTATGAAGTAACCACAGAGGTTCAACAGGAGGAAGGAAGAACTATTACCTGATTGACCCAGGGATCAATTATATCATGGGTATAACCAAACCGATTGATCTTGTTCTTTATTTATTCAGTTATCAAAGAACTAGGTAACTATTAACTATAAACTTATTATACGAGGAGGAATGAGGATGAAAAAACGACTGACGACACTGTTCTTGTGTCTGTGCCTGGTCTTTACCATGCTTCCGGCCACGGCCCTTGCCGGGGAAGAACAGAC
>OGYY01003314.1_pt1 | contig 10437 bp, 10 predicted proteins | sample 1576671 | NCBI WGS metagenome assembly OGYY01 (sample SAMEA3541593, study PRJEB24748) | human gut metagenome | biome: human gut; feature: human-associated habitat; material: faeces | place: China | collected 2012 | reverse complement strand
CCATCAATGACGGTGTGGACAGCCTGAACGGGGACGATGATTTTACCCCGTTCCGTAACATTATGAAGAACATAGGCTATTTGAGAAGGGTGTTCTGCTGAATCGCTCTTTTTCGACAAAGCGATGTGGTTCAATCGCAAACCGTTTTCATAGAATGTTGTCGTGCGTATGCCCGGACTGCAGTTGCAGCCGAGGTTTTTCTTTTTCCATTATACCACTCCAACAAAGCGGTAAAAAATTTTGATGTCCTGGTGGCGCTGGCCGTCTATGACAGAGCGCTCTCCAATCTCGATGTGGTCGATCAGTTCCTCGACGATTTCCCGGTCAAGCTCCTGCAAATCCAGATAGCGGCGGATAAGACCCGCCCATTGATGGATATTTTCGACTTCCTGCCGGACTTTCTGTTCCTCGGCCAGAAGGACCTCCAGCCGGGCCGTCTTTTGGATGCGTTCCTGTTCACTTTTCTGAATCAGAACAGAAAAGGTGTCGCTATTGATCGCGCCGCTGACCTTATCCTCATAGAGCTTGGCGGTCATGTGTTCCAACTCTCCGGTGCGCCGCCGCAGCCGGCTGATCTCCTGCCTGGAATTCTCCTGCTTCGCCGCGCTTTGGGAAAGAATCTGCCGTTTAAGCTTGTCCAGTACAGCATTCTCATCCTGCACTACCGCCTGACTTTGCGCCCTGATTTCATTCAGCACCAGCGTTTTCAGCGAGATTTCATAAATCCGATGCCAGGAACAGGCGCTGCGCCCGGTGGTGAGAAAGTGAGAGCAGATATAGGAAACATACCGTTTGGCCGTTCCATTTTTCCTGCGCTGGGTCTCGCGAGTGGCTACCAGGGGGTGGCCGCAGCCAGCACAGACCAGCTTCCCGGTAAACAGGGCGGGCAGAGGGGCGGCATGGTTCGTCACCTGCTGTTTGACTGCCCGGTTCTTTTCCTGAACAGCTTCCCAGACCTCCGGCTCAATGATTGCTTCATGGGCGTTCTCATGGCGAATCCATTCTGTCTCCGGCTTTCGGATCATGGTCCTGTCCTTGTAGGAACGAGTGCCGGTGTGATTTTGCGTGATAGTGCCAAGATAAACCGTATCATTCAGGATATTTTTTACCGCAGCATAGGTCCAGAGCTTGGAGTATTTGCAGCTGCCCCTTTTCCCGTAGTGCAGTTCCCAATGCCAGCGGGGAGAAAGGATGGATTTCGCGTTCAGCGCCGCCGCAATCTTACCATAGGCCATGCCGGAGCAGCGCATCCGGTAGATTTCCCGCACCACAGCGGCAGCTTCTTCATCAACCACCAGCCGGTGCTTATCCTCGTCGCTCTTTCGGTATCCGTAAGGGGCGTAGGCGGTCAGGTATTGGCCGCTTTTCTTTTTGGCGTACAGCACCGATTTGATTTTCCCCGACAGGTCCTTCAGATGATAGTCATTCATCAAACTGCGGAAGTGCAGCATATCCGTGTTGTCGCCCTCGCTGTCCAGGCAGTCCAGCACAGACACAAACCGGCAGCCAAGGGACGGGAAAATCACATCGGTATAGCGGCCTACCTCTACAAAGTCCCGTCCCAGGCGGGATAGGTCTTTGACCAGGATCAGATTGATCAGGCCATGGCGGGCGTCCTTCAGCATCTCCAAAAATCCGGGCCGCTGAAAATTGCCCCCGCTGTATCCATCATCCCGGTAAGTCTTGACCTCAATCCATCCATTCAGCATGACAAATTTGGAGAGGATTTCGTACTGATTTTCAATGCTGACGGATTCATCGCCGGGGATGTAGCTTTTTGCCTTTGCGGAATTGGAGGCGTCATCCACACTCAGGCGGCAGTAAATGCCGACTTTATATTGCTTCTTCAAGCGGCTGCCTCCTTTCTTCCGGGATATTTTCGCTTGCGGCAATATTCCTTGCCAGCGCCGCATCTACATTCCCTACATAGCGGTAGTAAACGCGGAGGTCGCAAATCCGCTGTCCATGGACTTTTTTGGTTTCTCCAACCTCAATGCGGTCCACCAGTTCAAAGAGGATGGATTCATCCAGTTCGGTGATTTCCGTGTACTGGCGGATGATCGCAAGCCAGCGGTTGGCATCGGTCTGGTTCTCCAGATAGCTTTTGACCCTGTGTTCCAGTTCCGGGATTGCTTCGGACTTTTCGGCCCGTTCCGCTTCATATTTGCGCATCAGGGTCTGGAATACGGTCTGTGGGATTGTCCCGGCGCATTTATCCTCGTAGAGATTCTGCATCAGCCGTTCCAGTTCGGAAAGCCGCGCCGTATATGCTTTCAGTTCCTGTTCGCAGGAGGAAAGGCGGCTTTTGGCTTCTTTATCTTTCAAGCGGATAATCTGCTGAACCAGATGCTCCGGGTCATATTCCGCAAAGCGGGCCTTTTCCCGGATGTCCTCCAGCACCAGCTGTGTCAGCACATTTTCATAGATGGTGTGGATGGTGCAGGCTCCCTTGCCGCTGCGGGAGTAGTTCCCGCAAATGAAGGAGCTGTACCGTCCCGGCGTTCCGTCCTTATAGGTGAATCGCTCCACCTGATTTCTCATTTTGAATCCGCAGTCCGCGCAGTACACAAGGCCGGTGAAGATGCTCTTGTATCCGTCAAAGGCCGGTGTTTTCCGCACCTTCTTCCGGTCAATGCTGACCACGGTATCCCACAGTTCCCGCGAGATAATGGGTTCATGGGTCCCTTCCACACGAATCCATTCTTCCTCCGGCTTGCCCACGAGCTTGCGGGATTTATACGATAAGGTTCCCGTTTTCCCCTGGATCATGTTACCGATATAGACTTCGTTGCGGACGATGTTTTTTACCGTCTGATCCGCCCACTTATGATTCACACGGCGCGGATCGCTTTGCCCTTTACGCTGGTAGTACAGCACGCCGGGGGACGGGATGCCTTCTTCGTTCAGCGTGACGGCAATGGCGTGAAACCCTGTCCCGGCTGCCCGCATCTCGAAGATACGGCGCACAATCGGGGCGGTGTCCTCGTCGATCACCAGGTGGTGCTTATCTGCCAGGTCACGCTTATAGCCATAGGCGGGGTAGGTTCCCATGAATTTCCCGCTTTCCGCACAGGCTTTTTTGACTGCCTTGACCTTCTTGCTGGTGTCGCGGCTATAAAATTCGTTAAATAAGTTCAAAAAGCACATGACATCGGTGCTGCCATTGGTGCTTTCCGTGTCAATGCCGTTGTTCAGGGCGATAAACCGGCAGCCCAGGGACGGGAACAGGTAGTCCGTATACTGTCCAAATTCGATGTAGTTACGGCCAAAACGGGACAGGTCCTTGACCAGGATCACATTGATCCGCTTGGCCTTTGCGTCCTCAATCAGCCGCTTAACGCCAGGGCGCTCGAAATTTGTCCCGGAGTACCCATCATCAATGTATACGTCAACTTCATTCCAACCCCGCTGCCGCACATAGTTTTGGAGCAGCAGCTTCTGGTTCTCGATACTGACGGATTCCCCGTCGCGTTCATCATCGTTGCTCAGACGGCAGTAGATGCCGACGTTGTATGTTTTTGTGGTCATCTTTATTTTCCCTCCCGACAATCCAGATTCCATACCTCGTGCGGCGTGATGGCTCCACAGGGAATATCCCTGTATGAACATCGTAACGGAAAATCCATCGCCGCGCAAGGGTGCGGGTCGCCGGTGGCGACCTCTAAACGCCGAAGGCGATTAGAAGCACCGACCGAGCCGACAGGCGAGAAGCGGCAAAGCCGGGAGGATGGTGTAACTATGTGGCCGTGTGCGCGGAGCAACCGGCAGGTGTGGAAACCTCCGACATGGCGCGCCGGACGGCCAGCTGCTCCAGTGTCTTTCCCAGCTCTTTCTCGCCCGAAAAAAAGCTGGTCACACGGTAAATGGTTCTCCCAATTTTGACCTCTTTGTAGGAGGTCGTAGGGGTAATTTGCTGATGCATATTGACGCACCTCCAGTCAAAAACTGCTTCTTCATAAAATATGAGGAAACAGTTTGTCTCAATTCATATAAAAGAAAGCAGCTGCACCGATAAAGTCAAATGGATAAAGAACCTGTTGATTGGTGCGGCTGCTGTATTGTAGTTTGGTATGTATTCGTCATATTTGCCACGCCCCCTGACGATGGGGACATTCCTGGCCTCCGCTGGCGCGGCTGTCATAACTCCGCAGCGTCGTTTTACTCGTGCGCCGCAGGGTTCCCCCCAAGTCTATGGCGGGCCGTGAGGAAGTATCTTTAAGCCCCCATGCAGTCACCGCGCCCGAAGTGCCGCCTCCGGGATTCAGACTGGCGTTGATCGCTCAGGACAACCGGTTCATCACCTCCTGGGTTGTCCATCCTGGCGGCGCGTCTGATTCGCTCGTACATGGGTTATGTACCAGAAATGCCGTCTATTCAGTTGTCAATGTACCAAAAGAAGGGAAAGGTTGTCCTTCTAACAGTAGTGAAGGAAACGGCGATTTTTTCGCGCTGTCAGTCAGACTTTTTCAAAATTTTGGACAATCGTTTCAAGCCTCGATGGATGCTGTCGTACACCCGGCTGAGGTCAACGCCTTCTGCCTGGGCAATCTCCTTGACGGTCATTCCCAGATAGAAACGGGCATAGATCCGCTTGGCCTGCTTGTCCGGCAGCGCCATGACCGCAGCATAGAGCTGCTCCTGCAGCTGCTTGCTCTCCAGGATTTCTTCCGGGGTCGGCGGGTGCCGCAGCACGGCCTTTTCAATGCCGTTATCATAGTCCAGGGAGTATTGGGCCTTGTAGTTATACATCTGGCGCTTACGGGCAGCTTCGGTTCTCTTATCCGCCAGGAACACCGCCTGTATTTCATCAGACACTTCCAAAGAGACATCGGTTTTATAAATATCGGGATACAGCTCCCGAAGGTTGATTTTCTGCATTATGTACCTCCATTTCGATTCACGGTTCGTTGACGGGTGAATCGAAAGGAGGAGGAGATCGGCAGTGGGGCAGAAGTCCAGGGCAGCATGGTCCGATGCTCCGGCTCCACAGGCATAGAAAAACGCTCGGACAGCAGAAAGCTGTTCGAGCGCAAAAAGTACGGTATTCCGTTACATTCTGACAATTTTCGCGCCGCCGGTCAGACGGGGCCTGTTCGGTGGCCGCGCTTTTTTTGGCGGCGGCGCAAATATTGTCTGAATTTGCCGGTAGTCAGAGTATTTCATGGGCGGCTCCCTCCTAAAGCCGCCGTGTCAGCGTATAGGCGTCACTCCTTTTGTGAGGGCATAAAGGAACGGCGGCCTTGCGTGTACTTCAAAGCCGCCGTGATGGAATCAGGGCATGGGTATTCGGCTGCTGCACGACGGCTTTTTTCTTTTGCCGTCGTCCGGCAGAATGTCGAATTGCAATTTTCATGGAATAGACTGCCAGCAAAATGTGAATTTCTCTCTATTCTTACTGCACCATATGATGGAATAAAAACTCCTTGACCCTTTCTGAGCGCGGGTTCGTGAAAAGTTCCTGCGGCGGGGCGTCCTCTTCAATGACGCCTTTGTCAAGGAATAACACGCGGGTGGAGATGGTACGCACAAAGGTCATCTCATGAGAAACGATAATCATGGTTGTTCCCCTTTGCGCCAAGGATTTGACTACCTCCAGCACCTCGCCCACCATTTCCGGGTCCAATGCACTGGTAGGTTCGTCGAACAGCATCAGCTGGGGTTCCATGCACAGCGCCCGGGCAATCGCCACCCGCTGCTTCTGTCCACCGGAGAGTTCCACTGCGCCCCGGTGTTGAAAAGCTGCCATGCCCACCTTTTCCAGATTTTCCAGAGCGATAGCTTTTGCCGTTTTTCGGTCCAGCCGCTTGACGGTTATCAGGGGGAGCGTGCAGTTTTCCAACACAGTGTGATTTGCGAATAGGTTGAAGCTCTGAAAGACCATGCCCACCCTTTCGTGCAGTTGTTTCAGGGGAGCCGACATATTTGCATAATCCGTCCCGTCCAAAATTACGGAACCCTTGTCCGGCTCCTCCAGGAAATCAATACAGCGTATCAGGGTAGACTTTCCAGACCCGCTGGGGCCAATGACGGAGATCACATCGCCTTGATACACGTCCAAGTCGATTCCTCGCAAGATGGATTCGCCGTCAAAACTCTTTTCCAGCCCCCGCACACGGAGGACACATTTTTTCTCATCCATTGGCTTTGGCCCCCTTTCCGGGATTGCGCCGGCGCAGGGCGCAGTCCACCAACTTGTTCAACCCATAGGAGAGCAGGACAACCAGCGCCAGATACAACACAGCTGCCACAAGGTAGGTAGGGAGATACCGGTAGGTTTTACCCGCAATAGATGTGGTGGCGAACATAAGCTCTCCAAAACCAATAACCGTGAGCACCGATGTACCCTTGATATTGTTAATCAACTCGTTGACAATGGAAGGGAGGCTGTTGCGTATGGCCTGGGGGTAGACCACCCGGGTAATAGACTGCCAAGGCGTAAAGCCCAGGGAAAAGGCCGCCTCCTTTTGACCCAGTTCCACAGAATCGATTCCGCCGCGAAGCACCTCAGCTAAATAAGCGGCAGAATTCAAAATCACAGTAATCAATGCAGAGGCAAACAGAGACCAAACCTGATTGACCTGCGTGACAGATGCCCCCGGCATCAGGGCCTTCACAATGGCGAAGCCTCCGTAGTAGATAATGCAGGCCTGCACCATCATGGGCGTCCCGCGGATAATGGTCACATACAGCTTCTCCAGCGTCACCAATATGTATTTTACATACTGAACAGGTCTGGGGTCCCGCAGCGTTGGCTCATTCTGCCGGATGTAGGCCAGCACCACGGCAAAGGCAAAACCAATCCCTGTGCCCGCTGCCGAGGCCGCCAGGGTCTGGCCGATACCGCTGATCCACGCCTTGCGCTCGCTCATCAGCAGATAAAGCATAGCATCCAGATCGCCTTCCGGCATTTCAGGAAGCCCCGCCACCCGGATAAACCGGTATATCATCCATACGGCCAGGACAAGCACGAGAGCAGCAACGGCGCCCCAGAACCAGCAAAAATTCTTTGCTTTCAAACTCGTTTTCATAATTGATTACTCGCCTCCGCGCTCGATAGCAGCGTCAAAGAGTGCCGTTCTGTCTGCCTCGCTGATTGTATCCAGTGCTGCATTGACATCTTCCAGCAATTCCGTGTCTCCTTTGCGAACACCTACGCAAATGCCGCTGAAATCCAGCTCAAAGCCTTCTCCTTCATCGAAAGTAAGGCCAATCAATTCCTCATATTGGGAGGTATAGACCTGCACGGTTTCCCGGTTAATGACAATTCCGTCTACCGTCCCCTTGAGCAGCCGATCCAGCATGGCGGGAATCGTATCTACCGGAGAAATATGATTGACACCGGGAATCTGGTCAATCACCGTGTCCAGACGGGTACCCCGCTGGCCCAAAATAGAAGCGCCGCTGAGTTCTTCCAGAGACGTTGCCCCGGCATAGGCCGAATCCTTATTCACCAGAACGGTGTACTCTGTTTTGGTAACAGCGTATGTATTGGAAAAATCTGCGGCCTGACGATGCTCCGGGGAATCCAGCATACCGGAAACAACCATGTCAATCTGGCCGTTATTCAGCGCCTGCATCAACCCGTCAAAAGAAACCTTGACGAACACAGGCTCCTTGCCCATGGCTTCCGCCACCCGCTTGGCAATTTGCACATCGTAGCCATCGCCGTAAAAGCCGTCATGGTTTTCAATCGGCATATTGTATTCGGTGGCTACGTCCTCTTCCCAGTTGTAGGGGACATAGGCGAACTCACAGCCAATGCGCACCGTATTATCCTCCGTTTCCGCAGAATTACTGCTGCATCCAGTGGCAAGCAATAAGACCGCCGCCATCAACACACAAAAAACCTTTTTCATAAATTTTCATCCTTTCTTTTCAAAAAATCTTCTCTTAGCCTCTTTTGGATTTTGGGCCTGTACCAGTCTTGAAACAGCAGACAGCATCTTGCGGTGTCAAAGGATGTACCATTACAGCAATAGCTATGCAGCACAGCGGATCGCATAGCCAAATCATGCTGAATCTGTCTGTCAGACGGGAATTCTTGGGTATCAGGCATATGATTGTTTTTTTCGGCACTTTCAACCGTGCTTTTCTTTAGGCGCAATCCCATATACTACTACATTTCCTCCCTCAAGCTACTAAATTTCGCTTTCATATTTTCAGAAAAGACGGTAGTAAGACGAAGAAGCTCTACAATATCCTCGTCGGCCATGTCAGCCATAGCATTTATTTCCGCTCTGGCAGCGGGTGGGACAATGCCTTTCGCATACTCCAATCCGGCATCCGTAAAACGGACAATCTTATTCCGGCGGTCATTTTCTGATTCTGTCAAAGACACATAGCCCAATTTCCAAAACTTTTTGATAATGGCACTGATCGTCTGCTTGGTTGCCGACATTCGATCACTAATTTCCGATTGCAGGCAACCATCTGAAGAAAACCAGATGATGTCCAACACAAACAGTTCCTTCGCCGTCAAGCCATGCTTTCTGGCGCACATTTCGTAGGCAGCATATTGCAAATCCCGCAGCCTGCCATATTGATTGACATAAGCCCTCACTTTTTCCAGCTCCACATGATTATCCTCCTATTTTTGACGGTCTAACATTTGTTAGTCCGAGATTTGACTTTAGTATAGCACAAGAGATATGCTTTGTCAAGGGAACGCAAAATGGATTTTCGTCATGATATGTGGGAGGACATCCTGCACGACAGATAAAATGCAGGAGCGACAGCTCTGATAGCCGCCGCCCAGATAGTTTGCAATCTTTCTATTTTTTCTAACAGGTAGGACAATAGGTACTTCCTCTGCCGCCAATTACCATGCGGCAAAGGAGTTCTCCACAAATGGAGCAAGGCTTTCCTTCACAGCCATACACCTGCAAAAACGGCGTGTTGCGATAATCCTGTCCTTTCGTTTCTAAATATTCCTCCGGTGTCATTTGGTTCTTTTCGATAAAATATGCTAATTGCTGGGGAATGGCGGCGGCAAGCCGCGACCATTCCGTTGCTGTCAAGCTGTTGGCAAGCCGCGCCGGATGGATTTTTGCTGCAAACAAAATCTCATCCGAATAGATATTGCCGATGCCGGCGACGATGCTCTGATCCAGTAAGCATTCCTTTATTGCCTTTTTGCGCTTTCCCAAACGATCCCGCAGATATTCCGCGCTGCATTCCGAAGCCAACGGCTCAACTCCCAGCTTTTCGATGCCGCTGTATGGATCGGCTTCACCGTTTGCGATCAGCCAGAAACGTCCAAACCGGCGGGTATCGGAAAAACGCAGCTCCCTGCCATTGCTTAGTCGAAAAACAAGATGGGTATGCTTTTCTTCCGGCATATCCGCAGGCGTTATCAGGAGGCATCCGGTCATTCGCAAATGCAGGACCATATGGTCGCCGCTCTCGAACCAAAACAGCAAAAATTTCCCCCGGCGCTCGGCACGGTCAAAGGTCTGTCCCATTAACCTGCCGCAAAACTCGCCCGCAGAGGGATGTGCAATAATCTCCGGTCTATGAACCCCAATATCCTGAATCGTAAGACCCTGCACCTGTGGTTCCAGCACTTGTCTGATTGCTTCTACTTCCGGCAATTCTGGCATACTCCTTACCGTCCTTTCTTTCCTATTCACATTCCTTTTTTCGCACTTTTCTTTATTTTTTCGTGGTAGAAATAATTCACAATGACAGGCGGCGCTTCAAAAGGATGCATCATACTGTCATCGTTTACCACATAGTCAAGACCGGTTTCTGCGGCATAGGCTTTCAGTTCTATATCCAGAAATTCCCAATATTCTGAATTTCCCTTTTGATAAATCTCCTGGTAAATCGGCAGCAGCTCCGGGTGCTTTTCCCGTATATACTCCAAAATCACCGTTTTATAGCTGCCGCGCAGGTTGAGATTTTCCAGCCATACCAACTGGCACTGGCCCTTTACCCTGTCGATAATGGAAGGCACGTCCGTCAGCGCCGGAAAGATAGGGGAGATGAAACAGGTTGTTCGGATGCCTGCCTCATGCAGCGCTTTCATGGCGGTGAGCCGTCTTTCAATCGAAACAGCTTTATCCATATCGGCCCGGAACGTCTCATCTAAAGTATTGATGGAAAAACCAACCCGGATGTCTGAAAAAGTCTTAAGCAGGTCTATATCCCGCAGAACCAGGTCAGACTTCGTTTGGAGTGTTATTTTTACGCCGCTGCCCTGTAATTGTTCCAGCAAAGAACGTGTGCGGCGGTATTGTTCTTCCTGGGGATTGTATGGATCGGTCACGGTACCAAAGAACAGCTCTTTTCCGGCATACTTTTCCGGTTTTCTGATCTCCGGCCAATACTTTACATCCAGAAACTCTCCCCAGGGCTCTGGATGATTGGTAAACCGTTTCATGAAACTGGCATAACAGTATTTGCATCCGTGAGTGCAGCCCACATACGGATTCACAG
>OGYY01003313.1_pt1 | contig 10444 bp, 10 predicted proteins | sample 1576671 | NCBI WGS metagenome assembly OGYY01 (sample SAMEA3541593, study PRJEB24748) | human gut metagenome | biome: human gut; feature: human-associated habitat; material: faeces | place: China | collected 2012 | reverse complement strand
AAGAAAATCGTCAATGTCCATGCGCTTGCTCTCGTCCTTTTTCAGTTCCAGCCGCAGAGCCTTGATCTTCTTGGCGTTCTCACCCTGCTCCTGTTCGTAGCGTTTGGACATTTTGGCAAACCGGGCATCGTCGATCTTTCCCGCTACATTGTCCTCATAGAGCCGTTCAAAGAGCATATCCAGCTCCCGGTCACGGGCAGTCAAAGCGTCCAGCTCCCGCTGCTTACGGAGAGCGGTATTTTCCGCTACCTTTGCCGAGCGTCCGATCATGGCCTTGATAAAGTCATTTTCGTATTCGCTGGCAAAGCAGGCCAGCCGTTTGACCTCGTACAAAACGACTTGCTCTAAGAAGTCCAGCCGGATATAGTGCGTCTTGCTGCACTTGCGATAGCCGGAGTTGTGATTTTGACAACTGAAAAACTTGATGTCGTGGTTGTTCTGGTTGAAGTGGAAATTGAGGTTGCCGCCGCACTCCGGGCATTTCAGCAGGCCGGAGAATACGCTGGGTTCCTGCGTGACCGTAGGCTTTTTGCGGCGTGTCCCTTTTTGGAGCGTCTGCACCTTTTCCCAAGTCTGGCGGTCAATAATGGCCTCATGGACATTGAGGAAGATCGCCCGGTTTTCCTCCGGGTTTTCGATCCGCTTTTTCATCTTGTAGGACTTGGAGTAGCTTTTGAAGTTGATCACATCGCCGCAGTATTCCTGCAAGGTGAGGATCTTCTTGACGGTGGTGTGTCCCCATTTGGTAGGCTCTACGGTGCTTTTCGATCCGCCCCGGCTTGTCCCACGGCTGCGCCAGTAATAGGTGGGATTGACCACACCATCGGCGGCAAGGCGGGCGGCAATTTCCGCCAGCCCGTACCCCTCCAGCGCCATGCGGTAGATCCGGCGTACGACCTCGGCAGCCTCCGGCTCTACGACCCAAAAGCGGGGATCGTCTGGGTTTTTGATGTAACCGTAGGGCGGCGGAGAAAGCGGAACGCCTGCATTTCCTTTCATCTTGTTCACGATCCGGCGCTTCTTGGAAATGTCTTTCGCATAATACTCGTTCATAATATTTTTGAACGGAGTAAAATCGTCCTCGCCTTCGTCGCTGTCCACGCCGTCGGAAACAGCCACCAGCCGTATATCGTGAAGCGGGAAAAATTCTTCCGTCAGCTTGCCGACCTCAATGTAGTTGCGCCCCAGCCGTGAAAGGTCTTTGACGAACACTGCCGAGATGTACCCGGCTTCGATAGCGGTCAGCATTTTCTGAAAACCGGGACGCTTCATGGTCGTACCCGTGATGCCATCGTCTACAAAGAAAACCGTGTCGGTGTACCCCTTGTCCTTGGCGGCCTTTTGGAGTATCTTCCTCTGATTTTGGATGCTGTTGGACTCGCTGTCCATATTATCGTCACGGCTCAGTCGGCAGTAGAGAGCGGCTGTGCCGAGTTCGTGTTTTTTGCTTGACTGTTTCATATAAACCTCCTCTCTGGCAGTCAAGCAAGAGGTCATTCATCCTGACTATATTATACCTCGCCTGGCCGCCCATGTTAAGGATGTCGATGGGGTTATACCGGCTCCAAGTCAGCCAGCATCAGCTTCAAAAGGATGTCACGCATCAGTTCTCCCGTTTCCTTGTAAACAGGCGTGACGATGAAGCGGATTTTTCCGATATGGTACACATATTCTTCCGCAGCGGGCTTTTCAGTCATGGCGTCCTCCTTTCACAGATGCAAAACAAAATCATAGTTCTCCCTGTTGTCCATTGGGAAAGCAAACAGGCCAGCACTCTTGCCGGGTGCTGGCCTGCGGCTTATGACCTTGGGACGAAATGTCCCAAGGTGTTTTTGAAAGGTGGGAGCGCCGCACCCGCTCCTGTTGGCCTGTCATAAGACAGCTCATATTCAATGCGGCGCTCCCTCACAGCGGACAGCGACGATCCGTCACGGAGCATCAACTACTTTGCTGCGGAGAGGTGAAAACTACCTCTCATATACCAAGGACAAAAATCGTGCAAATGGAGATACCCTTAGAGAAATTTTTTCAAATATTTTCTCATGGCCGCCTTGCCGCTTTTGACGGAATGGCGAACGGCGCTCTTGTCCACGCCCTGCTCCCGGGCGATCTGGCGGTAGCTTTTGCCGAGGATCAGATGCGCCTCTACCCGGACGCCCTGCACCTCCGGCAGAGAGTTGAGGGCGTTCCACAGGTGGACGAACAACTCCATACGATCCAGAAGCTCCTGCGGCGTCGGCTCATGCAGGCAGGCCGAGTATTCGATCCCATCGTCACAGTCGAGGGAATACTGCGCCTTGTTGCGGGTCGTGCGCCGCTGATGGGCTGCCTCATACAGCTTGTCCGCCTTCAGCTCGGCGGCCACTTCGTCGGAAACTTCGATGTATTCATCATGGGTGTACCAAGCGTAAAAGTCCTTCAGATTGATGGTCGTCATTTGTATTTCCTCCGTTCAGTTCATGTGTGGGTGGGTGAACAGAAAGGAGAAATGGCGGAGATCGGCAGCCGGGGCCGCCCCTACCTACCTCGGGACAACTTGTCCCAAGGTGAGAGCATATAAAAGCGCCCGCACAGCATGACGCTATGCGGACGCATGAAATTACATTATCATAATTGTACTGATATATTGTACCTTTGTAGCCGGACTGTCCCGGAGAGGGCGCTACGCTTTTTTTAGCTGGTGAAGGTCATGGGAATTGTGAGAAAGTAAGATGGACACGGCGGCACCCTCCTATGGGCCGCCGTGTCATCTATCGTTTATCCAAAGAGAAGCGGCGGCAATGAGCCGCTGCTTCTTGGGCGCATGAAAATGTATCTGCTGTACGACGGCTTTTTTTCTTTTGCCGTCGTGCGGCAGATTTCTATTGATACTTTTCTAAAAGTGCCGTTGCTTCTGCTTGTGACATTGTTCCTGCTTCAACTTCTGTATCGGTATATTCTTTAAGGGCATTGAACAGTTCTTCCTCCGTATCAAATGGGCCTATACTCTTGTAGGTATTCCCATCAAAGACGAATGTTTGATACTGCTCAGGCTGTGCGTTATCGGGCATAGAAAAGAACAACTGATCGTCACTTGAAGAAGCTCTTTTTCCTACCATTTTGCCCTCTAAAATAGATTTAAGGATTTCATCGTAATACTCAAGTGCTTCTGTCGCTTCTGCTTCTGTCCATTCTCCAGCATCGACCAACTTTTGAATATTTTCCGTTTCATTTTCAATCCATGCGGAAAATTCATCATAAGTGAAGTAGTCTGTTTCCTCGATGGGAGAATAGCTTTGCCATGTTTTGCCCTCGTCTACGCTCTGCTGAATATCCGCTCCGCTTTGCCTGAAAAGTACGGAGGACATCGGGGACTGCGTTTCGATAAGTGCTTGGGTATCTGCCTCGGCATGGCCTTCATCAGCGAAAGCCGAGACACCACCGACACATAAAGAAAAGCACAGCAGAACAATAATTCCAAGTTTTTTCGCCATAGATTTTACCTCCTTCATTTTAGTAGTTGGCGTTTTACCTCCTTTCGCAGATATAGTACACCCTCTATGTTGGAGGATTATAAAATCAATGTTGTGCCAGTGTTGAACAAAAGAAATCTCTGCTTTTCCTGCGGAACTCGAAAAGCAGAGACTTCTTTCAAAACTGTATTGTAAAACTCATGCCTCTATCGTTTGGCATGGGAACAAACTGATATTTCAAGCGCAATTTATCCAAGATCGTCTGGACAATGTATAGACCAAGCCCATTTCCCCCGGTTGCTTGGCTATGGGCTAAATCTGGACGATAAAATGGCTCAAATATGTGTTGTAGCTGTTCGGGTGGTAATACGCTACATTCGTTAGAAACTGATAGTTTATTTTTATCAAATACAACCAATATTGATTGTCCAGCCTCCGTATAGTTGACCGCATTTGAAAGGATATTCGATATTGCTTTTTTCAACTGGCCCTCTGGAAGATATACGAAAGCGTCACTTGAAAGCTCTATTTTGAACTTAACTCCCTTGGCTTCTGCAATTAAGCGATACGGTTCACACAGTTCTGTAAGGAGGGCTCTCAATGAAAAGTTGCTGCATGGCTCATTATTACCTTGTGTTTGCAAGCGTGAAGCATTAAGTATATCTCTAATCATATCCCCAAGCTGTTCAGTAATTTCTTTGCACTTGGGCAAATAGGTTTCATAATCACGGTATTCCCCAATGCCTAAAATCATATTTTCCAATGTCGCATTTAGCTCTGTGACAGGCGTTTTTAACTCATGGGACGCTGTTCGGAGAAAATCAATTTTCTCTTTTTCCGCAAGACTAACTTTTTCCTTTTCCAACTCCAGATTGCGGATAGTCAAAAGCAAGGATTGATATAAATTGTTAATATCAGTAGCTAAAGCGCCAATTTCATCCGTTGACAATACAGCCGCTTTTGCGTCTGGCTCCAATTTCGACATTTGATTTGCGGATTTTGAGAGCGATAATATCGGAGTGGTTATGTCTCTTGAAAAAAAGTATGAAAACAATGCCGATATAGTGGCGCAGCAGAATATAGAAATCGGAAATGTTTTCAACATAGTTTGAGTAATGAGCCGGGGCATATCTACTTCTGACAGAGCACTTACCCCTGTATTTGTTACTACCATATTCGTAACAAGTACATTTTGGGATGGCGCAATTAGGAAAATCAGCAAGTGCGCTATAATTGAAATCAAAAGCATCATTGTAAATGTAAATAAGAATATCTTCGGAAATAACTTCATTTTCTTCATATTTCTTGCCCCATTTCAAATTTGTAACCTATTCCTTTGACCGTAGTAATGCAATCCAAACGGAGCTTTTTGCGGATATTACGAATATAGGCATCTATTGTGCGGTCGATCACATCACAATCGTATCCCCACACATCGTCCAAGATTTGATTGCGAGACAGGACTAAACCTTTATTGTCAATCAGCACTTTCAGGATTTCCAGTTCCTTTGGGGTAATGTCTATTTTACCGTTTTCATCACAGGCTGTATATCCAGAAAAGTCAACGGTAACATCTCCGAGCTTAATCATATTAACAGCAGGTTTACTCTGACTTCTGCGGAGAAGCGCAGTAATCCGTTTACCTAAAATGAGCATGGAAAAGGGCTTTGTTATATAGTCATCTGCCATTTCGTCAAAACTGTTGGATTGTGTATATTCATCATCAAGTGCTGTGAGCATTATAACAGGAATGTTGCTGACTTTCCTAATTTCATGCAAAACAACGATACCCGACATTTCAGGAAGCATAATATCCAGTACAATTATATCGAGTTCTTCTCCACGAAATATTTTTAACGCTTCGCTCCCTGTAAAAGCAGAAAAAAGCGTATGTCCAGCTTCTTTCATATATTCGCATATCGCCTTGTTTGTCCCTTGATTATCTTCAACAATCAAAATTTTCGCCATTAAGAACACCTCCCATATTTGAATAGAATATCAGCACTATGTTGTGCCAATATGAAGTTCCCAAGAAAAATTATATATTCTCCTTCGCACCCCCGCAAGTATGTGAATGGACAATAAAATACTACTAAAACATAAATTGTGTTTCGTTCTCATAACCAAACCCGAAATGTAGAATAATATATGGGTGATATGAGAATGTACCAAGATGAAAGACGGCTCGACTTCCACGCATTAGGCCGGGAGATCAAGCGCAAAAGAGAAGCCAAAGGCTGGACACAGGAATACCTCGCGCAGCTCGTTGACCGTACACCTCGTTCCATTATGTATTTTGAGAATCGTGGTCAGCATCCGAGTTTGAATACCTTTTATAAAATCGTCACTCTGCTGGATATTTCCGTCGATCAATTCTTCTATCCTGACAAGCAGAACGAAGAAAGTGATTGCCGCCAGCACATTGACAGGATGCTAAACACAATGGACGAGAACGAATTGACGATTATTGAAGCCACCGCAGAGGGAATACAAAAAGCCAGAGAAACGGAGGGAGCGTAAGAAACGGCGCTGCCTCCGTTTTTCGCGGGGATTCCGGGGAACGCACTAACGGCAAGCAGGGCAAGTGTAGCCACACTTGCTATTTTTGCATCTCGGCGGGCTGCAAAAACGCTTGTTGGGGAGCCTCCCCAAACCCGGCTTTGGGACATTTTGTCCCAAAGTAATTTGTCTGCGTCACCGTGCGCTATCGCTCCTGTTCCTTTTTGTGCTGGCCGTCCGTGACACCCAGCAGATGGTCGATATTGGCCTTGACTGCCACGGCCTGCCGCATTTCCTCCTGTGCCGAGCGGTACTCGGTATAGAGCGCCTTCTTCCGCGCCGCCAGTTGGCGGCGTTTTTCTTTTAGCTCTGCCATCTTGGGCAGCTTCTCACCGCCCAGCAGCTCTCCCATCGTGGCCTTGGTCGCCCGGTAGTCCGCCAGCTCCGTCTCATGCTCGGCAAGGTATTTCCGGCTGTACTTGGCGGCCTTGTACCCGTCAAAGACGGGGCGGGTCTTGGCGTACCGCACCACGGCTCCCATCAGCTCAGATGTTGCGGACAGGTCAGCCTCCGTCCGCCGGAGCTGCTCGGTCAGAGCGTGAAAACGGGAAACGGCGTCCTCGGCCTTTGCGGAGAGCTGGTCATATTCGGTGATATTCTGCTCCTGCATGAATTGAAGTGCCGCCGCCATCTGTTTAAGGTTATAGACCTTTGCCCACCGCGCATAGGCAGCTCCCTTGCCAGAGCGCAGGCGCTCCTGTATATCCACGATCAGATTGACACGGCGAGGGGCAGCAGGCACGGGAACAGGCTGCTCCGGGATCGGGCGCTCCCCGGCGATGACGACCTTGATGTCCTCGGGATCGTAACCGTCCCCGAGGGTAGACGCCCGCAGCCGGGTCGCTCGCTCCTGTCCCGGAACGAGAAAAGAGATCACACCGCCGCGCCCATGCTTGACCGTGTAGCCAGACGCCTCCATGAGCCGGAGGAAAGCATCAAAATCGGCGGGGCGTTTGGCAAGAGTTTCATTGATGGCAAGCCGTAGCTGCTCCTTGTATGGGGACTGCCGCTCCGTCCCCAGCCATGCCCCGTAATGGAGAAATCGTCCCTTGCTGTGCAGTTTGGGGTTGGTGATGACGGACAGATCATTTTCAAGACAAATGCGGTCAGAGAGCCGCCGCACCGCACGACCAGAGCCGATGAAGTCCCGGAATTTTCGGGTGCAGTCCAGCGAGGTCGAATTGTAATAAATGTGATTGTGGATGTGCGCCTTGTCTATGTGGGTGGCAACGAAAAAGGCATACTTCCCCTTTGTCCAGCGCATCGCCGTTTCATAGCCGATGCGGTTGGCCTCCTCCGGCGTGATCTCCCCGGGCTTGAAGGACTGGCGAATCTGATAGCACAGCACATCCGCGTCCCGCCGCTGCTCCCGGCCTGTGGCAGCCTTGTACTTGGCCTTGCTTAATAGGAACTCGGCATCAGCGGTCATGTGGTCGCAGCCGTAGGACGAGATCAATTCGCCGCCCTCGGTCTTATCTGGGTTTTGCCCGTAGTCAAACCGTTCTTTCAAGGACTGTGCGATGGTTTCGCCCTTGCTGATTTTGTGCTTCTTATAGTAAGTCGTGGCCGTAGGCAGCCCTCCTTCCGATATGGTAGTGGATCACCAAACATTATTGCTTGTTTAACTTGCTATTTAATAGAAAATAGTTATATAATATAAATAGTTGCTTTTAGTCGAAAAACATGGGAGGGAATATTATGGCATTGAACAAAATCCTGTCTAGCATGGTGGAAGATTTTTGTGAGAAAAATACGTTTCGTGATTTGTCTCCGTCTAAAGCGTATGAATATATTGTTAATTATTCTGTCATATCCAAATTCCACCCAGAAGCATTTACTGATCCACAGCACATAAAATCCGTTGATGTTGATTCTACGGATTCGATGTTTGGACTTGACTGCGTTGCCTTTATCATCAATGATAATCTTATTTTGAGTAAGGCAGATATAGCTGATTATGCTAAAGCTAATACATTAGATGTCAAAATAGTTTTTATTCAAACGAAAATAGAAGAAAAATATGATACAGGCAACATCTTGAAAACTATTAACGCAGTAAAAAGTTTTTTAGGCGATAGGACTTTGCTTTCTAATAGCGACGAAATGAAAAACGCTTTTGAAATGTATGATGAGTTGTGTGAATATAAGAATTCCAGACTTTTCAATACTGCAAGTCCCAAATGTTATGTTTATTATGTTACTGCTGCCAGACCCTGTGAGGAGCAGCTTGTAAACGACATTTGTGAAGCAGAGAAGAAAAGTATTTTGGCAACTTATCGAGATATAAAAAATGTAGAACTTCAAGTTTTGGGAAGCGATTATGTCACTAACGCATACAAGGAAGTTGAGAACCGTATTGAAGTATGCATTAACTTCAAAAATAGCTTATCGCTTGACAAACTTGATCGTGTTGAGCAATCCTATATAGGCTATCTTTCTGGAGAAGAATTTTTGAAAATAATCGTTGATTCACAAGGGAACTTGCGTCGTAGACTTTTTTATGAAAATGTACGAGATTACCAAGGTGACACACCCGTTAATGCCGAAATTAGAGAAACAATAGCTTCTCAGGCTTTGCGTAACAAGTTCATATTGCTGAACAACGGAATTACGATTGTGACAAAACACTTCAAGGCTTTAGGTTCAAATGAATATGAAATGACCGATTTTCAAATTGTGAATGGTTGCCAAACCAGTAATGAAATTTATTTACAAAGGGAGAACTCAAAAGGCATCCTGATACCGGTAAAAATTATCCATACAACAGATGCAGAGTTGATAGCGATGATTGTAAAAGCTAGCAATCGTCAAACAATGGTACCAGATGAAGCGTTTGTTGCTATGGAAGAATACCATAAGACGCTCCAAGATGTATTTGAGTCCTATTCTAAAGAGATGCCTCTTAAATTGTACTATGAACGACGTTCGGGTGAATTTGACTTTTTAGAAAAGCGACCTTCTCGTTTTCAGATAATTACCTTACACAGTTTAATTCGAGCTGTAACTTCCGTATATTTTGCCGACGCATACATAGTGTATAACAACAACCCTGTTAATATATTGCGGAATAGAAAATCATTATTCTTCGTTAAAACCCATATTCCAGAGATTTATTATATCTCAAATTATTTAATTTCCCAGTTCAATTATATGAACTTCAAACGCGAGTTCGAGAAAGACGAATATAAAATAAGATTCTATATTCCGATGGTTGCTCGTATGTTACTAGTAAAAAGTGTCGTAACGCCAGATTTTAGTTCCAAAAAAGCAAAAGATGAGACACAGAAAATTATTTCTATTGTAAATGAAAATCAAGAGGGTCTAACTCAAGCATTTAAAAAAGCTGTAGAAATTACCGAAAAATCAATTGCTGTTTTTAAGGGGGAAAACCCCCAAATGACCATTGATAAGATATTAAGAAGACAGAAATTCAATCAACTGGTCAAAGAGCAAACAGCAGATTATTTGAAAATAGACAACCATTAACAACGCAAAATATTACATATACTATCCTATACAAAATTTTCGGGGTATGGTTTGGTAACCATACCCCGAAAAAATTTACATTTCCACCACAGCCGACAACTTTTTCAGTAGCTCGGACAACGGCTCCCAAAGGTCGGCATAGTCCTTTTGGAGCGCCGCGATCTCCGAGGGATAGATACCGTAGGTGTTGGCATGGACGGCCACTTGATTTAGGTTGTTGGCACACCGCCGCTGCAAGGCCACCAGCTCCCGGATGCCCGAGAGGTCAACGTGGAGGACATAGCCGTTGAGCGCCATTTTCCGCATATAAGCTCCCATGTTGGAGATTCCGGCCTCGGTCATGCGGTCAGCGATCAATGCCTGTTCCTCCGGCGTCACCATCACATGAAGATGGACAGAGCGCCGCCGCTTTTTTGTCAACGCTCCTCACGCTCCCGGCTGCGGCGCTTGGGCGGGTGTTCCCGCACCTTGTCCAGCGGCTTTTCTGACCGGGGCGACACAGGCAGATTGTTGATGATGCCGTCGATCTGATTATAGTTCTGTTCCATCGCAAGCTCGGCGTTCTTATTGGGATTGTGTTCCTGCTCCATAAATATCCTCCTATCTCTCGCCCCGGTCAGGGGCATTTTTCTTGGGGACGGATTGCCCACGGTCAGCCTCGGCCTGTTTTACGGCGGTTTTCATCTGCTCCCGGATTGAACGGGGCCTGTCGGGATTGTCGGGCGCAGGCCGCAACTCATAGTCAGACGCCTGCCGCTTGGTCAATGGTCGTGTATAGGTCAAATGCCCCCACGCCAGAAATGCCCCATTTTCAACCGGGACGCGCTGATCGTAGTTGACAATTTCGTCCGGGGCGTTACGGGGCGGCTTTGGAAATGTCCCAATGTCCACGGGGCGCTGGGTGGAATAATACTTGTAAAGGCCGGGAGCCTCGACCCGCCTGACAC
>OGYY01003312.1_pt1 | contig 10446 bp, 10 predicted proteins | sample 1576671 | NCBI WGS metagenome assembly OGYY01 (sample SAMEA3541593, study PRJEB24748) | human gut metagenome | biome: human gut; feature: human-associated habitat; material: faeces | place: China | collected 2012 | reverse complement strand
GTACTGTCCACAAGCTGTGCATAACCGCCGACTCTCCCCGCGCACTTTGCGTCCGCGGCTGTGCCCGCCCGAACGGAAAAGCACACCGGCGGGGTCTCTATCACTTCGCCGCACACACCGCACGAGGTTAAATCCGGTGCGTAGCCGCTCTCAGCCATAATGCGCCACTCGAAAGCTGCCTTGACAAGCTCCGGGTCGCGTTTGCCGCCCTCGAGTGCATACAGCGCGTACAGCAGCAGACGGCACAGTGCCGGATTGTCGAAATCCGGCACGGTCAGAGCGGTTGTCAGCTCGTTTAAGTAGCACGACAGCGCGTACTTCTCGATATCACCTGCCAGCGCGAAGAATGAGTGCACAAGGTCGGCGTCCCGCAGGGTGTACCTGCCGCCTCTGTCCGACAGAATGAACTCGGAATAGCAGAGCTGCCGCGCCGCCGGATTCTGCTTTTTGCCGCGGCGAGCGTTCTTGCACAGGATTTCAATCCTGCGGCCGTCCTCGGTCAGTGCGGTCAGATAGCGGTCAAAGTCACCGAAATCCACCTCGCGCAGACCGAGTGCCCGCAGCTTGACCTCGGCCATTTACTGATCCTCGTAGCCGAAGTTGCGCATCTGGTACTGGTTGTTGCGCCAGCCCTCCTTGACCTTGACCCACAGCTCAAGGAATACCTTGGCATCCAGCATGCGCTCGATGTCCGCGCGCGCCTGCTGGCCGATTTCTTTCAGCATCGCGCCGCGCTTGCCGATGATAATGCCCTTGTGGCTGGCCTTCTCGCAGTAGATCACCGCGTTGATCTCCACCAGACCGTCCTCACGCTCGTTCCAACGCTCAATGCCGACGGCTACACCGTGCGGAACCTCGCGGTCGAGCAGGCGCAGCATCTTCTCGCGGATAATCTCGGCTACAAGCTGACGCTCCGGCTGATCGGATACCATGTCCTCCGGGAACAGCTGCGGGCCTTCGATGGCGTATTTGTCGATTTCGGTGAGCAGCTCCTCTACACCCTCGCCCGTGCGTGCCGAGATCGGCACAACCGCGTCGAACTCATGTGCTGCCGCGTAGGTCGCAATGACAGCGAGCAGTTCTTCCTTCTTGACGGTGTCGATCTTATTAATAACAAGGATTGCCGGCATGTGATGCTGCTTGATCTGTGCGATCAGGGTTTCCTCGGCAGGACCGATGTTCGGGATCGGCTCTACCACCAGAACGGCAACGTCCACCTCGGAAACCGTGTCCGTCACCACCTTGCACATGTAGTCGCCCAGACGGGAGCGCGGCTTGTGCAGACCCGGGGTGTCCAGCAGAACATACTGCGTTTCACCGCGGCTGAGTACGCCCGTAATGCGCGTGCGCGTGGTCTGCGGCTTGCTCGATACGATAGCCACCTTCTGGCCCACCAGCTTGTTTGTCAGCGTGGATTTGCCCACGTTCGGCCGTCCTACAACGGATACGACCGCAGTTTTTGTAATTTTGCTCATTTATTTATCTCCAGTACAGTAATTGAGAATTGAGAATTGAGAATGGAAAATTGAAAATGTCGCTATCCTTGCGCGAGTTCCGTCCGCGCTGCGACGAGCTATCCTTGCGCGAGTTCCGTCCGCGCTGCGACGAGCTATCCTTGTGCGAATTCTCCATTCTCCATTATTATTGAATTCTTCCAAAGTGAAACACGAACCAGACAGCAATCGGCACGGTGACCACAACCGCCATGCCGAGCCACAGCCTATACCACAAGAATTTGATGGCTGCCGCAAGCACGCCGTTTCCGATAAAGATACACGCGCCGACCGCGACGCACGCCGCCGCGCACACAAACACGCCTGCCGCCGCGATATCCTTCGCGTTGCGTACCATGCCGTCATATCCGCTCGCCTGCTTGTCGCACAGACGCTCGATGGCGGTATTCAGCAACTCCGCGCCCATGGTAAGTCCGAAGCAGATACACAGGATGGCCGCTTCGGTCATGCTCACGCCGCCGAACACGCCGAACAGGATGACGTAGAACGCCGCCGTCATGTGCACGCGGAAGTTACGCTCGTCATGGATACACAGCCGCAGGCCGCGGAAGGCGTGCAGGAAGCTCTCGCTCAGTTTTCGGATATTCTTTTTCATGGCTCAGTCCCGCGTCAGGCCGAGGAACGCAAGGTTGTCCTCTTCCTTGCTGCGCATCAGGCGAGTGTCCTCGTCATTGCGCTCGTGGTCGTAGCCGAGCAGGTGCAGCACGGAATGTGTGGTCAGGTAGCCGCACTCTCTTGCAGGCGAGTGCCCGAACTGCTCGGCCTGCTCACAGGCGCGCGTGTAGCATAAAATCATATCGCCGAGCATGACACAGCCGGAGCCCGGCTCGGCCTCCAACTCCTCCTGCGGCTCACCGTTGAGGAATTCGTACATCGGGAACGAGAGAACGTCTGTCACGGCATCCTTATTCCGGTACTCGGCGTTCATCTCGCGGATGGCGTCGGCATCGACAACGGTAACGTCGATTTCGGCGTCAAAGTCCACCTGCTCGCTCGTCAGCACGCGCTCGGCGCAAGTGCGAATGAGCTCACGCACGCTGTTTTCGTCCGCTACCCCGGTCTCAAAGCCGATATTGATCTGATGATTCATCATTTTCCCTCCCTGCGGCGGGTCGGAAGGCGTTTGCCGGCCGGTTTCGCGGCAGGCTTGCCCTTGCCCTTTTTGTTTTCGTACTCTGCATACGCCTTGACAATGCGCTGCACCAGCTCATGGCGCACAACGTCCTTTTCGGTCAGGAAGCACTGGGCGATGCCCTCTACACCATCGAGCACGCGCAGCGCCTCGCGCAGACCGGACTGCTTGCCGTCCGGCAGGTCGATCTGGGTAATATCGCCCGTAATGACTGCCTTGGAGCCAAAGCCCAGTCGGGTGAGGAACATTTTCATCTGCTCGGGCGTGGTGTTCTGCGCCTCATCGAGAATGATGAAGCTGTCGTCGAGCGTGCGTCCGCGCATGTACGCAAGCGGGGCAACCTCGATGGAGCCGCGCTCCTGATATTTGGTGAAATTGTCCGCGCCGAGCATATCAAACAGGCCGTCGTACAGCGGGCGCAGATACGGATCTACCTTGCTCTGCAGATCGCCGGGCAGAAAGCCGAGCTTCTCGCCCGCTTCGACCGCCGGACGGGTCAGGATGATGCGGGAGACCTGCTTGTCCCGAAAGGCCGCAACCGCCGCCGCAACGGCGAGATAGGTCTTGCCGGTACCGGCAGGGCCAACGCCCATGACGATGGTGTTCTTGCGGATGGCCTCCATGTATTTCTTCTGGCCGAGCGTTTTCGCCTTGACCGGCTTGCCCTTTGCCGTGATGCACAGCACATCGCGGCTCATCGTATGGACCTCGCTCTCGCGGCCGTCCTTCGCCAGCCCGATGACGTACTGCACAGTCTGTGTGCCGATGGATTCTCCTCGGCCTGCCATCGCCAGCAGCGCCGTAATCGCGCGTGCCGCGATGGACACGCCTTCGTCCTCGCCGGTGATTTTCAGCTCGGTTCCGCGGCTGATGACCGAGACGTTCAGTTCGCGCTCGATCTGCTTGATGTTTTCGTCAAATGCACCGAATACTGCCATCAGCAGTTCGGTCTGCTCGATTTGCATTACCTGTTCTATGGTTACACCCTCTTATGTTTAATTAGTAATTAGAGTTAGGAATTAAATGTTAGTTTTCATCCGTGCAAGGCAGGAGGCAGGCGTTTTCCCTGTCGTTACCTGCTCTCCTGCGAATAGTGTTTATCTATCAAATAAACTGTATGCAAGTGTATGTATCTGTTGCAATAACTCGTTCAACACACAGTTGCATACGGTTACATACAGTTAATTTTCATATATCTGCACTTATCTGCAGCAATACATAATGTTTTACCGTAGGGTGCGGCAAGGTGAATTGCGGCAACGCCGCAAGAGAAGGTGCCCTTCGGGCAATTCACCTCGGCGCACCCTACGGGATAACCTATGCAGACCGAATACGTAACGTAGCTTTTCGTAACTATTTTGTATATCTCTGGTAATCATGCTGCATTTATCTACGTTTATACCGATAGATATATTCACCTACTGCGTCTCCGCCGTTTCCTCCGGAATGGTACTGTCATCCACGGCCTCGGTGCCGATCTGCTCCTCGGCGTGGACAGTGAGGTACAGCACAGCCGCGCCGTTCTGCTCGGTGAGCGTTTCGCTGTGGCTCGTCACCATGCCGTCGATATCCGCGGCGGTCTCGCCCAGTGCGCGCGAGAGCATATCCACCCGCACGTCCTCGGCGGTGCGCGTCGTCGGCTCCCGCTCGTAGAATGTATACGTTTGTGTGACCAGCGCCACAGGCAGCACCACGCTGTCCGACAGCCAAAAATGTCTGGTCGTTACTATTTTATCACAAGTACCCCCTGCAATTCCACTGCCAATATAGAAATTTAACCGTTTATTTCCCATCACCAGTGCATATTGATGACGAATTTTACCCGTATACCGCTTGCTCTGCTCGGTGAGCGGCCGCGCCGCCTGAACCGTATGCGTGGTGTACGCCTGCACGGTGCCGTGCGCATGCGCTGTGCGGTACTTTCCGCCTTCGCGTGTCGGCTCCACCAGACCGCTGATGAGCGTATCGCCGGTCTGCACCGCGTCTCCTGCCTGCACCATTGGCTGTCCCTCGAGCGCACGCATCTGCGTGACCACGCCGTCCCGCGCGGCCACCACCTTGGTGACCGCGTGCTCGTCCAGCACCTCCGGCGGGTCGGTACTGCCGTAGGCGACCACGGTCAGGCTGTTGCCCCGCAAATTGAGCGAGAAAAACGTGATATTCGGCTGCAGCTGCATCATCTTCCACCGTATCTGACGGGTGTTCAGCTTCTTGATGGGCATGCCGATGCGCACGCCCATTTCGCTCAGCTGCTGCATGACAGCCGTTTCGTCTATCGCCGGTGCGATCTCGGTCTGTATCGCCCATACATGCGTGCCGAGCAGCCAGCACAGCGCCGCGGCGAATACGGCTCCGCCCCAAAGCGCCGTGCGCGGACGCAGATGCGCCGCAAGGAACGGCAGACCGCGTTTTCGGAGAATATGCACGCGGCATCCCGTGCGGCCCATGTGCCGCCTGAGCGTCCGGAAATCCCGGATAGACAGGGTTGCGTGCAGCTCATTCCATGCCGTGCGGTCCATCTGCCGCAGCGTGATACCCTGCGCCGCGCACAGGTTGAGAAACCGCGTCAGGCTTGCGCCTGTCACGCGCACGCGCACCTGCCCGCAGGCCAGCAGCCACAGCCGCCCGATCATTCGCGCCCCTCCTTCCTCACTCGGTCGTGATGTACTCCACCGACGAAATCACGCCCATCACCGCCAGTTCGTCCATGGAAAGCGCCGTCAGCTCCAAATCCGCACCCAGAATGCGCACCTCGCATCCGCGGCACTTGACGCGCAGGATGCTGTCATCGTATTCCTGTATGCCGCAGTGGTTCTCCACGATCACCCGGCTGTCTCCGAGGATTTCCACACGCGGGCGGTTTGGGTGGAGGTCCTCCATGAGTTCGGCGTATAAGTTATCTTTTAGCATGTTGCGCCACCTTCATATCGCATTTTACCTTCTCCGCAGGGCGGGTATAACGGTATATGTTATGTATCAGCGTACTGAAACTTTCCTGCTTCTCATACACTGTTCCGAGGTGACGCTATGAAGCTGTTCTTATCGCTGGCTCTTTTGGCCGCGTTTTTGCTTTGCCCGACTGCCTGCGCGGATGGTGTCCGCGAGGGGCTTTCTTTAGCCGCAGTGCAGGCTTTACCGGCTTTATTTCCGTTTTTCGTTGTCAGCGGACTGCTTGTCCGCTGTGATACCGCGCGGCTGTCACCGCTGCTGGCAAAGCCGCTTGCCCGCTTATACGGCCTGCCGCCCGAGGCTGCGCCTGCACTGGTGCTCGGACTCATCGGCGGGTATCCGGTCGGCGCCGCGACCGCATGTGCGCTGCTCGACGAGGGTGTGCTTTCCCGCGAAGCGGCAGAGCGCGTGAACCGGTTCTGCAACTGCGCCAGTCCGGGCTTCTGCATCGGACTGGTTGGTCTCGGCGTGTTCGGCTCCGCGCAGGCAGGCGCGATGCTGTACGGGATACATATCATTTCGGCTTTGCTCGTCGGATTGTTTTTCGTGCGTACCCCATTATCCGCCTTGTCGCAGCGTATCCATAACCGAAACCGCACCTCATTCCCCTCGATTTTCTGCGCGTCCATACAGCAGGCAGCGTCCACAGCGCTGACCGTGACGGCATTTCTGACCATGTTTTCCATTCTGCTGCGGCTGCTTTCGCCGGTTTTTGCACTTTTGCCGTACGGAAACGTACTGGACGGCATGATCGAGCTGACTAACGGCTTAGACGAGCTGACCGAGCTGCCGCTTCCGCGCAGAGCGCGGCTGACGCTTGCGTCCTTTCTGCTGGGATTTGGCGGACTGGCTGTGCAGTTTCAGGTGCGCGCCCTCGCGGAAGCACACGATTTGCCGGTGCGCGGCCTGTTTGCCGCAAAGCTGCTGCACGGTACGCTCGCAGCTGTGCTGACGGCTTTCCTGTTTTCCCTCTCGCCTGCCGTGCTGACGGTTTCCTCACCGGAGCTGACACCGATATCGGTACGGTTCCGGTATACGCTTGCTGTGCTGTTCGTTTCCGCTTTGTATCCAATTTGGGGGTGGAAAAAGCGCAGGAAATGATATATAATATTTATATACGTCCTGTATTCACCGACACCACTCGACAGGACACTTTTACCACTGATTTTAACCGATTGGAGTGACCCTACGCATGAGGCTCAAAAAGCTGCTGCGAAAAAATATAGAACCGCGCTGCACCTACTGCGCGCACGGCTCTCCGCTGGCGGACGGCGAACGCATTGCCTGCCGCAAACGCGGTGTGGTAAACGGCACCGATCACTGCCGTTCCTTCCGTTACGATCCGCTGCGGCGCACACCGCCCAAGCCGGCGGTTCTGCGCGGGCACTTCACCGATGCCGATTTTTCTTTAGGAGATACCGATGAAGAGCAATAATTTCAAAAACCGTCTTACCGCACTGGCGCTGTGCTTTACGCTGCTGCTCGGTGCGGCGCCGATCACCCGCGCTTATGCCGTGAATGACGAGAGTGATACCTCATCGAGCCAGTCGGATTCCGACAGCACGGACACCTCGTCCACCGATTCGGACAGCACGGATTCTGCCGACAGCAAGGATTCCAAGGACACCAAGGACGCGACCGCCGACAACGACAAGAGCGTTACCGCAGCGGCAAGCGAAGCGCCTGCCGTAACGGCGACCGCCGCCCTGCTCATCAGCCCGGATTCCGACATGGTGCTGTATGAGAAAAATGCGGACGAAAAGCGGTATCCGGCGTCCACGACCAAAATTATGACCGCGCTGCTGACGCTTGAGAATGTCAAGGATCTGAACGAGACCGTCACAGCCGAGCAGGGCGACTTCGCCAAGGTTACAGCAGACAGCTCGAACGCAGACATCAAGGTCGGTGAGACTGTGCGCGTCATCGACCTGCTGTATGCGCTCATGCTGCCCTCCGCAAACGAGGCAGCGTACATGCTCGCGCGCCATGTCGGCGGCACGAGCGAGCACTTTGTGGACATGATGAACACTCGCGCTGAGGAGCTTGGCTGCACCGGAACGCATTTCTGCAACCCGTGCGGTCTGCACGAAGAAGACCACTACACCACCGCCCGTGATCTGTACCTCATTGCCCGCGAGACCATGAAGAACGATACATTCACCAACATTATCGACACCGTGCAGTACCGTATGCCCAAGACCAACATGCACGAGGAACGCATCATCTTCACCACCAACCAGCTCATCTTCAGCTCGTTCAATCCGTGGTCGTACCCGTACAACAAGGGCATCAAAACCGGACATACCTCGCAGGCGGGCAACTGCTTTGTCGGCTACGCGGAGTACGGCGATGCCAAGCTGTATTCGGTCGTGCTCGGCAGTGCCGCCTCGTCCAAGGAGTACCCGACGGTAGCGGCCAGCTTCACGGATACCAAATCGCTGTATCAGTGGGGCTTCACCCACTTTAAGACCAAGACCGTTGCGAAAAAGGGCGACACACTCGCCCATATAAAGGTGGATCTGTCCACGCAGACCGATCAGCTGGTGCTGACCGCGAAAACCGATCTGGTGGCGCTGCTCCCTGCCGATGTAGAAACCGATTCGCTGGAAGCGACACCCAATCTGCCGGAAGCCGTTGACGCGCCCATCAAGGCCGGTGATGTGGTCGGCAGCATGACATACAGCTACAACGGCACGTCCTACGGCACGGTCGAACTGGTCGCGCTCAGCGATGTGGAAATGAGCCGCGTACTCTATTACTCGGACAAGCTGAGCCATTTCTTCCAGAGCACCGTATTCAAGATCGTGCTGATCGCAGCCGCAATCTTCATCGTGCTGTACATTCTGTTCAACATCACATTCGGCGGAATCCGGCGCCGCCGTCGCCGCAAGGCGATGCGCAAGCGCTACGATAACGATGATTATCCGCGCAGACACCGCCGATAAACAATCGCATACCGGCGGTTCAGCGAACTGCAAATACAGAGGCGGACCCATGTGTCCGCCTTTCATCTTACCCCCCAAAAAAAAATCATACGTCAAAAGGAGCCTTTTCCCATGCAAATCATCGCAGACCTGCATACCCACACCAATGTAACTGATCATGCATTCAGCACGCTCACCGAAATGGTGCAGGCGGCCGAGGACCGCGGTCTTGCGGCTATCGCCATCACCAACCACGGCCCCACCAATCCGGACGGCCCGCACGAGTGGCATTTCTCCAACCTGGACCTTATCCCGCGCAAGATTGGCAAGGTAACGGTCATTCGCGGCATTGAATTCGACATCACCGCTCCGGCAGGCGGCATCAACGTCATTTCCAACAAGAGTCTCAAGCCCGTTGAGTTTGCGCTCGCGTCCTTCCACGAATGCATGTTCCCGCCGGTGGACAGCAGCGTGCACACGGCGGCGCTCGAGGCCATCCTGTACAACCCGTATGTCAACGCGTTCGGCCATCTCGGCAACTCCAACTTCCCGTTCGACCACGAGTACATCATCAGCCGCTGCAACGACCACGGCAAGATTGTCGAGATCAACAACGCATCTCTGGCCATCCGTAAGGGCAGCCATGACAACTGCATGGACATCGCCCGCCTGTGCATGAAGTATGAGGTGCCTATCTCGGTGGACAGCGACAGCCATATCTGCTACCGCGTCGGTCATGTGGAGGGCGCACTGGAAATGCTCGAGGAAATTGGTTTCCCGGAGGAGCTGATCATCAACAGCAGTGTGGAGCGGCTGAACAACTATTTCAAGGGCCGCGGCCTGCATCTGTTCGACGAGGAGGATTTGCTGTGAGAATCGGTATTGATCTGGGCGGCACGACCGTCAAGGCGGCGCTCTGCACCGAGGACGGCACGCTGCTGTGCAAGGACAGCCTTCCGACCCGGACCGGCAACGCAGCCGGCCTGAAAGCAGATATGAAAACGCTGGCGCTCTCGCTGTGCAGGGCGCACAGCTGTGCGGTAGAGGACGTAACGGCGATCGGCATCGGCGTGCCCGGCTCGTTTGACAAGAAAACCTGCACCCTGCGGTTCGGCACCAATCTGGGTCTGAATAACGTCAGCTTTGCGGATGCGTTTTTGCCTGAGTTCGGCTGTCCGGTGCATCTGGATAACGACGCAAACTGCGCCGCGCTCGGCGAAGCGACTGCCGGTGCGGCCAAGGGCACGCGCAACATGCTGATGGTAACACTCGGCACCGGCGTTGGCGGCGGCATTATCATTAACGGCCAGCTGTACACCGGCTGCAACGGCATTGCCGGTGAGATCGGGCACATGGTGATCCGAAAAGACGGCGAGCCGTGCAACTGCGGACGGCGCGGCTGTCTGGAGGCGTACTGCTCGGCGGCTTCGCTCGTGCGGTTTGCCGAGCGTGCGCTCGAGGACGGACGAAAGAGCGTGCTTGCTGTACACAAGGGTCAGCTGAACGCCAAGCAGATCTGCGATGCGGTAGACGCGGGTGACGCGCTTGCGCAGGAGCTGTTCGACGAATACTGCGGCAATCTGGCGAACGGTCTGGCAAGTTTTGTGAATCTGTTCCAGCCGGAGAGTATCGTGCTCGGCGGCGGACTGGCGGGCTACGGCGAAAAGCTGCTCGAGCCGCTGCGCATGCTTACTTTCCCGCAGACCTTCCGCGGTGAGGACCGAAATACCGAGATCGTGTGTGCGTCGCTCGGCAATGACGCAGGTCTGGTGGGCGCAGCGATGCTGGAGGAGTAAATAGCGGCACTCGCCGCAGAGAGCAAAGAGGAAGGGACACCAAGGTTTCCCTTCCTCTTTGAACTCCTACCTTTCCTTTGTAGAGGGCTTGGGTGCAGATGGTAGACTGCGTAAGCACAAGGACGCGGCAG
>OGYY01003311.1_pt1 | contig 10446 bp, 6 predicted proteins | sample 1576671 | NCBI WGS metagenome assembly OGYY01 (sample SAMEA3541593, study PRJEB24748) | human gut metagenome | biome: human gut; feature: human-associated habitat; material: faeces | place: China | collected 2012 | reverse complement strand
GGTCCGAGACGTGCATTACAGCCACTACGGCCGTATGTGCCCCATTGAGACCCCTGAAGGCCCCAACATCGGCCTGATCTCGTATCTCGCTACCTTTGCCAAAATCAACGAATACGGCTTCATTGAAGCACCTTTCCGCCGGGTGGATAAGGAAACCGGTGTGGTGACGGACGAAGTGGTATATATGCCCGCCGACGTGGAGGACGACTTTATCGTGGCGCAGGCCAACGAGCCTCTCGATGAGAACGGCCGTTTTGCCCGCGAGCGGGTAAACGCTCGCTACCGTAGCGAATTCTTGGAAATTGACCGTTCCCGAATCGACTATATGGACGTTTCGCCCAAAATGGTCGTTTCGGTCGCCACGGCCATGATTCCTTTCCTGGAAAACGACGACGCCAACCGCGCCCTGATGGGCTCCAACATGCAGCGGCAGGCGGTGCCGCTGCTGAAAACCGAATCGCCCATCGTGGGTACCGGCATGGAGTACAAGGCCGGCGTGGACTCCGGCGTGGCGGTGCTGGCCAAAGAGGCGGGCACCGTGGTGTCGGTGTCGGCTGACCGTGTGATGATCCGCCGGGATAACGGCGGGGATATCGATACCTATAAACTGATTAAATTCATGCGTTCCAACCAGGGCACCTGCAACAACCAGCGCCCGGTGGTGGAGCATGGGCAGCATGTGGTGAAAGGGGAAGTCATCGCAGACGGCCCCTCTACCTCAGGCGGTGAGATTTCGCTGGGCAAAAACGTGCTTATCGGCTTCATGACCTGGGAAGGCTACAACTACGAGGACGCCGTGCTCATCAATGAAAAAGTGGTGCGTGACGACGTGTTTACCTCCATCCATGTGGAGGAATATGAGATCGAAGCCCGGGATACCAAGCTGGGGCCGGAGGAGATCACCCGCGACATCCCCAACGTGGGCGAGGACGCGCTCAAGGATCTCGACGAGCGCGGTATCATCCACATCGGCGCCGAAGTGCGCTCGGGCGATATCCTCGTCGGAAAGGTGACCCCTAAGGGCGAAACCGAACTGACGGCGGAAGAACGCCTGCTGCGCGCCATCTTCGGTGAAAAAGCCCGCGAGGTACGGGATACCTCCCTGCGGGTGCCGCACGGCGAATACGGCATCATTGTCGATGTAAAAGTGTTCACACGTGAAAACTGCGACGAACTCAGCCCCGGTGTCAACATGATCGTGCGATGCTACATCGCGCAGAAACGCAAGATCAGCGTGGGCGATAAGATGGCTGGACGCCACGGAAACAAGGGCGTCGTTTCCCGCATCCTTCCCAGTGAGGATATGCCCTTCCTGCCGGACGGCCGTCCGCTGGATATTGTGCTGAATCCCTTGGGCGTGCCTTCCCGTATGAACATCGGCCAGGTGCTGGAAGTGCATCTCGGCTATGCGGCGGCGGCCTTGGGGTATAAAATGATGACGCCGGTCTTTGACGGCGCGCACGAGCAGGACATTCAGGAGCTGCTGGAGGAAGCCGGCAAGCGCCGCGATGGCAAGACCGAACTGTACGACGGCCGCACGGGTGATAAGTTTGACAATCCCGTCACTGTGGGCTATATGTACTTCTTGAAACTGCACCACCTCGTCGACGACAAGATCCACGCCCGGTCCACCGGCCCCTACTCGCTGGTAACGCAGCAGCCTCTGGGCGGCAAGGCCCAGTTCGGCGGCCAGCGTTTCGGCGAAATGGAAGTGTGGGCGCTGGAGGCTTATGGCGCGGCGTATACCCTGCAGGAAATCCTGACCGTCAAGTCGGACGACGTGGTGGGCCGCGTGAAAACCTATGAGGCGATCGTCAAGGGCCAGAACGTCCCGAAATCGGGCGTGCCCGAATCCTTCAAAGTGCTGATTAAAGAACTCCAGTCCCTTGGCCTGGATATCAAGGTGCTGAACAAGGACAAAGAAGAGATCGACCTGAAGCAGACCTTTGACGATGACGACGATATCAACATGATGCCGATCGATGATCAGGCTTTCCAGGACGTGACCGATGAAAGCGAACTGATCGGATACGGCGTGGAGGAACCCGACCCGGATGAACTGATGGCCGACGTCGACGTGTTTGAGGCCGCGAGCGAAGAACCGGCCGACGACGATGAACTGTAAGAGGGGAGGAACCATAGATGGAATTTAACGTGTTTGACTCGATCAAAATCGGTTTGGCCTCTCCCGAGCAGATTCATGAATGGTCCTATGGCGAGGTGAAAAAGCCGGAAACCATTAACTACCGGACCCTGAAGCCCGAACGGGACGGCTTGTTCTGTGAAAAAATCTTTGGACCCACCAAGGACTGGGAGTGCCACTGCGGCAAATATAAACGCATTCGCTATAAGGGCAAAATCTGCGACCGCTGCGGCGTGGAAGTAACCCGCGCCAAAGTGCGCCGCGAGCGTATGGGCCACATCGAACTGGCCGCTCCGGTATCGCATATCTGGTATTTTAAGGGCATTCCCTCCCGAATGGGACTGCTGCTCGACGTGTCGCCCCGGCTGCTGGAGCAGGTGCTGTATTTCGCCTCCTACATTGTGGTGGATCCCGGCATCACGCCCCTGACAAAAAAGCAGATTCTGAACGAAAAAGATTACCGCGACATGCGGGAAAAATACGAGGATGAGTTCGACGCCGGCATGGGCGCGGAATACATCAAAAAGCTGCTGGCGGAAATCGACCTGGAGGCGCTGGCCGCTGAGCTGAAAGAGGAACTGGAAACCGCGACAGGCCAGAAGCGGGCCCGCCTGCTCAAACGGCTGGAAGTGGTGGAGTCTTTCCGCCTGTCGGGCAACCGTCCCGAGTGGATGATCCTCGATGTGATCCCGGTGATTCCGCCGGATATCCGCCCCATGGTGCAGTTGGATGGCGGACGGTTTGCGACCTCCGACCTGAACGACCTCTATCGCCGGGTCATCAACCGCAACAATCGTCTGAAGCGCCTGCTGGAACTGGGCGCGCCGGATATCATTGTCCGCAATGAGAAGCGTATGCTTCAAGAAGCGGTGGACGCGCTGATCGACAACGGCCGCCGCGGCCGTCCAGTCACCGGCCCGAACAACCGTCCGCTGAAATCCCTGTCGGATATGCTCAAGGGCAAACAGGGCCGTTTCCGCCAGAACCTGCTGGGTAAACGCGTCGACTATTCCGGCCGTTCGGTTATTGTCGTTGGCCCGGAACTGAAAATGTACCAGTGCGGACTGCCCAAAGAAATGGCGTTGGAGCTGTTCAAACCGTTTGTCATGAAACGCCTGGTGGAAACCGGTACCGCCGGCAACATTAAATCGGCCCGCAAAATGGTCGAGCGCGTCCGTCCCGAAGTGTGGGACGCTCTGGAAATCGTGATCAAAGACCATCCGGTCATGCTCAACCGCGCACCCACCCTGCATCGCCTGGGTATCCAGGCCTTTGAACCGGTGCTGGTGGAGGGCCGCGCCATCAAGCTGCATCCGCTGGTTTGTACCGCGTTCAACGCCGACTTTGACGGCGACCAGATGGCCGTGCATGTGCCGCTGTCCGCTGAGGCGCAGGCCGAAGCCCGTTTCCTCATGCTGGCCGCCGGTAATCTGCTGAAACCTTCCGATGGCCGCCCGGTGGCGGTGCCCACGCAGGATATGGTGCTGGGTTCCTACTATCTGACCATCGACAAACCCGGTGAGCCGGGCGAAGGAAAGGTGTTCCGCGACGAGAACGAGGCCATGATGGCTTATGACGATAAAGTGATCGGCCTGCACGCCAAAATCCGGGTGCGCCGCACCATGGAAATCAATGGCGAAACGCAGTCCCGTCTGGTGGAAACTACCATCGGCCGCATCATCTTTAACCGGCCCATCCCGCAGGATCTCGGCTTTGTGGACCGTTCCACGGTCGATAACCAGTTCCTGTATGAAGTCGACTTCAAGGTGGGCAAGAAACAGCTGTCTACCATTATTGAAAAATGTATCAAAGTTCATGGCGCCGCCCGCACCTCTGAGGTGTTGGACGCCGTAAAAGCGCAGGGCTATAAATATTCCACCCGCGGCGCTCTGACCGTGGCCGTGACGGATGCGGCCATTCCGCCGCAGAAAAAGGATTTGATCGCCCAGGCGGAAGCCAAAGTGGACAACATTACGGATATGTTCAACCAGGGCCTGCTGAGCGATGACGAGCGGTATCGCGGCGTTATCACGACCTGGAACGAAACCACCAATCAGGTCACCAAGGCGCTGAACGACAACATGGATCCCTACAACCCGATCTTCATGATGTCTGACTCCGGCGCCCGTGGTTCCATCAGCCAGATCCGTCAGCTCGCCGGCATGCGCGGCCTGATCGCCAACACCTCCGGTCGTACCATCGAGGTGCCGATCCGGGCCAACTACCGCGAAGGCCTGAACATTCTGGAATACTTCATCTCCTCCCGCGGCGCCCGGAAGGGCCTGGCCGACACCGCCCTGCGTACCGCTGACTCGGGTTACCTGACCCGCCGTCTGGTGGACGTGGCGCAGGACGTCATCATCCGCGAGGAAGACTGCGGCACCCATGACGGTATCGAGGTCTACGATATCAAGGACGGCAAGGAAATGATCGAGCCGCTGACCGAACGTCTGGTGGGCCGGTATCTTTCCGACGATTTCGTCGATCCCAAAACCGGCGAGGTGCTGGTCAGCCGGGATACCATGATGGGGGATAAAGAAGCCGATCTGATTGTCAATCAGTATGGCGTCACCCGCATTAAAATCCGTTCGGTGCTGACCTGCGAAGCGAAGCATGGCGTCTGCGCCCGCTGCTACGGCGCCAACCTGGCGACGGTCGACCCGGTGACCATGGGTGAAGCGGTGGGTATCATTGCGGCGCAGTCCATCGGCGAGCCGGGCACCCAGTTGACGATGCGTACCTTCCATACCGGCGGTATCGCGTCGGGCGAGGATATCACCCAGGGTCTGCCCCGCGTTGAGGAACTGTTTGAAGGCCGCAAGCCCAAGCATCTGGCAATCATCAGTGAAATCGACGGCTCCATCCGCCTGGGCGAAGAAAAGAAAAAACGCGTGGTATATGTGACCAATAATACCGAGGGCGAAATTGACGAGCGCAGCTATCCGGTGCCTTATGGCTCCCGCATTCGCGTCAAGGACGGCGACGAGGTCAAAAAAGGCGACCGCCTGACCGAAGGCTCGATCAATCCGCACGACATTCTGGCGATCAGCGGCCCTGAGGCGGTGCAGAACTACCTGATACAGGAAGTGCAGCGCACCTACCGGATGCAGGGCGTGGATATCAACGATAAGCACGTGGAAGTTATTGTCCGCCAGATGATGCGCAAAGTGCGGGTGGACGATGCGGGCGATACCTACCTGCTCTCCGGCGCTATGATTGCACGCTCGGAATTCGATGCCGAAAACGCCCGCGTCCGTGACCGGATTGAAAAAGGCGAAATCCATCTGAAAGAAGCCACCTGTTCGCCGGTGCTGCTGGGTATCACCAAAGCATCGCTGGCCACCGACAGCTTCCTGTCCGCCGCCTCCTTCCAGGAGACCACCCGCGTGCTGACCGAGGCCGCTATCAAAGGCAAGGTCGATCCGTTGCTGGGCCTTAAGGAAAACGTCATCATCGGCAAGCTGGTTCCGGCCGGCACCGGTATGCAGGCGTATAATCACGTGGAACCGGTCAATACTCATGCCAGCAGCAACGATCCGTATGTGGCCGCTCTGCGCAGCATGCTGGAAGACCAGGAGGAACCGCAGCTCATACTGGAAGAGGATGAGGACTCCGCCGGGGAATAAGGCTTGACAAGCTGTTTTTTCCTGTGCTATACTGTTACGGTTGTTTGATTGCAGATAACACGGCTTACGGGCAAGTGACGCTTTAGTCAATGCCCGGTAAGCCGTGCCTGTCGTGTTCTTTCTGGGCCTGGGGCTTTGTCCAGGGCCTTTAAAGATAGAATTTTATTTTGAGGAGGTGTTGTCATTGCCAACCTTTAACCAGCTCGTTCGTAAAGGAAGGGAAGAACTCGAGGCGAAAGCGAAGGCTCCGGCTCTGCTGAAAGGCTGGAACTCCAAAAAGCGTCAGCCCATCGACCAGAATTCTCCCCAGAAGCGCGGCGTGTGCACAGCGGTTAAGACGTCCACCCCGAAGAAGCCGAACTCGGCTCTGCGGAAGGTCGCCCGTGTGCGTCTGTCCAACGGAATCGAGGTTACGTCCTATATTCCGGGTGAAGGCCACAACCTGCAGGAGCACAGCGTGGTGCTGATCCGCGGCGGCCGTGTAAAGGACCTGCCTGGTGTGCGTTACCACATCATCCGCGGCACGCTGGATACCCAGGGCGTCGCCAAGAGAATGCAGGCCCGTTCCAAATACGGCGCCAAGAGACCCAAGGCCGGAGCGGCCAAATAATGTAGACATCATCAGCGGCTACGATGTAGCGGCCTTCTATATACAGCGGGGATCAATCCCGCTCCCTGCCTGAGGAATCTGTTTTAGTTCCTTACAGGATATGGATCTGCCTCTATGTCGGCCAACGGGAGTATGTCACTTTCGAGTACCTATGATATCATTCTTGTGAAGGAGGGAAGTAAAGTGCCGAGAAGAGGTTCCGTCGCAAAGCGCGATGTTTTGCCAGATCCGCTTTACAATTCCAAATTGGTGACCAGACTTATCAATAACATTATGTATGACGGTAAGAGGGGCGTTGCCCAGAAGATCGTCTACGGTGCCTTTGACATCATCCGGGAAAAAACCGGCAAAGAGCCCCTGGAAGTTTTCGAACAGGCCATGGAGAACATCATGCCGAAACTGGAAGTCAAAGCCCGCCGCGTCGGTGGCGCCACCTATCAGGTGCCCATCGAGGTGCGGCCGGACCGCCGCCAGACCCTGGGCCTGCGCTGGCTGTCCACCTATTCGCGTAACCGTTCCGAGCGCACCATGAGAGAACGTCTCGCAAGCGAGATCATGGATGCGGTTAATGGCAACGGCGGCGCGGTTAAAAAATGCGAAGATACCCATAAAATGGCTGAGGCCAACAAGGCTTTCGCTCATTACAGATGGTAAGCCCATAATGCCCTCGCGGGCAAAAGGCCCATCATTTCCAGTAGGAGCGAAGCCGCAGGCGAGCGGCGACGCTCCGCAGCGAGGAAAGTTAGGAGGACAATTATGGCAAGGCAAGTACCACTGGAACTTACCAGAAACATCGGTATCATGGCCCACATCGACGCGGGTAAAACCACGACCACCGAGCGTATCCTGTTCTATACCGGTATCAACCACCGTTTGGGCGAAACCCACGACGGTTCGGCTACCATGGACTGGATGGCGCAGGAGCAGGAGCGCGGTATCACCATCACGTCGGCGGCGACCACCTGTTTCTGGAAAGACCATCGCGTCAACATTATCGACACCCCCGGCCACGTGGACTTCACCGTGGAAGTACAGCGCTCCCTGCGCGTGCTCGACGGTTCGGTCACCGTATTCTGCGCCAAGGGCGGCGTCGAACCCCAGTCGGAAACCGTTTGGCGGCAGGCCGACGAATACCAGGTGCCCCGTATGGCCTATGTCAATAAAATGGACATTATGGGCGCCGATTTCTACCGCGTTGTACAGATGATGAAGGACCGGCTGAAATGTAACGCCGTGCCGATTCAGCTGCCTATCGGCGCCGAGGATACCTTTAAGGGGATCATCGACCTGGTGGAAATGAAAGCGTATGTGTATTATGATGATCTGGGCAAGGACATCCGCGTGGAAGACATTCCCGCCGATATGGCCGAAGAGGCCCAGAAATATCATGAGGAACTGCTGGAAGCCGTGGCGGAACAGGACGACGCTCTGCTGGAGAAATACTTTGCCGGCGAAGAGCTGACTATCGATGAGATTAAATCCTGCATCCGTAAAGCAACCCTGGCCAATACCATGGTTCCGGTTACCTGCGGCACCTCTTACCGCAACAAAGGCGTGCAGAAGCTGCTGGACGCGATTATCGATTACATGCCGGCTCCCACGGATGTGGCCGCGATCAAAGGCACCAATCCGGATACCGGCGAGGAAACCGAGCATCATTCTTCCGACACCGAGCCGTTTGCGGCGCTGGCGTTTAAAATAGCAACCGACCCGTTCGTGGGCAAGCTGTGCTTCTTCCGTGTGTACTCCGGTACGCTGGATGCCGGCTCGACGGTTTATAACGCCAATAAGGACAACAATGAGCGTATCGGCCGCATCCTGCAGATGCATTCCAATCACCGGCAGGATATCGAAACCGTGTATGCGGGCGATATTGCGGCGGATTTTCAACCCAACTACGAATATAAAACTCACGGATCTTAATATTGCATCCGAGGCTTTCGCCGCCTTTGTGCAACCGCAGTCAGAGAAAGGCCTTTTCTGTTATGATTCCAAAGCGGAGTTTCAGTTGTATTCGCCAAAAAAATTTGAAGAGGCACACTCCCTGTCATTCTTCCGGAATCCGAATTCTCTGATGTGGTATGATTTCCAACCCGGCGACAGATATTTCAATATTGATGAAGCAACCCTCAAGACTGTCTCCGCACTCGGATGGACTACTGTCCTTGATGGCGTCGACAATAATTTCAGGCTTTCTCTCCCACAATACGGTGATCTAAAATATGAGGGTATCGGAAGCGCCTATGATCAGATTACAGCTATCATAGAGAATTGCACTGGAAAAAATGTATCATCTGAACAAATCCAGATCTATCTTTTCGATAAGCAAGGGAACAGAATTAGCCCTGCTTCATTACCAGGCAGTTATAATACCAATGGCATAATTTTCCAGATTGAGAATCCGGATAACTACTGGATTACATCCGACGGATATCTGAAGGCAGAATTACTCTATGAATGCATGATGGACGGCAATGAATACACATCCGTTTTCCGCATGGCTCTTGACATGCGTCCGGTAATTAGGGAAATCACGACACAACTCATCAGTACCGGTATGGGCAGGAACTATCGCTGCACTGTAAATGGTGATGCAATTACGGATATAAAGGTCTATGGAGTCAACAGACAGGGTGGGGAATCACTACTAAAAAGTTCTGTGATGGGTTCTACTGTAATATTGATGGAAGTAATGAACGATATTAAGGCTCTAAAATTCGTTGCGTCCAACAAATACGGTAATTCCGTATCTAAGACTGTCGACATTTCCACAACGCCCGGTATTCTTCCCGACCAGACGGCAGTCGGCGCATTCATGATATTCGACGAAGAGTCGAATCTTATCAAATCCGGCGCCATCGATGAATATAAAGAGTCTTATTCTACTCTGCAACCGGGTCATTACATCGTTCGCTACTACAATGAGGAAGGCTTCGTATGTGCAGAGCAGATTTATAAGGCATTCTGAGCATATGTGTTAAACAAACTTGCTTAAATTTATCGTATTTTTATTTGCAAATTACAATAACTTATGCTAAGTTTGTTGCACAAATACAACGATAAACCAAGATAATTCAACCATAAAAATATACGTTATGAAGAAAACAAAATTAACTCTATTGATGCTGGCCGCTACCGGACTTGTAGCAGAAGCAACAATCGTCGGCGATTATGACTTAGTAGCAGGAGTCGATTCTGACAAAAATGCCATACTCATAATTAGGAAATACCGCGGCAACGATGAGGTTCTGACACTCCCCACCGAAGCCGTTGCCAACGGTGTGACGTATCCTGTAGCAGCAATTGGTGACTATGCATTTGAACAGAACAAAACCTTACGCGAGGTCAAAATTCCCGAACCATATCAAACTATCGGCAAATTCGCTTTTGCCGGAACTGAGATCACAAAGATGGATCTGCCTGCTTCACTGAAGATAATCGACAAACAGGCTTTTGTAGATATGCCGCTCGACACGGTGATTTGTCGTGCCGCAGTTCCTCCCGCTGCATGGTGTCTCAATTATTCTGACATGACCAACACTAGAATATGGACTACATTTGGTGACATCTTCCATAGAATCATCCAAATTTCGCAAACATTCCCCTCTGTAGCCAATTATTCAGATATGATCGAGATCAACGGCCCTTCGCTGGATAGTTACTATGATGAAATGTGTCAGAAATATGTTAATAGTAAAATCGAGGCCACACTAATTGTTCCAAACGAATCCATGTCCCTATATAAAGATGCCACGACACCATCCCACAACCGCGATGGAAAATTCTCATACGGGCCATGGAGCAATTTTGAAAATTATTTGGCACTTGAGAATTATCCCGGCGCTATAGATTATATCACCGAAGATACCTTCGACTATAACAACAATATTTACGACATCTCCGGCAGACGCTTAGTACAGGATTATGACGGATCGTCTCACCTTGACCTGAAGCCCGGAATATATATCTACAAAGGAAAGAAAGTAATGATTAAATAATTCAACTTTCGGATATACCGAAAAGTTGAAGTTTAGAGGTCGTTTAGAAGTTTAGGAGTTTAATGTGTA
>OGYY01003309.1_pt1 | contig 10448 bp, 7 predicted proteins | sample 1576671 | NCBI WGS metagenome assembly OGYY01 (sample SAMEA3541593, study PRJEB24748) | human gut metagenome | biome: human gut; feature: human-associated habitat; material: faeces | place: China | collected 2012 | reverse complement strand
GTCACCGGGATAGCAGTGTGGGATGATGCCGTTGAACGCATACGTGAGCGTGGACTTTCCACTGCCCGCGGCGCCGGTGATTCCCACGAACGAGCCGTCAGGGATGGCAAGGTCGATGCCGTGCAGGATGGGCTCGGCCCCCTCTCGATAGCGAAACGACAAGTTCGAAATCTCGATCATAGGAAACCCTTTCAAGCAGAAAGCGAACAGGTGGGAAGCGGGAACTCGCAAGTACAATCTCAAGTCAGAGGTCAAGCAAAGTCAGCGAGGGCGCCTGTGGTGCCTTGAATTCGACTGAGCGAACAAGCCAGTGGCTTGTTCGCAAACCATCTATGCGCCCGAGCGGGCGCGCCCAGCTCAGCTGGGCATTGGCCTTCGGGCCATGCCCGCGCAGATGAAGCCGAAGGCAAGGTGCCACAGGCGGCCACAGCGTTGAGCCAATTCGTTTGCCGGCAGGCAAACGAAACAACTAGCGCTTCAGGACGGCGCGCAGAACCGGGGTCAGGATGGCCGCCAGCACGGCGTTCATGGTCGCCGTACCGAGTACCATGACGACATATACGCCGAACACGGCCAACGGCTCAAGATGCGCAACGGCAACGCCTACGATCATGGCGAACGTGTAACCGGAAACGATGGTGGATAGGAACGTGATGATCACGGGAGCAACGACGTCCTGGAAGCCCCTGTTGTCGACGGCCACCTTCGCAAGCGCGGTAACCAGCAGGCCGCACGCCAAAGCGCCCAGCATCTCGGAGGCGATGTTCACCAACGGCGTGGCGTTCAACATGGGCAGCTGGCTAACCAGGCCCACCAGCAGGCCGATCACCACGGATTGATATACCTTCGGACGCGTGAGGATGATTGCCAGGCAGTACATGGCGATCATGAAATTGGGCTTCATGCCCGCAAAGCTGAGGAAGCTGGAAACGGTCAGCTTAAGGACGGCGCCGGCTGCGATGAGCACGGCTACCAGGATAAGATCTTGTACGGACAGGCCCTCCTTCTTCGCGGAGGTTGCCACCGTACGCTTCTGGGCTGCAACGTTTTGAGTCATGATCCTCATTCCTTTCTTGGCGGGGTTTCCGCCGGTCATTGCCCGTCCCCGGGCTTTCAGTCTGCCGGCAACGAACGCGAATGAGGAATCATCGGCTTACAGGTTTCAAGCAAAGGCCGGTTTGCAGCTATGGCGACTCGCCGCGCCCCGCGGCCCGAATAACCCGCAAAATAAAAAACGTCTGTCCTTTGAGATAAAGGACAGACGTAACATCTGCGGTACCACCTTTACTTGACCCCCGAAGGAGCCCTCTCACGAACATGCCAACACATGTTCTGCCCTTAACGCAGGCTCACGGTCCAGATACTCAGCTGCCGGCCGCCACGTGGTAACGCAGCAACCGTCAACCTTTCCCCTTTCCCTCGGCGAACCATTTACCACCCAGCATTTCTGCGGGATTCCCAGCAACACCCGCTCTCTGTGAGCGCTTATGATGGCTTGACTTTCGCCTCAACGGTTTCAAGGTATTAAGTTGTGGCACGAACTATAGGGGATGCCGCAGAGATGCGCAACCCCTACAGTTCGCGAATTAACAGCCGCGAAATATCACCGGCAAACAGTTGAAGAAACGCCGTCGGCATTTGTGAGCAAGATTTGACACGCGCGCAAGGATTGTGTGGTCTGCCGCCAGCAACTCGCACCGGGCAAGCTTCCGCGCGTTATGATTGCCGATAACACAACGGCGTCATCCTCGACGTCCCCGTTGCGCCTTCGTGCTTCGGGGACGTTGTTTTCGTCTGACGCTTTCTCTATCCGAATCCGACAACGCAACGCGTTAAGCGAGCCCGAAAGCCGCCTTAGCCCCGTGCGCTCGTCGGCAGACCCGCGCACCCTTACGGGAACAGGACGCGCGCGGAAAGGAGCTGCTCATGGCTAATTGGGGTCTTACCCGCAAGCAAATCATCATGCTGATCGTGCTGGTGTTCGGCACCTTCGTCACCGTGTTGAACCAGACGGTCGTGGCGCCGGCATTGCCGTCGATCATGAGCGAGATGAGCGTCGACGCCGCCGTTGCGCAGTGGTTGACCACCGGATTTACGCTGGTCAACGCCATCATGGTGCCCATCACCGCGTTTCTGACAGACCGCTTCACCACGCGCCGGCTGTTCCTTGCGTCCATGGTCCTATTCACCGCCGGCACAATGCTGGCGGCCTGGGGCCCGAACTTCCCCGTGCTACTTGCCGGCCGCTTGATCCAAGCCGCCGGCGCCGGCATCCTCATGCCGCTCGTGATGACGGTGCTCATGTGGACGTTCCCCATCGACCGCCGCGGCACCGCCATGGGCGTGTTCGGCATCGTCATCGCGTTCGCCCCCGCCGCCGGCCCCACCGTCGCCGGCATCATCATCGACCAGGCGAACTGGCACGTCATGTTCTGGATCATCGCCGTGCTGTGCGCAGCCGTCATCGTGTTCGCCGCCGTAGCGCTTGAGCGCGGCGGCAAAACGAACAAGGACGTGAAGCTCGATGTTGCTTCCGTCGCCCTCTCCACACTCGGGTTCGGCGGCCTGCTGTACGGCCTGTCCGCCATCGGCAGCTACGGCGTGACGGCCGATTCGGCGGGCGGCGTGGTTATCGGCGCGATTGCGCTCGCGTTCTTCTTCCGCCGCCAGCTGCGCATGGAGCAGCCCATGCTGCAGGTGCGCGTGCTAACGAACCGCAAGTTCCTCATCTCCACCATCATCGTGATGCTCGTGCAAGGCGCGCTGCTTGCCGGCGGCATCCTCATCCCCATCTTGCTGCAGTCCTATATGGGATTCTCCGCCACCACATCGGGCCTTGTGCTGCTACCCGGCGCCATCGTCATGGGAGCCATGGGACCGGTCGCCGGCCGCCTGTTCGACAAGCACGGCCCGCGCGTACTGGCCGTCATCGGCACCGGCGTGCTGGCGCTGACCACCGCCACGTTCATGTTCATGGGACCGGGTATGGGGCTCATCACGCTCACGGTCATCTACACGGTGCGCCTGTTCAGCCTGTCGCTCGTGAACATGCCCATCTCCACCTGGGGCATGAACGCGCTGCCCGACAAGCTGATGAACCACGGAACCTCCGTGCAGAACACGTTTCGCCAGGTGGCAGGCTCGCTGGGTACAGCCGTCATCGTGTCCGCGTCCACCGTTGCCACCAACATGGTTTTCGGTTCGACCGATGCCGTGACCGCCGGCGTGTTCGGCATCCATGCGGCGTTCGCCGTGGCCACGGCCCTGTGCGTGCTGGGCTTCGTGCTGACCGTAGCGCTCGTGCGCAACAAGCCCGGCGATGAGGCGGCCGCCGACGAAGACAACGCGCACCGTTCCCTCATCGAGCGGATCATGAAGCGCGACGTGTACACGCTGCCCGAGAACGCCACCGTGCTCGAAGCCATGCAGCTGCTGGTGAACAACCATATCAGCGCCGCGCCGCTGGTCGATGCCGCCGGCAAGCCGACCGGCTTCATCTCCGACGGCGACATCATGCGCTACCTGTCCAAGCGCAGCCAGATGATCATGGACCCTGTGGTGATGATCGTGCAAACCGTGGATGCGTACTCCGACCACAAGGACTACGCTCACAAGCTGGAGCACCTTATGGGCATGAAGGCCTCCGATATCGGCGCGAAGGGGATCATCGGCGTCAGCGTGCACGCCGACCTGCCCGAGGTCTGCCGCGTGCTCGGCGAGAACCACTTGAAGAAGGTGCCCGTGCTCGAAGATGGCATCATCGTGGGCGTCATCAACCGCAGCGACATCACGCACTTCAGCATGGAGAAATACCTGGAGGAGCGCGGGGCGTAAGGACGCGCAGGGACGCAATCCCCCGCGAAGCGACGGTCGGCAACGGCCGCCTGGACGCCGAACGAAAACCCGCTTTAGAGACACAAGTCCGAAAGGCTTCGGCGAGCGACCCCCCTGAACGCAAAAACTCCCGCTACCGCGCAATTCAATTTGCGGTGGCGGGAGTTTTTGCAACCTAGGCCTATATGGCCTATACGGCAAGGCCGACCGTCAAATGCATCATGTAGAACGCGAAACGCATGATGAAAACACCGGCGAACACCAGCAGACACGAGACAAGCAGGCGAACAAGCACGCGCTTGGAGAATGCAAGCTCACCCCCGCCGTGCGCCACCGCTTCCCTCGACACGGCATGCATCGTGAAGGCGGCAAGCACGCAACCGGCAAAGCACATCAACGCGAACGCCAGCAGCATCGTGTGGTAATGCGGCACAAGATCGGCCGCCGCGACCACCGAATTCGCAACGCCGCCTAATTGCCCGCCCTGCACGATATACACAACCGTATTCGCCGCAAGCGCAACGAAAGGCGCCGCCATCAGCATCAGGCCGAAACGCCCCGCAAGCGCGCGCCATTGGGCGGCATACAGCGTGATTGCCGCCAGCAAAGGGCCTCCCATCAGGGCATTCAACCATAACGAAATCGGAACCGTAGGCAGGCTCCAAGTGACGATGGTGTCAACGGAATACGCAAGGGACACCATCGTCACGAACACGACGCCCATTGCCGCGATCAACGCCAGCAGCAGCCGCTGCAACCATACGAGAGGCTTGACGGAAAACGAATACAGCCAATACAGGCCGCTGCATGCCAACAATCCCACCGCACTGACGACTTCGTTCGAAAGAGGGCTGGAGCCGACGTGCAGAAACACATACAGCGCATTGGCCGGGTTCCCAAGATGCGTGGCCGACGCGACAAGCCCCACCATGGTGACCACAAGGGGGATGCACATAAACGTGCTGATGCGCGCCCGCATCGCTGATTCGAACTTCGAGAGCAGCAGCACCGCCGCAACCAAGACAAGGGCGACGGCGCCCGAAGGCGCAAGCGTGGTGAACAGCACCAACGTCACCTCGCTCAACGCGGTATCGAACCCGGAAATCATCAGCTCCCCCCTCTTTGCAGCACTGCACGATGCAAAATGCGCATAACACCCGCATGGTCCGGCGCGCCAGTTTGCAGCAACGCGCCGGACCAAACGATTCCCTGGTATTTTAACGATAGAAGCGAGGCACGACGACCTCCAACCCCAACGTCTTCTGAACGCCATCCAAGCTTGCGCGCGTCAAGCGAGCCAGCCCTTCATAGAAAGGATGCTCGGCGGCATCGGCAAGCTCATCGAGGAAATGCCCCGCCCATGTCAGGAAGTGAAGACTCAGGAACTCTCCCAGGTCGGCAGGCTGATTCTGCGCAAGCCACGCCATAAGGGCGAGCATGAGCCCGATATGATCCTCCGGCGTTTTCTCGTCAGCGGTTCGCGCAACGCCATGTTCGCGCATCCATGCGCGCAGTTCAAGGGTGGTCGCACCGAACACCACGCACTCGCGATCGGTATATACCGAGCCCCACGGCGGCGCCGGCTTTGCACCCGGGCCGATGAACAAGCGGCGATATTCCCACGTCAGATCATCGTCCGCGGCAAAGGCGCCGCTCTTTCCGGCAGCGCAGCTCGGCGCCAGGCCCTCGACCATCATGGCCAAACAGCGAGCGGCCTCTTCCTCGCCGACGAACGGCCATTCCGCACCGGCGGCCTGCGCGTCAAGCACGGCAACCGCCGCAAACTCGGCGCCGGCATCGCCCGTGCGCGGGTCCTGCAGGAAAAACGGGGCCAGCGTGTTCCCCAGAAACGCGACGCCCTCAAACGTCGCAGCATCAAGATCCGTCATGCGATCCTCTCCTTATCGCTTAAGGCAACCATCATACGGCAAGGGGCGCGCCCGCAAACCGGACACGCCCCGAAAATAGCCTCGACCCTCAAGCGTTTAGCCGATATACAGGCCAACGCTCAGCTGCACCGCGTAGAACGCCAAGCGAGCAGCGAACACGCCCACGACGGCCAGCACCGGAGCCGCAGCGGCAAGCGCCGTGGACTTCGTGTTGCGCAGAGCCATGAAGGCGGCTGCTGCGGCAACGACCATGCACACCACGCCGATCCACATGGGAGCGGAGGCGGCGGCAACCAGGTCCGCGCCGTCAACCAGCGCGTTGCCCATGCCGGACACGCTCATGACCTGCACCAACAGACCGGCAACGCCAAGGACCAAACCGACGATCAGCACCGCCAGAGCCGCCATCTTGAAGCCGCCCTTCGCAGCGTCCTCAAGCGCGCCGGACAGCGCGAGCACGAGCACGCCCAGGCAGATGCCGCCCAGCAGGCTGAAGCCCAGCACGGCAACCGGAACCATCGGGGTATTCCAGGAAGCGATGGTCTCCATCATGTAGGCAGCGCCCGTGAAGCACGCGAACACGATCGCCATGACGGCCACCACGGCGGCAAAGCCCTTGCGAGCACCCTCGCCAAGCTTGCCGGCAAGCGCCACGATCCAGTACACGATAGCCAGCACGGCGAACACGACGCCGGCGAGCAGCTCGTTGGACAGCGGGCTTGCGCCCACGCCGGCGAACACGCCGAAAGCATGCATGGGGCTTGCCAGGTGGAAGAACGCGCAGATGAAGCCCGCCACCAACACGACGACCGGGATGGTGGTCATGCGGTCGATCTTCTTCAGCTGCTCATCGGAGAACTTCGTGGTGAAGAAAGCCACAGCCAGCGCGATGAACGCACCTGCGCCAACGGGCGCCAGCGTGGTGAACAGAGCCAAAGGCAGCTCGGCCATCATGCTACATCACCTCCAGGGGATTCACGACTTTGCCGTCCTCGGCACCTGCGGGCAGTGCGTCGGCGGAAGCCTTGATGTACAGGTTCGGTTTCGTGTAGGTCGGCTCGGGCAGAGGCGCGATGTTCCCGCGCTCGCCCAGCTTGGCCATTTCCTCGATCGTGCCGAAGTCCAGCGCGCGAGCCGGGCACGCCTCCACGCATACAGGCTTCTCACCTGCGGCGACACGCTCGGCGCAACCGTCGCACTTCACGCTGTGACCCTTTTCGCGATCGACCTTCGGAGCGTTGTATGGGCACGCCATATGGCAGTAGCCGCAGCCGATGCACTTGTCGACGTCCACGGACACCAGGCCGGTTTCGGGGTCTTTGTGCATTGCGGTAGTCGGGCACACCTTGGTGCACGCCGGGTCATCGCAGTGATTGCACGACATGGACAGCGGATAGCTCACGCAGCTGCTGGTGATGCAGCCGTTCGCATCGCGCTCGGTCGTGCCCAGCGTCACCTCGTACACCTTGCGGAACGCGGTGCCGACGCTCAGGTCCTTGAAATCCTTGCAAGCCATCTCGCAGGTTTTGCAACCCGTGCAGCGAGTGCCGTCGAAATGAAATGCGTATCGAGTCATCTCTTACTCCTCTCGTACCCGCTGCCTTTACGCCTTCACGACTTCGCAGACGTTGGAATGCTGCGGATTGCCCTTAGCCAACGGGCTCGGGCGATGCGTGGTCAGCGTGTTGATGCAACCACCCTTGTCCAGGCGAGCCTTGTGGTCGGAAGAGGACATATCCGCATCGTGCCATGCACCCTGGGAAATGGCGACCATGCCCGGGATAACGCGCGGCGTGACCTTCGCCAGCAGCTCGATGGTGCCGAACCCGTTCTTCACATGGATGGTGTCGCCCTGCTTGATGCCGCGAGGCTCCGCATCTGCCGGGTTGATCCAAGCCTCCTGCGGGTTGACCTCCTTCAGCTCCTCGATGCCGCCCCAGGAAGAATGCAGGCGACCGCGATAGTGGAAGCCGCCCAACGTCAGCGGATACTCGTCGGTGGTCGTTTCCACGCCGTCCCACTCAGGAACGTACGCAGGAATCGGAGGCAGCGTATTCAGGCACGCAAGCGTATCGCCATCGGTCAGCTCCCAGCCTTCGGTATCCTTGAGCAGCTTCTCGGAGAAGATCTCGATCTTGCCGGAAGGCGTGGTCAGAGCATTGGCGGCAGGATCGTCGCGGAACTTCTTCATGGAAACGGTAGGTGCGTATTCGCGGGTGTAAACGCCCATCTTCACGGCTTCATCCCACGTCGGTAGCTCGCCATCCTTCTCGCGAGACTTCTCGTACAGCTCCTTCATCCACTCGAGCTCGGTCTTGCCCTCGGTGAACTTGTCTTTGATGCCAAACTTGTCGGCGATAAGCTCGCACATCTCGTAGCAGGTCTTGCGCTCGTACTTCACGGACGTAGCAGGGGTGCCGGTGATGACATAGCCCCAGTTCGAGCCCGTGGCGATCTGCGAGTTCTGCTCGAAGCGGAACATGTCGGGCAGGATGACATCGGAATACTTCATCGAGTCGGTCATCACGATGTCGATACCCAGGATGAACTCGCACAGCGACTCGTCCGCCAGGATGTCATGCGCATAGTTGATGTCGCCATGCTGGTTGGTCAGGCAGTTGCCGGCATAATTGATCATATACTTGATGCCGGTATTCAGCTTGTCGACGTATTTCACGCCCCAGTTCTTGGCAGTCATATCCGGGCCGTGCTTGATGGCGTCGGTCCACACGAAGCAGGAAATGGAAGCCTTCACCGGATTGGTGCCTGCCGGCAGCGACTGCAGCGTCGGGCTGTTGCGCGCCTCGCGGCAACCGTTGTTGGTGCCCGCCAGGCCGACCTGGCCGACCAGGCACGGCAGGGCCATGATGGACCAAGCCGTCCACTCGCCGTTGCTTCGACGTTGCGGACCCCAGCCCTGGCACACGAACAGCGGCTTGGTGGTGCCGATCTCTTGAGCCAACTCCTCGATCTTCTTCTCGGGGATGCCGGTGATCTTAGCCGCCCATGCCGGCGTCTTCTCCACCTTGTCGTAACCCGTGCCCATAACATAGTCGAAATAGGACATGTTCTTGCCCTGATACGCCTCGGGCATGGTCTGCTCATCAAAACCAACGCAATAGGTGTGCAGGAAGTCCATATCGCACATATCATGCTGAATCAGATAATGCGCAATGCCCGCGACCAAGGCAGCGTCGGTACCGGGGTTGATGGGCAACCACTGGTCGGAATGACCCATGACGGAGTCGTTCATGCGCGGATCGATCACGTAGATTTTCGCACCGGTCTTCTCGCGCAGCTGGACCCAGTCGTAATGAGTGGTCAGACCGCCCTGACGCGTTTCGGTGGGGCTGGTGCCGAACATGAGGATGAGCTTGGCGTCCTCGGCGTTCTTGAAGGAGCTGCCACCATTGTTCTTGGAGCCGTACATGTAAGGGGTGATGGCCGTGATCTGAGCAGTGGAGTAATCGCCATAGCGATTCAGGCTGCCGCCCAGCATGTTCAGCAGTCGATTGAACGGGCGGGCGGTGGTAGCGGAAACACCGGTCGCATACGGCAGGTACACAGCCTCGTTGCCATACTTTTCGATGACTTCTTTGAGCTTCGTGGCCGCCAGATCGATAGCCTCGTCCCAGGAAATGCGCTCGAACTTGCCCTCGCCGCGCTTGCCGGCGCGCTTGAGCGGCACGGTGATGCGGTTGGCGTGCAGGGCGGAGTCCAAGGTGCCCTGGCCGCGGCCGCACACGGTGGAGCGGACCTGGTTGCTATTGCCCTCGACGCTGGCGTAGCTCATCGACAGGATCTCGTCGGTCAGCGGAGCCTCGAACGGCAGGGGCGGGTTGGTGCAGGAGGGGTGGTACGGGTTGCCGCCCACGCCCAGCATGTGACCGGTTTCGCGGTCGATCCTGATGCGGTTGCCGCAGGACTGGTAGCAGCCCACGCAACCGGAGTTGCGGACGATGACGTCCTCGTTGACCTTGATGTCGCCCGTGACAGGGTCGACGGTGGCCTCGACCGGCTTGCCGGTCTGGGCCTTGGGGAACTCAGCGTCGTCGGCAAGGCCCACGGTCGGAAGGGCGCCCAAACCGGCACCAGCGACCGAGAACGCGCCGACGGTGCCCATCGCCTGCACGAACTGGCGACGGTCCATCTTCGCTTCCCTCATCTCTCTCCTCTCATGACTCCCTTAACTTGCTCGCACCCCTATGGCAAAACCACAGACACAGGTGCGACCCCATGAGCGCACACCGCTTCCTACCAGGAGGTTTGCGGCGATGCGCGCTACCGGCAGCCACGATAGCCACGCCTTCACAAAGCCACCATACCTTGCTTCCGGTTATCTTTACCCTTTGACATAACGTCAAGAAGATTCCGACCCTCCGGTGTTCATAACCTTGTTTCGGGTATTGAAGTCCGCTCTTAATAAGACACGCTGCGGTTTTAGGGACGTTCTTCCTCGACGACCCGTCAACTCACACCTCCCCGCGCTCACTGCCCCGGACCTTTCGCACCGCGTCCTCCACGGGAGCAAAAACGGGGAGCGTGGACCCTATGTATGCATAAGAATATTTTTTTATTGCATAAAATTGCCTTTTGGACACTTTGGCCCATATGAAAAGTATTTCGAGATAGAAGCTATAATTTGTTCCTCGTTGTTCCAAGGTTCGATATAGTTATTTATGCATATAAACTCCGTTATTCCCTATTGTTATGACTGACCGAAGG
>OGYY01003307.1_pt1 | contig 10458 bp, 8 predicted proteins | sample 1576671 | NCBI WGS metagenome assembly OGYY01 (sample SAMEA3541593, study PRJEB24748) | human gut metagenome | biome: human gut; feature: human-associated habitat; material: faeces | place: China | collected 2012 | reverse complement strand
CCCTCTTTCTCCCCATTTCTCGGGAGAAATGGGGGCCCCGCCGGGCAGGCGGGCACCGGGGCGCTGCGCCCCGAGGCTGGAAAAAGCCCCGACCACCTGTAGGGTACGCCCTACCGGAGGCCCCCGGGCCCCCGGCCCCACCTGGAGGGCCCCTGGGCGCTGGTCCCAAACGGAGCCACCTACCGATGACAGTGGGCCCGGCCCGCCCGGCTCCGCCGGGCGCGGCCCCTCTCCCCGAAATCTTGCGAGACTGTTAGATTTGAGAAAGAATGTGGAAAGATTCCTGTGCTATCCTCAAAGGGAAAAGGAGGGATGGCCATGACCATTCTACAGACCAAAGACCTGCGCAAGATCTACGGCGCGGGGGAGACCGAGGTCCGCGCCCTGGACGGGGTGGACCTCTCCGTGGAAAAAGGGGAGTTCGTGGCGGTGGTGGGGACCTCCGGTTCCGGCAAATCCACCCTGCTGCACATGCTGGGCGGGCTGGACCGGCCCACCTCCGGCTCCGTCACCGTGGACGGGCGGGAGATCTTTTCCCTCAAGGACGAGGCCCTCACCATCTTCCGCCGCCGGAAGATCGGCTTTGTGTTCCAAAACTACAACCTGGTGCCGGTGCTCAATGTGTATGAGAACATCGTCCTTCCCATCCAGCTGGACGGGAAGGAGCCTGACCAGGGCTACCTGGACCAGATCATCGCCACCCTGGGCCTGGAGAAAAAACTCCAGAGCCTGCCCAACAACCTCTCCGGCGGCCAGCAGCAGCGGGTGGCCATCGCCCGGGCCCTGGCGGCCAAGCCCGCCATCCTCCTGGCCGACGAGCCCACCGGCAACCTGGACTCCAAAACCAGCCAGGACGTCATGGGCCTGCTGAAGGTCACCAGCCAGCGCTTCGCCCAGACCATCGTGATGATCACCCACAACGAGGAGATCGCCCAGATGGCAGACCGGATCGTCCGCATCGAGGACGGCCGGATCGCCGCCAGGGGGTGAGGGGATGATCCGCGTATCCAACCGGCGCCGGGTCCGCCGCCTGGGCCGCCAGGCCATGGGGGCCGCCAAGACCCGGAACGTCATCGCCGTGGTGGCCATCGCCCTGACCACGGTGCTTTTCACCTCCCTGTTCACCATCGTCCTGTCCATCAACGACGGGTTCCAGGAGGCCAACTTCCGCCAGGCGGGGGGCTATGCCCACGGTACCTTCAAAAGCCTCACCCTGGACCAGGTGGACGCCCTGAAGGAGGACCCCCTGGTGGAGGACTACGGCCTGCGCCGGGTGCTGGGGCTGCCCACCCAGGAACCCTTCCAAAAGACCCATGTGGAGGTGGCCTACAGCGACGCCAACAACGCCCAGTGGACCTATGCCACCCCCACCACCGGCACCCTCCCCCAGGAGGGGACCGACCAGGCCGCCACCGACACAAGGGTGCTGGAACTCTTGGGGGTCACCCCGGAGGTGGGGGCCCGGTTCACCCTGACCTTCGACGTGGACGGGCAGGCGACCACCCAGACCTTCACCCTCTCCGGCTGGTGGGAGTATGACGCCGCCACCCCCGCCAGCTATGTGCTGGTGCCCAACAGCCGGGTGGAGGCGGTCTTCCAGGAGGTGGGGTTCACCCCCCAGGGGTCCAACGGGACCATCGGCACCTGGTCCATGGATGTGATGCTCCCCAATTCCCTCCACATCGACGGGGACATGGGGGAGATCCTGTCCCACTGCGGTTTCCAGAGCGACGACCCCAGCGGGGCCAACTATGTGCAGTACGGGGTCAACTGGGGGTACACCGGTTCCCAGCTGACGGAGAATATGGACCCCATTACCGTCTTGCTCGTTGTGGTGGTGCTGGTGCTCATCCTGCTGACGGGGTACCTGATTATTTATAATGTGTTCCAAATCTCCGTGGCCAACGACATCCGCTTCTACGGCCTGCTGAAAACCATCGGCACCACCGGGAGGCAGATCAAGGCCATGCTCCGGCAGCAGGCCCTCCTCCTCAGCTGCGTGGGCATCCCCATTGGGCTGGTGGTGGGCTGGCTGGTGGGCGGCCAGCTCGCCCCGGCGGTGATGGCCCAGCTGGACGGGGTGTCCGACGTGGTGTCGGTGAGCCCGGTGATCTTCCTGGGGTCGGCGGCCTTTGCCCTGCTCACGGTGTTTCTCTCCTGCGCCCGGCCGGGGCGGATGGCCGCCAAGGTCTCCCCGGTGGAGGCGGTGCGGTACACCGAGGGCAGCGGCAAGGGCCGGAAGGAGAGAAAGTCCCGGAAGGGCTTCTCCTTAGCCGGCATGGCCTGGGCCAACCTGGGCCGCAGCAAGGGAAAGACAGTGATCACCGTCCTCTCCCTCACCCTGGCGGTGGTGCTGCTGAACCTGACGGTGACGGTGGCCCAGGGGTTTGACCTGGAGAAGTACGTCTCCCGTCAGATCTGCACCGACTTTACCCTGGCCGACGCCAGCCACTTCCAGACCGGCGGGGAAATCTTCAACCCGGACGTGGCGGTGCCCCAGGAGGCCATCGACGCCGTCCAGGCCCAGGGGGGCGTGACCGAGGGGGGCAAGGTCTATGGCCGGACCTCCACCGTGCTGGAGTATGTCCCCGAGGACTACTTCCGGGCGGCTCGGGCCCACTTCCCCGGACCGGAGGGCTGGCTGGACCAGCTGGTGTCCCTGACGAACCGGAACGAGGCAGGCCTTCTGGCCGACACGGCCCAGCTCTACGGCATGGAGGCCTTCACCCTGGACCAGCTGACGGTGCTGGAGGGGGACCTGTCCGCCCTCTATGAGCCGGGGAGCCACGCCATCGCCGCAGTGTACACCGACGATGACTACGGCAACCCCAGGATGGACTCCCACTGGGCCCGTCTAGGGGACACCATCACCCTGCGGTATGTGGAGGAGATGGAGTACGTGGACCCGGACACCGGGGAGAGCTACGGCACCGTCCCCCCGGAGGATGAGAACTATCGGGAGGTTCCCAAAACCTACCGGGACGTGACCTATACGGTGGTGGCCCTGGTGACGGTGCCCTCCTCCTTGGACTACGGGTACTATGGCAGCGACGAGTTCGTCCTGAACAGCGAGACCTTCTGTCAGGACACGGGGACCGACTGCGTCATGTCCTACGCCTTTGACACCACCGATGAGAGCAACGCCGCCATGGAGGCCTTCCTCCAGGACTACACGGAGAACCAGAACCCCCAGCTGGACTACGAGAGCCAGGGCACCTTTGCCGCGGAGTTTTCCGGGGTCCTGGGGATGTTCCTCCTTCTGGGCGGGGCCCTGAGCTTCATCGTGGGGCTGGTGGGGGTGCTGAACTTCTTCAATGCCATCCTCACCGGCATCCTGGCCCGCCGGCGGGAGTTTGCCGTCCTCCAGTCCATCGGTATGACCGGGCGGCAGCTGAAGGGAATGCTGATCTGGGAGGGGGTCTTCTATGCCCTCAGCGCGGTGGTCTTTGGCGCCGGGCTGGTGCTGGCCATGGCCCCCCTCATGGGGTCGGTGGAGACGTTGCTCTGGTTCTTCACCTACCACCTCACCCTGGTGCCGGTGGGGATCTTGGCACCCATCTTCCTGGTGCTGGGCTGCCTGATCCCCCTGGGGGTGTACCGGTCGGCCACCCGGGCCTCCCTGGTGGAGCGGCTGCGGGCCACAGAGGACTAAAGCGCCGCATCCCCCGCATCTTGATCGAATCTTTGCTGCACCGCGCCCCCCGATCCTGCGGGATTGGGGGGCGCGGTGGCCTGTTCTGGCAGTCTCCCCGGCAAGGTGCGAAGATTGCACGAAAAGCCAGGGGTGGAGTGCTAAAAATTAGGGAAATGTCCGAAAGTAAACAAAAGTCAAGATATTTTTTTCGGGCCCCTTGACTTTTCCCAGGGGAAGTGCTACATTTGTTTTAGCACTCAGGGAGAGTGAGTGCTAAAATGATCGAAAAGGCCAAAGGAGGCCTGTCCATGGAACTGTCGGAGCGCAAGAAGCAGATTCTTCGCGCGGTGGTCGAAAACTATATACAGACCGCAGAACCCGTGGGCTCCAAAGCCATCGTGGCTTCTGCCGGCCTAAAGGTCTCCTCCGCCACCATCCGCAACGAGATGGCGGAACTGGAGAATCTGGGCTACCTGGAACAGCCCCACACCTCCGCCGGGCGCATCCCCTCTCCCAAAGGATACCGCCTGTACGTCAATGAACTCATGGAGGAGCACCGGCTGACCATGCAGGAGGCCCAAAAAATCAACGAAGCCCTAAACCTGAAAATCCGGGAGATGGACCAGGTGATGACCGAGGCCGGGAAGATCATTTCCCAGCTGACCCAGTACCCCACCTTCTCCCTGACCACAGGCAACCGCAAGGCCACCATCGCCCGGTATGACCTGTTGATGGTGGAACAAAGCGCGTTCATCGCCGTCCTCATGACCGACGGCCAGCAAGTGAAGAACAAACTCTTCCGCCTGCCCACCCCCCTGTCTGACCCCCAGCTGCAACTGCTGAGCACCCTGCTGAACACCTCGTTCACCGGGCTCACCTTGGAGCAGCTGGGTCCCGCTTTGGAGCGGGTCTCCACCCACGCCGGGGACGAGGCGTATGGCCTGATCCACCTGGTGGTCTCCTTCGCCATGGAGGTATTGGAGGAGCTGGAGGCCAACGTGGTCCACACCGCCGGCATCCCCACCCTGCTGGCCCATCCGGAGTACCAAAGCCTGGAGCGGGCTGAACCTCTGATGAACTTCCTGTCCGAAATGGGGGAGGGGATGCAGCTGCCGGTGATCCAGAACGAGCACGTGAAGATCCTCATCGGCCCGGAAAACGTGGTGGAGGAGTTGAAGGACTCCAGCGTCATCATGGCCAGCTACAACATCGGCGGCGGGATGCAGGGGGTCATCGGCGTGGTGGGCCCCACCCGCATGGACTACGCGGACCTGGCGGCACGCCTGTCTTACTTTGCCGAGGGCCTGTCCCGTATGTTTGGAAAAAACGAGATTCCGCCCCCCGCGGAACCCCACCCAGAAGATAAGGAGGAATGATCCCTCATGCGTCAGCAAGAAATGGAAAACAAGGAGCCTATGGACCAGTCCCCAGAGGAAACCGTGGAGGCCCCCGCCCCCGAGGCGGCAGAGGCCCAGGAACCCGCCCCTGAGGAGGAAGCCCCCCAGCCTGCGGGCGAGGCAGAGAAGCTCCAGGAAGCCCTGCGGGAGAAGGAGGACCAGTACCTCCGGCTGCTGGCAGAGTACGACAACTACCGCAAGCGCAGCCAGAAGGAGAAGGAGAATGCCTGGGCCACCGCCAAGGCGGAGACCATCAAGGAACTCCTTCCCGTCTACGACAACCTGGAGCGTGCCCTGAAGCAGGAGACCTGCGACGAGGCCTACGCCAAAGGGGTCCAGATGACCATGACCCAGCTGAAAACCGTCCTGGAAAAGCTGGGGGTGGAGGAGATCCCCGCCCAGGGCCAGCCCTTTGACCCCAACTTCCACAACGCCGTCATGCACATGGAAGACGAGGCCTTTGGAGAAAATATCGTGGCAGAGGTCTTCCAGGCCGGCTTTAAGCTGGGGGAGAAGGTCATCCGCCACGCCCTGGTCAAGGTGGCCAACTAGTAGAGCCCCAGCCAGTCATGTACCTGTCCAAAGACGTTTTCATAGATTTGATCCCAAACCCAACAGCCAATCTGTTCTGCAATAAGGAGGAACCCCATTATGTCTAAGATCATCGGTATCGATTTAGGAACCACCAACTCCTGCGTGTCCGTGATGGAGGGCGGCGAGGCCGTCGTCATCCCCAACGCGGAAGGCAACCGCACCACCCCCTCTATCGTCGCCTTCTCCAAGGACGGCGAGCGGATGGTGGGCCAGGTGGCCAAGCGCCAGGCCATCACCAACCCCGACCGTACCGTCATCTCCATCAAGCGGGAGATGGGCTCCAACTATAAAGTCACCATCGACGGCAAGTCCTACACCCCCCAGGAGATCTCCGCCATGATCCTCCAGAAGCTGAAGGCCGACGCCGAGGCTTACCTGGGCCAGACCGTCAGCGAAGCCGTCATCACCGTGCCCGCCTACTTCACCGACGCCCAGCGTCAGGCCACCAAGGACGCCGGCCGGATCGCCGGCCTGGACGTCAAGCGTATCATCAACGAGCCCACCGCAGCCGCTCTGGCTTACGGCGTGGATAAGGAGTCCGACCAGAAGATCATGGTCTACGACCTGGGCGGCGGCACCTTCGACGTGTCCATCCTGGAGATCGGCGACGGCGTCATCGAAGTGCTGGCCACCGCCGGCAACAACCGCCTGGGCGGCGACGACTTCGATAAGTGCATCATGGACTGGATGGTCGCCGAGTTCAAGAAGAGCGACGGCGTGGACCTGTCCGCCGACAAGGTGGCCATGCAGCGTCTGAAGGAAGCCGCCGAGAAGGCCAAGATCGAGCTGTCCGGCGTTACCTCCTCCGCCATCAACCTGCCCTATATCACCGCCGACGCCACCGGGCCCAAGCACCTGGACCTGACCCTTACCCGGGCCAAGTTCAATGAGCTCACCGCCCACCTGGTGGAGGCCACTGCCGGCCCTGTCCGCCAGGCCCTCAGCGACGCCGGCCTCACCGGCAACGACATTGCCAAGGTCCTCATGGTGGGCGGCTCCAGCCGGATCCCCGCCGTCCAGGACGTGGTGAAGAAGCTCACCGGCAAGGAAGGCTTCAAGGGCATCAACCCCGACGAGTGCGTGGCCATGGGCGCTGCCCTCCAGGGCGGCGTGCTGGTGGGCGACGTGAAGGGCCTGCTGCTGCTGGACGTCACCCCCCTGTCCCTGGGCATTGAGACCATGGGCGGCGTGAACACCAAGCTCATCGAGCGCAACACCACCATCCCCGCCAAGAAGAGCCAGATCTTCACCACCGCCGCTGACAACCAGACCCAGGTGGAGGTCCACGTCCTCCAGGGCGAGCGGGAGATGGCCGCCGACAACAAGACCCTGGGCCGCTTCAGCCTGGACGGCATCGCCCCCGCCCGCCGGGGTGTGCCCCAGATCGAGGTTACCTTCGACATCGACGCCAACGGCATCGTGAACGTCTCCGCCAAGGACCTGGGCACCGGCAAGGAGCAGCACATCACCATCACCTCCTCCACCAACATGTCTAAGGACGACATTGAAAAGGCCGTCAAGGAGGCTGAGCAGTTTGCCGCCGAGGACGCCAAGCGCAAGGACGAGGTGGACACCCGCAACCAGGCCGACCAGATGGTCTACCAGAGCGAGAAGGCCCTGAGCGAAATGAAGGATAAGCTGGACGCCAGCGAAGTCAGCGAGCTGGAAGGCGAGATCAACAAGGTGAAGGAGGCCCTGAAGGGCACCGACATCCAGGCCATCAAGACCGCCACCGAGGGTCTGACCCAGGCCTTCTATAAGGTCAGCGAGAAGATGTACCAGCAGACCGGCGCCCAGGGCGGCCAGCCCGGCCCCGACATGGGCGGCCAGGCCGCTGGCGGCGCAGCCGGCAGCACCGGCGGCACCAATGCCGGTAAAGGTCCCGACGATGTGGTGGATGCCGACTACACCGTGGTGGACGACCAGTAATTCCGAACAATCCAACCCAAGCAGCGGGGGACAGGATTTCCTGTCCCCCTGCTTGTGTGAAATGCCGAGGGCAGGCAACCGCCCTCCTGTGAGCCTATAGCGAGGTGAGAAAGCGATGGCAGAGAATAAACGAGATTACTACGAGGTCCTGGGCGTGAAGAAGAACGCCACGGACGAGGAATTGAAAAAGGCATACCGGAAGCTGGCCAAGCAGAACCACCCGGACCTCAACCCCGGGGACAAAGCCGCCGAGGCCCGCTTCAAGGAGATCAACGAGGCCTATGAGGTCCTTTCCGATAAGGATAAGCGGGCCAAGTACGACCAGTTCGGTTTCGCCGGGGTGGACCCCAATTTCGGCGCCGGTGGTGCCGGCGGCGGGTTTGGCGGGTTCGGCGGCTTTGACATGGGGGACCTCTTCGGGTCCTTCTTCGGCGGCAGCGGCTTTGGGGGCTTTGGTGGGGGCGGCGGCGCCTCCCGCACCGGCCCGGCCAAGGGGAGTACCGTCCGGACCAGCCTGACCCTCACCCTGGAGGAGGCCGCCTTCGGCTGCGAGAAGGACGTGAACATCCAGCACGTGGAGGCCTGCGACGTCTGCGGCGGCACCGGCTGCGAGCCGGGGACCACTGCGGAGATCTGCCCCGAGTGCCACGGCAGCGGCCAGGTGCGGGTCCAGCAGCGGACGGTGTTCGGCACCATGTCCACCTCCACCGTCTGCCCTAACTGCCGGGGCGAGGGGAAGATCATCCATCAGAAGTGCAAGGCCTGCGGCGGCAGCGGCGGTGTGCGCCGGCAGAAGAAGGTCCACATCAAAGTCCCCGCCGGCATCGACAATGGCCAGGCCATCTCCGTCCGAGGCCAGGGCGACATGGGCCGCAACGGCGGCCCCGCCGGGGACCTTATCGTAGGCATCAACGTGATGCCCCACGCCCGGCTGCGCCGGGAGGGCAGCCACATCTACCTGGACCAGGCGGTGTCGGTCTACCAGGCCGCCATGGGTGGAGAGATTGAGATCCCCTCCTTGGACGGGAAGATCAAGTGCAAAGTGGAGCCGGGCACCCAGCCGGGCACCACCCTCCGCCTGCGGGGGAAGGGCGTCCCCGTCCTCAACGGCCGCGGCCGGGGGGACCAGTACGTCACCATCCGGGTGGAGATCCCCCGGAACCTCAACGAGGCCCAGAAGGAGGCCCTGCGGAAGTTTGCCGAGACCATGGGCGAAGTCCCCCCCTCCGCCAGTGAGGAAGGGGAGAGCAAGTCCGTGTTCCACCGACGGAAAAAGAAGTAACGGCCCGGGCCGGGAAAGGATATCCCCATGTTTCTTGCAGATTGCCACACCCATTCCCGGGTCTCTCCGGACAGCAACGCCCCCATGGTGGAGATGGCCAAAGCCGCCTGGGAGTACGGCCTGGACGTGATGTGCCTTACCGACCACTGTGACCTGTTGAGCCTGGAAGGGGAGCGCACCCTCACCTATGACTGGGGCCCCGTCCTCCGGGAGCGGAAGGGGATGCTGGACGCCTTCGGGGCCCGGGTGGATTTGCCCCTGGGCCTGGAGTTCGGCATGGCCCACCTCTTCCCTGAGGCCGCAGAGACCATCCTCCGCCAGCCGGGGCTGGACTTTGTCATCGGCTCCTGCCACAACCAGGACGAGAAGGCCGGGGGGACGGACTTCTACCTCCTCCCCTATGACACCCTGGATCAGTGCTACGCCGCGCTGGACAATTACTTCGCCTCCATGCTGCAGATGGCGGCCTCCCCATACTACGATGTGGTGGGCCATGTCATCTACCCCCTGCGGTACATGAACGGACCCTACGACACCCCGGACCTGGGGCGGTACCGGGACCAGATCCGGGAGATCCTCCGGCTGGCCATCGACTCCGGCCGGGGCATGGAGATCAACACCTGGAAGGGCCAGACCCTGGCCCAGTGGATCCCCCTCCTCCAGGACTACAAGGAGCTGGGGGGCGAGATTCTCACCGTGGGTTCCGATGCCCACGCCCCCGGCCCCCTGGGCAAGGGGATCCAGGAAGCCTATACCATGATGGCCGACTGCGGCTTCCGCTATGTGGCCGTCTACCACGAGAGAAAACCGGAGATGATCCGGCTGAAATAACGAAGGAGGTACCCTACCATGATCGCACTGGGTTCTGACCACGGCGGCTTTGACCTGAAGCAGCGGGTGAAAGCCTATCTGGACGAGAAGCACATCCCCTACAAGGACTACGGCTGTGACAGCAAGGAAAGCTGCGACTACCCCATCTTCGGCAAGGCCGCTGCCGAGGCGGTGGCCTCTGGGGAATGCGAGAAGGGCATTGTCATCTGCACCACAGGCATCGGCATCTCCATCGCCGCCAACAAGGTGAAGGGCATCCGCTGCGCCCTGTGCAGCGACCCCCTGTCGGCAGAGATGACCCGCCGCCACAATAACACCAATATGCTGGCCATGGGCGCCGGGATCATCGGTCAGAACCTGGCCATGGACATTGTGGACACCTGGCTGACCACTGAGTTCGAGGGCGGACGGCATCAGCGCCGGGTGGATAAGATTTCGGCGCTGGAGGGCTGAAGCGCGATGATCCGTTCCATTACGTCTGCTGATCGGTCACAGTATATCACCCTGTGCAAGGAATTCTACAGCGGTGACGCAGTGTTGCATCCGGTGCCGGAGGATTACTTTCAGCGGACCTTTGATGCGCTGATGGAGCATACGCCCTATGCTTCGGCTTATATCATCGAGCAGGACAGCAAAACCGCCGGATATGCCCTCTTGGCGAGGAGCTTTTCTCAGGAAGCAGGCGGTATGGTCACCTGGATTGAGGAACTGTACATCCGCCCGGAATTCCAGGGCCACGGACTGGGCACGGCATTTTTTCAGTTTCTGGAGGCGCAGAATGACGGCACGGT
>OGYY01003306.1_pt1 | contig 10459 bp, 9 predicted proteins | sample 1576671 | NCBI WGS metagenome assembly OGYY01 (sample SAMEA3541593, study PRJEB24748) | human gut metagenome | biome: human gut; feature: human-associated habitat; material: faeces | place: China | collected 2012 | reverse complement strand
CATAAACGCGGGAGATGAACAGTTTGCGGTTAGAAAAGTTCCAGGTATTTCTGGAAAACTATGTGGAGTTTCTGGAAGAGGTAGCCGCCGGCGAAAGTGAAAAATACGCGGCGCTGCTTTCTTATGATGCAAAAAAAGTCGACAGGGTTACATCCAGCCAGCAGGCGCTGAATATGCGCCTGTCGCAGATGGAGCAGCAGCGCGTTGCCGAACAGGAGAGAGCCGGCCTTGGCGGGTTTACGCTCCAGCAGATCCTTGAGCGCACGCAGGGAGATGAGCGCGTGCGTTTTGCGCAGCTTTGCGACAGATTCGCCCGTGCGGTGAACGATATCAAATATTATAATGGCAAGGCGATGAATTTTGCACAAGGCGGCCTTGAGCTGCTGGGCGTCACGGAGGAAAAACCGCAGGGAGCAGCCTACGGGGCAGACGGTAAGCGCGCGGGGGATATCGCCGGGACGGTGCTTTTTGAGGCAAAGATTTAAACGGGGGGATACATTTTGTTAAGGCCAACTTTTTTGGGCTTTGAAACGGCCAAGCGGGGCTTGACAGCCGCGCAGAAAGGTCTTGATATCGCTGGACAGAACTTGACTAACTGGGATTCTGTCGGATATACGAGGCAACGCATGACGCAGGTTGCGCTGGCACCGGACGCATATCGTTCCCGATTTTCCTCCAGCAAGGTGGGCTTTGCGGGACAGGGCGTGGATATCACCGGCATCGATCAGACACGCGATAAATTTCTGGATAAGCGATTCCGCGAGGAGAGCGGAGACTTGGGTTATTACAGCCAGACCGAGACAATCCTCAACGATATCCAGGTCGCGCTCAACGAGTACAATCCCAAAAATGATACGGGTCTGCGCGCGTCCCTGCTCAGCATCAACGATGCGCTGCAGGACTTTTCCGTGAACGCATATTCGGAGACGCACGCGAATATTGTTGCCACCGAGTTTAAGAATCTGGCACAGACGCTGCAGCAGATCAGCCATAAATTGCAGTCTGCCCGCGGGCAGCAGAAATACGACCTTGAAGTTTCGGTGCAGGAGGTAAACAAGAAGCTGCAGCAGGTAGCGGGGCTTAACCAGGCCATTATGGAGGATATGGGAGCCTTGCGCGACAACGAATACTTCGGCCCTAACGAACTTCTGGACCAACGCAACGTGTTGCTGGATGAACTGTCGCAGTTCTTCAATTTGGAATACAGCAACAACGCGGACGGGACGGTCACTGTGGCTGTCAACGGAAAAACCGTTGTGAGCGGCAGCAAGTTCGACAAGCTGGAGATGGTGACGGATGAAAAGACCGATGTCGTAAGCACGCGCTGGATCTCCTCCAATAAACAGGCGGAATTTACCACCGGCGCGCTGAAAGCATCGCTGGACCACATCAATGGGCGCGGGCCGAATTTGAAAAACCCCGGCGAAAGCACCGCGCGCGGTTTCCTGTATTATCAGGACAAGTTGGATGCTTTCGCGCGACATTTTGTAAATGTTGTCAACAAGGTTATCCCGGAGGCGAATGAGGACGGGACGCCGAAGAAAGACGCGGAAGGAAACATCGTTTACCGCAAACTGATGGGCGGGCTGAGCAGCGAGCCGGACGCCGATGGGAAATACCATGTCCGGGACGACATCCCTATCACGGCAGACAATCTTTCTATTTCCGATGAGTGGAGCCTTGATTCCGGGTATATTATTTACCAGCGGGGCGAGGACGGCACATCGGACAACGTGGGAAATTACGCCTTGGCGCTGGCACAGACCCTGGCGAACGGGGCGCACTTTTTCGATTCAAACGGAGAAGAGTTCACCGGCACTTTCCTTGACTATGTGAAGGGCTATGTCACAACGCTTGCGGAGGACGCGAGCTTTGCCTCAAACCGTCATGTGGCCACCTCTACCATTACGGAGAGCCTTGAGGACAGCCGCGATGAGGTAGCCGGCGTTGTGGTTGACGAAGAGGTTGCCAATCTGATGCTGTATCAGAAGTCGCTGTCTGCGGCATCCCGTTTGATGACCGCTATGGACGAGGCACTGGACGTTCTTATCAACAAAACGGGCCTTGTGGGCCGATAAAATTATAGTCCGCACACAGCGGAAAGGGTGAAAGTCATGAGAGTAGCACAGAGGATGATCAGCCGCAATTACATGAAAACGATGAACACGAGCTTGTCCAAGCGCGCCGAAAGCTTTGAGCGCGGGACATCGGGCCTGAAGTTCTCAAGGCTGTCCGACAATGTGGCGGATGGCAGCCGCGCGATGCATATTCAGGAGGAGCGCTACAAGAGCACGCAGCAGCTCAACAATGTTGAGAACCTGCTTTCGGAAATGAATTCGGTGGACAGCAATATGGATTCGATTCATTCCATCATGCAGTCGATTCAGGAAAAAACGCTGGCGGGCATGAGTGAGAACTATGGCCCGGATAAGCGCGCGGTGCTTGCGCAGGAGATTGCGAGCAAGAAGGAGCAGATCCTCCAGGTTGCGAATGCGCAGTTTTCCGGGAAATACTTGTTTAGCGGCACCAACAACAGCACGCCTCCGTTTACTTCGAACCCGGCGACCGGAAAGTTGCAGTTTAACGGCGTTGATGTGGAACTGATCGAATACAAAAACGGCGGGTTTGTTTATACCGACCCTACGGATGGTGTGGAGAAGCCCGTGCCGCACAGCGATGATATTTTTGCGGACACTGGCCTCGGGTTGAAAATATCGAATGATACCGAGGCGGACCCGCGCACGGCGTTCAAGGTTTCTTTCTCGGGCCTCAAAATGTTGGGTTTTGGGCCGGAGGTGCCGGGCAAAGACGGCACAATGGTCGCATCCAACGCGTATGACCTGCTGACGCAGATAGAAGGCGCGCTTACGCCAGAGCTTGACAGAACGGCGATGGATGACCTGCACCGCCAGCTTGTAGACTTGACGGATCAGGTGGGGATGTCGCGCACCGACCTTGGCACCCGGATGGATTTCCTTGACAGAACAAAGGAACGACTGGAGGACGACATCGACAACATGAGCGAAATGGAATCGAAGCTGGTATCTTCGGACCCCGCAGACGAGGCAATCAAGATGAAGGAATGCGAATATGTCTGGATGGCCGTTCTGCAGCTTGGAAGCCAGATTCTACCCTCTTCCCTGCTTGATTTCATGCGATAATGCACTGCGGATTTTTGAGAAGGAGGTGTTTTTGTGCAACTGATTAAAATAACAAATATCCCGATTGAGTACAATTACAGCATGGAGCCGGCCCGACTGGAAATGAAGCGCGCTCCGAACCCCGTTCAGAAGATGACACACGACCCAGCGGAAATGCACCTGCGCGCGCGTAATATTCAGGTGCGCTTGGACACCACTGAGCTGCGTGCCAGCCTGAACCACCGGACAAGCGGGGATTTTGCCCGCTATTATGGCAACAAAGGCATGCAGACTGCTTATGACACAATCGGAGAATCTGTCCAGTTCGGGAATGGGATGGCACAGATACAGGACGGCGTTTCCATCAGCCAGCTTGTTCGGCAGAAAATGCTGGAACAGCCTGTCAGCTACACAACGTTTCTGCCCTCGGCTCCTACCGATATCTCGTGGCAGCCGCAGGCACTGGACATGGAATATGACCCTGGCTCGTTGAAGTTCGACTGGAAACTCATGCGCAATTCAATGGATTATATTCCGGGTAAATTTCAGATGAACATCACGCAGTACCCAAGGGTACAGGTTGAATATTTGGGCGAACCCAGTTACGTGCCGCCCAGTTCGGATCCGAATTATCAGGAGAAAAGCGCCTGATCCCCCCGGCGCGGCACATAGTACGCGCAAAGAAAGCGGCTATGCGGGTAACCGCATGGCCGCTTTTTATCATTGATGCGTGTTGGGAACCGATAAACGCGTGCGAAGAGAAATGGGGCGCTGCAGGGCGGGGAGGCAGGCGGACTGCTGCCGGACGGGACAGTTACGCGGCCCGCGCCCTGTTTCAGCCGCTGGGCTTTACTGCTTTCCGAGTGCCCCTGCAATACAAAAAGTATAGAAAGGCAGGAAAATACAGCCTATGAAACTGCAGACACGGGATTTTGGGGAAGTTGAGATTGACGAAAAGGAAATCGTCACATTTGCCAGCCCGATATATGGCTTTGAAACATACCGCAAGTTCGCTTTCCTGTACCATGAGTCGGTCAGCGAACACTTTATCTGGTTGCAATCCGTAGAGGAACCGAATCTTTGCTTTATCCTTGTACAGCCCCATCTGATTACAGAGCACTATGAGCCGGATTTGCCGGAGGAGGCACCGCAGCTGCTGGGAGACGGGCCGTATATGTGCTGGCTGATGGCATCGATTCGGAACCCGTTTGAAAGTTCGACCGTCAATCTGAAAAGCCCTATCGTTGTGGACACGGAGCGACACTTGGCGGCGCAGTTTGTTCTGCAAAAAGACCTCCCCATCCGATATCCGTTGTTTCGGAAGGAGGAAGAAACATGCTGATTCTGACGAGAAAGTCCGGAGAAGCACTGGTCCTAGACGGTGGCATCGAGATCAAAATCACGGAGATCTGTGGCGATCAGGTGCGCATCGGTATTGAGGCTCCGTCCGATGTAAAGGTGTACCGCAAGGAACTGTACGCAACCATTCAGGAGAACCGTCTGGCGGCGGCGTCAGCGCCCTCTGAAACCATCAGAGGCGCGCTGCTTCAGATGGGCTGACAGCTGGTGGGAACAGTTTGTTTTCGCGTAGGCTGATTTTTCCGATGAACGCGGAGAGGACATCGTAGTTTTCGCCGGAAAGATTCAGGATGCGGCAGGCATAGCTGCTGATGCCGTTAGGGCCGAAGATGGGGCGCTCTATTTCTGCGTGTAAGGAGACAAGGCGGACGGGATGCTCGGCGCGGAGCGTGACGAGCTGGTTTGTCGGAAGCGTTTTGTCGCACACGAACCGGACGCCCGCCAGCGAGAGCAGGTCTATCTTTACGGGGAATTCCTGAAGCATGGGCGGGTGGGCCGTGTGCCTGTGCCGCAAAAAAAAGCGAGAGGAGGACTCCTCACGCACAACGGGCGCAACGGCATACGCGTCGATGGAAACGTCATAGTTGTACGCGATGGACGCACCGGGAAGGATCTCATCCGTTACACCGTATACAAATTTCCATATGTTACCCCAGAAGTTTTCTTTTCCGCGCCAACAAATTGATGTTTTACCGTTATCTGTATATTCTGTTGCAACATTGCTTGGATAAACAGTTGATTTTGCAGCCCTACCTGTACCGTTTCCAATACTGGAAGTACTACCTGTTACTGCGGCATAAGAACAGGTTTTATTATCGCCAGTTTCCCACGGAATATTGACAACACCTAAACCAATCGGTGTCTGTAATTCCATAACACCCATTTCAATAATCATCAGCAGCTGTTCGGCAGATACCTGTTTGATGAGATCACCATGCCAGTTTGTACCTCTGTTTTGTGCCAACTGTTCAACGGATGTTCTTGTGAGATTCTGTGAGTACCCAGATGCAGGCCTTGCACCTGAAATACTACAAAACTTATCTTCTGCCGCATTTAACACCTGTTCATCCTGTAACAGATAAGCAGATGCAGATACATCATATACAGAGCCTTCATCTGCACTGGTCAGGAAATAATCAATCTCATTTCCATTTACATCATAAAAAGCAGGATGCAGTCTGAAACCTGGTCTTGGTTTTTCTGATACATAGTAATTTGCTTTTCTCAAATGGTAACCAATACCTGTATCAATTGGATCATATACGACCGGGCATACCAGATAATAGAACTTAGGCTGATATACCATAACCTGTCCATTTGAACCATCTTCCGCATAACTTTCATCACCAAACCAAGCACTGATAGTTCCATCATCAGCAACATTACATTTACGTCTGCCACCATACATGGAAAATCTGTCAAAGTCAGTGCCGGGTGTCAGGTTAGTGGCACCTGCCAGTCTCTTAAAAGTTTTATTCCTGTAATCTACCTGTAAACCAAGAATATCATCATCTGACAGTCCAAGATATGCCCTCAGGTCAGCAACCCCTGCCAGAATTTCCTGTGAATTAAAGTTTTCACCTCTCAACTCTTCAAGGTTTGATGCGGCTGAACTATTTTCACTCTGTAATGCCTGCAATGCATTGTTTCCAGTAATCGTGGCAGTATCTAATGCAGTCTTTGCTGTATCAGCATTTTTGATACTGGTATCAAGATCTGATTTTTTGCCGGCACTTGTTTCAATACTCTTATCCAGATTATTTTTGGATGTGACAGAATTGGTAATACTACCGTCCAGAGCTGTTTTTGCTTTTTCTGAATTTGATATGGACTGTTCTAATGCAGTCTTTGCTGTACTTGCTGCTTTATTCAGTTCTGTAATCTTATCAGATGTATGTTTATTAATCTGGTCTTCTGCTACGCTTTCTTTTTCTGTAATGTAGGACGCAATCTGACTTTTTGCTTCCTGAATAGATGCAGTCTGCTGATCTGTCACAGCTTTGACTGCGGCATCTTTCGTTTTATTTATTGCTGTGTCTGCTTCGCTTTTCTTTTCTTCGACATGACTATCAAAAGCTGTCACGGTATTGTTGATGTTCTGTTCAGACTTAGCAGCGGCCTGTTTTGATGCTTCTGCGTTACTTGCAGACTGTTTTGCTTTTTCAGCGGCTTCGACAGCTGTTTTCATATTGGAAGCCGCAGTCTCCTGTTTTTGTGTTACATCTGACTGCATTACTTCTACTGATTTCTTTGCAGCTTCTACCGCTGTCCTGTCTGCTGCAACCTGTGTTGCAGAATCTGCAAAATTAGCCAGCACCTGACCAAATTCTTTACGAGTTCCTGTGTAACCCTGTGCCACTGCATCAGCATAGGCAGTCACACATCCTAAATCTGTTTCTATCATGACATCATAACCCCCAATCTCCCTTTATCATTTATCTTAAAATCCAAACTCTGTACAATATTTTCTGTACGGGATAAATATAGATGTCCATCTTCCCGTATTTCCATACGACAGAAGCCATTTTGTGTAGCAACCTGTTTTGCCTGATCTGCATAATACTTTGCATTGTCTTTATCACGTTCTGGATAAAGTTTATGTCCATGCGCCCAGGATTCCGACTCAGTTGCCCTGGCATCTGCCATCTGTGCAGCTTCTTTCGTCTGCCTTGTATATTCCCCAACAGCGGTCAATGTGTGGTGGAATAAATCAATGTCTTCGGGAATTTCAAATCCTTCAGGCTCTGGCCGTTTATTTACAAACATCATCACGGTATTTACAGTCTTTCCTGTTTCAGGTGTTGATAGATAAATATAAACAGTGATAGCTTGTCTCTGTTTAAGTGACTCGTTTGGAATATCAACATAAAACTTATTATTCTCAGTATAACCTGTTACAACTTTTGCTTCTTCCAATCCCTTCCAGAATAAATGAACCTCAAACACATCTGGGAGATTAAGTCCATTAATTTGTAATCTCTGACCATAATCATATTGCCAAAGTCCGTCTACTGTAATTTCTTCACCATAATTGGTGAAATTCGCAATCAGCATTATTTAACCACCCCTTTCAACATTCCCTCTAATTTGTTCAGTCTTTCGTTCAATGTGTTCACTGTATCTTCCAATGTATTAATTCTTTCATTCTGATCCTGAATAACTTTCATCATTGCCGGAATCATGGTTCTGTAATTCCAGTCTTCTATCTGCCCATCCTCATTAAATATTACTCCTTCAGGATATTGTTTATACACGTCTTCCGCATAGAATCCCGGCACTGGTTTGTCTTCAAATGAGTCTCCTTCTTTCAAATAGCCTTTTTTATATTGAAACCATACCACTGGAACTTTAAGGAGTTTATCCGCTTCAGAGCTATCCATATTTCGAACATGGTTTTTGTATCTTTTTGAAGAAGATGACAACTTATATACGATATTACTCGCGATGCAAAGAGTTTGTCCCGATGAGACAGTAGTCAAGTTGATTAGTTTAAATTCGCCTGAACCGTCTGTGAATTGTCCAGATGATCTTTGAGTGTGTACCTGCATGCCATATTTGACGCTCAGAGACTTTTTATCAGATGCTTCCGCAAGAGTTACATTGCCTAATTTGATAGTACCGCCTTTTATTTGCAATCCTACACTAGTGTTCATGTTAAAATAATTGCTCGTGTCTTTATATACGCTAAATCCGTTTATTCCTATGTATACGCCTTGCGTAGTTGACGTCATGGAATTGCGGCCGCTGGTATGTATACTGCTAGACCCGACCACAAATCCGCCTATTTTTGCAACAATCGCATCAAGTGTATTCACGTCGATAAGATCGGCCGTTATGGTTTTAGACTTTATGTATTCGCCATTAATGTACAATTTCCCGTCTGAGCCATAGGCTATAAGTTGACGATCGCCATTGTCAGTCAGAGCGTTAAAAACAGCTTCTCTTGTCACTTCTGCATCCGCAAGTACAGATACGCTCAACATCCCGAGGATGACTCCGGAAGAATTTCCGACAGTACATCTGATGGCAGTGGTTCTGTTAGTTATCCTATCCCATGCGGAGAATTTCATATCTATTCCCACGCCAGTTCCAGAAATAGCGTTCCATGTGCTTCCGTCTTCTGTATACTCAAACGTCCATCTACCGGAAATGTTTTGTTTTCTCTCCTCTGCTCCTGTCTGCGAATACAAATGAAACACCAGCGGAGAAGGCGAATAATCATATCCGCCAGAGCTGTTTGAACATCTTTTGATCGTTGTTGTTTCACATTCAAGGTAATAAACAGTGGCATCTTTTCCGTTCGTACCGTTCCCGCCAGCATACTGTTTTGCAAGATTAAAGCGCTTGGTTATTGTTATTCCATTATAAGTCGTTGAAAAATCAACCCATCCAATGTCTTCGGATAAGCTCTTTACGGAATAAGTGTGTGTACCTGAAGACCACGTGCCTGTTATGTTTTCTGTCGAGTACGATATAGCCGCTTCTGATGTAACATCCGATTCCCCATAAAAAACCTGTACTTTTACCTCGCATCTTGGAAAACTCGAATAGTTTCCATCCGCATTTACCGGGATTGCCTGATACTCACTTGATAACTGTATAACCAACGGAATTGCTTTCTTTATTTTTTCATCAATAGTATCTCCAGCAATATCTTCTACATCCTTACCACCTATAGTAAGAGTTTTGGCGGCAATCATGACATTGCCATCATTATCAATATAAAATGTTGTTTTATTTTCCTTATCAGTGACACTCATGCCTTTTCCATTAATAAACTTACCGGCCAAAACACCGGATAAGATATAACTCGCATTTATATACAGTTCACCGTCCTGAATATAAATACCTTTGTTTTTTCCGTTATTGGTCAGTTTATTGAATATTTCAGGCTGTCCCAGACTATTATCATACTCATTAATCGCATTATTCACATCATCAGAATCCACATAAGACGGACTGATCCAATCAGCCGATGAAAATGCACCAGATTGTCTGGGGGTTTTGCAGATTTTTATTTCACCTTTTCCATCAGTGGTAGAGGTAACCCACATGTCACCCTCATCATATGGCAGCGTAGGTGTAACCAAAAACACTCGTCTTTTTCCATCTGCGGTATCTTGTGCCGTTGATGCAGCATCAAGTGCGGCTTTTATATCAGGATCATCAAAGTTTTCCCAACTATAAACGCCATCAATCTTGACGAAACGGAACATTTTCTTAGTATTGGTGTTATAGAAAATATCATCAATGTGTTTCTCCTTCGCATCCGCATCAGTCCAGTCTGACGCTGGCTTATTCGTAAGCGTAGGGTCATAGGAATCAAAATACTGTGTGTTTATATCCTTTATCTTATCCCCAATAACTGCGTCAACGTAATTCTTTGTTGATTCTTTCGCTATCTCTTCAAGAGTTTTCCCCCTCAATTGAAAAGAATTTGCTACAATATCCACACGCCCGGTTGCAGTGTCAGCTTTAAACATGATATTTCCATCAGAATCAAGGACGGTAAAAGCCCCGGTATTGATCCAATCCGCATTAATTCCAATACTGTTCAAAATCTTTGTTATCATTCTCCAGTTTTTGTTGTTCCTGCTTCTGCTGTCCGGCTTGCTCCGGCAGTATATTATTATTTATACTAGACTTACCTAGACTAACCTTACCTAGACTGGGGTTCCATTCTGGTTCCGAACTGTCTCCACTCTGGATACATTGCGGTTTTTCAAACGTATAGGTCTTATTTTCATTCAAATACAGCATATTTTTCTCATTAATACAGTCTGTTTCGTGATATCGGTCTTTTTTGATACAGTTATGCATTCTCCAATGTTTGATCACGATAACTCCTGATGAAAATGTAAGAATATACTGCTTCGCGATCAATAATTTAAAATCATCTTCACTCCCTCCAATCATGCGCTGTATTCGTTTCGGATTGTTAATGAAACCATCATCATCCG
>OGYY01003303.1_pt1 | contig 10467 bp, 7 predicted proteins | sample 1576671 | NCBI WGS metagenome assembly OGYY01 (sample SAMEA3541593, study PRJEB24748) | human gut metagenome | biome: human gut; feature: human-associated habitat; material: faeces | place: China | collected 2012 | reverse complement strand
GACGTCCGCGACCCCAATTCCACGCTGCAGCCCGTTCGCGGCGAGCACTCTCGTCCGCCCATCGTGGTCTCCCGTACGCACCCCGCGCTGATCAAGCGCCTTTTCGAGCTCGAGGTGCCTGAGATCTATGAGGGAACCGTCGAGGTCAAGTCCATCGCCCGCGAGCCCGGTATGCGCTCCAAGGTCGCCGTCCGCTCCCTGGACGACCGCCTCGATCCGGTCGGCGCCTGCGTTGGCCCCAAGGGCAGCCGCGTCCGCACCGTGGTTTCCGAGCTCCGCGGCGAGCGCGTCGACGTCATCCTGTGGGATGCCGATCCGGCCGTCTACGTTGCCAACGCGCTGTCTCCCGCTAAGGTCACCCGCGTGCTGATCGATGAGGAGAAGAACTACGCCGGCGTCATCGTCCCGGACGACCAGCTCTCCCTCGCCATTGGCAAGGAGGGCCAGAACGCCCGTCTCGCCGCTCGCCTCACGGGTTGGCACATCGACATCAAGAACGAGACCCTTGCTGCGGACATCCTCAAGAACGTTCCGGTTCCCGCCGCCCCCGCCGAGGACCTTATCTACGAGGACGATGAGGACCTTGAGCCCGAGCGTTGCGCATATGTGGACGAGGACGGCGTGCGCTGCCGCAACCAGTCCCGCCCCGGCTCGCGCTTCTGCGGCGTTCACGACGAACTTGTAATGGGTGAGCCCGGCGCCGATATCATCGACGACGCCGACGACCTGATCTAACGCTGTCAAGCATGGCCCGTTTCGTATGTATGAGCACGCATGTGCTTGAGAGGTAGGTGAAAGGCGTATGGCGAAGGTTCGCGTATCAAGCCTTGCTAAAGAATTTGGAATGACTTCCAAGGAGCTGCTCGACCAGCTCGCAGAAATGAAGATCCCGGCGAAGTCCGCTTCGTCTGCACTCGAAGACGCATACGTCTCCATGGTGAAGAAGAAGCTCGCCCCGGTGATCGAGGCCCGTTCTGCTGAGATCGAGGCGAAGAAGATTGCCGAGCAGCAGGCTGCTGCAGCCGAGGAGGCCGCTGCTAAGGCGGAGGCCGAGAAGGAGCGCATCGCCGCCGAGGCCCGTCGCGAGGAGGAGCGTCGACTCTCCCTCGCAGCCCAGGCCGCCGAGGAGGCCGCCCGCGCCGCAGCCGAGGAGGCTGCCCGCAAGGAGAAGGAGCGCATCGCCGCCGAGGAGCTCGAGGCCAAGCGTCGTGCTGTTCCGGCATCGGATTCCGGCTCCCGCTTCCGCTCCCTGCTTGATCAGATCGCGGCTCAGGAAGCCGTCCTGAAGGAGAAGAAGGAAGAGGACGCGAAGAAGCAGGCTGCTTCCGCTTCCGAGCGACCCGCGCGCAAGGGCCGTGGCCAGCGCGGCGAGCGCGGCGAGCGTTCCGATCGCGGTGATCGCGGTGATCGCGGTTCCGCGACGAACGAGGCGCCCGCTCATCGTCGCCGCAGCAACGCTGCCCCCGCTGTTCCCGGCAACGTCGACTTCCCGTCCCCGGATAAGGGTGGTAAGGGTAAGAAGCGCAAGGGTTCCGCTCACGTTGAGGAAGACCGTTACGCCCGCATGGCTCGCGAGGCGGAAGAGTACAGCCGCGAGAAGGTCCTCGAGGAGGCTCGAGCCGCCGTCGAGGAGGCGTCCCGCGAGTCTACCGGTCGCCGCAAGAAGCGCAAGGAGAAGCGCGAGCGCGAGGCGGAGCAGCTGAAGCAGGAGAAGAAGCTCGAAGAGGCTATCGCCCAGGGCATCAACCCTGAGGATCTCGACGCCGTCAAAGTTTCCGAGGGCGTCACCGTGGCCGAGCTCGCCGAGGCCCTCGACGTTTCCGCCAACGACATTATCAAGCGCCTGTTCCTGCTGGGCACCCCGCTTACCATGACGCAGTCCATGAGCAATGACCTGGTTGAGCTCGTCGCCGACGACATGGGCCGCAAGGTTCGCATCGTCACCCCCGAGGAGGAGAACTCCTTCAGCTTCTACGACGATCCCAAGGACCTCAAGCCCCGTCCGCCCGTGGTCACCGTCATGGGCCACGTCGACCACGGCAAGACCAGCCTGCTCGACGCCATCCGTCACACCAACGTTTGGAGCGGCGAGGCAGGCGGCATCACCCAGCACATCGGTGCTTCCGAGGTCATGATCAACGGCCGCAAGATCACGTTCGTCGACACCCCGGGCCATGAGGCGTTTACCGCTATGCGCGCCCGCGGCGCGAAGATCACCGACGTCGTTGTCCTGGTGGTCGCTGCCGACGACGGCGTCATGCCCCAGACCATCGAGGCTATTAACCACTCCAAGGCCGCCGGCGTGCCCATCATCGTCGCCGTCAACAAGTGCGATAAGGAAGAGGCCAATCCCGATAAGGTCCGCCAGATGCTGACCGAATACGGCATCATCCCGGAGGAGTGGGGCGGACAGAACATGTTCGTCAACGTCTCCGCTAAGAAGAACATCGGTATCGATGAGCTGCTCGAGACCATCCTTCTCCAGGCTGACGTTCTCGAGCTCAAGGCCAACCCCGATACCTTTGCTTCCGGTAACATCATCGAGGCAAAGCTCGATCGCGGCCGCGGTCCGGTCGCCACGCTGCTCGTCACGCGCGGCACGCTGCACGTTGGCGATACCATCGTCGCGGGTCAGAGCTACGGCTCCGTTCGCGCCATGCTCGACCAGCACGGCGAGCACAAGGACGAGGCGCGTCCTTCCGACGCCGTCGAGATCCTCGGTCTCAACTCGGTTCCGGCAGCCGGCGACGAGTTCCGCGTCTTCGAGGACGCCCGCGATGCTCGCGACCTTGCTGAGCAGCGCGCTCTCAAGGCCCGTATCGAGGAGCAGAACAAGGTCAAGCACGTCACCCTCGAGACGCTGTTCGAGGAGATGAGCCAAAACGAGCTCAAGGAGCTCAACCTGGTCGTCAAGGCGGACACCCAGGGCACCATCGAGGCACTTGCCGACTCCATCGGCAAGATGGACCAGTCCGAGGTCCGTATCAACATCATCCACTCCGCCGTCGGCGCCATCTCCGAGACCGACGTCTCGCTTGCCGCCGCGTCGAACGCCATCATCATCGGCTTCGGCGTCCGTCCGCAGGGTAAGGCTCGCGACGCCGCGGAGAAGGAGAGCGTGCAGATCAAGACCTACTCGATCATCTACAAGGCGATCGAGGACATCGATGCCGCCCGTATCGGCATGCTTGCTCCCACCGAGGAGGAGGTCCAGACCGGTTGCGCCGAGGTCCGCGATACGTTCCGCGTTCCCAAGGCAGGACTCATCGCTGGCTGCATGGTTACCGAGGGCGAGATCAGCCGCGACGACAAGGTCCGCGTCGTTCGCGACGGCGTCGTCATCTTCGACGGCGAGTTCGGCTCCATGCGCCGCTTCAAGGACGATGTCAAGACCGTTAAGAACGGTTATGAGTGCGGTCTTGGTATCGAGAAGTTCCAGGACATCAAGGTCGGCGACATCTTCGAGGCTTACAAGATCGTCGAGGTCGCTCGTACCGAGTAAATAAGGAGGGCAAGCGTGAAGCAGAACAACGCCACTCGCAGGCTTGGCGAGCAGCTTCGTGAGAAGCTGGGCTACATCCTGCTGTTCGAGGTTTCCGATCCCAGGCTCGACCTGGTAACGCTCACCGGCGTGGAAGTCTCCATCGATCGCTCTTTTGCCCGCGTGTTCGTTAGCTGCGATGGGGACCGCTATGAAGAGGTCCTCGAGGCCCTTGGCTCAGCCAAGGGCCGCATCCGCAGCCTTCTCGCCCGGTCTCTGGATTGGCGCGTGACTCCCGAGCTCGATTTTCGTATCGACCGCTCCACCGATGAGGCGGAGCGCATCGCGAGGGCTCTTGAGAACGCTCCGGAGACTATCGACGTCGAGAAGGACGAGGAAGGATACCCGCTCGCTCCCGAGCTTCGCGCCAAGCTTGGCTTGGACCAACTCGATGCGGGTATCGAAGACGACGATGACCAGGAGTCGCATGAGTAGCACTTCTTGTTGTCTCGCGCGGAGCACTACCCCCGACATGTGGGGGAGCGTTATAGATTGCATCGAGGGCGCCCAGACCATCGCTATTTCGGGACACACCAATCCCGATGGCGATGCGCTGGGCTCCGCCCTTGGTCTCGGTCTCTCCCTTCGCGAGAACTTTCCTTCTAAAAAGATCGTTTTCTTGCTTGCGGATAGAGCGCCTGTTCCGCGCGTCTACCGGTTTATGGCCGGTTCGGACATGATGGTTCCTGCCGCCGAGTATCACGAGACCCCGGACCTGTTCATTTCCGTGGACTGTCCCACGCTTGGGCGGCTGGCGGACTCCGCCGTTGTCGCAAAGCGTTCCCGCGGCCGCGTGGTCATCGATCACCATCCTTCACGCGAGGAGTTTGGTGATGCAGCCGTTCGCGTGGTCAGCGCCGCTGCGACGGCCGTTCTTGTTGAAGAGCTCCTCGAAGCCGCCGGCTATCCCAGGTCTCCCCAAATCGCTACCTGCCTGCTTACCGGTCTTGTTACCGATACGGGAAGGTTCCAGTACCAAAACGCCGACCCGTCGGCGTTTGCATGCGCTTCGCGTCTTGTCGACGCCGGCGCGGAGCCCTCGCGCATCGCGCTCGAGGTCTATCAAAGCCAGCGCATCGAATATTTACGGCTTGAATCGATCGTGATGGGCCGTATCAAGGCAATCGCCGGTGGACGAGTGGCCTATAGCTACGCCTATGCCGATGACCTGGCTTCATGTGGTGTCTCGTCCGACGAATGCGATGGTTTGGTCGACGTCGTCCGCTCCGTCCAGGGCTCTGAGGTCTGCCTGTTTTTGAAGGAGAACGAGCAGGGCGTTATCCGCGGCAACCTTCGCTCTAAGGGTTCGTTGGATATCTCCCATATCGCGTCGGCCCATAATGGCGGCGGACACGCTGCCGCAGCGGGATTTACGTTTTACGGAACGGTGGAGGAGGCGCTTGATACCCTCCTGCCCGAACTCGATGAATTGGTAACCAACGCCCGTCGATAGGTGATGCACAACTTATGGCAAAGCGCAAACCCGCAGACTTGAACCTGCTCCTCGCAGTCGACAAGCCGCTCGGCTGCACCTCTCACGACGTCGTCGCAAAGGTGCGCCGAGCGGTGCACGAGCGCCGGGTGGGTCATGCAGGAACCCTTGACCCACTGGCTACGGGGGTCATGATTATCGGCGTTGGCCAGGCGACGCGTTTGCTCGGCATGCTCACGCTTGATTCAAAAAGCTATATCGCCGACATCCATTTTGGATACGAGACCAATACGGATGATTCGGAAGGAGAGCCGACCCGCACGGTGGAACCCGATCAATCCCTGTTCGACGAAGAGGGCGCCCGTCGCGTGTTGTCGGGATTCCTCGGCGCATCCGAACAGGTTCCGCCCGCGTTCTCGGCTATCTCCGTTGACGGCGTGCGCTCCTACAAGCGCGCGCGTTCGGGGGACGAGGTGATTCTGCCCGCTCGACCCATCGAAGTCTCCGCAGCCGACCTCATCTCGATATCTTTGGATCCTGAGTCTGGAAATCCGGTTTGGACCGTCGCGTTCAGCGTGAGCAAGGGTACATATATCCGAGCGCTCGCCCGCGACATTGGCCGCGCGGCTGGATCCGCTGCCCACGTGTCGGCGCTAAGGAGGACCGCTTCCGGCGGCGTCGGCATCGGCCAGTGCCTGGCGGTTGATGGTTTGGATGCAAAGTCGGTTCGCGAGAGCGCGCTCGATCCCGTGGCAGCTCTGAATCTACATGCCTCTTCGATCTGCGATGAGCAACTTGAGGACGTGCTGCTGGGTAGATCCATTTCTGCTCCCAACGGATTGCCTGTCGATCACGGCAGCCAGGTGGCGCTTGTGCACGCAGGGCAGCTGAGGGCCGTCGCTCGGGTCGACGGCGACCGCTTCAAGATGGAGCATGTTTTTCCGCAAGGTATTGAAGGGGTGCGTGGATGACGTATTCGATCGCCGAACTAAGACGCGACTTTTTGGTCGGTGCGCGCGCTGCCGGCGTGCGACGCATCGGCGAGGGCTTCTTTGATGGATTCGATGGGCCTGCGCCCGCATCGATCGCAATCGGCGTATTCGATGGTCTACATGTTGGCCACAGCGAGCTACTCGCCCGCACGGTGGAGGACGCTCGCCGTCGCGGCACCATTTCCGTCGCGGTCACGTTCGATCCCGATCCCGATCAGGTGGTGTCTCGCAACCCATCGCTTAAACTCATGTCAGTTGAGGACCGTCTTCGCGCGCTTTCCCTAAGCGGCGTCGACGCCGTGCTCGTCGTCCCCTTCGATAGGTTCGTCGCGGCGCTTGACCACGTGGGTTTTTTCGAGGGCGTTCTTGCGCCTTACCTCGATATCCGCTCTATTCACGTTGGTTCGGATTTCAGGCTTGGCGCACGCGGGGCGTCCAACGTCGACGTTATCGCGCGCTGGGGATCGCAGCGTTCCATAGAGGTATTTGGGCACGACCTTGTTTCTGACCAAGGGGTCGCCGTAACCGCGACGCGCATTCGCTCTTTGCTGTCCAAGGGCGAAATCGACGACGTGAGCCGAGAGCTGGGGCGCACCTACGTTGTTCGCGGTGCCGTTGGTTCCGGCCGCGGGCAGGGGACCGGTATGGGCTTTCCCACCGCCAATGTCATAGTGGATCCCATGATTCAGCTGCCGCTTGATGGGGTCTACGCGGGTTACGCCTATCTGGATGGGTTCGTGTGGCCCGCTGCGGTGAACGTTGGGATTCCGCCTATGTTCGCCCAATCCAAGCGGTCCGCTCGTCTTGAGGCAAACCTTTTGGGTTTCTCCGGCGACCTGTACGGCAAAGACCTTAAGGTCTCGTTTACAAAAAGACTCAGGCCTTCATGCCATTTTGACTCAATCGCTCAGCTCATAGAGGTTGTCAACGGCGATATCGAAACGGTCTCGCGCCTTCATGGCGACTCGGCGATAAGGATTGCCCATGATTAGCGATGAAGATAAAGATAAGGTTAGGGCGGCAACGGATCTAGTGGAGCTCGTCCAAGAAACGGTCGAGCTCAAGCCGCGCGGTAGCGAGTTTTGGGGCTGTTGCCCTTTTCATGGCGAGAAGACCCCGTCGTTTCACATCATTCCATCCACGCAGGTATGGCATTGCTTTGGTTGCGGGGAGGGCGGCGACGTCTTTACCTATACCATGAAGCGCGAAAACCTAAGCTTTCCCGATTCGATTCGCTACCTCGCGGAGCGTGCTGGCATAGAAATCTCGGATGAGGGGCCGGCTCGCAAGGGCACCAAGCGCTCCCGCCTCATCGACGTGTGCGAAGAGACGTCGCAGTTCTTCAATACCATGTTGATGAGGGGCAAGGATGGGCGTGGAAGGGAGTACTGCTCGCACCGCGGGCTTTCTGCGGACGTCTGCCGTCGTTATCGTCTTGGCTATTCTGTTGGGCGCAACACGCTGGTCGCCCATCTTTCCCAAAAGGGATTTACCCCTCGAGAGATGATCGATGCCAACGTTGCGTTTACAGGTCGCGGCGGCGGGCTGGTCGATCGATTTTATGAGCGCGTCATGTTTCCTATTTTTGACGAGCAGGGGAAATGCATTGCCTTCGGTGGCCGCATCACGGGCGATGGCGAGCCGAAATACCTCAACACGTCCGAGACCCCGCTGTTCCATAAAAAGCGCAACCTGTATGGATTTAACTGGGCTAAGGAGCATATCGTCGCCCAGGGTGAGGCCGTGGTGGTTGAAGGCTATACGGACTGTATCGCATGTTGGGAGGCTGGGCTTGGCAACGTGGTGGCAACGCTGGGAACGGCGCTGACGGAGCATCACGTAAAAACGTTGACGCGCTTTGCGAAAAAGATCATCTACCTGTTTGACGGCGATGCCGCGGGCCAGAAGGCCGCTGAGCGCGCGATTCAGTTTATCGAGAAGGATTCGGTCGATCTGCGCTGCGTCATTTTGCCCGACAACCTGGATCCAAACGATTTTGTGCACCAGTTTGGCGGCCAAGCACTTCGCGACATGCTCGATGCGTCCGAACCGCTCATGGACTTTGTGTACCGCAAGCTAGAGGAGCGTAGCGACACATCCACCCCGGGCGGACGCGCCAGGGCACTGGAGGACGCGTGCAGGCTCATCTATCCCTTGCGGTCGAGTTACGTGATCGACACGTATTTCATGCAGATCGCAGACAGGCTCGGTGTCGATGTGGACATGGTGCGCGACGTGGCGCCGCGCGTCTTTAGGGATGTGCAGAAAGAGGAGGAGGCATCCGCCCGCCGCGCGGAGCGTTATGAGCGGCAGCGCCGCGATCGGGAGTCCTCGTCCTATCGCTCCGATGCATCCCGATCGCGAAGCGGCTCTTTGGCCGCCCCCGCGGCCTCGCAGGGCGCATGGAGCGTGACTGGCTCCTCAGCGCCGACAGACGTTGCGTCGGCTCCGATCGACGGGGGAGAGCCTTACGACTATGTGCCCTTGGATGCCTATGAGGACGCGCCGTATGCGGACGAGGCGCCGTATCCGGATGCCGGGGAAGCTTATGCGCCTGCGCCCGCCCATCAATTTGCGGTCGCATTGACGGATTTAGAGCGACGCTCCCTGGCATGCGAGAGGGAGCTCTTGACGCTTCTGACCGCCTATCCAGATGATTTTCGTCCCAATGCAGAGCGGATTACGGAGATCGAGTGGGTGGAGCCAAGGAACGAGACTATCGCGTGGGCCGTGCTTGCCACACCTGAGGGTACGTCGCCCCAAGACGTCATGGCCGCCGCGCGGGCCGTCTGCCCGGATGCGGCGCAGCTGGTAAGCGCGGGCACCATCGATGCGACGAGCAAGCATCCCACGCAGACCAACATCGCCTTCTTGCTTGACAGCCTTGAGCTGTTCACGTTGCGCCGCCGTATGAAAGCGAGTCAGTCGAAGCTTCGCAGCGACAAGAACCTGACGGCGGAAGAGAGGCGTGCGATGACTATCCAGGCGACGCAGGACGCTGCCCGCGCAAGGGAGCTCGCCAAGGCTGTCGAGGGCGTTGCCGACCCATTTAGGAATCTGTAGAAATATCCAACGGATTGACAAAGAGTCTGGCTGGGTATAGTCGAGTGTGTTAAAGTAATGTGTCCTATGTGCTATGAAGGGAGATTCTGTGCCTAAAAAGACGGAGAGCACCGGTAGCGAGCTCGATTCCTATGTAGGAAACCTGCTTGTCAAGGCAGCCACAAAGGGTTCGGTTACCGAGGACGACATCCAGATCGAACTGAAGGACGTCGACGTTTCCGATGCACAGCTGAACTCCATCTATCGAAGCTTGCGCGACCGCGGTGTTGAGATCGTCACGGCAAACGATGACGAAGACGCCGCTCTCGATCCGGATGATGTCAGCGATCCGGATGATGTGAGCCTGGATGACGATGAGAGCGATGAGGATCACGACGTCAAGGTCGCCAAGATGGCGGACGCCGAGATGGCGTCGGAGAAGCCCAAGAAGAAGTCCCGTGTTCGCACCGCTCGTTCGCGCAATCGCGCCCGCGGCATCGATGCGTCCACGGTAATGCTCACCGGCGACCCGGTTCGCATGTATCTCAAGGAGATCGGTAAGGTCGATCTGCTGACCGCTGCCGATGAGGTTGACCTCGCTATGAAAATCGAGGCTGGCCTTGAGGCTTCCAATAAGCTTGAGGCTGCGGATGCGGGCGAGATCGAGCTCACTCGTGCCGAGATGCGACGTCTTACCCGCGTCGAGCAGGTTGGCCTTGAGGCCAAGCAGGCTCTTATCTCTGCAAACCTGCGTCTGGTCGTTTCCATCGCAAAGCGCTACGTTGGTCGCGGCATGCTGTTCTTGGACCTTATCCAGGAGGGTAACCTTGGCCTTATTCGCGCGGTCGAGAAGTTTGACTACGAGAAGGGCTTTAAGTTCTCCACCTATGCTACGTGGTGGATTCGCCAGGCCATTACGCGCGCCATCGCCGACCAGGCCCGTACCATCCGTATTCCCGTGCACATGGTCGAGACGATTAACAAGCTCGTTCGCGTGCAGCGCCAGCTGCTCCAGGATCTGGGTCGCGACCCAACCCCGGAGGAGATCGGTGCCGAGATGGACATGAGTGCCGATCGCGTTCGCGAGATTCAGAAGATCTCACAGGAGCCCGTCTCCCTGGAGACGCCTATTGGTGAGGAAGAGGATTCTCAGCTGGGTGACTTCATCGAGGACTCCCAGGCCGTCGTTCCCCCTGAGGCAGCGAGCTTCTCGATGCTTCAGGAGCAGCTCACCCAGGTTCTCGACTCTCTTGCCGATCGCGAGCGCAAGGTTATCGAGCTTCGCTTTGGCCTCGTCGATGGTCATCCCCGCACTCTCGAGGAGGTTGGCCGCGAATTTGGCGTGACGCGCGAGCGCATTCGTCAGATCGAGTCTAAGACTCTTGCCAAACTGCGCCATCCCAGCCGTTCGAGCAAGCTCAAGGACTATATCGAGAGCTAAAGCTGGTTGCGACAATTCA
>OGYY01003298.1_pt1 | contig 10473 bp, 9 predicted proteins | sample 1576671 | NCBI WGS metagenome assembly OGYY01 (sample SAMEA3541593, study PRJEB24748) | human gut metagenome | biome: human gut; feature: human-associated habitat; material: faeces | place: China | collected 2012 | reverse complement strand
GCCTGCGGCGGCTGCGGCGGCTTCGCCGCCGGTCCCGTCCTCCGGACGGAACGCCCTGCGGGCGCCGTGCCTTTCGGGTCTCTGCCTCAGCCCTCGGCTGCCTTGTTCAGCGCCTCCATCAGGGCGGGGACATCAATGCCATGGGCCAGCGCGCCCTGCTCAATGTTCTCAAAGTGGGCGGCGGCGCAGCCGATGCACCCCATGCCGAAGCGCTGCAGTACCTCTACAGTAGCAGGATATTTCTGTACGATCTCCATGATGCCCATATCTTTTGTAATCAGCATAATTTATTATCTCCTTGCAGTTAAATTGGGAGAGGCAAACTCCCCTCCCTTAGTATAGTTATTTTTCCCCTATTTGTAAACAGAATCCGAACTTTTTTGCAAAGGGGGGCTTTCCGCCGCCCCTTTCATTGACAAGCGCCCCGCTGTTGGTGTAGAATAGGGCGGAACAAAGCCCCCGAACGGGGGCAATTTAACAGATAATGAGGAGCACTATGAAACTGACAACTCGCCTGCTGGCCCTGCTGCTGGCATTGTGTATGGTATTTGCCTTTGCCGCCTGCGGCAAGGACCCGGCAAATCCCGACCCGGTAGACCCCAGTAACCCCACGGGACCGGTGGACCCCGCCAACCCCGATGACCCCACCCAGCCCACCAAGGAGGAACAGCTGAAGGAGCTGCAAAAGACCATGCTGGAAAATACGCTGGCCATGCAGCAGAAGAATAAGGATACCATCGGCTGGATCTATATAGACGACACCACCGTCAATGATGTGGTGGTCAAGGTCAATTATAACGATGATAACAAGTACTACCTGCGCCGCAATGCCAATGGTGAGAACGATAATGACGGCTGCTACTATGCCGATTTCCGCTGCACCAGCGGCAATCGCTCCACCATCTCGAAGAATACCGTCATCTACGGCCACAATCTAGGCCGGGCCGAAAATGCCCTGCTGACCGATTATCAGAACCACGCCAACGGCCCCAAGTTCGCCCAGCTGCTGAAGTATCAGAACGAGGAATTTGCCAAGACCCATCCTTATATCTACTACTCCACCATCGAAGAGGACATGGTCTGGCAGGTATTTGCGGTATTCTACACCGATATCAAGTTCGACTACATCAACCCCAACCCCGCCGATGCCACCTTCAATAGCCTCATCAAAAAGGCCCAGGATCTTTCCTTCTACGATTATGATGTGGAAGTGACCAGTAACGATAAGATCCTCACCCTCTCCACCTGCACCTACCGTCTGGCGGATGATACCAAGCTGCACTATCCCAATGACTACCGCTATGTCGTCATGGCCAAGCTGCTGCCCGCCGATGCCGTGCTGGAGGATACTGTTTCCCTCACCGTCACCAAGAACGCCCCGGTAAAACCCGCCGGCGAATAATGCCCCATCCAATAAGGCCCCTTTCCCACCGGGAAAGGGGGCCTTTCGCGTTCCCCTAAAGCCTCCCCAGTGTAAGGAGTGTGACACTGCACCATCCAAAAGCCTCCCCTGTGTAAGGGGAGGTGTCAGCCGATCGGCTGACGGAGGGGTTGTTGGCGCAAACTATGTCATCAAACGCCCCGGCGGCGAACTGTACGGGTCTTGCACTCTGCAAAATCAGTGCGCCGCCGCCAGGCACCCACAAATTAGCCTCCGTCGGGTAGGCGCTCAGTTTATACCTTTGCAAAAAAGGCCCCGCCCTCGCCGCCGGACCGCCACAAAAAAGAAAGCCCCCGCCATATGGCAGGGGCCTTGCTTGTCTTTTGTGGTTTGGGAATTACAGCTTGCCCAGCTTAGTGCGGCAGCTGCGGCAGACATACTTGTCGTCATAGGTAGCCAGCTCTTCCTTGGAGCCGCAGAAAATGCAGCAGGGCAGGTACTTCTTAAGAATGACCTGATCACCGTCTACATAAATTTCAACATCACTGTGGATGTCGATGCCGAGGGTGCGGCGAAGCTCTACAGGGAGAACGATACGGCCGAGGTTGTCAACTTTTCTTACGATGCCGGTGGATTTCATGGTACAGGTTCCTCCTTAATAAAGTTAGGTGGTTTGCTGGCGGTTTACAATATCTTCTAATATTCTCGCTTTTTCTCTACCTTGCTACTAAGTGTACTATTATTTTCCATGAAATTCAAGAGGTAATTAGCACAATTTCGCAAATCTTGTGGATAATTTTTGCCCCTAATTTGCTACTTTTTTGGTTATTGTTGCTAAAATTGATAAAACGCGCACAGATTCCGTTATTTTACATAATTCGATAAAAAGCATCAAAAAAGGAAAACATTAGCGCAATACGCTCCCGTAAGGAGAAAAAGATGTTGATAAATCATCTCTACTCCCTAAAAAATGAAGAAAGGAGCTCCGCCCATGATGAACGGTATCCTTACCGCCCTGCTCATTTTTTCGGTCGTCACCGCGGCCTTCACCGGCCGGATGGAGGCCCTTTCCGCCGCGGCGCTTTCCGGTTGCAGCGAAGCAGTAACTCTGGTCATTACCCTAACCGGCATGCTGTGCCTGTGGAGCGGCCTGATGGAGATTGCCCGCCGCTGCCGCCTTACGGAAGCATTGGCCCGGCTGCTGTGCCCTCTCACCCGGCGGCTGTTCCCCACAGTGCCGCAGGGCAGCCCCGCCATGCAGGCCATCTGCATGAATCTTTCCGCCAATTTGCTGGGCCTGGGCAATGCCGCCACTCCCTTGGGCCTTGCCGCTATGCGGGAGCTGCAAAAGTTGAATCCCCATAAGGACAGCGCCAGCAATGCCATGGTCACCTTTGTAGCGATGAATACCGCCTCCCTCCAGCTTATCCCCACTACCTGCGCCGTGCTGCGGCAGCAGGCCGGCTCCGCCGCCCCCATGGAGATCCTGCCGGCGGTATGGCTCACCGGGCTTTCGTCCCTGGCCGTGGTCCTGCTGCTGGACCGCCTGCTGCGCGGGAAGTCCCGCCGGCCGGAATAAAGGCAGGCCCGTGCAGGGGGTGGGGCGCCCGCAGGGCAAACCGCCCCTTCCGGGCGGTTTCAGCGGCCTTCGGCCGCCGGCTCCGGCCCAGCCGGAGCGCTCTGCGGGCGCCCTTCACCCCATCCGCGAATTTCATCAAAAGGGAGGGCATTCCATGTCATTCAGCGCCTGGTTCATCCCGCTGCTCATCACCGGCCTGTTCAGCTGGGGCCTCTGCTCCGGCGTGGATGTGTTCGATTGCTTTTTGCAGGGAGCCAAAGAGGGGCTTAAAACCGCCGCCTCCATCACCCCGGCCTTGGTCTGCCTGCTTACGGTGGTCACCATGTTCTGCCACAGCGGCGCCCTGGATGTCCTCACCGGCTTCCTTCGCCCCGTGACTCAGCTTATCGGCTTCCCGGCGGAGGTACTGCCATTGGCCCTGCTGCGGCCGGTCTCCGGCAGCGGCGGTACCGCCCTGCTGCACCAGCTGCTGGGGGAATACGGCCCGGATAGCTTCATCGGGCGGGTAGGCAGTGTGCTGGCCGCCGCCTCAGAGACCACCTTCTACGCTATCGCGGTCTACTACGGCGCGGTGGGGATCCGCCGTACCCGCCACACCATGGCCGCTGCCCTCACCGGGGATCTGACCGCGGCGCTGGTCAGTGCCCTTGCGGTCCGCTTGCTGCTGGGGGTGTGACCTGCCTCATCAGAGGGAAACGGTATCCAGATAATGCAGGAAGAAGCTGCCGTCCGGCCGTGTCATTACGGAGAAACGGGTCCGGAAGTCCCCAATTTTATAGGGATTTTCATAATATACATTGCCGTGCAGTTCGTAACTGACGCTTACCTCGGATTTTTCCCGATCAATTTGAACCTCCGTGTTCCTGCACACCGGAGTATTCCCCCATCCAAAGCCGGACCAGAACACATACTCCCCGGTTTCGGGAACATAGGTATCTTCACCAAACTCATAATCCGGAATATCAAACACCTCCTCAGCCATCTGCTGTATCTTTTCTTTTGGAAAGTGGTAACACCCCTCATCATCCATGGTGACAAAATCATGGTACAGGTATCTCTCCTCCTCCATGAACATTACCGTACTTAAAATAAAAAGATGGATCTGTCGGTCCTCCAACGGATAGGCGGAGCTCCCCAGGATATCTCCAGAGTAAAAGGCAAAGTTGGTCAGCTGCGCGGTCAGAACCTCCGAGGAGGCCTGCAGTTCCTCCTGCATTGCGTCCCAGTCCAATGCGGACTTTCCCTGCGGGGCGTTGCCGACGCAGGCGCAAAGGCTAAAGCAAAGTGCCAAAGCGATTGCGAGTGATAGCATCTTTTTCATGGCGTTTTCTCCTGTATGTTTTTGCCGCTGCGGCAGGTTTTCTATCATTTTACCATGGGCGCCGCAGGTGGGCAACGGAAAATTTTAGGGCGGTGACGCCTGTTCCTTGCCAGCGTCCGCCCTCCTCACAATTTTTTAACAAAATCGCCACATTCGGCGCTATGCAAAAGACCCCGCCGGTGCTATAATGTAAGTTAGAATACTATGACCTGTAAGGAGGAAATAGCAATGTTGGACAAGATCCTGGTAGCCGATGACGACCTGAATATCTGCGAGCTGCTGCGCCTGTACATGGAAAAGGAGGGCTTCGAGGTGGTAATGGCCCACGATGGCGAAGAAGCCGTGGCCAAGTTCGAGAGCGAAAAGCCCTCTCTTATCCTCCTGGATATCATGATGCCCAAGCTGGATGGCTGGCAGGTTTGCCGGCAGATCCGCCAAAAGAGCGATTGCCCCATCATCATGCTCACCGCCAAGGGCGAAACCTTCGATAAGGTGCTGGGCCTGGAGCTGGGCGCCGATGACTATGTTGTCAAGCCCTTCGATACCAAGGAGATCGTGGCCCGCATCAAGGCCGTGCTGCGCCGCAGCAGCCCCGCCGGCACCGCCGAAGGTGAGGTCAAGGAGGTCAGCTACGATAAGCTCACCGTCAATATGACCCGCTACGAGCTCAAAGTGGATGGCAAGGTCGTGGATGCCCCGCCCAAGGAGCTGGAGCTCCTGTTCCACCTGGCCAGTCACCCCAACCGCGTATTCACCCGCGATCAGCTGCTGGATGAGGTCTGGGGCTTCGAGTACTACGGCGACAGCCGCACCGTCGATGTCCACATCAAGCGCCTGCGTGAAAAGCTGGAAGGCGTCAGCGATCAGTGGAGCCTCAAGACCGTTTGGGGCGTCGGCTATAAGTTCGAGGTCAAGGAATAAGAATGAAAGCTTCGCAGAAAACCCTGATGGGCAAGTACTATTCGGTGTGCTGCGCCATCATTCTGCTCAGTATGGTATTGGTCGGCTCCATCTTTATGGTGCTGGCCAATGACTACCTGCGGGAGGAAAAAATCAGCCTGCTGGAGAAAAATGTGACCCAGGCCGCCCGCCTCACCATGGAAAATTACGCCGCCCACGAGTACCGCTATGTCAGCAGCGATACCCTGCAGCCGGTGTATGCCGTGCTGGGCTCCGCCATCGAGGCCGACATCTACCTTTCCGATAACAAGGGCAATATCCTCATTATGGCCCATACTACCGAGAGCGCCATCCCCCAGTCGGTGCCGCAGGCTGTCCTGGATAGCCTCTCCAAAACCGGCAGCTATCAGGGCTCCGTGGTCATGGCCGGCACCGGGGAAGACCCCCAGTACGCCGTGGCCACCCCCGTGGTGGATGAAAACGGCCTTCTGGTGGGTGCCGTTATGGCCACCGCCCGGGCTGCCAACCGTGCTCTGGCCGGCGATATGCTCCAGATGTTCCTCATCGCGGCCATCGTGGTGCTGGTGGTCAGCTTTATCGTCATTTATTTTGTCACCACCAGCCTGGTAAACCCCCTGCGGCAGATGGCCGCCGCTACCCGTGCCTTTGCCAAGGGCGATTTTTCGGTCCGGGTGCCGGTGGAGGGCGATGATGAGATCGGCCGGCTGGCCTCCGCCTTTAATAACATGGCCACCGAGCTGGCCCTCACCGAATCGGTGCGCCGCAGCTTTACCGCCAATGTCAGCCATGAATTAAAAACCCCCATGACCACCATCGGCGGCTTTGTCGATGGTATCCTGGATGGCACCATCCCGCCGGAGCGGCAGAACCACTATCTGCACATCGTTTCCAGCGAGGTCCAGCGTCTTTCCCGCTTGGTGCGCAATATGCTCACCCTCAGCCAGATCGAGGCCGGCGAGCGCACCATCCAGCCCACCGAGGTGGAGATCACCTCCCTTGTCACCAATACGCTGCTGGGCTTCGAGCAGCGGCTGGAGGAAAAGCACATCGAGGTGGAGGGGCTGGATACCGACCGCTACTGGGTGCTGGCCGATGCCGACCTCATCCAGCAGGTGGTGTATAATCTCATCGATAACGCCGTCAAATTCGTCAATGAAGGGGGCAAGCTCTCCTTCGACTTTTATACCGAGGGCGAGAATATTATGGTAGCGGTGCGCAATACCGGCTCCGGCGTCCTGCCGGAGGAGATCCCGCGGCTCTTCGACCGGTTCTACAAGACCGACCGCAGCCGCAGCCTGGATAAAAACGGCGTAGGCCTGGGTCTTTCCATCTGCCGCACCATTATGAATGTCCACGAGGGCGAGATTTTCGTCCGCAGCCAGCCCGGGGAATACACCGAGTTTGTATTCGGCCTCAAGGCCGACCCCGCCCACTACAAAAAAGGCGTCAACCGCAAAGCCCCTATGGTAGATGCCAGCTTTACCACATTGCCGGCGGCCCCCGCTGCCGGCCGGGAGGAGAAACAGCATGAGAAACCGCAGCAATGACAGCAACTACCACTGGGATTACCAGGATTACCGGGGCAACTACGGCCAAAGTCCCGCCCGCGCCCGGAAAAGCAGCGGCCTGAAGTACTTCCTCATCGCCATGGGGGTGGTCATCCTACTGGTGGGGGCGCTGTGCGTCGGGGCCTCCGTCTGGGGCAGCAAGCCTGCCCCGCAGCCGGATCAGGATTCGTCCATCGGCAATGAGCTGGAGCACCTGCCGGAGATCGACCAGCAGAACAAGCCGGAGGATAATGTGCCGGATACCACCGAAGACGGCCTTTTGACTCCCGCCGGCATCTATAAAAAGTGCGCCCCCTCGGTGGTGGGCATCATCACCTACGGCAGCAGCTCCACCGCGCAGGGCAGCGGCATCATCCTTTCGGAAAACGGCTACATCATCACCAATGCCCATGTGGTCGGCGGCGGCGAAAAGTTCGAGGTCGTGCTGCAAAATGGCGATAGCTATGATGCCACCGTCATTGGGGCGGATAACCAGAGCGACCTGGCTCTGCTTAAAATGCAGAACCCGCCCGAGGGGCTGGTCGCGGCTACCTTCGGCAACAGCGATGAGCTGGAGGTCGGCGAAATGGTGGTCGCCATCGGCAATCCCGGCGGTCTGGCGCTGGCCTCCACCCAAACCGTCGGCTACATTTCGGCGGTGCAGCGCACCATCACCACCGAGCTGGGCTACACCATGGTCTGCATCCAGGCGGATGCCGCCATCAATCCCGGCAACAGCGGCGGCCCCCTCATCAATACCTACGGCCAGGTGGTGGGCATCACCTCCAGCAAGCTGGTGGAGGAAGGCTACGAGGGCATCGGCTTCTCCATCCCCATCAATACCGCCCTGCCCATTCTGGACGATTTAATGCAGCACGGCCGGGTGACCGGTCGGGCACAGCTGGGCATCACCGTGGTGGAAGTAGGCAGCAATGAAGCCAATTATTACGGCATCCCGGCGGGTCTGCGCATCATGTCCATCAATGAGGACAGCGATGTAGGCCGTCAGGGCGCCGAGGTCGGTGATATCATCACCTCCATTGATGGCTGGGCCATCACCAGCCGTGCCGATTGCAGCGATATCCTGGCACAGCACAAGCCCGGCGATACCGTGGAAATAAGCCTGTACCGGGCCAGCCGTACCGGCCGCGGCCAGACCTTCACCATCACCGTCACCCTGCTGGGGTCCTAAGCATCCCCCAAAGGCCGCCCACGGGCGGCTTTTCTGCCCCTTGTGCCATATTGCCCATAAAGCCGTGTCATTTCCGGGTAAACCTGCCAATGGCATTTCGGTCGGGAGTGATGTATAATTAAAAAGAGGAGGAAAGCAACCCGCATCGACACAGTAAGGAGGTGCCGAACAATGAAAAAGAGGATATCAGCCGTACTGCTGGCCCTGGCCATGCTGTTCACCACCGCCCATGCCATGCCAATTTATGTGGATGGCAGCGCCCTGGGCTGGCAAGAACGGCTGACCCTGGAGGTGGAAATCGGCGACAGAATCGATAATGTCAAGCAGAAGATCCAGAACACGGGTGTTTCGGTAGATGGGAAATGCCTGTATTTTGGCAGCAGATTTTTGGAGAACGGCTGCACTCTGGCAGATTATAATATCCAGAAGGAAAGCACCCTGCGGCTGACCACCTTTCGGGAGGCAGCCACTTCAAATGATCTTTCGGATGCGCTGAATTCCGATGCCGCGGTCATTCGCTTGACTGGGGATATTGAGATCACCGCCTTTATGGCGGTGAGTAGACCGGTGACCATCGATCTGAACGGCCACTTACTGAAAACAACCAGCGGGGTCAGCAACTTGATCCATGTCACCCAAAATGGAGAGCTGACGCTGATTGACAGCAATCCCAATGCCGTTCACAAGTTCGATAAGAGCAACGCCCTGTGGAAGCTGGCGGCAGAGGATGCCGAGGGTGAAAACATTGTCGTGATAAAGGGCGGCGCCATCACCGGCGGCAGCTACTACACCGGCGGCGGTATCTATGTGAGGAAAGGCGGCACCCTCCTCATGCGGGGCGGCAATATCGTGGGTTGTACGGCGCGCGAGGGCGGCGGTATTTATGTGGAAGATGGCGGCCGGTTCGAGATGTCCGCCGGGACCATTACCGGCTGCACGGCCGGGCAGGAGGAAGGCAAGACGGCCAACGGCGTGTTTATCGCGGCGGGTGGCCGGTTTACGCAGTCCCCCGGCGCCCAAATCACCGGAGAGGTCATCGGGGCTTATACAGTCGCCTTTTTGTCAGATGGCGAAAATACCGCTCCACCCCAAATTCGTGCCAACGCCCCTGCCGCCCGACCTGCCGACCCCACCAAAGAGGGGCATACCTTCATCGGCTGGTACAACGGCGAAAGCGAATGGAACTTTGAGACACCTGTGACCGAAAAACTGACCCTGACGGCAAAGTGGCAGATCAACCGGTACACCATCACCTTTGATACCGCTGGCGGCAGCGAGGTCGCTCCCATTACCCAAGATTATGGTACTACCATCACCGCCCCGGCCAATCCCGCCAAAACAGGCTACACCTTTGCCGGCTGGGATAAGACCATTCCCACCACCATGCCGGCCGGGGATATGACCATCACCGCCCGGTGGACCGAAAACCGGGTCATTGTGATCATCCGGCCGGATGACAGCAAGGATGAGCCGGATCCCGGCATCGTCCACCGGTGGGGCCCCTGGCGCTCCAATGGGGATGGGACCCATACCCGCCGCTGCACGGCCAGCGGCTGCTTCGACCAGCAAAACGGGAAGTGCTACGGCGGCGCCCCCAATTGCACCCAGCGGGCAAGCTGCATCCTGTGCGGCGCCAAATACGGCAAGACCGACCCCACCCGCCACGCCTCCCTGGAAAAGCTGGAGGCGATAGCCGCCACAGCGGCGGCCAATGGCCGGGTGGAATGCTGGCACTGCACCGCCTGTGATAAGTACTTTGCGGACGCGAACGGCAAAACGGAGCTCACCGCGGAGAATACAGTAACCGAAAAGGTGCCGCCGAGCATCATCCAGGGCAGCGACGCCCGGTGGAAAAAGGGCGAAAGCAGCACCCTCACCTTCCGCTCCAACGCGGCGTTTGAGGACTTTGCCGAGGTGCTGGTAGATGGCGCGGTGCTGCCCTCCGAAAGCTACGAGAAGCGGAATAGGGAAGGCAACATCATCGTAGAGCTGCGGGAAAGCTACCTGGAGCAGTTGGCCGAAGGGGAGCATACTTTGGCCATTCGCTCGGCAAGTGGAGATGCCACCACCCACTTTACCGTGGAGGCAGCACCCGATGAAACCCATCCGGTGAGCTGGTGGGTTTACGCGGCGGCTCTGGGGGCTTTTGCCATCGGCACCTGTGTCGCAGTGATCTCCTTCCGGCGCAAAAAAGCCGGATAAGTGACAGCAAATAGCAGAGATTCCGGATCTCCTTCGTACCAAGTGTACGGGGGAGATTTTTTATTCAATTTTCAAGGTACTGTTGGGAGGCAGGTTCCCGCTTAAGGCAGACCCCCAAATTGCCCGATGAGGTTTGCTGAGAAATTTTGGACCGGCGCCCCTGTTTGACCGGTGGGGCGAAAAGGCTCTCGATTTATTTGGTCGGGGAGAGAGGCCGACAGGAAAGAATTTTTTGCCGGTGAAAAAAGTCCTTTCACTAATACCTCCAAATCGCCCCTTTTTTGCATGTGAAAGGTTAATAATTCACTTTTATTTACGGAAGATTTACAA
>OGYY01003297.1_pt1 | contig 10480 bp, 10 predicted proteins | sample 1576671 | NCBI WGS metagenome assembly OGYY01 (sample SAMEA3541593, study PRJEB24748) | human gut metagenome | biome: human gut; feature: human-associated habitat; material: faeces | place: China | collected 2012 | reverse complement strand
CGGCGGACAGGGATTGCTGCCCGCCAGACGGGCGGTCTCTACTATAAACGCAAGGATATCCTCCCGGCTGGCAGCCGGGGTAAACATTTGTATGCGGCTCATATTTTCACTGCCGAAGCCTTTCGGCGCCACCATGATCTCCACCTGCTCCCCTTCGGTCAGGGTGAGATGCAGAACTGCCGGCGTGTTATCCTTCGTATTCACCCGCCGCAGAGGGTCCCCCACCACCGAACAGCGGAGCAGGCCCTCGGTATACCCGCGGGACACCCCACGGTTGACCGCGTCTTCCAGCAGCCCGCCGGTAATGTGCACATCCTGGCCAAGCCGCACAAACACCACGGCCATGCCGGTATCCTGACAAACGGGAAGCCGCATATCCTCTGCGGCGCGGATGTTTTCTTTTAAATCCTTCATAATATCCCGCGCCAGGGGCTTTGTCTCCCTCCCGGCAGCTTCTTCAACCGCGCGGCGGATATCCCGCGGCAAATGCCGGTTCGCTTCCACACACAAATCCCGCACGGCCTCTTCAATGAGGCCGGCTGACAGGTTCCTCATACGCCTCGACTTCCTTACCAATCAAATTTCCTCAAAAAAGGGGCGGAGCCAAAGCCCCACCCCTTATGTCGGTTTCCGCTTATTTGGAGCCGCGACGGGAAAAGCCGCCGTGTTTGCCATCCATCGACCGCTTTAAATCGGAGATTTTCTCATCGCTGGCCTGTTTGAACTTGCTCATCATATCCTCAAAGTTACCGCCGGCATTGCCGCCGGAAGGCTGCCACTCAAACCCGCCGGGACGATGCGCCTGAACCGCACGCGGCCGGGATTCCCGGCGCGGAGGCGGAGGGGCGGCCCGTTTCATAGACAGGCTGACCTTACCTTCTTCGCTGATACTGAGCACTTTCACTTTGACCATCTGGCCTTCGGTGACATGATCTCGGATTTCCTTGACATAGGTCGAAGCCACTTCCGAAATATGCACCATGCCGTTTTTTCCATCCGGCATTTCAACAAAAGCGCCGAATTTGGTGATGCCCGTTACCTTGCCCTCAAAGACCGCTCCAACTTCCACCTGCATAAACGCCTGTTATCCTCCTGTTTGTTCACTTGGCTCCCTGAGCCTCTCTGTAAATGCTTTCCCCCGGAACGGCCATTCCCTGTTCGCGGGCATGCTGTTCCAGATACACCTGATAATTATCGCTTTTGCTTTGCATATCCTCGTTTTGCTGCTGCTGGTACTGGATGCTGTCCTGCAGTTCGTCGAGCTGCTGCTGCCGCTCGCCGATTTCCATGCGAAGCTGTGCGAGTACGACGAGCATGTAACCCGAAAAGGCCAGAACGGCTATTCTCAGGATGATGCTGTTGCGCTTGCGGGAACTCTTGAGCACTTTCACGTCCGTCTTCCGTCCTTTCCGATGGTTCGCCGTCCTTTTTATTTCTTTTTTGATTATACAATAAGGCACGACCGCGTTGCAAGCCCTTTTTGAAAAAAACTGCGACTTTTTTGCCCAATTCCACGGCTTTTTTCCACAGGAAGGTCAGCGGGCGGCGCAGAATCCGTCCGAGCAGGCGGAACGGCCAGCAAATCGCCTGCCAGATCCAGCGAAAAAGCAGGGCGACGGCGTGGATAACCGCGCCGGAAAATGCCATGACCAGCCGGCCCAGCGTAAAATAATAGGCAACGAAGCCGGCGGCAAGCCCCAGGAACAGGTAAAACCGCAATTGTCCCCCGGTCAGCGTCAGGTCAAACAAAAACGTAGCCGCCGCAGAGGTGACAAAAAAGAACAGGTCCTGAAAAAACACCGCCACCGGACGGCAAGGAATCATCAGCCGGATCACCCGGAACACATCATAATAGACGCCGATGAGAAAGCCGAACCCGCAGCTCAAAAACAGCTCGTAGAGCTGACCCCCGTTGGTGAATTCCATAATCCGCCCCTACTTGAACAGGCGGCCGAAAAAGCCGCCTTTTACCGCAGGCTCCGCGTAGGTGAGCGCCTGGATGGTCCCCTCCACCTTGAGATCCCCCGTCTCCACATTGAGGCGGCTGATATGCAGATTATCCCCCTTAATGGTCAGCTCTCCCATATCGGTATAGACCACAATGGTGGTTTCGTCAAAACTGTCCACATCCGACACGCCGGATATCGTCAGGCGTTCCCGGTCCTCCAGCATGAGCTGATGCGGCATGGGCACTACTTTTTTATCGTCAGTCACAGCCATCTCCCCCTCTTTTGATACCGGTTCATCTTATGCGCCGGCCGGGAGAAATATGACCGTTCTTACTTCAGTCTATAAAGGAGCGCAGCATCGTTTTTGCCTACCGTTTCCTGAATGGCCGTCACTTCCACTGTGACCTCGCGCGCCCCCAACACAATCTGTATCGTATCGCCTATTTTCACATCGTACGAGGCGCGGGCCGGTTTTCCATTCACCTGCACCCGCCCGGCGTCGCATGCCTCGTTGGCAATGGTACGGCGCTTGATCAGCCGGGAGACCTTTAAATATTTATCGAGCCGCATGGTTATTCCTCCTTCGGTACGGTCCTGCTTAATTGATATAACGGTATCATACCAGTTACGAGCCAAAACCTCAAGCCGTTTTTTTATTTTGCCGCCATAGCTTGCGTCTATAATCTAGATTGACAAAAATTATAAACCGTACTAGAATGATTTTGTTGGTAATATACACCATTGAAGAGGAGGGGTCTTATGAAACGGGCTTTGGGGATCGTGCTGGTTTTCATCCTGCTGGTGACCTTTGTGGCCGCCCGTACCGATACGGGAACGACGAGCCGGCCGCAGCCGGGAGATGTGACCATGAACGGCGAGGTCACGGCCGAGGACGCTTTGGTTGTGCTGCAGGCCACCACCGGAAAAATCACACTCACTACTCAGGAGACGACGCTGGCCGACGTGAATGCGGACGGCGGTGTTACGGCGGAAGACGCCCTGCTTATACTGCAATTTTACACCAGGAAAATTGCCTCTTTCCCCGGTGACAAGCCGCCCTCCACCAGCATCAGCAGCACGTCGTCCATCTCCAGCACATCCTCTACCACGTCTACCACATCCACCACGCCGCCCGAGCCGCCATACGACCCCGGTTTCCTTCCGCTAGACACGCAGAAGATCGAGGCGGAAGACGGCGTCTATCCCGACACCTGTAACCTGGTCAATCATTCCGGCGGCACCTCGATCGGCTTTACGTCGGCAGGAAACCAGTATCGCTATTCACTCACAGTCGAAAAAAGCGGCTATTATCTTATTGGCTACCATATGTCCGTGACCAACAAATTATCGATTATCCTTTCGGTAGACGGTCAAGAGGTCTTTTCCTGCACGCCAGTTGTTACCAACGATTGGAATATATATCATACCAATTACGCGGGCCAGTTCATCCATCTGGAAAAAGGCGGCCATACCCTCGAGTTTGAACAGGACGCGGCCGGCCTGAACTTTGACTGGTTCTCCCTCATGTATATTGCGCAAGGGGCTCCGGAACAGATTCCCGCAGGATATCCGGTCGATGTTACCTTCACCGGTTCGGTAGCGCAAAAAGGGCAGCCTTTGCCTATGACCGTCAGCGGTCTAGGCCACGACGGAGAAATCGCATCGTATATTTGGTACATTAACGGCACTTGGCTGGCTACCTCCAACATCTATGCTCCCACCGCCCTGACCATTATGGAGATCGGGGAGATCCGTGTATGGGTCATTGTCAAAATACAGGGGAAAACCTATTTCAAGCCGGCGGTCGGGTCGTTTACCACGCAGGTATCCGATCCCTTGCCTGTGATCCGTATCAACACCGAAAACAGTGCGGATATTACTAGCAAAGAAGACTATTTAAAGGCGGATATGGCTATTGAAGCCGACGGGTTGGATGAGGCGCAGTTATACAACGGCAAAATTGACATCCGCGGCCGGGGCAACGCCACCTGGACTATGTATCCCAAAAAGCCCTATAAAATTAAGCTGGACAAAAAGGCCGACCTGTTCGGCATGGGAGCCAACAAACACTGGGCGCTGCTGGCCAACTACCGCGATCGCACGTTTATGCGCAACACGCTGGCCTTTGATCTGTCCTCCCACCTGGGACTGCCCACTACCCAAAGCGTGTTTGTCAAAGTTATATTAAACGGGCAGGACGTCGGGGTCTATGAGCTGTGCGAGCAAATCCGGGTTGGCAAAACCCGGGTGGACATCATGGACTGGGAAGACGAAGCGACGGATGAAACCGACCTGTCCGCGCTGACAAGCGCCAATGGCTACGATACGACGGGCGGCTTTTTGATTGAACTGAACGGATATTACGACGAGGTCAGCAAGTTTAAAACCACCCATGACGTGCCCATTACCGTGAAAAGCCCGGAATATCTCAACACCAACGATGAAATGTTTCACTACCTGACTGGCTACATTCAGGACTTTGAGGACGCTGTGTATGCGGAAAACTTTATTAACAGCAAAGGGCAGCATTACAGCGAGCTGTTCGACGTGGACGATTTGGTGGATTACTGGATTGTGAACGAATTCATGGGCAATTTGGATTCGGGAAGCTGGTCCAGCACCTATATGTACAAGGACATCGGCGGAGACAAATTCCACATGGGGCCAGTCTGGGATTTCGACAGCAGTTCCGGCAACTATCTGGATCACAGCCAGCAAAGCTACCCCAACCAATGGGTACCCGGCCGGCAGGGAAAGTGGTACCGGCAGCTTTACCGCGATAAAACCTTCGTTGCCAAGCTGCGGGAGCGCTATATGGAAAACCGCGACTATCTGGAAAGCATGCTTACACTGGCGGAAAGCTATTATGAGCAGCTTTTTACCCAGGCGAACGCCGACCACGCCTATTGGGTTATTCCCACCTCTTTCTCCTATGACTGTAATCTGCTGATTGGCTGGATGTCCGACCGGATCGCTTTTATGGATAAACAGTTTGAAACGGTGGATACCGCCTATGCCTCGCTGAACGGATGATGGCTATGCTATAACAAAACACCCGGGAACCAATTGGTCCCGGGTGTTTTTATTTCAGTGTAAATCTTATTTCGCCACAGCATCCTTAAACGCTTTGCCGGCTTTGAACACAGGCTGTTTGGAAGCCGGAATAACGATGGCTTCTTTGGTGCGGGGATTGCGGCCGGTTCTCTCCCCACGCTCACGAACCTCGAACGAACCAAAGCCAACAACAGATACTTTGTCGCCGGAAGCCAGCGCTTCAACAACGGCATCCAAAACAGCGGTAACCGCTTTTTCGGCATCTTTTTTGGAAAGTTCAGCTTTTTCCGCTACAGCGGCAACGAGTTCTACCTTGTTCATAATAATAAAAACCTCCTGAAAATTTATCTTCCAGCGGAGAATCCGCTTTTGGAACCATACGGTTTGCTTCTGTTATTTTGTCAAAAGCCGGACTTTTTGACGTCCCGCCACAGGGCGTCCCATTCGTCCAGAGACGCGCGGTCAAGATCAAGTCCGCGTTCCCCGGCCAGCCGCTCCATTTCTTCAAAGCGGCGGATAAACTTATCGGTTGAAGAGATCAGCGCTTGCTCGGCGTCTACATCCACAAACCGGGACAGGTTGACCGCTGAAAACAGCAGATCGCCCAGTTCCTCTTCCACCGCCGCCAGAGTCCTGCCGTCGATAGCCTCCCGCAGTTCACGGGTTTCATCCAGCAGCGCCTGCCAGGGGCCGTCTAAATCCGGCCAGTCGAATCCCGCCCGTTTCGCGCGGGTCTGCACCTTGGCGGCCCGCATCAGCGCCGGCAGAGACCGGGGCAGATTTTTCAGCAGGCCGGCCCGGGACGCGTCCTCCTTGGTCTGCCGTTTAATGGCGTCCCAGTTGTTCAGCACCTTTTCGGTGGTATCCGCCTGCACCTCTCCAAACACGTGGGGATGGCGCACAATCAGCTTGCGGCAGATGTCGGTAATGACGTCGTCCATGGTGAAGGAGCCCTGTTCCCGTTCGATGTCGCTGTGAAACACCACTTGCAGCAGCACATCGCCGAGTTCTTCCCGCATACCGGGAATATCATCCCGGCTGATAGCGTCGAGCGCCTCATGCGTTTCCTCAAGGAGGCCGGAACGCAGGGTCTGGTGTGTCTGCTCGCGGTCCCAGGGACAGCCTTCCGGCGAACGCAGGATCCGCACGATTTCTTCCAGATCCGCCAGGGTATAGGATGCTTTTTCCGGGAACACAACCGCCATAAACGGACGCCAGCCTCTCCTTAAAGTGGGGTAACGGTATTATCTTATCCTATTTTCCCGTATTTTTCAAGTACCTGTTCGATTTTTTTCCCTTTTGGCAGCATCAATATATCCTCCCGCGTAAAGGCCTTGAGCATAATCAGCGCGATCAGGTAGACGATTCCCGCAACGACGCAGGCCAGAATCGGCGCGATACGGCGGGACAAAAACTGCTCAAAAAGCATGTTGAAGACAACGGCGGTGCCCCCACAGAGAAAGGACGCCATCAGCGGTTTGATCATCACGGAGTAATAGCGCAGCCGCACACCGACAACTTTTCGTATCGCCCGCAGGCTGAGTACCACCATGACGATATAGCAGATAAGCGTGCTGTACGACGAGCCGTTGATATTTAGCCCCGGCTGCAGCACCAGCACAATGTTGAGCAGCAGCTTGACCGCCCCGCCGACCAGGATGATCTTGACCGGAATATCCGCGCGGCCCACCGCCTGCAGTATGGAATTGATCGGCCCGACGAGGCAGATGAAAATGGTGGCGATCCCCAGCGTATGCAGCAGCACACCCACGACTTCCGATATATGAGTGCGGCCATAAATGACAAACATCAGCGGTTCGGCCAGCACCGACATGAGAATACCGCAGGGCAGCGCAATCAGCAGGGTAATGCGCAGCACCGACTCCACCGTATTCTTGAGCTGCCGTCGGTCCCGCAGCGCCCAGGCGGAGGTAACCACCGGCAGGGCGCTGATCCCCAGGGTCAGCGTAATATTGGGAACAATATTGACGTAGGTCATGGCGGTGCCGCGGTTGCCGGTCAGCCAGGACAGGATATCCGCCGTTGAGGATACGTCAGCCGCGGCCAATTGAGCGCTGTACATCTCCCGTACCGTGGAGGCGCCGTCGCCCTCCATCACAATCTTGAGACAGCGCTGCAGGGACATCACATCGAGGATATTGGTGAGCTGTGTCGCCAGCGATCCCAAGGTGATCGGAATGGCAATGGCCATCAGGGCGCGGAACACCGTATGGCCGGACCGGGAACGGGGCGCATACATGAGCTGGGAACGCGTGATGCTTTCCCCCACCCGGTGATGATACCACATGGTGTACAGCCACGCCAGGCCGGCGCCGACGGTAACGCCCAGCATGGCTCCTGCCGCCACATAGGGCAGCGTGATCTGCACGGCTTCCTCCATGGTAGCCGCCGTCTGTCCGAATACGGTATGACCCGCCGAAAACTGGTGCGGGCCCCACCACAGGGCCAGGCAGCCAAAGCCGATACCCAGTACCAGCTTGCCCAGCGACTCGATGATCTGGGAAATAGCGGTGGGATACATGTTGCGCAGGCCCTCGTACAGGCCCCGGTGGGCCGACACCATGCAGCAGAAAAACACGGTCGGCGCCATGACAATCATGGACTGCCGGCTTTCGGGAATCCCCACAAACCCGGCATACGCTTCCGCCCCGAACCACATAATCAGCGTGCCGGCCACACCCGCCACAAAGAAGATGCGGATGGCCAGCCGGTATATTGTTTTAATGTCGCGGTACTGCTCCAGCGCCATGCTTTCCGATACCATACGAGATACCGCCAGCGGTAAGCCGGCAATGGCGATGGTGTAGATGGGCAGATAAAACTGATAGGCCGTTTCAAAATAGCCCCACGCCACCATGCCCGCAATGTTCTGAAGCGGCACCTTGAACAGGGCGCCGATCACTTTGGAAATTACCGCCGCAACCGACAAAATCAGCGCGCCGTGCAGAAAGCTCTGGCTTTTATTATGCGTTCTAATTTGGGTCTTCCGGGCCAAAGGCCTCAGTCCTCTCGCAAATCATGAAATAGCCGAATTTCGGTTTATAAAAAGGAAATACCGCCCGGCGTTTTGTGACGGCTAGGCCTCCATGGTGTGCAAAATTTCATCCACACACCGCCGCACGTGAAAGACGATACGCTCCACGTCCAAGGTGGTAAAACTGCCGTTTTCATACAGGATGCGGCCGTCCGCCATCGTCATCTGTACAGCTTGTCCCGTCGCCGCGTACATCAGGTTGGACAGCGCGTTATGGCAGGGATTCATTGAGCAGGAGCTGCCGTCCAGCAAAACCGCGTCGGCGCAGAAGCCGGGAGCGATATCTCCCGTATCCTCCCGCCCTTGGGACAGCGCCCCGCCGCGGGTCGCCATATACAGCGTCTGCCCGGCGGGCAGCGCGCACGGATCACAGGAGATCCCCTTGGCCAGAAGATTGGCCGTGCGCATCTCCTCCAGCATATCCAGCCGGTTGTTGGAGGCGGCGGAGTCGGTGCCGATCGCGGCGGGAATGCCTTTTTTGAGCCATTTATCCACCTGGGCGATGCCGCTGCCCAGTTTCATATTGCTTTTGGCGCAGTGGGCTATCGTTGCTCCTTTTTCCGCCAGTATGTCCATATCCTCATCGGTCAGCCACACCCCATGGGCAATGGTAACCGGCAAGTCGAGAATACCGGCGTCCAGCAGCACCCGGGTCGGCGTTTTACCGTGGCGGCCCACACATTCCAGATGCTCCCCACGCGTCTCGGATACATGCACCTGCAGCCGCGCGTGATACTGCGCCGCCAGTGCGGCGGCGTCCGCCAGGATATCCGGGCGGGTGGTATACTCCGAATGCGGCGCCACATCAATGCGGATACTGCCGCCGCCGGCACCCTGCCGCGTTTCGAACAGCTTTATAAGCTCACTGTATGCTGGCAGGTCGCAAAACCGCTGGGCGGGATCAAAGCAACTGATTCCCCGCCCGATGTTGGCTTTTATCCCGCTTTCTTCCACGGCATCCGCGATCCGGTCACAAAAATAATACATATCGCTGAAGGAGGTGGTACCGGTAGCGAGCATCTCCGCGATTCCGAGCAGGCTTCCCCAGTAAACCGCTTCCCCGTCCAGTCGATCTTCAAAGGGGAAAATCCGCTGGAACAGCCAGGTATCCAGGGACATATCGTCGCCATAGCCCCGCATCAGGGTCATGGGGACATGGGTATGCGCGTTCACAAGGCCGGGCATCATCACCAGCGAATCACCGCCGATCCGCCGCGCAAACGTACCCGTAGGGCAAGTATCGCCGATGCTGGCAAAACGGCCGTCGCTAACCGCGACATACTGGTGCGGCAGGACGGTGCCGTCCGCCCTGACCACGGTTATATCCTGAAACAGATAATCGTTCATGATTCCAGTCCCTCCCACTTTGAAACGATGCGGGCGATGAGTTCCCGGAAACGGCCGGACACCGCCGACGCGGTTTCGGTCACTTCGTCATCGCTGACAGTGGAACCTGCCGTTATACCGGCGGCCATGTTGGTGATACACGAAATGCCCAGCACCGGCAGCCCGAACTGGGAGGCCGCGATGACTTCCGGCACGGTGGACATTCCCACCGCGTCGCCGCCCAGCAGACGGATGGCCCGGATTTCCGCCGGGGTTTCAAACTGCGGGCCGGCCATAAAGAAATAAACGCCTCTTTTCAGAGCTAGGTCCATATCGGCGGCGCACCGCGTCGCCAGCTCCCGCAGGGTCGGCGTATAAGCGCGGGACATGTCGAAAAAGCGCGGGGCGTCTTCCGGCGCGGCCCCCCGCGCCGGGCTTTCACAGCAAAACTTGATGTGATCCTCGATCAGCATCAGGTCGCCCGGGCGGAACGCCTCGTTCACGCCGCCGGCGGCGTTGGTAAGCAGCAGCCCCCGCACGCCGAGTTTTTTCAGCACCGGCACATAATAGGCCGCGGTTTCCATAGCATAGCCCTCGTAATAATGAAACCGCCCGGACAGGATAACCACCGCTTTACCGGACAGATTGCCGGCAACCAGTTCCCCCGCATGGGACGCAACTGTGGAATGCGGGAACCCCGGGATATCGCCGTAGGGAATCCGCACCGCGTCGGACAACTCGTCGGCCAGGCTTCCCAGCCCGGAGCCGAGTACCAGCCCCAGCATGGGCCGGACGGGCAGCCGCTCTTTGAGATAGCGCGCGCTTTCCTCATACTGAGCTGCCGGAATCTTCATAGGGCGGTTCCTCCTTTACATAGAAAAGCGGAACGATTTTTGTCCCCCCCACGCAAGCGCAGAGACACAAAAATCGTCCGGCCGGTTATTCGTCGTTATTCTTCAGCTTGTGGCCGCATTTGGGGCAGTATGCCGCGTCGTCATCAACGACCGCACGGCAGGAGGCGCACCGCACGGCATTTTTACATGCCGGAGCGATAATTTCAAATATAGAAGATATGGCTGAATATTTACAGATGTAT
>OGYY01003294.1_pt1 | contig 10481 bp, 5 predicted proteins | sample 1576671 | NCBI WGS metagenome assembly OGYY01 (sample SAMEA3541593, study PRJEB24748) | human gut metagenome | biome: human gut; feature: human-associated habitat; material: faeces | place: China | collected 2012 | reverse complement strand
GTGGCTATACGCGCAATCTGGTGGTGGCGGCCACCGGTACCGGCAAGACGGTCATCTCTGCGCTGGATTACAAGCGTTTCCGCAAACAGAATCCGGATAGACCCTGCCGCCTGCTGTTTGTGGCGCACCGAGAGGAAATCCTCAAGCAGAGTTTGTACACCTTCCGCGCCGTGCTCAAGGATGCAAACTTTGGTGAGCTGTTTGTGGGCAACTATAAGCCGGAGAGCATCGACAACTTGTTTCTGTCCATCCAGACTTTTAACTCACAGAGCTTCACGGAAAAGACGAGTCCCGATTTTTACGATTATATCATCGTGGACGAATTCCACCATGCCGCTGCGCCGACTTACCAGAAGCTCTTGTCCTACTACCAGCCGCGCATCCTGCTGGGCTTGACCGCTACCCCGGAGTGTATGGACGGCAAGAACATCCTGCCGTACTTCCATAACCGCATTGCAGCTGAGATCCGTCTGCCGGAAGCCATTGATCGAAAGCTCCTTTGCCCGTTCCAGTATTTTGGCGTTACCGATACGGTGGATCTGGATGCGCTCAAATGGTCTGCTGGTGGCTACCAAAAGAGCGAGCTGGAGCACATCTACACGTTCAGCGGGGCGGTTGCCGATCGCCGCGCCGACCATGTGGTGACGGCACTGCTGAAATATGTGACGGACATTGACGAGGTGAAGGGCCTCGGCTTCTGTGTAACGGTAGATCACGCAGAATTTATGTGTCGCTATTTTAACGACCACAACATCCCGTCCATGTGCCTCACCGGGCAATCTTCGGACGAGGAAAGAGCGGCGGCCAAGCGGCGCTTGGTGTCCGGCGAGGTGCGATTCATCTTCGTCGTGGACATCTACAACGAGGGCGTGGATATTCCGGAAGTCAATACCGTTCTTTTTTTGCGCCCCACAGAGTCGTTGACGATCTTCTTGCAGCAGCTTGGACGTGGCTTGCGTCTATCCGAGGACAAGGAATGCCTGACCGTGCTGGACTTCATCGGTCAGGCAAATCGAAAATACAACTTTGAGGATAAGTTTGCGGCGCTGCTGTCGAATACCACCCGCAGCGTGAGCCGGGAGATCAAGGACGGCTTCGTGTCCGTTCCCAAGGGCTGCTATATCCAGTTGGAGAAGAAGGCGGCCAAATACATTTTGGAGAATATCCGCGCCTCCTATGGCAACACGGCTGGGTTGGTGGCTCGCGCGGCCTCCTTTGCGGAGGACAGCGGGCTGGAGCTGACGCTCAAAAATTTCTTGTATTACTACCATCTTGACCCACGGGCGATCTACAAGTTTTCCTCCTTCTCTCGCATTTGTGCCAGAGCGGATGCCATCGAGGACTTTTCGGAGCCGCTGGAGGACATCCTGACCAAAGCGTTTGCAAAGCTTGCCGTGGTGGATTCCCGTCGCTGGATTTCGTTCCTCTTGGATATTCTTCCACGTTTGGATAATGTGGATTTTGCCGCCCTTTCGGATATTGAAAAGCGGATGATGCAGATGTTCTATGTCACCGTCTGGGGCAAGGCTGTGGAGGACTGGGACGACGAAGAGGTGCTTAGTAACCTCTATGCCCTGTCTGACAGCACAGTTCTGCTCGGTGAGCTCTTGGAGCTGCTGCGCTATCGCTTCGAGCAGATCGACTTCATCGACGAGCCGGTGGAGTTGGGCTTCGACTGCCCGTTGGATCTGCACTGCACCTATACCCGCGACCAGATCTTGGTAGCGCTGGACTTTATGAAGCCGTCCACCGTTCGTGAGGGCGTGAAGTGGCTGCCGGAGAAAAACATCGACGTGTTTTTTGTGACGCTGAACAAGGCGGACAAGGACTATTCGCCAACCACCATGTACAACGATTATTCCATCAATGAGAGCTTGTTCCATTGGCAGAGCCAGAGCACCACGGCGGAGAATTCGCCCACCGGTCAGCGCTATATCCACCACAAGGAACGCGGCAGTAAGGTGCTGCTGTTTGTCCGTGAGTTTAAGTCGGACCGTATGACCGGCGGTGCGGAAGCGTACACCTATCTGGGAACGGCGAGCTACGTGAAGCACACGGGAAGCAGGCCGATGAATATCACCTGGCAGCTGGACCGCCCGATCCCGGCGAAGTTCTTGAAGAAGACGAATAAGTTGGTTGTGGGATAAGGAGGAGCGTATGACTGAACTTGAAAAAATAGAACGGGCAAAAATGTATATGGACAAGCTGGCAAATGGCATCAATCCCATCGATGGCACCATGGCACCAGACGATGATCTTATCAACAATGTCCGGTTATCACGTTGCTTTTTCTTCGTATCTGACGTGTTGCGGCAGGTAATTGAAAATGGCGGGACAAAGTCGGCTGTGAATAAGAAACTTAAAAAGCTTCCTCTTGAAATCCCTATGGAGAAAAGAAGCCAGTTTGTCTATTCTGAGGTGCCTATTCCGGCCAGCGAAATTGCCAAGCGGATAAACGCTCTGGCTGATAATGACACTATGCAAAAACTTACCTATTCAGGAATTCTCACATGGCTCACGGAAATTGGAATGATGGAATGGGCGCTCACACCAGACGGAAAGCGTACGAAAAGGCCAACGAAAATTGGCGAAGAAACCGGCATTTCCGTGGAAGAACGAACGAGCAGCAACGGACCCTATCAGGTTGTCGTTTACAACAATGCCGCGCAGCATTTTATCATAGACAATCTGGATGCAATTCTCACAGCAGAGAATATGCAGACAGAGATGCAAGGCGTTCCATGGACGAAAGATCATGATGACTGCCTCATTGACCTATATAAGAAGTCCGTACCGGTGAGCGAGATCGCCATTACCCTAAAGCGCAGCGCATCGGCAGTACGAGGAAGACTGAAAAAGCTTGGATTTGACGCATAGTTTACTTTGCGATGCCACAAGGAGGACACAGATATGGCCTTAATTCGTTGCCCGGAGTGTGGAAATTCAATTTCCGACAGAGCTGAAAAATGCCCTCACTGCGGGCTTCCAGCATCATACTTTTCCTCTTTGAGTAAGAATACTCCGCACATGAAAGGGACGGGACTGGATTACAAAAATCTGCAAAACGTCCTGATTTCTTTCGAACGAGACCACGCCCAGTTGTTTTCAGCAGAACACTATATTTCGCACAGAGATGCGCAGAGGCTGCGGGATACATATGGAAAATACAACGAGAGCCTAACCAATAAGCTTATTTTTCAATATGTCTGCAATAACGCTGCGGCGATACGAGTTGATATCGACTCACTGCGCCGCTTCTTGCGCCAGATGCAATCTTTGAATGGAGATATTACGGCGCATAATACCACATATGTGGACCGCGCGCTGGAGCGGGATAAAGACTATTTTGACAATATCCTAAAACAGATTGACCCTAATATCCAGCTGGATGAAGAGCAACGCCGTGCAGTAATTACCGATGATGACTACTGCCTGTTGGTAGCTGGTGCAGGTGCGGGAAAAACCACAACGATGGCTGCAAAGGTCAAGTATCTGGTTGAGAAGAAGAGTATAGATCCGGGAGAGATCATTGTGATCTCCTATACGAACAAGGCGATTGGAGAACTGCGTGATCGAATCAATAAGGGGCTAGATATTCCGGCGAAGATCTGCACCTTTCATGCGTTTGCGTATGATATTGTGAAACAGTTTTCGGCAGAACCGCCTGAGATCAATTTTTCTTCCCATGATAAATGATGCACACTTCTATTTGCAGGAGATTGAGCGGCAGAATGTCACGCTCCCTTACAAGTACATCATCATTGATGAGTTCCAAGACATTGCTCGTCAGAGATTCAATCTAACGAAAAGGCTATCTCAAATTACACAGGCGAAGGTTGTTGCGGTCGGTGATGACTGGCAGTCGATATATGCTTTTTCTGGCTCTGATATTACGCTATTTACTCGTTTCCTGGAGCTTATGGGGGCTGGCACAGAGCTGAAGATTACTCATACCTACCGTAATTCGCAGGAGCTTATCGATATTGCTGGAGGCTTTGTACAAAGAAATACTTCGCAAATCCGAAAGCAGTTGATTTCTCCAAAGCATCTTGAGAATCCGATTGTTCTTGAAGTTTTCGATGATAGTATCAAACCAATGGAGCGACTTGCAGATACCATCGAGCATGTCATTGGCGAGATTATATCTGAGTATGGCGAGCAGAGTTCGATTTTGCTGATCGGACGATACAATTATGATATGTACAAGCTATACCGAACAAATCGGTTCAGCGAATTGCCGGGCGGTGCGATTAGAAGCGAGAAGTATCCAAATGCAAAGATAACATTTATGACGGCGCATAGCTCTAAGGGACTTGGGTATGACAACGTAATTCTGATCAATATGTTCGAAGGAAAATTCGGGTTCCCGTGCCAGATAGAAGATGATCCTATTATTAAGCTCGTTACATATGAGGACAATAGTATGCCCTTTGCAGAAGAGCGGCGATTGTTTTATGTGGCGATGACACGGACAAAAAACAGGGTATATATCGCGGCACCTAAAACGAAACCATCCAGATTTCTTGTAGAACTCATTAAGGATTTCAATATTCCACATGATGATGAGCTCAATATGCAAGTAGTGGACCTGTTTAACCTGCGTTGTCCTGTATGCGGTTTCCCGCTAAAGTATGAGTTTAATAAAAACTACGGCTTGAATCTCTGGATATGCACAAATGAGGCAGAGCTTTGCGACTTCATGACCAATGACAGGACGCACATGCATGACATTTTGAAATGTCCTAAATGTACAGATGGTTATTTGATCGTCAAAAAGAATCCGAAGAATGGTGACATATTCTATGGCTGCACCAACTATTTTAACGAGGAAAGAAAGTGCACCTATATGGTGCCGTTAGAGAGCGGCAGCAAAAATGATCAATAAAGCAATAGTTTATCGTATGATGTTTAAATACCGCGAGCGTATGTGGGCAAGAAAAGTGAGCAAGGATAGACTTTCCTTGTAGTGTTTATAGTAACATGTTATACCCAATTATACCCTTGATTTTGAGGGTATAATGGGGTATAATTCTGCATAGAATAGTATCTCACAGGAGGTGCGCTATGGACTTATCCGAAATGCAAACCCGCGCGGCGGAGCTGGAACAGCAGATTTCTGCTTTGTCTGCCGGTTCCATTACGAAGAAAACCGTCAGAGGCAAGGACTATTTCTACCATCGTTGGACAGAGAACAAGAAGCGGCGGGAGAAGTATATTCCTGCTGACGAATTGGAGAATTTCCTTGCGCAGATCGAGCGGCGAAAGGAACTGGAGCAGGAGCTGAAAGCTCTGAAAAAGCAGCTGCCCAAGGCGAAATCTGCGAACCCTTCCGCGTTTACCACCAATGTCCGCACCGGCGAAGCGCTGCGCTCCTTTGCATCGCCTGTTCGGGCCTATCGCAAGCGCGAGTGCTTCCGGCAGCTGCACGACTTTGTCTGCGGCGAGCCACAGGACAAGGTGTTCATTCTCTACGGCCTGCGCCGGACGGGGAAAACCACTATGATCCGCCAGATTTTCGCGGAGATGAGCGACACGCAGCTTGCCAAGGCAGCGTTCATTCAGATCACCGCAAAAGACACGCTGGCAGACGTGAACCGCGACCTCAAGGCATTGGAAGCGCAGGGCTTCCGCTATGTGTTCCTCGACGAAGTGACGCTGATGGAGGATTTCATCGAGGGCGCAGCGCTGTTTTCTGACGTGTTTGCGGCCTGCGGCATGAAGATCGTGCTCTCCGGCACGGACTCGCTGGGCTTTCTCTTTACCGAGGACGAACAGCTTTATGACCGCTGCACTCTGCTGCACACCACCTTCATCCCCTACCGTGAGTTTGAATCTGTCCTCGGCGTTCACGGCATCGATGAGTATATCCGCTACGGCGGCACCATGAGTCTCGGCGGCGTCCACTACAACGAGACCTCTACCTTTGCCAGCAAGGAAAGCACCGGCGAATATGTGGACACCGCCATCGCCCGCAACATCCAGCACTCCCTGCGCTGCTATCAGTACGAGGGGCACTTCCGCCATCTGCGGGATTTATACGAGAAGGGCGAGTTGACCAGCGCCATCAACCGGGTCGTGGAGGACATCAACCACCGCTTCACGCTGGAGGTGCTGTCGCAGGATTGGAAGTCCCACGACCTTGGTATTTCCGCCAGCAATCTGCGACGGGATCGGAAGAACCCGACGGACATCCTCGACCGCATCGACCTTGCGCTTGTCACCGACAGTCTGCGGAAGCTGCTGGAAATTCGCAACAGGGCAGAGCAGACCGTGGCGCTGGACGATGTTCACGCGGCGGAGATCAAGGAGTATCTGGACTTGCTGGACTTAACGCGGGAGATCGACGTGCTGCACCTGCCGGATGTCAGCACGAAGTCCGGACGCACGGTGATCGCACAGCCGGGACTCCGCTATGCGCAGGCGGACGCGCTGATCCGCAGTCTGCTGCTGGATGAGACGTTCAGCGCGCTATCTCTGGCGGAGCGTACCGCCGTGCAGCAGCGCATCCTGACCGAGATCAAGGGGCGGATGCTGGAGGACATTGTCCTGCTGGAAACCAAGCTGGCAAACCCCAAGAAGCAGGTATTTGTCCTGCAATTCCCCGTGGGCGAATTTGACATGGTGGTGTTTGACCCGGAGGCAGGCTCCTGCCGGATTTTCGAGATCAAGCACAGCGAGGAAGCTGTCCCGCAGCAGTATCGCCATCTGATCGACGAGCAAAAATGCGCCCAGACCGAGCACCGCTACGGCCCGATCACCGGAAAGTTCGTCCTCTATCGCGGGGAAAGCCAAGTGGTTGAGGGCATTCGGTATCAGAATGTAGAGGAATATCTGAGAAGCCTTGCATGACAAGACCGCCGTCCCGATTTTTCGTTCGGGGCGGCGGCTTTTATGATGCAGCTTGTCATATGACAAGCTGTGACGCAAAACAAACTTGACGTATGACAAGTAGTGAGGTCCTGAAACGAAACTGGCAGTGAATATGAGTTATACCTCATTGTGACCTCCAGCGGAATGACTTAATGGGGTAAGGCTTTCTGCGTATAACATACTACATGATATAAGTATCGCAAGAAACACCGCGAATAATCTGCGGAATTTTGTGCCCTGATTAGTTCTACTCAAACAGATGCTTAATCATTTTCTTGATATGCATATTATTGGTTTTAAGATAGCTTGATTTAATTCTACTTCGCACAACTTCATCAGAACCTCCCAGATGTAGTCCATCATTGTATAGGGGCTGTAGGAGATAATATAGTTCAGGAATATTTACTCCGCGGTTCAGAGCATAATTTAATTTGTTGATAACTTTGTGCTCGATGATAAAGCCTTCTCTATCATCTGCATCAAGTTGCTGAAATACCAATTCTTCGATTCTTATTCTTATCCCTGCGATAATCATAACTGAATCATAAGCTTGTCCAAGAAGATATTTATTCGTTATTTCTTCATATAGCTTTTGCCTAAACTGCTCGTTGTTGTCAGAAAAAGAATCGGAAATCTTATTCGCCAATTCATTGCTCATAGAGTATGTCTCAGCAATGTAATGAATGTAGTATTTTTCTATTTCTTCCTTTTCTCTATCTGATATAGTGCTGCTCTCGCGCAAACGTAACATTTTAACAATTGGAGAGTCTATTTGAATTGTAGAAGAAAATGCTATGTAATGGATTTTTTTCTTGCTGAAATAGTAGTTTGAAAAGACGGCTGGATCAAGGTGCGTAAAAATTAGTGGGTACAGAACTTTCCCATTTGTCTTGCATCTTTTAATCAGTTCACTCAAATAATATTGGATCGCTAACATGTTGCTGCCATCTAGGTAGTCAAAGATTTCATCAATAACGAGTATCCCAACATTTTTCTTAAAATAGTATTCGGCAACAGTAATATTTGCGACGAATGATAGAATATCTCGTTCACCATTAGACATTGAATTCGCTCTATCAAATCGCACTACTAATTTCCCATGATCCTCGTGGGTTCTAATAGTCCGACCTGTTGTATTAAAATCAGCCAATCGATTATCGACCAATTCTTTAAGCGATTTGTAAGCCAAATAGGATTGTACTTTTACAAGTATATCTCTTTCGCCAGCTGCATAATGTGCTCCAATAGTTTTGCAAATTTGAATAGTAGTAAAGGCCAGATCAATTTCCTGCCAGTCATTCGGCTTGTTTGTCATTCCGGCAATACAATCGAACAGTGCGGCAACATTTGAATTTGTTCGTAAAATGGCAATTAAATCTAAAGCGATTCCATTTTTTATTTCTGATGCAGTACCACGGGTGGGACAATTGTTAAGAAATTGTGAGAAACTATGCGCTATTCGCTTTTGACTAATGCACTTGTTAAGCTGCTCCTTAATTTCACACAACCTATTTATGTTTTCAAAACAAGAGAACATATTTCCAATATTCAGAAAAAGCTTTCCCTTGTCACCAAAACTAGCTTTTAAACTGGAATATGAATAGTTGATTGATCTTTGCTGAGGAATACTTTTACAGATTACAATATCTTCTACTCGCAAATCCGCAGAAGAAGATGTTCCGTGGCCAAAATTTCGAGATGTGCTTTTAGCGTATAGTGGGCTGTTTATGACCCAAAGAAATAAGTTTTCTGAAATACTATTATCTGTATCGGTAGCAATGTAAGTTCCGGCTTTTTCTCCAAGTAGCTCAATTTCAAGACATGGATGATTATCGGCATTCTGCTGGTAAATGTCTCTAATATCGAGTTTCATTTTTCCGTGCATAGCACTCTTAAACGCAGTTGTTATTGTACTTTTTCCATATCCGTTAGGCGCAACGATGATATTAGGCTGGTTCGCAATCAAATCCACAAAAGGAATTTCAAATGAGCTTTTCCCTTTAATATTATCGACTTTTATTCTTTTGATTAGGTTCATATTTCCTCCCTAAAACGCAAAAAGAAATGTTATGCCAATTTTTCTTTATGGAGATTACACATCACTTGCAATGTTCTAAGTTTCAGGATTAAGTTGATACACACAATGTCCGTTCGCGCGAGCTTTGTATAGCTTTCCCTCGTTCGTCAGCCCTGCCAGCACTCTATTAGCCGTCGCTGCCGAAACCCCACACAGTTCCCGCACATCGGCGTTCATGATATGCTCATGCGTCTGCAAGAACTGCTCAATCTTCTGCCAGCGCAGGGCTTTCTTGTCCATCTTCCCATCGCTCATTGCATCACTCGTATGGATGGCGTCGATGAGCGAGGCTTTGATGACGGAGAGCATAAACTCGATGAACGCGGTGGACTCGCCTGCATCGTTGCTGGCATTGATGGCATCGTAGTATTCCTGCTGATGGTCGTGGATGATGGACTCAACCGGCAGCCATGCAAACACAGAATTCCATTTGGAGAGCAGCAATGTATGCCAGAGCCGCCCAACACGGCCATTGCCATCAGCAAAGGGATGGATCAGCTCCAGTTCATAATGAAACACGCAGCTTCGGATCAGCATGTGCAGGTCGCTGTGCTTTGCCCAATCCAACAGCCCCATGACCAAATCAGGCACATACTGGGGCAGCGTGCCAAAATGCAGAACATGTCCCTCTTGATCTACAACGCCAACAGGCCGCGTGCGGAATATGCCGGACTCCTCTACAAGCCCGCGAGTCATGATACCGTGAGCGGTCAGCAGGTCGTCCACGGAGTAGGGGTCAAGCTCGTCCAAGCGCTCGTAAATCTCATAGGCATTTTTAACTTCGGCAATGTCCTTGGGCGGAGCCAGAACATGTTTGCCATTCAGAACGGCAGTGACCTGTTCCAGACTCAGGGTATTCTGCTCGATGGCGAGGGAGCCGTGAATGGTGCGGATACGGTTGGTGCGGCGCAGATTGGGATTGCTTGAAAGATGATCGTGAGCGGAAAGTCTGCCGGTCAGTTCGGAGATTTCTGCAACGTCAGCGATCATTTTGTTTGTGATTTGAAACGGAGGCTGTTTATTTTTCATATGCACCTCACAGTGTTGATTGTTATCCATAGTATAGCACGCATCGCTCATTTCATCAATCATTTTCTCGATACACATGAGTGATGTCCTCCGGACTGGCACGATCAGCGCGCAAAAATCTCTGCCTCCCACAGAAATTTTCAGATTCTTCCCTTGGGTACCTTTTCAAATGGATTCCAATCCGTTATAATATACATACCAACCTAACGAATAACGCGAGGTGCCGCCATGAAAACGAAAGATACGCCGAAGCAATACGTTATCTACTCCCGCAAATCCAAATTCACCGGCAAGGGCGAGAGCATCGAGAACCAGATCGAGCTGTGCCGCCAGTACATCGCCATGCACTTTGGTGACGACGCAGCGGAGAATGCGCTGGTCTACGAGGATGAGGGCTTTTCCGGCGGCAATCTGGAGCGCCCGCAGTTCAAGAAGATGATGAAGGACTCGCAGAAGATCGCCTTTGCCGCCATCGTGGTCTACCGCCTCGACCGCATCAGCCGCA
>OGYY01003290.1_pt1 | contig 10486 bp, 7 predicted proteins | sample 1576671 | NCBI WGS metagenome assembly OGYY01 (sample SAMEA3541593, study PRJEB24748) | human gut metagenome | biome: human gut; feature: human-associated habitat; material: faeces | place: China | collected 2012 | reverse complement strand
GCTGCGATCTCGGGAATGGCGTGGGTGGGCCCCAGCACATCCGTCCCTTTGAGGCAGTAAACCACCAGCAGGCCCATCATGGCCGGGGGCAGCGCCTGTCCCAGAAAGGACACCACGCGCGGAACGCCCTTGCTTTCCGGGAACAGCCAGAAGGGCAGAAAGCGGGTGATCACCGTACCCGCCGCCACGGCGAGAATCATCGCCATCGTTTCCAGGGGCGTCATCACCTGCATAGCCTGTCCCTCCCCAGCAAAAGCGCCGCCAGAATAACCCCCATCGCAGGGATGATAAAGCTGCTCTGGCCAAACACGGCCAGGCACGCCGCCGCCGCCCCCAGCCCGATGAGCGCGGAGGGACGGTCCTCCCGCCGGTCCCACTTGTCCAAGAACAGCACGAAGATCAGCGCCGTGAGCACGAAATCCAGGCCGGTCAGGTCCGCGTGGAGCATGCCGCCGATCAGCCCGCCCACAAAGGAGGCCGCGACCCAGTAAAGGTAGTCCAGTAGCGACACGGCCAGGTAGAAATCCTTGGCGGGAACGCCTGCGGGCGGCTCCGTAGCGCAGTTGATGGAAAAGGTCTCGTCGCACAGGAGGAACACCAGCGCATTTCGCGCACGGCCCATTCCCCGGTAGCGGGGCAGCATGCTCAGGCCGTAGAACAGGTGTCGGGCGTTGACCATCAGGCTCATCAGGAACGCCTGAATCGGGTCAAACGCCGCCGTGAGCAGCGAGATGGCCACGTACTGCATGCTGCCGCCGAAAGCCAGCGCGCTCATCAAAAGCGACCACAGCGCGCCGTAGCCCTTGGAGGCCATCAGCACGCCATAGGTCAGCCCCAGGCAGCAAAAGCCCATCAGCACGGGCAGCGTATGGGGAAAGGCAGCCCGGACCGCGACTGCGGCGCGCTTGGCGGGGCTTGCCGCCGTATTGCCCGAAGGTTGCATCGCTTCATTCGCTCCTTTTACAGAAAAATGCCCGCGCCCTGACGGGGCGCGGGCGCGGCATGCCGGCGGCCCGCCGGCTTATTTCACGTAGCTCTGGCCGTAAATGAATTCCTGCATGGCCGTCAGCGTGGTCTGCATGCGTTTTTCGCTGATGTACACCAGGCTCTCGCCGTCAAATTCCCGATAGCCGTACTGCTTTTCCATGGGAATGCCGAGCTGGCCCACCACCTCGCCGCCGGAGGCCAGGTTCTGCATCGCGCTGCCAGAGAGCACCGTCATGCCCAGGGAAAGGAGCTCGTCGGCGGTCAGGTTGGTCTTGCCGTAGGGCAAGGCGGTCTCGATCAGGTTGAGGAACTTGGTAAGGTCCATATCCACCATGACCTTCTTGAGCAGGGCCTCCAGCAGTTTTCTCTGGCGCTCGTTGCGGTTGATATCGTTCTGGCCCTGGAGGTTGCGGATACGGCCGTAGGTCACGGCCTCCATGCCGTCCAGGTGCTGTACGCCGTCAACTACCTCCAGCTTGTCGCGCTCTACGTCGTCCATCGGCTCCTTCACGTGCAGCTCATAGTTGATGGCCTGCGCCTCGCCCTTGGTCAATTCAATATCCACGCCGCCCAGCGCCTCGATGATATCGGCCAGGCCATGGATGTTGACCACCACATAGCGCTCGATGTTCATCTGGAAATTGCGGTTGACGGTCTTCATGGCCAGCTCAGCGCCCTTGGCGATATCGCCGTCCTTGCTGCCGAACTTGAAGGCGGTGTTCAGGCGCTTTTGGCTCTTGTAGCCGGGCACTTCCACAGCCGTATCGCGGGCGATGGAGGTCAGCTTGATGGAGCCGTCCTGCGTGTTGATGGAACAGATGATGTTGGCGTCCGCCCGTCCGCTGACCAGCTCGACGCTGCGGTTGTCCACGCCCAGCAGCAGAATGTTCACCACATGGTCGGGCAGGTCCTCATTGGGCTCCAGGTTGGACAGGTCCACCTCCGTACTGACGGTGGTATCCTCCAGCATGGAGGCCATTTCCGCCATGAGCGACTCCTCCTCAGGCGTCAGCTCGGCGGCGTTCTCGGCGGTGGCGTCGCTGTCGCCCATGCCCTCCTCGGCCCACTGCTGCCATTGGGCCAGCTCCTCCGGCGTCAGCTCGTCAGGCACAAAGTCTTCAAGGCTGTTCTCGGCCAGGCAGCCGCCCACCAGCAGCAGCGCGCAAAGGCAGAGCGACAAAGCCCTTTTCAACATCTTACCGATCATGGTTTTCCTCCTTACACAAATGGGTCAGATCCCGTCGCCGGGCTGTTCGCCCACGCCATACAATCCACTCTTGGACAGCTGGGCCGTCAGGTACGGCCGGGTCCGCATCATCGCACGGAACATGGCACGATTGGATTCGGATGCAGTATATGGCACCACGGCCGTCGTGTCAAGCGCCTTTTCGCCGCCGTCATAGCGCAGCAGCGTGGTGGAATGCAGACGGATATGGTCGTTGAGCAGCTGCAGGGTCAGATCCAGCAGTTCTTCATCCACAGCGGCCTCGCCCTTGGCGGCTGCCACGGCGGCCTGCATGCGCTCATCCTGCGCATCCGCGGCTGTGGTCACGGGCTTGCCGGCCACGGTCTCGGTCACGTCGCCCTCCGTCTGCGCGGAAGTCAGGTCGCTTTCCAGCAGGCCGCTGGCGTCGAAGATCACGCTGGCGTTTTCCAGCACGGGCGCGATGTCCACCCGGCGGGAGCCGCTGCTAACCTTGACGCTGACACGCATGAGCTTTTCGCCCACCTCGGCGGCCTCCTGCGCGCTGGCCTCGCTCTGGGCCAGCTGGGTATCCGCGGTCACGGGCTCCAGGTCCACCTGGAAGCGCGTGGCGCTGGATTTGCTGATTCCCTCCTGCTTCATCAGCTCGGCCACCGCTTCGCCGCTCCGAAGCTCCTCCAGATCCAGCAGCACCATCACGCCGTCCAGCCCAAAGGCGATATAATCGACGTTCTGACGGCCCAGGTTGTTGAGCATGCCATAGCTGATGGTCAGCCTGCGGCCGCGCACCAGCTTGTTGCCGTCCAGGTCGGTGGCATAGCCGCCGTCGGCGTTGAGCTCCGGCTCGGCGTTGAGGATGAGCAGCGCAGAGTCATAGCCGCCACGCAGGCGCAGGGTAGGCGTGGCGGGGCGCTCCCGCCCGTCGATGAGGTCGGTTACAGGCGTGCCGTAATACGTATCGCCCACCTTGAGCACGTCGATGGTGCGGATCTGCGTCCGGAGGGTCTTGCCATTTGAAAAGCGCAGCTCGTCGTAGACGGGATCAATGCGCGCCAGCGGGTCGTAGGGCAGGTAGTGGTGAATGTTCCAGTCGATGAAAAACAGCGGGCTGTCGGGCGCAATGACCAGCTCGTAATAATCCGGCGCAGACAGCGAGCCGACCAGATAGGGATAGTTGCCGTACGTCTCGCCCTTCACGCGGGACAGCGAGCCGGTCACCTCATCGTCCTCCAGCATGACGCTCTCGTCATACTCATAGTAGAAGTCCGGGTCCTCCTGCCCCTTCTGCTTGCTGGCGGCCTCCGGATAAATCAGGACCACGATGCGCTTGATGGTCATGCGCACATCATAGCTGCCCGGCAGGTACTGCGCGTCCCCGGCGGGAACGGTCACACGGGCGATGTATTCGCCCACCTTGACGGGAGCGCGCTGCAAAAGCTCGCCATCCTGAAAATAGCTGACGGTGGCGCTTTCCGGATACAGCTTTTTGCTGAGCTGAAAGGCCTTGCCGTTATAGGTGCGCTCCTGGTCGGCGATGACCAGCGGCTGGCGCTCCTCCTTGACGGTAAAGACCACCTTCTCGCTGAAAGCAAAGGCGGAGGCGGTATCTGCGGAAAGGGTGACGCCGGCCTGCGCGCAGGCAAAGGCGCGGAAGGTGACCACGTCGCCGTCCTTGAGGCCCGGGATGGTGCATTCTCCGTTCCGCAGCAGGGTCACGCCCGCCGTGGCCACCCAGGTATCGGCCATCTCCTCCTCCTTGTCCGATACGATGTACTGCACGCCCAGCGTGTTTCCGGTATCGGTATGAAAGGTGATGGAGCCGTAAGGCGTGGCTTTTACGTTGCTGATGACGGGCAGCGCGTCGGGACTGGCCGTGCCGCCGTTAATGACGGCGGCATAGGTGTCCTGGTCGCTGAGCACCACCACGTCCGTCCCGCTCAGCGCCTGGGCGCGCCAAAGGGTGATGGTTCCGGTTCTGCCGGTGGTGACGTTGAAGGGCTCCTCGCTTCCCAGCTTGAGCACGATGTGCGCACGCGCCATGGGCGCGTTTTCATCGTCGGTCACAGCGATGACCGTGGGCTGCAGGGCGCTGCCGGGCAGCGCCGTACCGCTGGAAAGGCTAAGGTTGGTGGTTCCGCCGATGGCGACCGTGCCGCCGCCGGAAACGCTGGCCGCGTCCAGCGCGCCCGTGCCGCTGACCGACAGAGTCGCTCCATCGCCCACCGTCACCGGGCCCACGGCGTTGGCGCCTTGCAGAACGAGCGTAACCGACGCGCCCGCGCCGATGCGCAGATCGCCGCTGGTGAAAGTGCCGGCCAACGTGAGCTTGACGCTCACCCCGTCCGCCACGATGATTTTTCCGGAGGTGCCGCCCTCGCTGACAACGCGGTAGTTGCCGGAAGCGTCAAACGTATGATCGGACGCGCCCAGCGTGACCGACTTGCCTTGCTCGTCCTCCACGGCCTGCAAGAGCAGTTTGCCGCCCTGCACCGTGCCCTCATAGTGGTACCCGGCTGCGGCTGCGGGCAGCGGCGCGTACGCCGTTTGCGGTCTTGCGGCAAAAAACAGCACCGGCACGGCGGCACCGTTGTATTCCGCCGTCAGATCCAGCGCCATCTCGCCGCCCGATACCTGAACGGCGGTCCAGGCTGGCGCATCGCCTCCTGCCGCACGGATGGTCAGTCCGCCCTGCGCCGTCAGGTTCGGGGCGGAGAGCGTACCTACATGCAGGCGGCCCGTGCCGGAGACGGCATACGGGCCAGACAGCACATTGAGGTAGGTATCCCCACTCACATACAGCGTTCCCCCGCCCTCCTGAAAGGTGGGCGCGGAGCCCTCCGTGCCCGCGCCTGCCAGCGTGAAGGAAGCGCCTGCGGCGCCGTTGATGACGCGGCCCTGATTGGCGGGGTCCGAGGCATAGAGGGTATAACTCTTTCCCGCCTCCGCCTGAAAGGGCTCGGCCGCGCTCAAATCCACCTTGTCGTCCTCGACGGGCGGCTCAGCCAGGGAGCTGACCTCCAGCGTGTTGCCGTTCATGCGGCCCCAATAGCTCGCGCCTTCTCCGGGGACAGGCAGCCACAGCGTGACCTTTCCGTCGGAGCCGGTTTTGACATAGGTGAAGAACTTGCCGTCCACGTAGGCCTGCTCCGCACCGGGCGCATCAAAGACAACCGGCCTGCGGCCATTGTCGCTGGACGCCCCGGAGGGCAGGCGCACGTTGCCGCGCTCCACGTTGAGCACGCCATAGTTGAGGTTGTTGGCCACCGTGAGGCAGCCGGAGCCGCTCAGCTTGACGGCCGCATCCGGCGCGGTAAGGGTCTGAATGGTGGTGTAGCCCTGGAAGCCGATGGTGACCACGGACTTCTGCGACACCCGCAGCGTCAAAAGCTGCACCCCGTCCAGCTCGATGGACAGCACCATGTTGTCACGGATATAAAGCGTGGCGTTCTCCCCGCCGCCGGTCAGGTGATAGCTGCCGCTGCGGTAGAGGATGTTCTCGCCGTCCACCAGCTCCATCTCGATGGGCGCGGTCGCGGCCAGCGTCATGATGCCGTCCGTCGTGTCCGATCCCACCTCCATCAGCCACTGGCCCAGCCCACAGAGCGCCACCACGTCGCCCGCCTCATTGATGCCGATATGGCGGCAGCCCGGCACGGTGCATTTGGGCGCGCGCTCGCAGTGCTCGTTCATATGGTCGCACTGGCTTTCGTCCCAGACGTCGCCGGGGTTGCCCGTGGGCAAAACCGTGACGGCGGGAGGCGAGCCTCCATCCGGGGTGACGGCGGGAACAGGCGGGGGCGTTTCGGAGGTTTCCGGACCCGGCACGGGCGTCTCAGAGGCCTCCGGGCTGGCCGTGGGCGTTTCGGATGCCTCCGGACTTGCCGTGGGCGTTTCGGACCCCTCCGGACTTGCCGTGGGCGTCCCGGACTCCTCCGGAGGCGGCGTGACCGCAGGCGTCTCGGAGGGCGCCGGAACCGCCGTGGGGGTTACGGAGGGTTCGGTGGAAGGCGCCGTCTCCGGCCCGGCTGCGGGGATGGACGGTTCGGGATTCTCCCCGGCGCCGCTTTCCGACGTGGTCAAAAGGTCCCCCTCAGGCATCGGGGTGGGTGTGGGCAACGGCACGGCCGTGTCCTCGGCCAACGCCTCCAACAGCGGCAGGGCGCACAGACAGATGCACAGCCAAACGCAAACGCTGCGCATATGCCGCTTCTTGACGGAACGCATGCTCAACCTCCTCCTTGAAGCACATAAGGTGGGCGCACCAAAAGCGCCCCCGACGACATAGAACGAATTACCATGGCATACCCATCCATGTTTTTCAATTTTAAGCCTGCCAGCGGCTAAGATCCCGCTTGGCAAGCAGCCTGACCATGGGCACGCCCAAGAGATAACACACAACCGCTTCGCCCAGGCCCACGGTGAGCATATTCATCCAAAGCATGTCGATGCCGTAGGCATAGGTCAGCACCAGCCCCACGATGACCGCGTTGCACAGAACCGGCGGCAGCGCCCTGACCCAGATGCTCGCCCGCATGCGCCAGGTGATCACGGCGGCGATCAGCGTGGCCAGCGTGCCAAACACCACGTCATACACCGTGGCGCCCATGGGGTTGAAAAGATTGCTGATCAGGCAGCCCAGCGTAAGCCCCGGCACCGCCTGGGAAAACAGCACGGGCAGCAGCGTCATGGCTTCCGAAATCCGAAACTGCACCGCGCCGTAGCTGATGGGCTGAAACGCCAGCGTCAGCGCCGCATAAAGCGCCGCGATCAGTGCAGACAGGCAAAGGCTTTTTGTGCTTCGACGGGAAAACAAGTTGTGCATTCTTCATTCCTCCTGTTGTATGGCGTGCTGCGAAGGTCGCGCCAGTGTGTAAGTATAGCACAACTTGCCTTCCGCGTCGACAAATGCATACGGAACCTTTCGAGTGCGCATACTGAAGCCATCAACAAAACGGGGAGGTGAACGAAATGTCGTTTCCCAACAAAAACCAGTGTGTCCAATGCGATGTAAGCAGCTGCAAACACCACACCAAGGACGGCATGTGCGAGCTGGACGTGATCAAGGTCGCGCCCCGCTGCAACTGCCATACTGGCACCTGCGACGAAAGCGAGTGCGCCAGCTATCACGCCCGGTAAGTCCCGCGGAAACGCAGTGCGGAGAGGAAGGTTCCTCTCCGCTTTTTGCGTCAGTTCACGGTGATGCCCGTCAGTTTTTTCCACGCCTCCCGAATAGCTTCCTGATTCTGCACGCCATAGTCGGGGTCGTTCCGCTTGCATTCGTCCATGTCGCGCAGGAAGTGGACACAGTTCTGTCCGTCAAAATTGTTGTCCGAAATGGTCTGGCTGCCATGCGCCACGTTATGCGTGGAAGCGATGGACCACCGGCCGTCCGGCAGCTTGATGTAGACGACCTTGGGACCCCAGCTTTCCTTATTGCCAAAGGCCTGGAACATGGCCGCCGTATCCGCCGCGGTGAGAGGTTCCACGTCGGCGTGGTTGCCGCGGCTCATGATGCGCAGCGTCCAGCTGATGCCGGTATCGGGGTCGTAAGCGATCAGGTTCTGACCGTTCTTGAGGGTGGGCTTGACATCGTCAAACCAGTGCAGCAGCTGGATGGTCGCGCCGTTGGGGGCGACGGTCGTACCCGTGCTACCCGATGAGGAACCGCCGGAAGACGAGCCGCTGGAGGAATCATAGCGCTTGGCGTTGCCGCTGTAGAGCACCGTCTGTGTCTTGGCGCCCGCTATGCCGTCGTCGTCCAGGCCGTTGAGCTTCTGGAAGGCGATGACCGCGGCCACGGTGATGGGTCCGTAGGTGCCGTCGGCACTCACGTCATAGCCCAGATCCTTGAGTGCCTGCTGGAGCTTTTTCACCTCCGTGCCCTTATCCCCGGACTTCAGCTTGACATAGGTGCTGGAGGAGCCGGAAGAACTGGAACCGGACGAACTGGAGGAACCCGCCGCCACGGCCGAGCTGGAAAACAGCGCGGCATAAGTGCTCTGGCCGGTCAGGCCGTCCACCTTGAGGCCGTTGTTCTTCTGAAACGCCGTAGCCGCGGCGATGGAACCGCTGCCGTATACGCCGTCGATGCTGCCGGTATAGTACCCCAGCTCCTTCAGACGTTCCTGAACGGCGATGACATCATCGCCCGTATAGCCCCTGCGCAGCGTGCGCGTGAGGCCCGTGGATGTGCCGGAGGAGGAACCGGAGGACGAGCCTGACCCGTTCGCCTTCGCGTAAAGAAGCTCCAATGTTTTGGTGCCTGCAAGGCCGTCGGCCTCCAGGCCGTTATCTTTCTGAAAGGAAATGACCGCCCGCTGCGTGCCTGCGCCGAAGCGGCCGTCCACGCCGTTGGTATTATATCCCAGCTTGACCAGGGCGGTTTGCAGCTCGGTTACGCGGCTGCCGCTGTCGCCATACTTGAGGGTGTTGGGGTTGGTGGTCACGGGCGTGGTGATCGTGCCGCTCTCCCCGCTCGTCTCCCCATAGAGCATGGTCAGGGTCAACGTACCCGCCTTGCCGTCCACCTCCAGCCCCCTGGCCGCCTGGTAGGCCTTGACCGCCGTTTCCGTGCCGCGGCCAAACTTTCCGTCCGTTCCATTGGGATTGAAACCCAGCTCCAAAAGCGCCTTTTGCAGCTGCAATACGTCCGAGCCGCGCGATCCAAATTCCAGCGTGGTGTATTTGGTGGCCGCCAGGGCCTGGGGCGCGGCCAGCAGCGTCAGGATCAGCGCAAGCGCAAGCATCCGAAAAGACAGCGCGCGCAGAAAAGCTCTCATGATCTGGTTCCTCCTTGGGTCATTGCGGTGTGTGATAAAGCCCGCCGGAAGCGGAGCGCGTTTCAAGTATAACAAACCTTTTCCAAAAAGTAAATGCTATATTACGGTTTTGTTACGAAAAAGTCGTGTTTTTGTATCGTGTTTTCAAAAATTCGAAGCAAATTTGATGCATGAAAATGGTAGACTTAATCGTTGGGATCAGTGGATGGGTGCCTGTAGCGCCCGTCATCAAAGGAGATACCATCCATGAAGAAACGCGTGTGGATTTGCGTGGCGTTATGCGCGCTGCTGGTATGGGCGGCCGTTCCCTCCCTGGCGGAGGACTGCTTCACCATCGACGTGGACGCGCTGGATATGAACAGCCTCAACAGCGACGACTATGTGGCGCAATATCTTTCTGCGAGCGCCCAGGGCGTGCGGGTGAAAAAATACATCAGCAATTCCAGCGAGCTGGCGGCCCCGGTCCGGCTGACGCTGATGCAGATGGATTCGCAGACGCTGCTTTTTGACAAGGACTACGGCTTGCAGAGCGGCACCTTCGACAGCGGCGTGATCTACCTGCCCTACGTGGCGGACCGTACCATCCCCTACCTGGTGACCCTGACCATTGGTGACTATGTATACGCCATGCCCTTTATGCACCAGCAGGCGCGCCTCGTAGCCAACAATGCCTGCACCTATGGCGTGCGGCTCAACGACCTGGCGGTGGCCTTCTACGGCGACTGGATGATGGGCACCATGGTGGATCTGAACGCCCTGGCCGGGCAGGGTTCCATGAGCGTGGACCTCTGCGCCAGCAACCGCTACGTCATTGGCCAGGCCACGCTTTCCATGCAGGGTTCCTCCCTGTGCGTCTCGGTTTCCTTCAACAGCCAGGCCAATGTCACGGTGCATAGCCAGAGCGTCTGGGTCGTGACCAACTGCGCGGACTTTGCCGCCGGCGTGCAGCCGCCTTCCCACCAGCCGGGCGAATGGGTGGACGTGAGCGGCGCGGCCAGCGCGCTGGTCGTATTGTCCCTGCGGGTGGATTACGATCCTGCCGGCCTTCCCGCCTTCAGCTATGACCTGTCCTCCTCCCAGCTGCAAACCCAGCTGTCGCTCTGGGAACAAAACCGCGCCGGCGGGCAGAGCACGGACGGATGGAGCGACGGAAGCGTGGACCCCTTCGCCTTCTCCGAGGATATCGGCTGGATTGACAACTCCGGCTGGGTGGATGACGGCGGCTGGTATGATGATGGTTCCGGCTGGGTGGATGACGACGGCTGGTATGATGACGGCTCCGGCTGGGTCGATGATGGTTCCGGATGGACCGACGGCGGCTCCGGCTGGGTCGATGACGGTTCCGGATGGTCCGACGGCGGCTCCGGCTGGGTGGATGACAGCTCCGGCTGGTCCGACGGCGGCTCCGGCTGGGTCGATGATAGCTCCGGATGGTCCGACGGCGGCTCCGGCTGGGTGAATAACGGCGGCTGGACCGACGAGGCAGCGGCCAACTTCTGAAAAAGCAAACAGGGCC
>OGYY01003288.1_pt1 | contig 10495 bp, 9 predicted proteins | sample 1576671 | NCBI WGS metagenome assembly OGYY01 (sample SAMEA3541593, study PRJEB24748) | human gut metagenome | biome: human gut; feature: human-associated habitat; material: faeces | place: China | collected 2012 | reverse complement strand
GGGCACACGGGCTTCGCCCGTGTCGGCGGCTTCGCCGCCGGGCCTGCGGCCCGGCTCCGCCCCCTGCAGGGATCCTGGCGGCTGGTCATCCTCCTGCGGGCTTTGGGCAAAGCGGCCGGGCTGCTCGCTTTTCAGCGGGTCCTCCGGCTCCCCTATGGTTTCCTCCGGCGTATTGGTTATGCTCTTCCCCCCCTCGCAGGGGATCATCTCTACCATTTGCAGCGACTGCTGCCCGGCAAAGACCTGAATCCCCGTCAGGCGCACCGGCACATAGCCCTCCGCCCGGATATTGGCGTGATAGATGCTGTACGGCCGGCCGTCGTTCCCGGGGGTCTGGCTCCAGGAAAGGGGCGGAGCGGTGACGCACAGTACGCGGGTGCGGCCGCTTTGGTCGGTGGTCAGGCGGGTATTACGCCCGGTGATGGGATCGGTGACAAGGACACTGGCCCCCTGCACCGGCAGGGCGCTGCGGGCGGTGGAAAGCTGAAAAATAAGGGTGGCATCACAGATCATTGGTTTTCCTCCCTTTCGGCCTGCCCCAGTCCGCCAGGCGGGCGGGCGCCCCGGCGCGTGGGGAGGGCCGCCGCAGAGAAGCGGAGGAACGGCCCAGCCATAGCAGAGGGGTGCCCGCCCGGATTCCCTGCGGGGAGCGGGCAGATCTAATAAAATGCGGTGTTTCATGCTATGCGGCAGCAAAACAAATTGCCAATGGTCCCTCTATCTTGTATAATGATGGTATCGACAAAAAGTGACAGGGGGCAAAAAAATGGTCATCCGGCGGTACCTGGCCATCGGCGCGGCAGCGCTGACCGTGGGGCTTGCGGTATTCCTGCGGGCAGGCGGCACAGCACTGGCTGTTTTGCTGGGGCTTTGCCTTGCCCTGGGGCTCATCAAAGCCCTGCGCCCGCTGTGGCGGCCCCTGCTGTGCGGGCTGCTGGCCGCAGCACTGATGGGCGGCCTTTACGCCTGGCGGTATACCGCCGCGGAGCAGCTGACCGGCTGCGAATTGCCCTTCACCGGGACGGTGCTGGAGGTAAGCCCCTACACCGCCCATCGCAGCACCATCTATGCCCGGGTGGGCGGGCAGCATCGTGTCATCGACCTAACCGCCTACCTGCCGGAGGAGGAGACCCCATTGGCCGGGGAACGCATTGCCGGCACACTGACCATTACCGGGGCGGAAAGCGAGGGAGACACCCTGCTGCTTTCCGGCGGGATAGCCCTGACCGCCCGCCAGCGGACGACCGAACCAACCGAGGGCTTTTCCCCGCTGGGGTGGCTGCTGCAACTGCGCCGCCAAGCCATTGAGCAGCTAAACGCACTGGGCGAGGGCGAAAGCGCCGCTTTGGTCACCGCTATGCTGACAGCCGATACCGCCGACCTGCCGGCTGGGCTGCGCACCGCCCTTTCTAGGGCGGGCATCAGTCACCTGCTGGCGGTTTCGGGGCTGCATCTTTCCATTCTGCTGGCGGTATGCGGTAAACTGGGCGACCTGCTGCTGTGGAGCCGTAAAAAGAAAGCCCTTTACAGCGGGCTATGCTGTCTTATCATGATAATTCTGGCCGGGTTTAGCGCCAGTGTGCTGCGTGCCGCCCTGATGGCCGGTTTGGCGCTGGGTGCGCCCCTGCGGGGCCGCCGGGGCGATGGCCTGACCGGACTGGGCTTTGCGGCAGCGATTCTGCTGCTGTGCAACCCCGCCGCCGTGTGGGAGCTGAGCTTTCTGCTCTCCTGCGGGGCTACCCTGGGTATCCTGCTGCTGGCCCGGCCATTGGCCCGCCTGTGGCCTGCCGCCCGCCGCAGCCGGTGGGGCAGCCTGCTGTGGGAAAGCGCCTGCGTTTCGCTGGCAGCACAGCTGGGCACCCTGCCCATCACGGCACTCAGCTTCGGTTATCTGCCCGCATACAGCCTGCTTAGCAACCTGCTGGTGCTGCCGCTGGTGTATGGCGTCATGGTGTTCGCCTTTCTCACCCTCCCCTGCCTGCTGCTGGGTGTGGGGGTCTATCCCTTCACCGTTGCCAGGTGCTTTGCGGGCGGCATAGCGGCCTTGGCCCGCGGTATCGCCGGGCTGCCCGGCGCGGTGCTGCCCTGTGTGGCTCCTTGGCAATGGACTGTGCCGGCTATTTTCGCGGTACTGCTGCTGGCAGCCGCGCTGCTGCGCACCAAACGGGCCCGACTGCGTCTGCTGCTTTTGGGATGCGCCGCTGGAATCGTACTGCTGGGCAGTGCCCTAACCCTGCAAAGCGCCCTGACCCTAACCACCGATGCCGCCACCGGCAGCGTCCTAGTACAAAAGAATGGCGAAGGCCTGCTGATCAGCGGGGTGCAGGATGGTTACGAGCTCCAGATGCTGGGGCGGTTTTTGCAGCGGTGCGGCAGCCCGCGCATCACGGTGCTGGTACAGCCGGAGGAACAGCATGACCTTTCCGCCGAGCTGCGCCTTGCCCGCCTGCTGGAGCCGGAGCTGATGCTGTGCAGCGAGGAAACGGCGCTTTTGGGCGAAGGACAGCTCCCGGAAAATGTCATCCTGCTGCCGAATTATGATACAGCTCGTAATATATTGTCTGATTATACACTTTATAGCCTGGACGGCGTAGGAACAGTATTGCAATTCGACACGCAAAAAGTGCTGAAATGTTGGGCAGGCTATGATATAATAACCGCAGAGGACATCCCCGCCGATATCACCGCCGTGATAGACCGGGAGGGCCGCCTGTGGCTGGCCCCCGGCTGCCGCTGGCGGCTGTACCGGGGCGGAGAGCTGACCATCACCCTGCCAAAGGAGGACGCTGCCCTGTGATCTTTCCCGATCTGCGCGCGCTGGATACCCATATCAAGGCCGGAGCCCTGCTGCCGGTCTATCTGCTGTACGGCGAGGAAAACCGGCAGATCGAAGCGGCACGGGACCGGCTGGTGAAAACCATCGTACCGGAGGGGGACAGCATGAACCTGCTGCGCTGCGACGGCAGCGGCGGCGAGGTAGACTGGGACGGCATTGCCGACCTGCTATGGTCGATGAGCTTTACCCCCGGGCGCAAGTGCGCCGTGGTGGATGACCTAAATCCCTCCGGCCTGGGCAGCACCGGCATGAGCAAGCTCTCGGAGCTGCTGGCCCAACCGACGGAGGACGGGGTGCTGATCCTAACGGTACGGGGCAGCGCCAGGCAATTTGCCAAAAAGGAAGCGGCGGCCACCAAGCTGCTGAACCTGTGCGATAAGGCGGGCGGCGTGTGCCGCTTTGCCTCCATGACCCGCGGCGATGTAGGGAAATTCGCGCGGCAGACCGCGCTGCGGCTGGGCTGCGTACTGGAACCGGAGGAAGCCGCCCTGCTGGCGGATTATTGCAATCTGGACAGCCTGCGGCTGCGGCAGGAGGTGGAAAAGCTGGCGGCCTACCACGGCTACACCGGCAAGATCCTCAAGGAGGACATCGAGGCGCTGGTGGCCCCTACCGTGGATGCGAATGTATTCCAGCTGGGAGATAAGGTGCTGCGCGGGGATTTTAACGGGGCTATGGCAATCGTGGATGATCTGCTCTTTTTGCAGGAGCGGCCGGAAAGTATTCTCACCATTCTTACCATGTCCTTTGTGGATTACTACCGGGCGGCCGCGGTACGCCGGGCCGGAGTAGCAGATGCCACCGCCCGCAAGGAGCTGGGCTACGGCGGCAGCTACCGCTTTACCAAAGCACTGGAGCAATGCGGCCGGCTGAGCCGCCCCGCATTGGAAAGCTCGCTGGAGATTCTGGCGGATGCTGATGCCCGCATGAAGCAAAGCGCTGCCGATGGCCGCACCGTACTGGAGGTCACCATTCTGCGGCTGATAGAACTGCTGCGGAGGGAACGGGCATGAAGCGGCGGTTGAAGTATCCTCTTATCGTGGAGGGAAAATACGATAAAGCGACCCTCAGCAATCTGGTGGAGGGGGAGATCCTCCTCACCGACGGCTTTCACATCTACAAAAACAAAGAAATGCTTTCGCTTCTCCGGCAGCTGGCCCAAAACGGCCCGGTGGCGGTACTGACCGACAGCGACCGGGCGGGCTTTGCCATCCGCGGGCACCTGGCCGGGGTCATCCCACCGGAGCGGCTAATCCAGGTATATATCCCCGAAATATACGGCAAGGAGCGGCGTAAGACAGCCCCCAGTGCCGAGGGCAAGCTGGGGGTAGAGGGCATGCCGCCCGAAATATTACTGAGCATTTTGGAACAGGCCGGGCTGCTGGAGGATAGCGAAGTCCCCCGCCCTGCCGCCATTACCAAGGCCGACCTGTACCGGCTGGGCCTGAGCGGCGGACCGGGCAGCGCCGAAAAGCGCCGGGCTCTGTGCCGCAGGCTCAATTTACCGCAGGGGCTAAGCGCCAACGCCCTGCCGGGCGTGCTGGCCCGGTTGGTCAGCCCGGAGGAATTGGAAACGCTTGCGGCTGGCCTGTAACGCTCCCGCGGGCAATTGATTTTTGAATTTTCGCGGGAATCCGGTTTGGGGCGCCCCGGAGCCAGGATCCTGCACCCACCATACCAAGGAAAGGAGGCTGCTGCCATGCAGCTTACATCGCTGGGGTTTTTGTTTGTATTGCTTCCGGTCGGCGGCCTCATCTACTATTTCCTGCGCGGGGCCGGTCGGCGGCGGTTCCTGCTGGGGTATTCCCTGCTTTTTGTGGGGCTGCTTTCCCCATTGTGCCTGCTGTTGCTGCTGGCCGTTATGGTACCGGATTACCTGCTGGCCCGGTATATCGCCATGGCTCACCCACGGGCCCGGTCCATCCTGCTGGGCTGCGTCATCAAGGACATCTCTCTGGCAGTGGTCTGCTCTATCCTTACCGAACTGGATAAGCTCATCCTCCCGGTGGGTATTTCCATCGCCGCCTTCACCTCGGTGGGCTACCTCATCGACCTGTACCACGGTGAATGTGACCCCATCGATGATCCCATCCGCTACGGGGTATTCTGCAGCTTCTTCGGCAAGCTGTATATCGGCCCCATCGTTTCGGCGCAGCAGTTCGTCCCCCAGCTGGATGATCCCCAAATGACCGCCGAGGGCATTACCCGGGGAATGGTACAGTATCTGCGGGGCCTCGCCAAGATCGTCATTCTGGCCGGTTCCCTGCAGGAGCTCATCACCCAGTGGGAAACGCTGCTTTCGCTGGAGGTCACCATCCTGGGCACCTGGCTGCATGTCTTGTGCTACATCTTTTATATCTACTTTACCCTTTCGGGGTACAGCGATATGGCCCGGGGCACCGGTGCCGTCTTTGGGCTGGATCTGCCGGAAAACTTCCATCACCCGCTGCAAAGCTACTCGGTGGCGGATTTCTTTGGCCGGTTCAATATCTCCGCCAATCGCTTTGTGCGCAAGTATGTTTACCAGGCGCTGGGCGCGGAGGATAACGGTCCCCTTTCCACCTCGGTCAATATCCTGCTCATCACTATGCTGATGGGCCTGTGGTATGGTATCAACCTTAATTACCTGGCGTGGGGCGCCTTTTTGGGGCTGTTCATCATCTTCGAGGTGCTGTACATCGAGCGCCATGTGGAAAAGATCCCACCCTACCTGTGCCGGATGTATACCTTCATTGCCATACTCATTTCCTTCTGCTGGTACTGCGGCGATAGCCTGGCGGCTTCGGCCGCTTCCCTGCGGGTGATGCTGGGGCTGGGCGGGGCCGCTGCCGCCAACCAAAGCTGCCTGTACCTGCTGCAGACCCACTGGCTGCTGCTGGCCGCCAGCGTGTTCCTATGCAGCGGCGCGGTAAGCCCGCTGCTGGCCCGCTTTACCCGGCGCTGGCCCACCGCCGCCCACACTGCCACCCTGGTGTGGAACCTCATCCTGCTGGCCACCTCGCTGGCCTTCCTGCTGTAAGGCCAGCTCACTGCCATTAAGTGCTGCCGCACTGTTATTCCCCTTCAAAAATTTCCGCAAGGAACAGGATCGGGCCGCAGGTCGCCCGCCGTCCCGGCGGGCACACGGGCTGCGCCCATGTCGGCGGCTCCGCCGCCGGGCCTGCGGCCCACGCTCTCCCCTTGCAAAAACCAATCCCACCCTGCCAAAAGGAGGCTGCTGCCAAAATGAACCGCTATCGCATCATTGCCCTCATTTATGCCGTGCTGCTGTTCGGCGGCCTGCTGGGCAGCCTGTTCCTTACCGGGCACTTTGCCGGTGATTATACTGCCGCAGAAGGTACCCCGGGTGCGCGGACTGAAACCGCCCTGCGGCAGAACCTGCCGCTGCGGGATGCCCTAAAGCGCTGGAAAACCACCCTGCTGATGCTGGGCGGTGTGCAGGAGCTGGACGGCATCTACTTTACCGGGGAAGGCCTTATTGAGAACCTGACCGTGACCGATGAAGCATTGGGAGAAAAAAACCTCGCTGCCCTGCAGGACTACTGCCGAGAAGCGGAGCCCTACACTGTGCTGCTGCCCAGTGCCTGTGCCATCAGCAGTCAATTGCTGCCGGAAGCCGCCCTGCTGTTTGACCAGGAGACCTGGCTGCAAAATGCCGCCGCGGCGCTCTCTCCCCTGTGCCGGGAGGTGCTGAACGCCTACCCGCTTTTGGAGGAAAATGGAGATAGCAGACTGTTCTACCGCACCGATTCCCGCCCCACCCAGCTGACCGGCTACCTGCTGTATCAGGCACTGGGCCAGGCGCTGGATTACTTCCCCTATGCAAAGGACAGCTTTAGCAATACGCCGCTGCGGTATGACTGCACCGGCGACCTGTATGCCCGCTGGAGCTACGATAAGGTCCGGGCGGATGTGGTAACGGCGCTGCTGCCGCTGGAGGATAGCCGCAGCTACACCATCACCCACACCGCCGCTGATGGCACTGTGACCCGGTGGAATACCCTGTACCCGCTGGAAGGCACCGCGGGGATAGATTGTATTTTGGGCGGGCCGGCTGCTATCATTGCCGTAACGGCTGAAGGCAGCATTCCCCGCAGCTTGCTGGTTCTGGGGGATGAAAATGCCCTGTGTGTGATCCCGTACCTGGCGCTGCACTATGACCGCATCACCTATGTGGATGTGACCCGGTGCAGTGATGAGCTGCTCTCTGCCACAGCCGGGGCCGAATACGACCGGACCCTGCTGCTGTACGGTGCGCCTACCCTGTTGAATGACGACCTGACCGTCGGCCTGGCCGCCCTGACGCCAAACTGAAATAGTGGTTTCTCTCCGCTTCCTTTCGGGGGCGGAGATATTTTTCTCTTGCGGAAGGCGGGCGCGGCGCGCCTATAACGCGAACAAATGTTTCATGTGAAACATTTTGCCGGGTGAAAAAGAAACCCGAAGCCTGCAAAAGCTCCGGGGAACTGGTAGTTATTTGTGGTACTTGGCACCGGCATTGATGGAGCAGGCACGGTAAAGCTGCTCGCAGAGGAGCACCCGGGCCAGCTGATGCGGAAAGGTAAGCCGAGAAAAGCTGATCTTCCGGGCAGCGGCCGCCTTTACCTGGGGGGAAAGACCAAAGCTGCCGCCGATGATAAAGCTCAGGCAGCCGCTTTTTTGGGCGGAAGAGGAAATGAGCTGCGCCAGCTGCGGAGAGGATAGCATCTCTCCTTCGATGCAGAGGGGGAAAATAAGGCCGGCGGCTTTTTTGAGGATACGGTTTCCCTCCTCCTCCAGGCCGCGGGCGATTTCGGCCTCGGAGGGATTATCAGGCAAGCGATATTCCTCCAGCTCGATGATCTCGAACCGGCAGTAGGCGCCCAGCCGTTTTTGATATTCGGCGATGCCCTGCCGCATCCAATCCTCCTTCACTTTGCCGATGGCGATTATTTGAATTTTTATCATAATATTCCCTCCTTATGGTAGGCAGGGCATTGGGTAATGCCCTTAAGCTTTGCCGTCCCGCGTTCATCTCAAAAATGGTTCATGGGCTTACAGGCGTTCCATACGGTGACACAGACGGTTGACGGCAGCGGAGGGGCGGCTGCCCTAACGCTTCGGCGATGCCCTGCCGCATCCAAGCCTCCTTCACTTTGCCGATGGCAATAACCTGTATTTTCAGCATTCTACTTCCTCCTCAAGCACGGAGCATTGGATTGGGGCGGATCCGCGGTGCAGACCGACGGTGACGCTTCCGTTGCGATGGTCTGTATTTACAGTATCTCCTTAGAAACGGATCATCTGACCGGGGCAATCCCGTGGAGCGATCCACAGGCGGTAGTCCCGGTCCGGCTGCATACCGGCGGCGGAAAGGGCCGCTTCGGCATTGCTGCGGGCGAGGGCCGGGGTATTGCTTTCCCGGCTTAAATGTGCCAACACAAAGTGAGATGTACCGCATTTGGCCAGTTCCGTTACGGTGCGGGCCGCCTCGGCATTGGAAAGGTGGCCGTACTCCGAGCGGATGCGCTGTTTGAGATAGTAGGGATAGCTGCAATTGAGCAGGACGGAGTCCTCATAATTGGACTCCAGCACGGCGAGGTGGCAGCCTCGCAGGTGCTCCCACACTGTGGGGGTAACAAGGCCCAGGTCGGTAACGAAGCCGATGGTGCGGCTGCCGGCCGTGATGCGGAAGCCGCAGGAATCGGAGGCATCATGTTGGGTGGCGAAGGGCTGCACCTGCATTCCGGCCACCTCCTGTATCTCCTCCAGCGGGAGCAGACGGGTAGTCGGTTCCACCATAGCTGCCAAGCGTTCCAGCGTACCGGCGGTGGCATAGACCGGGAGCTTGAGCTGCTTGGCCAGCACCCGCAGGCCGGCCACATGGTCGGCATGATCGTGGGTGATGAGGATACCGCGCAGGCCGGCGGGATCGATGCCGGCATCGCACAGCTCCGTGCGGATGCGGCGGGCGGAGATGCCTGCATCAATGAGCAGGCTGCCCTGGCCTTCGCCGGCGGAAAGGTAGTAGCTATTGCCGCTGCTGCCGCTGGAAAGCGGATAAAATGTTACCATGCTGTCACCTCGGGGGAATGGGTAGGATGAGGGCGGCGCGCCCCGCCGGACGGCGGAGGGGCGGCCGGGGGCTTGGGCCGGCACGAGCCGGAAAGGCGGGGCGCGCCGCCCGGGGGCTCCCGGCCAAAAGAAGGGGACCGGAGCAGAACAGTACTCCGGCCCGGTAAAAATAAGCTTACGGTCTTAGGCCTGCTCGGAAAGGGGCTGATCCGGCAGGGTGATATAGTGAAGATCTGCGCCGATGCCGGCGAACTTTTCCACTACATTCTCGTACCCACGCTCGATATGCAGGGTATCTTCAATCTCGGTAGTGCCCTTGGCCATCAGTCCAGCGATAATGACCGCCGCCCCACCGCGCAGATCGCACGCTTTGACCGGCGCGCCCCGCAAGCCCTTCACTCCTTCGATGACGGCAACTTTGCCATCCACGGTGATACGGGCGCCCATGCGCACCAGCTGCTCGGTGTAGCGGAAACGGTTATCCCACACGCCCTCGGTGATGATGCTTGTCCCCTCGGCGCAGGTGAGCATGGCGGCCATCTGGGGCTGCATATCGGTGGGAAAGCCGGGATGCGGCATGGTTTTGAGATTGATACGGCGGAGCGCCCCGGTACGGACGACCCGGACCCAGTCATCTCCTTCGGTGATGGTGGCGCCGGCCTCCCGCAGCTTGACGGTAATGGGCTCCAGGTGCTTGGGAATAACATTCTTAACAAGGACATCCCCGCCGACGGCTGCGGCCGCCGCCATATAGGTCCCGGCTTCAATTTGATCGGGAATGATGCTGTAATCGGTGCCGTGCAGCACATCCACCCCGCGGATTTTGATGACATCGGTACCGGCGCCGCGGATATCGGCGCCCATGGAATTGAGAAAGTTGGCAAGGTCTACAATGTGGGGCTCTTTGGCAACATTCTCCAACACGGTCATACCGCTGGCCTTCACGGCGGCCAGCATGACATTGATGGTGGCGCCGACCGAAACCTGGTCGAAGTAGATGTGCGCCCCTTGCAGGCCCTCGGTATCAGCGTAGATGAGACCGTTTTCGATGCGGATCTCGGCACCCAGCAGCTCGAAGCCCTTGATGTGCTGATCGATGGGACGAACGCCGAAATTGCACCCGCCGGGCATGGAAACACAGGCCTGGCCAAAACGCCCCAGCAGCGAGCCGATGAAATAATAGCTGGCGCGCATATGCTTGGAAAGCTCGTAGGGGACGGTGGATTCGGTGAGGGTGGAAGTATCGATAATAGCCGAAGTGCGGCTGAGCTTTTCCACTGTGGCGCCCATGGCGCGCAGCATACTGAACAGCAGCTCGGTATCATGGATATCGGGGACATTTTCCAGCACACAGCGGCCGCGGGCCAGCACGGTAGCGGGAATAATGGCAACGGCGGCATTTTTCGCGCCGCCGGCGGAAACTTCTCCGTAGAGCTGTTCCGCGCCGTTGACAATGAGTTTCTTCATTGGGCGATCCTCGTTATTTTCTATATTTTTTATATCATGCATTTTACCTTCGCTTAACAAGAGCACATACGGTTTTTGCGGGCATAAATACCGCCCGACATTGCGCGTCGCGTTGACAGGCGCCAGCCTGCCTACCGC
>OGYY01003281.1_pt1 | contig 10515 bp, 10 predicted proteins | sample 1576671 | NCBI WGS metagenome assembly OGYY01 (sample SAMEA3541593, study PRJEB24748) | human gut metagenome | biome: human gut; feature: human-associated habitat; material: faeces | place: China | collected 2012 | reverse complement strand
CGAACTGCATAGATGGCAGAATTGCAAAATGTGAAAGTGAGGTTATACTTATGGAAAAAAGGGATAGTTTTTTTGAAAGATTTTTTGGGATTTCACAAAGTGGTTCTACAATGAAGATTGAAGTTTTAGCGGGAATAACAACATTTATTACAATCGCTTATATTCTCATTCTGAATCCACAGATTTTAGCAGATCCATATGTAATTATGGGAGATACTGTTATGGCAGGAAAGATTTCCAATGGTGTATTTATTGGTACTTGTATTGGTGCATTTATTGGAACAATATTATGTGCTCTGTATGCTAAGGTTCCGTTTGCACAGGCTCCAGGAATGGGACTGAATGCATTTTTTGCTTATACCGTTGTATTAGCTATGGGATATACCTATAATCAGGTATTAGTAATTGTATTCATATCTGGTATTTTCTTTATTGTTATTACAGCAGTTGGACTTAGAGAAGCAATCATCCGTTCAATTCCGGATGCTGTAAAAATGGCGATAACGCCAGGAATTGGTTTATTTATTACGATTATCGGATTGAAAAATTCCGGATTAGTTGTAGGAAATTCAGCAACACTTGTAAGCATGGTAGACTTTGCACAGTGGAGAAGTGAAGGTGGAGATGTTTCATTAATTTGTGGAGCACTTGTTGCACTGATCGGTCTGATTGTAATTGGTGTTTTAAATGCACGTAATGTAAAAGGTTCTATTATCATTGGTATTTTAGTAGCAACTGCTGCAGGAATTCCTTTGGGAGTTACAAAATTATCTTCTTTTGACATGAATTTGGGCGCAAAATTCAGTGATTTTGCAGAAGTATCATTATTTAAAATGGACTTTGCAGGTTTATTCGCAGGGGAAAATCTAGTGAGCACAATCTTTACAGTAGTAATGCTTGTACTTAGTTTTTCCTTAGTTAATATGTTTGATTCTATTGGAACTTTGATGGGTGCTGCAAGACAATCTGGTATGATTGATGAGAATGGAGAAATCATTCACATGAAAGAAGCATTGATGTCAGATGCGATTTCAACAGCAGCAGGTGCTATGGTTGGTACATCTACAGTTACAACAGTAGTAGAATCCAGTGCAGGTATTGCTGCAGGTGGAAGAACAGGTATGACAAGTTTAGTAACAGCAGTAATGTTTCTTGCTTCAATCATATTTGCACCAATAGTAAGTATCGTACCGGGTCAGGCAACAGCTCCGGCTCTGATTTTTGTAGGTATTCTGATGCTTAGTAATATTAAAGAAGTTGATTTCAGTGAAATGTCAAATGCATTGCCGGCATTCTGTACAGTTGTATTTATGCCATTTACATATTCTATCGCAAATGGTGTAGCAGTTGGATTGATCACATATTGCTTTATGAAACTGTTTACAGGTAAAGCTCGTGAAATCAAAGCTTTAACATGGATTATTTCGATTATATTTATCTTACGATATGCCTTTATGACATTGGGATAAAGCAGAAGGAGTTTATTGTAGGAGGTTTAGTAGATAATGAATGAAAAAACAGATCTTAGAGCTTTAAGGGGGCAGATTGTATATTCTGAATCTTCGAATAAATTAAAGATTTGCGAAAATGGATATCTTGTATATGAAGCAAATAAAATCGAGGGAGTGTATCCGATACTTCCGGAAGAATATAAAGGAATACCGGTAGAGGATTATGGAGACAGAATCATCGTTCCTGGATTTGTAGATTTACACGTACATGCACCACAATATGCTTTCCGTGGATTAGGTATGGATATGGAGCTTTTAGACTGGCTGGAGACAAATACTTTTCCAGAGGAGTCAAAGTATAAAGACACAATTTATGCTCAAAAAGCTTATCAGATGTTTGTAGATAATCTGAAGAAAAGTGCAACAACCAGAGCATGTATATTTGCAACGATTCATAAAGAATCAACGATTTTATTGATGGATATGCTTGAAAAAGCAGGACTTGCTACGATGGTTGGTAAGGTAAATATGGATCGCAATTCACCGGATTATCTGAGAGAAGAAACAGAAGAAAGTGTAAATGAAACAATTTCTTGGCTTGAAGAAGTACAAAAGAAACAGTATCAACATACAAGACCGATTTTGACTCCTCGATTTATACCGAGTTGTACAGATGAACTGATGTGTAAGCTGAAAGATATTCAAGTAAAATATCAGATTCCAGTACAGTCGCATCTTTCAGAAAATTATGGAGAGATTGCATGGGTACAGGAATTATGTCCAAAATCAGAATTTTATGGAGATGCATATGATCAGTTTGGGCTGTTTGGAAGAGACAGCAAGACGGTTATGGCTCATTGCGTACATTCAGATGAAAATGAGATCAGAAGGATGAAGGAAAATGGTGTGTTTATCGCACACTGCCCGGAATCTAATACAAATTTGTCATCAGGAGTGGCACCTATCAGACAATATTTGAAAGAAGGAATGCATGTAGGATTAGGAAGTGATGTAGCTGCCGGATCTACGGAAAATATGTTTGTAGCTATGAGGTATGCAGTTCAGGCGTCAAAGTTACGTTGGAGATTGAAAGATGAAAAATTAACCCAATTAACTATGCCTGAAGTATTTTATATGGCTACAAAAGGAGGCGGAGAATTTTTTGGTAAAGTAGGAAGTTTCGAAGCAGGATACGAAATGGATGCGGTAGTGCTCGATGATAAACGATTGATTCATCCACAGGAGATGAATGTGGAACAGCGTTTAGAACGAATGATTTATTTAGCGGATGAACGAGAAGTTTATGCTAAATATGTAGCAGGAGAAAAAGTAGCTGATTAAAAAAGAGCTTCTCTATAATTAACGAAAGATTGGAGCTCGATAATAAAGATTTCTTGCAAGAGGCAGGACCCCAAATCTGCCTCTTGTGGGAATATACCCGTTTTACCTCTTGGATTAGTATTTAATCAATGCAAATCCAAGAGGTTTTATTTTTCTTTTCTAAGATGGAATCAACACACATGCGCAATATCCGCTGGCAGGTTGAAAACAGTAGATGGTCAGAGTCTTGTCGATTTCCGGGCTATAATCATGCAGGATATGTTTATTGTCGTTTAATGCTACATTCGCATAAGTGCGATGTTGGTATATGCGGATGGACAGCCAGCTCCATACGAAGGAAATCTGAATGTAAAACTGGATTTGTCAAAATATCGAGGAAAAGGATATAAGGTTCTTGTTTATCGAAATAATCAGATTGAAGAGCTTGAAATTGATAAACAGATGATCGCTTCAAAAGATGTAGAAGAGATGGTTCCGCTTGCTGTACTGGCTGAAAAGAGTGAGATCTCCAAAGCAGTTGATCATATTAAGGACACAGTAAAAACAGGAGATAATAGCAGTGTGCTTCTTTTGTTTGCTATTGCTGTTGTGGCAGGTAGTGTAGCAGGTGGAGTTATTTACTGGAGAAAAAAGAAAGCAAAAAAATAAGATGAAAAAAAAGACAAAGATTATAATCGGAATTCTGATTGCGGCTGTGATAGCAGCCGCAGGAATTACCTGGTATGTTATGAATCAAAAGAATCAGAAAACCGGAAATTCGTCTGCAGAAGTAGTAGCCTGGGATGTGGATATCGAGGAGGAAGAACCTTCCGAGGAAAAAGGAATCCTGATTCCGGGATATACAAGTATGGTAATGAAGGCAAATACAAAGGAGCAGACAGTAAGCATTGGTAATCCGGCAGATGATGATTGCATTTTTGTAATTGTATTGAAACTGGAAGACGGAACGAAACTGTTCGAATCACAAGAACTGAAACCGGGCGAAGGTCTGGAGAATATTACGTTTGACCAGGAACTGGAGGAAGGAGAGTATCAGGCAGTTATAGAATATAAGTGTTATTCGTTAGAAGATAAAAGTCCGTTAAACGGCGGAAGCGCAGAGTTTAAATTATATGTGAAAGAATAAAACGTGGAGGTAGAATGATGAAAAAGAAAGTAGTAGCAGGATTTATGGCAGCAACGATGATGGTATCTGTTATGTCAACAGGCGTTTTTGCAAAAGATCTTGACCCGTCCAGTGAGACTCAAAGAACGGGAGATACAACAGTGACTGCAACAGTGGAGGAAAATTCAAATAAAGCAGATTATATTATAAGTATTCCGGAGACAGTTGATTTTGGAAAAATACAGCAGCCTGAGACAGAAGGAAATGCATATTCTTACAAAGATATCACTGTATCTTGTATAAAAGCAGATAATCTCGGGGCAGGAAATGGAATCGCTGTTTTAGTAAAAGATGCGTCAGCAGCTGAAAGTTCTGATCCGTTTCGCCTGACACACAATGAAAATTCAGATTGTGCTCTGACTTATGAGATTATGAATAGCGATGAGAGTATTCAAAATGGGACATGGTATTCAAATGGATTTTTATTTAATCTATTTACGGGAGCAGGTCAAGAAGCAACGGATCAATTAAGACTGAACCGTAACCAGTTATATAATAGAGATCTTTCTATCTGGGGTGGACAGTACACCGGTACACTTAATTTCTATACAAAGATTGTAGATGTACATGCACAATAAAAAAGAGTGGAATAATACAAGAAAAAGCTTGCTTAGAATCTTTTTTATGTCGCTCGTTCTTGTATGTATTTGTACTTTATCAGTTTCAAAGAAATCTCTGGCTCAGGAGACAACAGATTCTGCAACTTATGCGGGAAGTACCAGCGTAAAAGCATATGTGACAGGAAATTCTGAGAATGAGCAGGAGAACCATCCTGAAGATGAGGAACATTTACAAGACAAAAGCACAACAAATGCGAAAACAGGAGATGCGAGCAATGTAAGAACTTGGATTACGATATTGATATTCTCAATGCTTGTATTTGGCTGTGGAGTAAAATATAAAAAAGGTAACAAGTAAATAAAAATTTGTGTTATCATAGAAAAAACAAAAGAAATGCAGAAATGAAAGGGGCAGCAAAAATGAAGGAGAATAAAACAATTAAAATTATCACAATGATCACGGGAATTCTGACAGTGCTGTTAGGTTTTTATGCAGTAGTTCGACCTATGAGAACTTTTTTAGCAATCGGATGGATTCTTGGAATGCTTCTCTTTGTAAATGGTATTGAACTTGTGGTACTTTCATTGTCCAAAGAAAAGAAGGATATTGGAGGATGTATTCTAGGAGTTCTGGAAGGACTTGGCGGTATCATTTTATTGTTCAGTGGCGTACAGAGATTTCTTACAGATATCATGGCAACTTATCTGGTTGGAGCCAGCGTCCTGGTTTATGGTATCTTCCAGATTGTAACCGGAGTGAAGAAGTTTAAAGATTCTAAGGGAAAAGCAATTTTAGCAATTGTTTGTGGTGTGTTATCTGTTATTGTAAGTATTATAGCCTTTACTCATCCGGTATTGACTATGTTCTCAGTTGGATATATGATCGCATTTGCTGTTTTAATGCAGGGAATCAATATGATCGTACTTGCTGTGAATTTTGGAAAAGAGAGTGAGTAAATCAAAGAAAAATAGTAAATGACTAAGAGAAGAGAACTCCAGTAAAATGAAAGTTCTCTTCTTTTGTAATATTGAAGAAATGTATATAATAGAACTTGTGTACATTGAAGGAATGCATGTTTTGCGATATGATATGTTTATATAAAGTGTTGAAACCGTTTTATCTCTTACCTTTTCTGGTAAAATAAGATAAACAAAATCGGAAATTGGCAAGGAAGCTTGAATTATAAAATTATGAAGCGAGGTAGTGGATATGGAAAAAGACCCGTTTAAGGAATATTTGAGGGAGTCTGAACCAGATAAAGCTCATAAGGGTTATGCTTGGAGTACGGCAATCGGACTTCAGGCAGTGGACGGACTCAAACCATCTAAATATTTGATTGATACTGCCATTCAGAATATTGAAGGCAAAATCACAATGAAAGAAGCACAGAGCCTTATTGATAGTTACTATGAGGAAAGACCTGTGCATTTGTCCGATGATGAGCGTACCGAAGAAGCTGATAAGGTTTCGTCCCGTATTGCTGAAATTCTTTCTGAAACAGCGTTCTCATTTTCTCCAAATGAGTATATCTCTATCCACCGCAAACTCTTTCGGGGTATTTATAAACACGCCGGAAAGATTCGAGATTACAACATCACAAAGAAAGAATGGGTGCTTGATGGAGCAACTGTAATGTACGGTAGTGCTTCAGAACTGAGAGCCACACTGGAATATGATTTTTCGCAGGAGAAAGATTTTAGTTATAAAGGACTTTCAATGGACGAGATTATCCATCATCTTGCGGTGTTTGTTTCAAGATTATGGCAAATCCATATCTTCGGAGAAGGCAATACGAGAACAACGGCAGTGTTCTTTATCAAATATTTAAGGACACTGGGCTTTTCTGCAACCAATGATATTTTTGCGGAAAATGCGTGGTATTTTAGAAATGCACTTGTCCGTGCAAATTATACGAACCTGCAAAAAGGTATTCACGAAACAACAGAGTATCTGGAAGTATTTCTCAGAAATCTTCTTTTGAACGAGAAAAATGAGCTTCATAATCGAAATCTTCATATAAGTGGACTTTTGAACGAAGAAAAAGTGGACATTGGGGATTCGAAAGTGGATATTGAGAATGAAAAAGTGGACATTCAAGACAAAAAAGTGGATATTGAAAGTGTACTTTCCCAAAAAGGTAGTGACTTCTCAGTAAAAACGACGGTTCATATCCATAGACTCTTTGAAAAGTTTGGCTTTGATGAGGTGTTTGGAAGAAGTGCAGTTATGGAGATTCTTGAGCTGAAAGGTTCAGGTGCTTCAAAACTTCTTTCCAATTTGGTACAGGCAGATATTATTGAACCAGTATCTGGTTATGGAAAAGGAAAATATAAATTTAAGAATTATCCGTGATTGCAATGATGAGCAGCTTTTGCAAGGGTATTGATTCATGAAGAATGTACTGGGTTTATGGACCAGACCAGAAAGATATTACAATTATCGGACGGGAACCACATCCGGAAGATAAGAAAAATAGCGCATACGACCGAATTTCACTGTCGGATTTGTAGAATAAAACTGAATATGGAACTAAAACACGAGCAGTTAGTCTATGAAAAATAGGTTAGCTGCTTTTTTATGCAAAAAGGAGATGCCGTGTATGGGATATGCACGTAAAGATGTAGAGAAGACAAAGAAAATAGCAAAGAAGAATTGAATGTAAAACTCCTTACTGGTCTTGTAGAAAACTATGATGCAGTGTATGTGGAAAGAAAAAACCAGAATTGTCTTTGGCTGAAAGGATTTATCAGAGAAATGTCAAAAATTCAAATAAAAAAATATAGATTTTTTATTCGACATTATTGACGCATAAATAACTTTATGATATTTTATTTTTGGAAAAATGGAAATTATTTAAAGGCAAACCTACTGAAATGCAGGGACGCAAAGCGAGAAGAGGCACTGACATATTTTGGCAGGTGTCTTTTTTGTATGCAAAAATGAGTACGAAAACTGGCAGGGACAGGTTCTCTGTATACAAATAAAAGTAGGATGAAGAAGGCATAAGACGAAGAGAGGATTTTTATAAAGTGGGAAATTATGAAGACAAAATATATTCTTTAGGTGATAATGAACCGGGACAGACACAGACCATGTCACAGGCCGTACAGAAAACACTGGAAAATAATGGCGGGGTAGGTATAATGACAGGATCTTATGACCAAAACCTGTCTATTTTGTCTGTGGATAATCTGCTGTTGCATAGTACAGGATATACATTCGATACTTTCATGGAACAGACAAAAGGCTCATTGAGAAACTTCTTTTATGACGAGGAAGATATACTGGAGCGAGACCGTTTTTTGCAGCTTCACGGAACAGGGGAAGCACAGATCCTTGCAGCAGACGGTACAGTGAATAATGTACGGCTTTGTAAAGAGGATGCGACAGATGAGGCGGGCAGACAGATCTGGGTTATGTCCGTACAGGTCAACTGGGATCATGTAAATCTGGCACTGCTCAATGAGGCTATCTATTCCGGCTTCTGGTATTTTGACTGTGACGAAAACAGTGAGATTGTGAATGCAAACTGGAGTCATGAATTCCGAAAAATGCTTGGCTATCATGACACTCTGGACTTTCCGAATAAACTGGAATCCTGGTCAGATCTTCTGCATCCACAGGATAAAGAAAGAGTAATGATGCAGCTTCAGGCGGCAATTGCGGATAAGACGAATCAGGTAAAATACCAGGTAGAGTACCGTATGAGAATGAAGGATCATCAGTACCAGTGGTTTCGGGCATCAGCAGAAGTAATACGCCGGCTGGATGGTTCTGCCAGCAGGATTGCCGGGATTTTTATTAATATTGATGCGGAAAAAAAAGAAATTATGCAGGCACAAAAGTCAGCAGCTTTCCACCGTGCCTTTACGAAAACAGATCTGTGCGAATATTATGTTAACCTGGAAGCAAACACATTTGATACCTTTAAGGTTGAACCGTCCCTGATGACTGTTTTTGAACAGAGTCATACATGGGATGAACTGATCCGGCATTTTGTGGATTCCTATGTTGTGGAAACAGATAAGAAGGCAGTATCTGCTTTTTATGATCGTGGCTATATTGCGGAAAAACTGAAGGGTCTGGAAACCGAATTGTCTTTGGAGTGCCGAATCACTCTGAAGGGAGAAGAACGATGGGTCCGTAATGTGATCATACGTGGCGAGATAGAGGATTCAGAATATGCCATGATTTTTCTGAGGGATATTACGGAGGCAAAGGTAGAGAGCGCACGGCATCTGCAGATGGCAGCGGATAATGCTTCCATGGAGCAGCTGATTCAGAGTATTGTGCGTCTGGTTGACCGCTTTGTTGTCTGTGATCTGGAAAATGACAGATATGAATTCTACAATCTGAATGGACAGATGATATATAAACCTCTGGGCTTTTATCATGATTTTCAGATGCAGGTTCTTGAAAGGTATAAGACACTGGAACCACTGGAAGCTATAGATATCCTGATAGCCCCGGATAATATTCGGAAAAAACTGAAAAGTGAAAATGATATTTATAAGTTTGAGTATTGCAGCCTGGATGAAAAGACTTATAAAATCGCTTCTTATATTCCCTTGGAATGGAAGAATGGAAAGCTGGAAAAGGTATTGCTGGCATCCATGGATGTGACACAGGAGAAGAAAGCAGAGATTGAATCCCGTCAGGCACTGAAAGAGGCTTACTGGTCCGCAGAAAATGCAAATCGTGCGAAAACAGAATTCCTTTCCAATATGTCCCATGTTTTGTTATGTTTAGATTGGTTGTATCTTATAGATGCGGCAGAGGTCGATAAGAAAGGGTGCATAAACTTATGTATATGAACTACTACGGCTATTGAATAGCCGATTTTGTTAAACTCTTTGATATCCGGCAATTCCATTGCTGTGAGTACCGTTTTATCCCCATGGAGGCTTTCTATGTAAGTATCTACAGCATTGTGGATAGGATGGGGGAATAATCCATGTCAGGATGCAGGGATGCTGGCAGTAGATGCAGTTGGATGAGATGTTGTTTCAGCGGATATATAGCGGGTACTGATGGGTACTATGGAGCATCACATGATATTCCTGCTGCGGATAGACCGGTTGGTATCATAAGGTGGGGAGAGCTGGAGTGCTAGTGATCTATTCCGCGGAGGTGGTAGAATGTATAGGATACCAGAAAAATATTCTGGATATCTGCCCTTTTGTTGACAATCCGCATATAAAAGGATTACACTTTCATCAATAAAAAATAAAGGAGCACCACGAAATGGAATTACAAAAGGGAAGACCTGAGAATACAGATAATCGTCTGGACAAAGAAATCCGTGTCTATGATTTTTTAGACAAACTTGGAGTTCAATATCAGCGTATTGACCATGAGGCTGCTATGACTATGGAAGCCTGCGAAGAAATTGACCACGCCCTTGGCGACAACACCACGATCTGCAAAAATCTGTTCCTGTGCAATCGTCAGGAGACGGATTTTTATCTTCTTCTGATGCCTGGTGATAAACCGTTTAAGACAAAAGATCTCTCTGCGCAGATCCATTCCGCCAGATTATCTTTTGCCAAACCGGAATATATGGAGAAATATCTTGATATCACCCCTGGATCCGTCAGTGTATTGGGACTGATGAATGATTCTGAGAAGAAAGTACAGCTTCTTATTGATGAAGATGTCATGAAGGAGCCATACTTCGGCTGTCATCCCTGTATTAATACCTCGAGTCTCAAATTCACAACTGAAGATCTGATGCAGAAAATTATTCCAGCACTGGAGCATGAGCCTGTCACAGTGACTCTGCCGGTTCCGGAATAAGGAAAACACATAACCAAAGACACAGGAAAGCCCTCAGCTATAGATTTTGTCTATATCTGAGGGCTTTCTGAATATGGACTATTTTAACAACCGTAGCAAGAATTCCCTCACTATAGGTGATGGGATGAATTGCACATTCGAGCATATCTGCTCAAATTCATAAAAAATCGCAAAAACACTTGTTCTGATACAATAAATATA
>OGYY01003279.1_pt1 | contig 10516 bp, 6 predicted proteins | sample 1576671 | NCBI WGS metagenome assembly OGYY01 (sample SAMEA3541593, study PRJEB24748) | human gut metagenome | biome: human gut; feature: human-associated habitat; material: faeces | place: China | collected 2012 | reverse complement strand
CACGCCGCGCACCGCTCCCACACCGCGGCGCGATGACAGCCCGCCGTCCCGGACGTCCGAGCAGCCGTCCGCGCAGAGCGCCGCGCGGCTCAAATCCCTGACGCCGCTCTACAAGCAGCGCCAGCAGCGGCGGCTCACCGTCCTGATCGTCATTATCATTGCGCTGGCGCTGGCGCTCACCGTTGTGACCGGCACACTGTCGGCCTCTCTGGCGCTGCTGGGTGATGCCGTGGACAGCGCGTCGCTCTACCTGAACCGCGCCGACGGCGGCTGGCCGACCACCACCGGTATCACCGAGCCGCTGCAAATCGAACCGCTGGCGGACGGCTTCGTCGAGCTGGGCAATGAGGATGTGCTCGTCTACTCGGCCTACGGCTCCAAAATTCTGAGCCTGCAGCCGTCCTACGCACGGCCCGTGCTGGCTGTGGGCGGCACCCACTTTGTGGTCTACAACCGCGCGGGCAGTGAGCTGACCGTATGCAGCCGCACCCGCACGCTCTACACACAGCGCTTTGACGAGGACATTCTGCTCTGCGCCATGTCAAACAACAACTCGCTGGCCGTCGTGACCGACGCGGACCGTTTTGCCGGCTGGGTACACATCTATGACCCTTCGATGCGGGAGCTGTACAGCTGGCGGATGCCCCAGTCGATGGGCACACCGATTGCGCTGGACTTTGCCCCCGACAACCGCAGGTTTGCCTCGGGCATGATTGCCGCGCGGGACGGGCAGCTGAACTGCTCGGTCTACTTTATGAGCCTCGACTCCGACACCGAGGGTCTGCTCTACACCGCCGACGCGGGCAGCATGCTGCTGCGGCTGGACTGGCAGAGCGAGAACCGCGTCATGGCCGTGTTTGACACCTACATTGCGGTCATCGACCCCCGCACCGCCGCCGAGGTCGCACGCTACGACTACGGCGGGGCCGCGCTGCAAAGCGTTGCGCCCGGACGCCGCCAGACCGCGCTGCTTCTGAACGTACACGGCGGAAACAGCCTGGTCACCCTGTCCGAAAGCCTCACCGTTATGTCGGAGATTCCCGCACGGCAGGCGTTTGCGGTCTCGGCCACCGACACCGACATTTATCTGCTCTGCCCCGATGCCGTCGAGTGCTACGGCTATGACGGCGTGCAGAACTGGGTGCAGACCGGCCTGCCGTCCCGCCCGCTGGCGGTCCTGCACGGCAAGCAGACGCTGGTCTTTACCGGCAGTCAGGCGGACGTTTTGGCGAAGCCAGCCGAGTAGTTCCGAAGCCTTCCCCCGAGGGGGAAGGTGGCCCCGCAGGGCCGGATGAGGGGCTGCCTTGCCGCAATAACCAATTTGCGGGCAATAATGGCAAGGTTCGCCCTCATCAGTCAGCGAGCGGGGCCGCTGACAGCTTCCCCCTCGGGGGAAGCCATTCGACCCGCAAGTAATCCAACAGAAAGAAGTACCTATCTATGTCTTTTTCTCCCTCACTTGTCTATGATTTTATTTTTCTGGCCGTGTTTTCCTTTGCCGCTGTCAAAAGCTGGCAGAAGGGCTTTCTCGCCGGACTGACCGAGCTGATCGGCACGGTGCTGGGCGTCGGCATTGCCTCCTGGGGCAGCCGCACGCTGGCCCCGGAAGTCTACCTTAGCTTTTTCGGCGACTCCGTCTCCACCCGGGTCGAGCAGGCCGTCGCACAGTCGGGCGGCGATATTGCCGCCGCGGTGCAGGGGCTGGACTTTCTGCCGGAATCCATCCGTGCCGCGCTGGCCGCGGGTCTGCAGACTGCCGGGAACCAGCTGCCCGAAAAAATCAACGCCCTGCTGGAGCCGCTTTTCCTGCCGCTGGTGCAGGCGTTGCTGTTTGTGCTGCTCTGCATGATCGTGCGCTGGGTGTTCGCCCTGCTGGTGCGGCTGCTGCGCGGCGTCAATCTTATCCCGCTGGTGGGCGGCGCCAACCGGCTGCTGGGTCTGGTGCTGGGCCTTGTGACCGGCGCGTTCGACTGCTGGCTGCTGGCGCTGCTGCTCTGGTTCGCCGCCAGCATCACCGCCGGCCAGATCGACTGGCTGACCACCGGCGTTTTGCAGCGCAGCGTCGGGTACAGCCTTTTTGGTGCGTTCAACCCGTTTTTGCTCCATTATTAAACAAATTCTGAACAAGCCCCGCCAAAACTTGCAATTTGGCAGGGTTTGTTTAATAATAGTAGTGTAGCTGCGGTGCGGCGGGCAGGGGACTGCCCGCCCTACGTAGGGCGGATTTCCTATCCGCCCGCCGGGCGTCGAGGACGCCGCCCCCTACAACAATTTATCGCAATCCCACGTGCCTCTTATCGGGCACTTTTCATAGAGGTGAAGTAAATGCTTTGTGTTAAATGCCAAAAACGCCCCGCTGTCGTGTTTGTGCAGCGGCTTGAAAACGGCAAGACCGTGCAGGAGGGCTACTGCCTGACCTGCGCCCGTGCCATGCACATCCAGCCTGTGGATGATCTGATGAAACAGTTCGGCATGTCCGACCAGGATCTGGAAAACATGGAGGAGCGGATGTCCAGCTTTTTGCAGGAGGCCTCCGACTCCGGCATGCTGGCCCCCATGATGAACGGCGACGACACCGACGCCGGTGACGAGCCCGCCCCGCAGGACGATTTTGTCCCGGGCGGCAGCCCTGTGTTCCCGTTTGGCTTTGGTGCGCACCAGAATAAGGACGACGCCAAGCCCAAAAACGGCAAGAAGGAAAAGGCTCCCCGCCGCAAGTTCCTTGAGACCTACTGCGAGAACCTGACCCAGAAGGCCCGCGACGGCAAGACGGACCGCATCATTGGCCGTGACCGCGAAATTTACCGCACGATCCAGATTTTGTGCCGCCGCCAGAAGAACAACCCCTGCCTGATCGGCGAGGCCGGTGTCGGCAAGACTGCGATTGCCGAGGGTATTGCCCAGCGCATTGCCGAGGGCAAGGTTCCCGCGCGTCTGCAGGACAAGGAAATTTACCTGCTCGACATGACGTCCCTCGTCGCAGGCACCCAGTTCCGCGGCCAGTTTGAGCAGCGTGTCAAGGGCCTCATCAGCGAGGTCAAGGCTGCGGGCAACATCATCCTGTTTATTGATGAGATTCACTCCATCGTCGGCGCGGGCGACTCCGACGGCTCTATGAACGCCGCCAACATCATGAAGCCCGCGCTGTCCCGCGGGCAGATGCAGGTCATCGGCGCAACGACGTTTGCCGAGTATCGCAAGTATATTGAGAAGGATTCCGCGTTGGAGCGCCGTTTCCAACCTGTCAAGGTCGAGGAACCGTCGCTGCTGGACACCATCGAGGTCATCAAGGGCATCCGCGTCTACTATGAAAAGCACCACTGCGTCCGTGTGTCCGACCCCATCGTGACGAGCATCGTCAAGCTGTCGGAACGCTACATCACGGATCGTTTCCTGCCGGACAAGGCCATTGACCTCCTGGATGAATCCTGCGCCTGCTGCAACCTGCGCCATCCTGAAATTACAGAGCTCATGGAGACCCAGCGCACCGTGGCCGATTTGGAGACCCGCGAGCACGAACTGGAGAACCCCGAGCCGCAGAACGGCCAGGACGCTGCCATCGACTACGAGGCACTGGCCGCGGTCAAGACCGATCTGGCGAAGCAGCGCGAAAAGCTGCCCGCCCTGCAGCTGAAGGTCGCGGAAATTGAAGTGACCATGGACGACGTCGCACAGGTCATTGAGCTTTGGACCGGTGTGCCTGCTGTGAAGATCAAAGAGACCGAGTATGGCCGCCTGCAGGGGCTGGAGGATGCCCTCAAGGCGCACATCATCGGCCAGGACGAGGCTGTCCACGCCGTGGCCGGGGCCATCAAGCGCGCCCGCGCCGACCTGTCTGGTCGTCACCGCCCGGCCAGCTTTATCTTCGTCGGCCCCACCGGCGTCGGCAAGACCGAGCTGGTCAAGCAGCTGGCCAGCCAGCTGTTTGACACCGTTGACCCGCTCATCTCCATCGACATGAGCGAGTACATGGAAAAGTACGCGGTGTCCCGCCTCATCGGCTCGCCCCCGGGCTATGTCGGCTACGACGAGGCCGGGCAGCTGACCGAGAAGGTCCGCCGCCATCCCTACAGCGTCGTGCTGTTCGACGAGATCGAAAAAGCACATCCTGACGTTATGAATATCCTGCTGCAGATTCTGGACGAGGGCAAGATCAACGACGCGCAGGGCCGCACGGTGGACTTCTCGAACACGGTCATCTGCATGACCTCCAACGCGGGTTCCACCGACCAGAGCGGCGCGACGGGCTTCGGCAAAAAGGCCGAGGTCGCCAGCGCGGACCGCAGCATGAAGGCGCTGCAGGAGTTCCTGCGCCCCGAGTTCATCGGCCGTGTGGATGAGATCATTACGTTCAAGCCGCTGAGCGAGGAAGACCTTGAGAAGATCGCCGCGCTCATGCTCGACGAGTACAAGCCCGGCCTGGCCGCGCACGGCATCACGCTGCACTACACGCAGCCCGCGCTGGCGGACATCGTAGCCGAAAGCTCCACCAAATACGGTGCGCGTGAGCTACGACGCACGATCCGCAAGACCATTGAAGATCCCGTCTCCGACGCGCTCGTCGATGGCCGCCTGGATGGCCGCGAGGTCACGCTGGAGCTGGCCGACCACGACGGCAGGGCCGTGCTGGAAATTTAAGGGGCGCACCATGTACAGAAAACTGGCTGCCCTGGTGCTGGCCGCTGCGCTGCTGTGCAGCTGCTCGGCCCGCGTCACGGTGCAGCGTTATCCCGCAGAGCTGCCCCGGGCCGAAAGCCCCGCCGCCACCCCGACGCCGGAGCCGGTGCCCACCTTTACCGAGGAGCAGAAGGCCTACGGCAGCGCCGCACTGCTGACCGATGCCACCGTGCTCGTCAACGTGTTTTTGAACGACGCCGCCCACGGGCATACTTGGGACGCCGAGAGCCGCGCTGCCGCCGTGCAGCGCACCCAGCTGGCCATAGACTGGATCACCGAGCAAGCCGCGGGCTACGAGGCCGCGGTGAATCTGATCTGTGATCGCAGCGCGGACGGCAGCGATTCAACGCTGACACGCAGTTATCTTGTGCAGTCTGCCATGCAGGGCGGCGAAAATTCCGAGGAAAGCTCCGCTTTTCTCGACGAGATGGATACGCTGTGCGCGTCGCTGGCCGCCGACAGCCGTCTGGCTGCCTACGGGGCCCGGCACATCGCGTTTTTGTTCTTCCTGCCCATCAGCGGGACATCCTTCACGATGGCCCACTACGCCGACGACGGCGACAGCTTTTATTATGAATACAGCTGCCTGTACAAAACCGACGCCTACACCGACGGCGAGGCGGAATCCCCGGCGACCTACGCCCACGAGATCCTGCATCTGTTCGGCGCGCCCGACCTGTATGAGGGCAGCAGCGACCCCTACGTCGACGAGGCACTTGTCAGCTATGTGGCCGACACCTACCCCGGCGATATTATGCTGAGCACCTACGAGGACGACGGATCAAGCCGGTTTGACGCCATCACAAAGGAGATCAGTCCGCTGACGGCCTACTGTCTGGGGCTGGCCGACACCTGCCCCGAGCTTGCGCGGTTCCCCCTGCTGGCCGACATGACCCCCGGCGTTTTCTCTTACGGAGCCGACGGGGAAGCGGGGAGTGCGGAGGCCGGCGAGAGCTGGCCGGGCGCGGTAGCGGTGTAAATTGTTGTAGGGGAGGGATTTATCTCTCCCGGGAGCTTTGCGCCAGCCGCCCAGTGCACGGGAGGCATAAATGCCTCCTCTACAAGCTACAGCAAGTTTGTTGCGCCAGGTTTTGTAGGGGGCGGCGTCCTCGACGCCCCGCGGAGGGGTCAAGACCCCTCCCTACACGCCTTCGGGCACTCGCCCCAGAAGGGAGGTCACACCCATGCTGAACGATACCTTTCCGCTGCGGGTCGAAGCGATCCCGGCGGCACATGCGTCGGAGTGGCGCGCGGACGACTCATTCCCGCCCAGCGCGACGCAGGCCTGGCAGCTGATCTTTGTGCGCAGCGGCGCCATTGAGGAACGCTGCGATGCCCGCCACGTGCTGCTGCGGGCAGGCGGACTGCTGTTCCACCAGCCGGGGGAGGTCTTTGCTATGACCACCGTCGGCGAGGTCCCGCCCGAGACGCTGCGCATCGACTTTTACTGCACCGGCGCGGCCATGGACCGTTTCCGCGGCGCGATGCTGCACACGGAGCCTGCCGAGCAGCATGACCTGAACTGGCTGGCAAATGCCGCCAACGAGCTGTTCGACGCCGCCCCCGTGCCGGGCGGACGGCCTGTCTTAAAGGAGGAGCTGCCCTTCGGCGCGATGCAGCAGTTCATCATCCATCTGGAAAATCTGCTGATTTTGCTGGCCCGCCGCTGCCGCCGCACCAAGCGCCCTGTGGCCCGCGTCCGGCGGGAGCGCCGCCAGAACGCGCTGGTCGAGGACGCCCGCGCCTATTTTGCCGAAAATCTTGCGCATGAACTGAAGATCGACGACATCTGCACGGCGCTGGGCTGCACGCGGCCCCAGCTGCAGCAGGCGTTCCGCGCGCGGCTCCACCGCACGGCCATGGAGGAATTTTCCGCCATGCGCATCGAGTACGCGGCCCAGCTGCTGGCCCGCGGGGCATCCCCCGGCGAGGTCGCCGCGCAGATGGGCTACTGCTCCGGCGCGTATTTCAGCCAGAAATTCCGCGCTGCCACGGGGCACACGCCGTCCGCCTACCGCCGCATTCAGCAGGGGCTGCCCGCCCGGCGGCAAAACAGGCAACAAAAAGGCAAATCAGAATCAAAAACTCCTATTGCAGAAACTCCGCAGAAAGAGTAGAATACAAGCAAAGAGAGGCGAGCCGCCCGGTTCGCACGCAACAATATCATATAACATAAGGAGACGACTGTTATGGCAATTCTGGTTAGCGGTGGCGCCGGCTACATCGGCAGCCACACCTGTGTGGAACTTCTGGCCGCAGGGTACGACATCGTTGTAGCCGATAACTACTACAACTCCTGCCCCGAGGCTCTGGCCCGCGTCAAGAAGATCGCCGGCAAGGACTTCCGTTTTGTCGAGGCCGACATGACCGACAAGGACGCCGTGGAGAAGATCTTTGCCGAGAACGAGGATATTGACTGTGTCATCCAGTTCGCCGCCTACAAGGCCGTCGGCGAGAGCGTTTCCAAGCCCATCGAGTACTACTACAACAATCTGGCCTGCACGCTGAACATTCTGGATGTCATGCGCCGCCACAACTGCCACAACATCATCTTCTCCTCCTCCGCCACGGTCTACGGCGACCCCGCCAGCGTGCCCATCCGCGAGGATTTCCCCGTCGGCGGCACCACGAACCCCTACGGCACCACGAAGGTGTTCACCGAGCGCATCCTGACCGACTGCTGCCACGCCGACCCCGAGCTGAATGTTGCGCTGCTGCGTTACTTCAACCCCATCGGTGCGCATCCGTCCGGCCTGATCGGCGAGGACCCCAACGGCATCCCCAACAACCTCGTGCCCTACATCGCCAAGGTCGCTGTCGGCAAGCTGGAGAAGGTCCACGTCTTTGGCAATGACTACCCGACCCCCGACGGAACCGGCGTGCGCGACTACATTCATGTTGTCGACCTGGCCCGCGGCCATGTTGCTGCCATCAAAAAGCTGGAGCAGAAGCCCGGCCTGTTCATCTGCAACCTGGGCACCGGCCACGGCTACAGCGTGCTGGACGTCATCAACGCCTTCAGCAAGGCCTGCGGCAAGGAGATCCCCTATGTCATCGACCCGCGCCGCCCCGGCGACATCGCCGAGTGCTGGTGCGATCCCTCCAAGGCCAAGCGTGAGCTCGGCTGGGAGGCCCAGTACGGCATTGAGGAAATGTGCGCCCACAGCTGGAACTGGCAGAGCCACAACCCGGACGGGTATAAGACTGCGGAATAAAATTGCATAAAGTTAAGAATGCCCGATGCGGTGACGAGCCGTATCGGGCATTTGTTTTGTATGCCTTCCCCCTCGGGGGAAGGTGGCCGAGGCCCCGACCGAGGCCGGATGAGGGACGGGTCTGCCACAGCTGCCCGTAAACGGGTTGCAATGGCAAGGTTGCCCCTCATCAGTCAGCGGGCGGAGCCGCTGACAGCTTCCCCCAAGGGGGAAGCCTCCCTCCTTTATACGTACATTTCCTGACTTCTCGGCGGGAGCTTGGGTACGACGGGCAGGGGTGCGGCGGCGGTGCGCCAGGCCGCGGGGGATAGGCCCACCTCCCGCTTAAAGACGCGGCACAGATAATTGGCCCCGGAAAACCCCGTCAGGCCCGCGATCATATCCAGATTGTACTCATCGGTCAGCAGCAGCGTCTTGACTGCCTCGATGCGCACATTCGTCATGTACTTGCCCGGCGGCACCCCCATCTCCTGCTTAAAGACGCGCACCAGATGGCTTTTTGTCACGCCGAGCTGCTCGCTCAGCTCCTCGACGCCGTAGAGCGCCATGTAGTTCTGGCGGATGGCCGCCACGGCCTCGGCCACAAGCGGCGGCAGGGGACGGGCGGTCTCGTCGGCCTTGGCTGCGGCGCAGAGCAGCGCGTAGGCCATGGGGGCCGTCTGCGCGCCGCACAGCTGTGCGATCAGCTCCGCCGCGCCGGGGCAGGCAGCGCCGTCCGCCCAGCGTGCCGCCCCCAGTTGCAATAAGTAGGCGTCCGTGCAGTGGCCGGTCAGCCGCACGGCCAGCAGGTGGCAGTCGCTCTGCGGCGTCAGCACCAGGGGGGCAGGGCCCAGCAGAATATCGCCGCTTTGGCCCGGGCGGTCAACGCCGTCCAGCAGGCACGCCCCGCGGGAAAGCACCCCCACCCACAGGCCGTCTCCGGCCAGAGCCAGCGGCGCTGTGCCGTCCAATTCCGCCGTTTCGGCAGCGGTGCAGTAAATTTCCGGGTCAAATATCAATTTCGACACCTCTATATCAATAAAATGCTATTTTCAAATAGATTATAACCTGTTATTATAATCATGTCAACAGAAACAGCCCCCTCCACACGGGCTGAAACCACTGAATACATTTGGAGGATGAGCATTATGGCTTCCATTAGCTGCCGTCACGTTAAGAAAGTTTACCCCGGCAATGTTACTGCCGTTCCCGATTTCAACCTGGAAATCGCGGATAAGGAATTTATCGTTTTCGTCGGTCCTTCCGGCTGCGGTAAGTCCACCACCCTGCGTATGATCGCCGGTCTGGAGGAGATCTCCGGCGGCGAGATGTACATCGGTGACCGTCTGATCAACGACGTTCCCCCGAAGGACCGCGACATCGCGATGGTCTTCCAGAACTACGCTCTGTACCCGCACATGACCGTTTACAAGAACATGGCCTTCGGTCTGGAGCTGCGCAAGATGCCCAAGGACGAGATCGACAAGCGCGTCCGTGAGGCTGCCAAGATCCTGGAGATCGAGCACCTGCTTGACCGTAAGCCGAAGGCTCTGTCCGGTGGTCAGCGTCAGCGTGTTGCCCTGGGCCGTGCAATGGTCCGTAACCCGGCGGTCTTCCTGCTCGACGAGCCTCTGTCCAACCTGGATGCAAAGCTCCGTACGCAGATGCGTTCCGAGCTGACCAAGCTCCACAAGAAGCTGGATACTACCTTCATTTACGTTACCCATGACCAGACCGAGGCTATGACCATGGGCTCTCGTATTGTCGTTATGAAGGACGGCATTATGCAGCAGGTTTCTACTCCTCAGGATCTGTATCAGAACCCTGTAAACCTGTTCGTTGCTACCTTCATCGGTTCTCCTTCCATGAACAAGCTGGAGCATTCCAAGCTGTCTTCCAAGGATGGTCACACCTACATCACCTTCGGCAACGAGACCGAGAACGCTACCGTTCAGCTGCCTGATTCTCTGGGCCTGAAGCCCGAGGTGCAGGCTTACATCGGCAAGGAAGTGATCATGGGCATCCGTCCTGAGCACATCCATGACGAGGAGCTGTACCTGAAGAACTATCCTCAGTACAAGTTCACCGCTACTGTCGATAACACCGAGCCTCTGGGTGCACAGACCAACCTGTTCCTGCTGCTGGGTGATCAGCAGTTCACCGCAGTGGTTGATCCTACCTCCACCGCGAAGATGGGCGACAAGATCGAAGTTACCTTCGAGGCTGACCGCGTTCATCTGTTTGATCCCGACACCGAGAAGTGCATCGACCTCTAATCCAAGTATTCATCAAGGAGCTGACTTTTGGGTCAGCTCCTTTTGCTTCCTTTGGAGAAAATCACGAATTTCCTGCAATCTTTCACAAGATTTCCGGGAAAAAGCTGTGCAAATCGTCATGGGGGACTTGCATTATTCACAAAAAACGTTTATAGTAAATAAGTTAAATGTGTAAATATGAGGACTACTTTATTTACCGCAGGAGCACAACAAAACATGGAGGCGCCGGATTGGCGCTGCCCAGAAGGAGGAAACTGCTATGTCCAGCAGAATGTTTCAGAGTGTTATCATGCAGATGAAGGATGCCAGCGACCGCACCTTGGGCGTCATTGACGGCGAGGGCAACGTGATCGCAGCCACGGAGCCTTC
>OGYY01003274.1_pt1 | contig 10527 bp, 9 predicted proteins | sample 1576671 | NCBI WGS metagenome assembly OGYY01 (sample SAMEA3541593, study PRJEB24748) | human gut metagenome | biome: human gut; feature: human-associated habitat; material: faeces | place: China | collected 2012 | reverse complement strand
GATTCCGGCATTCTCGGTATGACTGTATTTATGATTATTTACCTTGTATGGTTTTTATACGTACGAGTGCTTTGCGGCATTTCGTCAGAAAATCAAACAGATCGGAAGAGATATGAAGATCACTTTGTATGAAAATGCAAAACTGAATCCGGTCGGATTCCCTGCATTGATGCAGAAATACAGACGCGGTCTTCAGTTCAAAAACGAGCAGGAACCGAAGATTTTATTTACACCGGAGGGAAGCGGAAATGTGCTGACAGCCCTTACGGATCTGCTGACAGAGCTTGAACAGCTTGTAGAAGAATAAAACCGGCTGCATGAAGAGTATAAACTGTGAAATATCAGTGAAAATAGCTGGTTTTTGTGATTTTCCTTGCCCTGTCGGGGAAAAAAGTTTATACTCTTATTTATATGAATTCATGCAGTGATGGAGGATAAAATGAAAACAATGACAAAGAAAACAGCAGTTGTAGCACTTGCCGGTGTAATGGCAGCGGGAATGCTCACAGGCTGTGGTGAAAAAGCATTAGATGGCACAAAGACAGTTGCAACTGTAGATGGTGCAGAGATTCCGCTTGGGATGTTAAGCCTTTCTGTCAGAGAGGGTCAGGCGCAGGCAGAGGCCATGTACAAGAGCTTTATGGGCGGATCTGATTATTCTATCTGGGATACAGAGGCAGAGAAAGGCAAGACTTATGGCGAGCAGGCAGTAGAGCAGGCACTGAAAGATATTGAGCTGATGTGTATCCTTAAGGAAAAAGCAGCTGATTATGATGTAGAGATCACAGAAGATGACGAGAAGGCAATCGCCGATGCGGCAGCAGCCTTTATGAGCGCAAATACAGAAGACACCCTGAAAACTCTGGCAGTTACAGAAGATCAGGTGAAGACATATCTGGAACTTGAGACATATAAGAGCAGAATGCATGATCCGATCATTGCAGACGTAGACAAGAATGTTTCTGATGAGGAAGCACAGCAGTCTTCTTTTAACTATGTAAGTATCAGTACATCTGACCTGAGCGATGATGAGATCAAACAGAAAAAAGAAGATGCACAGAAAATTCTTGACGGACTGAATGCAGATCCGGACGGGGATTTCAGCGAGATCGCAAAATCCGTAGATGACTCTTATACAGTACTGAGCGGTTCTTTTGATACAAATGAAGATGCGTCAGAAGAGGATTCTGATGACGAAGATGAGACTACAGCATCTTCCAGTAATTATCCGGATGAGGTAATGAAGGTTCTCCGAACACTGAAAGACGGCGAAGTCGGTCCGGATGTTATTGAGGCAGATTCTGCTTACTACGTAGTCAAACTTGACAAAGTAAACGACGAGGATGCGACAGCTACAAAGAAAGAATCCATTATCTCCACCAGAGAAAATGAGCTGTATACAGAGACTACAGACAAATGGATGGATGAAGCTGACATCAAAGTTGAGAAGAAAGTTCTGAAGACACTGAAAGTTACAGACAATCATAAATTCACAATTCAGACAGCAGCAGAAGACACTACAGATGAGACAGCAGAAGTAACTGAAACACCAGAGGTAACAGAAGAAGCAGACGCTACTGAGACACCGGAGGTAACAGAAGAAGCAGATGCTACAGCTACTCCGGAGGTTACAGAAGCACCTTCCTATGACACTGATTCATCCCTTGAAGTCAAAGATGGCGATACAGTCAACATTGACTATGTAGGAAAGATTGATGATGTTGCATTTGACGGTGGAAGTACAGACGGAAACGGCACAGATCTGGTGATCGGTTCCGGTTCATACATTGATAACTTCGAAGAGCAGCTGATCGGTGCACATCCTGGAGATAAAGTAGAAGTAAAAGTTACTTTCCCGGATGATTATCAGGCAACAGATCTTGCAGGTAAAGAAGCAGTATTTGATGTTACTGTTAACGGAATCTACGAATAATCAAATAAGATAAATATAAAAAGGATGGCAGGAAAACCTGTCATCCTTTTACGATATACGATCAGAATTCTTCCGGATCATCTTCGGAACTTCCGCCGTTTCCACCGGAAACATGGATTCCATTGATCTCGACGTCACCTTCCATCGGGATTACAATGCATTTGCGTCCGTCGATGACCTGTGTCTCGATCAGCATCGCACGGTCCGGGTCGACATGGATCACGACATCCGGTGTCCTGATCTCTGTACGACGCGTATTGGTGATATTGTTTGCCATGAGAGAGGCATTTTCGCCTGCAATTGCCTCATAAGTCTGGTCAAATGTTTCGAGTTTTTCATCTTCTACGCCGCATTCTTCGAAGAGACGTTTCACCTCCGGCTTGGTCAGAACGGCAGGGTCCGGAGAATCCTTCTGTGATTCCACCCATTCATTGAGCTTTTCGTGGATGTTCATAACGGTATCGTAAGCACAGTCATCACCGAGGGTTTCTTCTACGAGCGCATTAAAGGAATCTCTCTGACCGCCTGCGGAGAGCGGAGTCGTGCATCCGAACATTTCATCTACGAAAGTACTGCGAAGCTGCTCGGCATTTTTTGTGTAATACAGAAGTCCGTGGATATCTGTGCTCCGGTCATTGAATACCGGGAAAAGGAAGCCCAGATCCGGCATTTCCACGATCCAGTCACGGATACGGTCTTCGATGTTGTTGGTTTCAGCATTGTAGCACAGTCCCGCTTTGGAAAGGTTAACCGGACAGATACTGCAGAGGATATGATCGTAGATCTCATCAGAAGCATCAAACATTTCCTGGCCGTCGGAGGATTTGCCCGGGATATCATAAACGGCATGGATCAGAATAATATAATAGTTCTCGCCGTAGTCATAGTTTTCGATGATCTTATCATAAAATTCCTCCAGAATGGCATTGTCCTGAAGTTTGCTGCCGCGGAGTTTCATAAGAAATTCCTGTGTGCCGCCCTCTTTTTCCTGGTCGAGAGGAAACTCCATGTTGATCAGGTTTTTGCCGACTGTGCCGGAAAGAGTTTTCTTGAATATTTCAAAGTATTTGAACATTTCTTCCTCAGAAAGAGAAAGAAAAGCTTCTTTCAGTTCGGTTTTTTTGTTTTTTTCACCGTCAACATAGCAGCCGCAGATACGTGTGATCGCGCAGTTGTTTGGCGAAAACTGTTTCTTAATTTCGGATATTTCTTTTTTGTTCATTATGTATCGCTCCTGATTTACAGAATTTCAGTACGGAAAGCTTCTGCGATTCCGCTTAAGTTGTAGCGATCTGCGAGATCCTGGATTCCCATCATGATCTCCTCGCGGCTGAAATCATTTGCCTCGAGAAATTCGTCATCTTTTCCATTCAGCGCATAATAGAAAAGAAGTCCGATCTCCAGATTCTGGCGGTCTCCGTCACAGGTCATTTCGTATAATTTGTTTTCAGCCTCATCGATATTGCCTTCATCGGCAAGGGAAGTCAGAGTTTCCAGTGTCTGTCTTGCTTCTTTATCTTCAATGACATCCGGAGTCAGTTCGGAAGCACTTACCTGAAATAACATTTTCATGACGGCGCGCACCATTTCACGGATCTGGCGCAGTATATAATCATCCTGAAGCATTTTTATTCTCCCTTCTGCATCAAAATTTTCAAATAATAAATTGTAAACATATAATTGTAACGATGTAAATGTACCTACCTAGAGTACCACAAAAAAGGAGTTTCTTCCAGATGAAAATAGCTGTGAACAGTCATAAAAATTTCGTACAGATATTGTGCAAATTCGTTTGACGAGCGTGAGCAGATTAAGTACAATGAGGTAAGAAGAAATGTTAAATAGAAGGAAAAATCTATGAGTACAATTTTTGATGTGGCGAAAGCAGCAGGGGTTTCCAAGTCAACGGTTTCCAGGGTATTAAACGGAGAAAGCGGAGTAAAGGAAGCAACCCGTGAGGCTGTAGAAAGGGCAATTCGAGAGCTTAAATATACGCCGAGTTATCTGGCGCAGGGTATTCGCACAGGCAAGACAAAGACGATTGCGATGGTCGTGCCGGAATATACGAATATCTTTTATAATGAGCTTTTCAGGGGCGTAGAAGATATGGCACTGAAGTACGGTTATATGGTGTTTGTCTGCAACACGGAGAGAAGCCGCCGCTCTGAGATTGAATATATAGAAGAAATCTTAAAGAGAAACGTTGATGGTATTATTTACAATACCTATTCAAATAGTGAGGAAATGCTGAACTTTCTGCGCTCACTTTCGCAGAAGCTTCCGGTCGTTTATACAAACCATCTGTTTCAGGAAGACGAGCCGGTTTCTTACGTTTATACAGATGGATTTGAGAGCAATCGCGAGGCAGTGCATTTTCTTTATGAAAAGGGCCGTACCACGATCGGATATATTCGTAATACTACAGATATCAGCGTCATAGAAGACCGTTATGAGGGCTATCTGCAGGGACTCAGGGACTGTGGGATCCCTTTCAGGGAAGAGTATGTTTATCGGGCGAAACAAAGCACAGAACCGGATTATATCGCGCTTGGAGCGGATGCCGCAAAGTACTATGAAGGACTGGATGCAACGCCGAAAGCAGTGATCGCGGCAATCGATGCGCTGGCAATCGGATGTGTACAGCAGTTTCAAAAAGATGGAATTGGTATACCTGAACAGGTAAATGTGATAGGATTTGATAATATTTCACTCAGTTCGCTGATCCAGCCGCCGCTGACGACGATCAGCCAGCCAATTCGGCTGATCGGACAGAAGGCAGCAGAGATCATTATTGCAAAACTGGATGGTCGGGAAATCGAAGATAAAGTAGTCTTCCCGGGAAATCTTATTTTGCGGGCGACTACAGATCTTTGATCTGCCCGGTAATCCAACGGCAGATGTGCTTCACAGATTTTTCAGCAAGTTCATGCTGTCTGCGGGTAATCTGTATTTTGGTGATGGACGGAATGTATTCATAATTAAAATGATTCTCAATAAAACCATGAAGAGCTTCCCGTACATAATAAAATGTTACGGGAACTTTTGCTTTGCGGAGAAGGAGACCATATTTTTTGCCACCCTCATTCAGATTGTCACGACCACACAGAAGAATAAAGGTCCGCGGCATATTTGTAAAGGTTTCGGCAGGATAGAGAATCGGTGAGATCAGTACATTCCGAAGCTCGTCCGGTGATTTTGTATAATAGTGAGCAAAAGTATCCATCAGTTTACCGGACACAGAGTTCCTGATCGGTCTGCGTTCTGCAGAACTGCGATATGGATCCATATACGGATAATCCAGGATCTGCATGCAGGGCGTGAACTGCTGTTCTTTTCCGGACATATAGACTACTCCGGCAGCCAGATTTGCCCCGGCACTGTGTCCCCAGAGAATGATTCTGTCCGGCTGAGCTTTGAGTTCTTTCATAGAAAGAGCATGAAGCACACAGTCATAGACATCTTCCAGTCCGATTGGGAAAGGATGCTCCGGTGTAAGGCTGTAGTCGCATGCGATCACGGGAATTCCAAGAGTCTGGTGAATAAAATGGCAGAAGTCGTCATCATCGGCTGCGGTATTGTACATGAAACCGCCACCGTGGACTTCTACAATCAGATATCCCGGATGAAGATTTTCTTTGTTGTAGATAAATGCATGCATGGAACCGTTTCTTGTCGGAACGGTTATTTTTTTTCCGTATAAATGCGGACGGCAGGCCCGCTTTTGCATACGAGCCTGCTCTCTTTTGATAACCTCTTCAGTATGAAACTGTTTTTTCAAAATCGATTCTCCTTATCAGTCATTAGTATGTTTCCAGGGGATAGAAACTGTTTTTCCGGAAGGAATCTGATATGGTCTGCCATCGATCATAAGCCATACATCTGTGCAGGTCGGATTAAAAATGTAATCTCCGGTAGAAGAATATACAAGACTTCTGACTGCAAGAATATACTGACAGATTTCTATGTTTGAAGCATACCAGATATCTTCTTTGTTTCCGAGCTTTTTGAAGAAGCTTTCGAGTTCCTCCCAGTCATGGTAGGCATCCAGCTGGTATGCATGTCCCCAGACATAAAAGAGGGAAGGTGAAAGATATTCTTCGTCTGCGTTTTCCTCCAGAAATTTCTCTGCAAGCTCCATACGGTTGTCGGCACAGTAGTGACATGTAGGATGCCAGGTGAGAAAATTCTCAGGCAAACGGAAAGTATCAGTAGTAATGACTGTTCGGGAGTAAAGTATTCCGCAAATTCGCACCGTTTCCAAAACGGAATCGTTATAAGTTCCGAACGGATATGACATACCTGAAATGGGATGTCCGGTCAGAGCTTCCAGATCTCTCTTATTTTCGGATATTTCCCAGGCTGCCATGGAAGAAGGAACGGTAGTCAGGTCGGGATGTGTCATTGTATGGACTGCAATTTCAAATCCATCATAGACTTCCTTTATTTCATCTCTTCGAAGTTTGTAATGGCTGACATCGATACCCGGCTGTATCAGCCAGTCACGATCACCCATCAGACCGGAATTCAGATGAAAAGTTCCCTTGATTCCATATTTGCGCATCAGCTCAGTAAGACGTGTGTCCTGTGTGACTCCATCATCTGAACTTAATGTAAATGCTTTTTTGCGTCCGCCCGGAAAAAGCGGAATGTCCTGTCGTAATCTCAACATATTTACCGCCGCCTGTTTGAGTATAATCTGATTTTAATAAACATCTTTCCATTCGTCAATATTAGAAGGATCAAATCTGTATGGAGGTCCTAAGATGATTTCAGAACCACCGTCGGAGCATTCCTGAATGGTGTATGGGCTGTTTTCCATATCACCTGCGTCAAATGTATCACCAACAGCACCGGTGATCGTTCCGTCAACAAGTGCGATAGCTGTGTATGCGGAAAGTTTTCCTACATCTTCCGGATTCCAGAGGAACATATACGGACACGGTGAACTGTCATCATCGCCGATATATGCAGACATCTCAGATGGAAGTCCAAGGCCTGTAAGTTTAACAGAAGATTCGCTGTCCTGAATAACTTTGGCTGCTGCGTTGATACCAACAGTAGTCGGGGAGCAGATAACTTTCAGATCAGGGTATTTGGACAGAAGAGCCTGTGTCTGGTCTGTAGATTTCTGTGGTTCGTCATCGCCGTAAGCAACTTCAACGAGATCCAGATCTTTGTATTTGTCATCTTCCATAACAGCTTTCATAGCATCAATCCATGAATTCTGGTTTGCTGACTGGCTGCTTGCAGAAAGAATCGCAAATTCGCCGGAGCCACCGGAAATATCATATACTGCATCTGCGAGAGCCTGGCCGATTTCTGTAACACCAGCCTGGTTTACAAAAGTCTGACGTGCTTCCGGAACAACGTTGGAATCAAGAGATAATACTTTGATACCTTCGTCCATGGCATCCTGGAGGCATGCTGTCAGTGCGTTTACGTCATTACTTGCAATAGCGATAGCATCAACTTCCTGAGAGATCAGGGACTGAATCAGCGGAATCTGAGCATCAGCAGTTGCTTTTTCAGGTGATTTGATGATGCATTCGCCGCCGGCTGCTTCAATAACCTGTTTGAAACCGTCAGCTTCTTTTTCTGCATATGGGTTTCCGGAATTTCGGATTACGATCGCAAATGTTTTTCCGGAAAGATCGCCCTCAGAGTCCGCATTTACAATGAGAGCAGTGCCGCTTACAACTGTTGTTGCCATGGCAGCAGTGAGGAGGATAGAGAGTAATTTTTTCTTCATAAAAGTTCTCCTTTCTTTTGGATGGGAACATTCCCAAAATACGGTAAAAAAATATTTTCTTTAATAATTGTGGGTTAAAAATAAAGAAAATACTAATTGGGAACATTCCCAAAAACATCTTAATTCATTTATACGCTTATTTACAGAAAAAAGCAAGCATATTTGAATAAAAAAAGAAAATTTGTATAAAAACAATAAAATCTCTTTCAATATTTTGTGCATATGTAATATATAAAAGAATGTACTTTTTCGGTCACTGCTGTGAAGATAAAACTTTACGCGGAAATCACAGAATGCTATAATACATATTATTACATAATGGACGGAAGCAAGTTTGTAATAGGCAGACAGATGTCTGCTACAGGAAGGATATGAATAATGAACAAAGGTACTGCGATGACACGGCAGGAATCAGAAGTGATGATAAAGGAATTGAGTAAGGTATTTGACGTGGTACGTTTGCTCGATGAAGAAACTCTTGAAACGGGAAATATAAAGGATGTCACAGATGCAGAGGGATTTCCGTGTAAATGTTATTCTTTTTGGAAGAAGGGAGACAACTGTAAGAACTGTACTTCCAGAGACGCATTTCGTAAAAAAAATGAGCAGCTGAAACTTGAATATCTGGATTCCAATATATATCAGGTAATTTCGAAGTATGTAGAGATTGACGGGAAACCTTATGTCATGGAACTCATCAATCAGATGAATGCAGATGCGGTCATGGATGAGGATGGAAGGAATGAACTTATCAAACAGCTTTCCGGTTACAATCGTGAACTGTATACCGATGCACTGACAGGAATTTATAACAGACGTTATTACGAAGAGCGTATCCGAAATTCTAATATGTCTGCCGGTGTGGCAATGATCGATCTTGATGACTTCAAGATCTACAATGACACATTCGGCCATGATGCAGGTGACCTTGCACTTACAACGGTAGTTGGTATTATTAAGGATAACGTCCGACGGACAGATATGCTGATCCGTATGGGAGGGGATGAGTTTTTGCTTGTTATGCCGGATATCGGGGAACAGGCATTTGCAGACAAACTGAATCAGATACAGGGAAAGATCCATTCCTCCAAAGTACCGGGATATTCACAGCTTCGTTTATCGGTAAGTATCGGAGGCGTACTGTCCGGCAGCGGAAGCACGGTTGAGAGGGCAATTCGTAAGGCAGATCAGTTTATGTATCAGGCCAAAACCTGTAAAAACATGGTTGTCACCGAACATGATGAACAACTGAAGGAGCAACAGGAAAGTGTAAATAATAACGGATCAAAAGCGTACAAATACCGGATTCTGGTCGTGGATGATTCCGAGATGAACCGGGAGATCCTGTCGGAGATTTTAAATGAGGAATACGATATTATAGAGGCTGACAGCGGAGACACATGTATTGATATGCTTCGTAAGTATGAAACAGGTATTTCACTTGTGCTTCTGGATATTGTTATGCCGGGCATGGATGGATTTGGTGTCCTGAATTATATGAATCGTCACCATTATCTGGAAGATATCCCGGTTATTATGATTTCCAGTGAAGATTCGACAGAGACTGTTCGAAGAGCTTATGAAATGGGTGTTTCAGATTATATCAACCGTCCATTTGATGCAGGTGTTGTACACCGGAGAGTATATAATACAATCAAGCTTTATGCGAAACAAAGACGACTGATCGCACTGATCACCAATCAGGTATATGAGAAAGAAAAGAATAACCGTATGATGGTCGGTATTCTGAGTCAGATAGTTGAGTTCCGTAATGGAGAGAGTGGCAGTCATGTTTTAAATATCAATATATTTACAGGAATGCTTCTTGAAAGTCTGGTACAGCATACAGATAAATATGATCTCAGCTGGTCAGAACGTCTTCTGATCACGACAGCTTCGGCATTGCACGATATCGGTAAGATCGGTATTGATGACAAGATCCTCAATAAGCCTGGCAGGCTGACAGATGAAGAGTTCAAGATCATGCAGAATCATACGATTATTGGCGCATCAATTCTTGAAAACATGGGAAGTTATCAGGATGAAGAACTGATGAAAGTCGCTTACCAGATCTGCAGATGGCATCATGAGCGATATGATGGTAAGGGCTATCCGGATGGACTGAAAGGTGATGAGATCCCGATCTCTGCACAGGTAGTTTCTCTGGCAGATGTATATGATGCGCTTGTCAGTGAACGTGTATATAAGAAAGCATATTCACATGAAAAAGCGATAGAAATGATCACGAATGGAGAATGTGGATGTTTTAACCCGATTCTTCTGGAGTGTCTGCTTGATATTCAGGATCGAATCAAACGTAAGATGAAGACCGGCACACCGGAAGATAATCCGTTTAAGAAACGGGAAAAGAAGGCAGAACTCAAAGAGTTTGAGAATGTAAAAGAAGATTTTATGGATGTAGTATCAAAAAACATGGAAAAAGAATATTCCAATTTTGAAAATGATGAACTTGTCGATTTTTCAAGGGGGGGGCAAAACCCAGATTCTGAGTGAAATGCGGAGAAAATATTTAGAGTAGGAGAAGGATTATGACAATCAGAGAATGCTATGATGAATTAGGATTAGATTTTGATGCTGTGTTGAGCAGACTGGTAAATGAGAGACTTGTCCAGAAATTTGCACTGAAATTTCTGGATGATCCAAGTTTTCAGAATCTGAAAGATGCTTTAGATTCAAAAGATGTAGAGACCGCTTTCCGTGCGGCACATACCTTAAAAGGTGTCTGCCTGAATCTTGGATTTGACAATCTGTATCTGTCAAGTAAGGATCTGACCGAACTGCTCCGTGCCGGAAGCATGGATGGCTATGAAGATCTTTTTGTGGA
>OGYY01003272.1_pt1 | contig 10537 bp, 17 predicted proteins | sample 1576671 | NCBI WGS metagenome assembly OGYY01 (sample SAMEA3541593, study PRJEB24748) | human gut metagenome | biome: human gut; feature: human-associated habitat; material: faeces | place: China | collected 2012 | reverse complement strand
CCTTTATAAAAAAATATGGGAGTTGGCATTTTGGCAAAAAGAGTGGTGCTGGAGCTAGGGCTCCAGCACCAACTTTGTCTACAGTCTGAAAGCGGAACCAGGTTCCGCTTTTTCTTGTCCTTTTCCTGTTATTTTATCTTCTTTTTGAGATATTCCTTCCGTCTGTCGATCATACACCCAGGAATATACTTCTCTCTCCGGGGAAAGTGCTGCCAAAGGCACTCCTCCAGGTAGCGTGCCCGTGGTGAGTCCAGTTCCTCCAGAGACATTTTCTGAAACTCATTTCTATGCTTCAAATATAGCAGTGTCTCCCCTCGGGACAATGCAGCTTCTTTCGTACCGCATATTTCCATACCTTTCAGATCCTTTTCCGTTCCTTTTCTTGTGATGATTGCATCTCCGGTAATTTTTACACCATACATATAGTTCGCTCCTTTCGTGTAACTGAATATGGCAGATTTATCCAGGAAACTATTTCTGCGAAAAAAAGCATATTTCAGAGATTATATAAATAGAGGAGGAACTGAATATGACACCAATAGCACAGTTAAATAAGCTTGGAAGCAGAGTAACATTAGAGGAACGGCTGCTCACATACCAAAAGATTAGAACATGGACGCATGAGCCCGAAAATGATAACCGGTCAGCCCGGAAAGCAGCTCTGAAAGCGCTATGGGCTTATGACTAGGCACAGGAAAAGCCTTTTTTCATGGATGCTGAACACATCCGATCGTATATGAATGTAGGACGTATTGAGAAAAACTTCAAAACACAATTGAAGATACTTTCTTGCAACAACACCATACTCGATGCGGAGCAGATGAATGCAAAAGCGATAGCAGCTTTACAGTGTAATAATTTAGAAGAGGCATATATTCTGACAGAAAATCTATACTGTTATCCCGCTGCATATTTTTTGTGGAATGGAACAAAATGCAGTGCAATAAAAGAATACTGTGATCTGGTAGAGCTTATCAGAAGCGAAGAGCTTTGCTTACCCTGGATTAATATGGATGAAAAGCGCTTCACAGACTACTTGAAACATGTGGCAAATGACTCAAAACACATAGGGCTGACAGAAACTATTGCAGTAATGCGTTGCGGAAATCTGCGTGCTGCTCTTCACGAAGACATCGATGGGAAAATCGAAGTAAATATCGAAGGATGCGAGAAGGGGAAAACGATACCCATGAAACAACTTGGTGGGTCTGTAATATGGCCTAAAGCACTCACCGGTCTTGGCAAAAGGCTTGCATGGGAAAATTTCTGTCAGCTTCTTTCTAAATCAATTGTATCTGGCTCCTGGGAGCATTATACGACTAGAGATATGCTGGAAAATGCGCTTGACGAAGTTTATATTTGGTGATCAAACTAGGTAAGGTTCGGGATTGTATCCCGGGCCTTCTTTTTTCGTCATACAAATATGTTTTCAAAAAGTATTTCATATTCAAAAGATGATACAAAAAAAGAGGAGGAAAAATCATGAGTAAAACAAATACCAAGATACTGGAGTATGCCAGAGAGAGGCTGGCCACATGTGAAAAAGGCTTATCATTGGAAAATTGGCTTATGGCATGCGAAACGATCCGAAGTCTCGCTCAGGAAGACGGTTATTTCTGTGGGCCGGAGGACGAGGAGCTGATCCGGTCGATCTGGGAATGGGACCAGCAACGAGACTATCCTTATTTCAAGGACAGGGAGCATGTGCAGAGATATCTGGAAGAGCGGCCCGTAAAGCCAACGGAAAGATGGAGAGACGTGTTTGAGCGGGAAATACGTTTCCTGCGGCGCAACAACAAATCTATCGTGGCTGAAGGAGTCCTGCGTGATGAGGCAACGATTGCTGTACTCGAGCGAAAGTACGAGCTGGCGCTAAACCTCGTAAGCGCACTTGCTACGGATGAGCAGTGGTTCCTGTATGAAAAGGACACTGCAACTCCGATCAGAGGCCAGGATGACCTGTTAAAACTGATTCGGAGGGGTGCATTGAAGTTACCTTGGGTGAACATGAACCCTCCCCGGTTCCAGGAGTATCTGGCAGCTTTAAAAAGTGGCCATCTCGATACCCTCGAAAACGCATGGGGACACATTAGTATATTCCGCTGTGGAGAATTGGCTTTTCAATTAACTGAAAGATGTTGGGATGGCAAGAAGGTCATTGAAGCCGAGTTTTCTTGCTTTTCGGCTCCGTCTGAACTGACCGATCCTCAAATGCTGAACTTCACATGGCAAAGGACCGCGTTCCTAAACGGTAACTTTGCCAGAGTGGAAGAGGGAGTGACAGCCCAGCTTTCTACTCAGATTGCCAGGATAGAAGAAGCGTATGTCCCAGAAGAGCTTTTGCGCCGCGCCCTTCGGGAAATGTATGTTTGGTAGCAACAGTTAGTGAAAAGTCCGGGGATCACTTCCCGGGCTTTTTGCTGTTCACCTGAGAAGATGAAGCGGATCCGTATTTTGCTACAATCGGAGAGAAGGAGGAAATCATGCGACAGGAATTTAAAAACAGCCGGCCCCGGTATTGCCCGTTCTGCGGGCACCTGCTACAGGATCAGGGAAAAGAAGAAATCTGTTCCTGCCATATATGCGGAAACACTTATCTGGTGCATCCGTTCCAGGATAATCAGTATAGTGGACAGGAGGAGTGGTATGACATCGCGGGATTTCTGGGGATATACCAGGTCAGTAGTCATCTCAGAGTCCGAAGCCTGGACCGGATAAGCGCCAGCGGCAGGAGACTGTCCGGCCGGCTCATGTCCACATACCCTAAGAAAAATGAACTGTATGTGGCGCTTTGCAAAAACGGGCGGCAGAAAGAGTACAATGTCCAGTCCCTCCTCTCAAAATCGAAGCAGGAGAAGAGGCGTGTGGGCGGCCAGGATGGTGTTGTCAATGAGCTGCGATTGAGCGTTAATTGACAGTTTAGAAGAAGTGTCCGCTTATTTTGGAAAACGACCATATTAAAGAAAGAACATAACTGACAAGCGATATAAGAAGGGAGGGGAAAAGATTGTCACAGAAAAGATCAGCTAAAGACATGGCTTTCGAGAGAGAGCGTGCAAAATATCGGAAACAGATCCGGGAGCTTCAGTCAGAACTCAGGGCAAAGGAAGCCTGGATCGCGGACCTTAAGGAGGAGTTGAGCGCAAAAGAAACAGAGATTACCGAGAAGGAGGACTGGATCCGCCGCCTTCTGGAGTACACGGAGCTGTCGCAGGAAGAACTTAAAATGCTGCTGGAAAAGGAGAAGGCGACTGCAGATATTATGGATGAGCTTTCTAAGATGCAGGCTGTCTTCCGCCGCTTCGGCATTTTTTGACGGTTCATCTGAGAAAAATCCGAAACAACTATGGTCGGTATAATAATAGTAAGGGAAGGGAGAAAACGGTATGAGCAAGACAAATTCAGGAACAGGACCAGATCTTATTAAGGCTCTGCGATGTCTGGCCAGCCAGGACGCAGATGGGAATTGCCATATGGACAAGTATAACCGCTACTTAGACAACTGTAATTTCAGCAAAAAGAAAGAGTCACAGATGTCTTGCAGCGGCACCAGCGAGGGCACGATACAGTGTCCATATCATCAGAAAACCTATGGCGTGTGCTTAGAGGACGGGGATTGCATGGACTGGCTCAGTACAGTGGCAGATATCCTGGAGGACACATTAGAAAAGAGTTCCGATAATCCCGCATTGGTTGCAGCCCGAAAAGAGATTGAACTGCGCATGGTCTCTTCTTATGGGAAAAAGCGCCAGGGCCTCATAGAAGCATATGACATCATCAGCAGTTACATCGGAAAAGAAAAAGCGGGAAACACGGCAGGAGATTAAACGTAAAATTACAAGGAGAGGAGCGTGTTTGATGGGAACAAAGGAAGTGACATACAAGCACTTGAGAGTCGGGCAGAAGATCGAAGGAGTGAAGACCGGAGGCACGTATGAAGGCTTTACGGGATACGTGGACGAGATTAATCCCGCCTTTGTCACAGTCGCCATGTGGCGGGTCGATGGTCGAAAGGTAAAATACAGTACAGGCCATATATTTGTCGTTGAGATGACGGAGGATGAATACCGCGAAAGGTGGAACAAAAAGGCGGGGGAGATTGTAAAGGATCTCCAGAACCGGATGTCCCTGGATGAAATTGGCGGACATTCGATGTACAATGCCTGGATTTCTACAAATCCCTGGGAAATGGCAGAAGCTTGTGAAAGGAAGAAGCTTCATCTGCTTGGCTACTGCCCGGACATCCCATCAAGACATTCTGTATCCGGCTACCTGCTGGATATCGGCTTTTGCGTGGAGACGGAGGAAGGAGACCGCTTCTGGTGCCACGCCAGGTCTTCTAACCTTGAAACCATTACAAGAAGATATCAGCGCTACCAGGAGTGGCGGAAGGACCATATCGGGGATATAGGCTTTGAGCTCCAGGAAATCCCATACCAGATAGAGGAAGAGCGGGTGCTCAGGGAAGAGGCCAGAAAAAAGGCAGCCGAGAAGGAGAAAGAGCATGAATAAAAATATGGATTTGGAAAAAGTTTACGCGCATGGCTTGGATATCATATCAGAGGATTACAGCGAGAGATTTATCTGCAAATGCGGAAACACGGTCACCGACGATGGATTTTCCACTTGGGAGGAACACGAAGCGAACAAAGTAGATCTTCCATGGGATGCATGGGACTTTTCCATCGATGGGCGCCCGGTATACCGCTGTATCGACTGTGGACGTTTCTCTATCGTAAAGGCAGCAGAAGACATGCCTGTCGTGGATGGGAAGAAGGTCGCCTGTTTTGGTGTGGACGATGGGAGATGCTACTACAAATTTTCGGAAGATGGCGATCCGGTTTATACAGACAGCCTTCTTGCTGAAATCCATATCGACGGCGTAAATGGATTAAATTAAACATGAAGGAGACAAAATGGACAAAGAAAAATTGGTGATAGGGAAAACATACCTTCACCACAGGAAGGTAGACATTGGTGACAGGGAACTGGAAGGAGAGCGCTGGGTCAAGTGCGTAGAGATAACCAAGACGGGGGCCTTATTCCAGCACGAGTTCGAGGTATTCGAGCTTACCAACGAAAAGATCCAGGAAGAGATCATCCGGGCGTTCCCATAGGAAGGAGAGAAGTAAAGTGGAAGCAGTGCTCAAATATCCGGGAGCCAAGAACCGCCTGGCCCCATGGATCTTAAGCTTCATCCCGGAACACAAGGTATATCTGGAACCCTTCGCGGGCAGCCTGGCCGTCCTCCTTAACAAGAAACGGAGCCATATTGAGACAGTGAATGACCTGGACGGGGAGATCGTAAACTTCTTCCGGGTCATGCGGGACACGCCAGACACACTGAACTGGCTCCTTAAAGAGACTCCGTATTCCCGGGAAGAGTATAGCGAGGCATTTCAGCAATGCCTGGATCCCTTGGAGCGGGCCAGGCGATTTGTCATCCGCTGCTGGATGGGATTTGGTGCCGGGAACCATTATAAGAACGGTTTTAGGAGCGGACAACAGAGTAATTCGCCCAACCCGGCAAAAGCATGGGCCAGACTGCCACAGACGATCACACTGGCATCCGAGCGTTTGCAGGGTGTCCAGATCGAGCATATGGACGCCGTGGAACTGATCCGCCGGTACGACACAGAGGATGTATTTATTTACGCGGATCCACCGTATCTACCTGAAACCCGAAAAGGATATTTATATAAGCATGAGATGTCGCTGGAACAACATCGGGAACTGCTGCAGGTCTTGTCCGCACATTCGGGAAAGATCCTTTTGTCTGGATATGACAATGAGCTTTATGACAGCCTGCTGCCTGGATGGCACAAAGTCCAGAAGGCAACACAAGCGGAATGTGGACTCCGCCGGACGGAGACGCTGTGGATGAACTATACCCCGCCAGCGCACCAGGTTTCGATGGAGGAATATGGCGTATGTTAGGAAAAGAATTGAGAGATTACCGCATAGAACACGGTTATCTGCAAAAGGAAATCGCCGAAACGCTTGGCATATCCGCCAGCCTGTTGAGCCGGATAGAAAGGGGCAAGCGGGAGGTCACGGTGGAAGAGGAGAGAAAGATCCTGGAATTATTCCCGGAGCTTGCCAAAGAAAAACTCCCTGGGAAATACACGGTCTACACAGACGGAGGATGCGGCTTTAACCCGGGCGGGCCCGGTGGGATAGGAGCCGTGATCCTTGACGCTGAGGGAAAGGTGATACAGGAAATATCGAAGGGGTTCCATGCCAGCACCAACAACCGGATGGAGCTCCTGGCAGCCATCGAGGCCCTCAAGGCCATTCCCGCAGGAGCGGAAGTTAAAGTAAAGTCCGACTCCCAGTACCTGGTCCGGACCATAGAAGATGGATGGAGCCGGAATAAGAACCATGACCTTTGGAAGCAACTGGATGAAGCTCTTCGCGGCAAAAAGGTATCGTTTAAGTGGGTCCGTGGCCACAACGGGAACCAGTGGAACGAGAGATGTGACGAGCTTGCCACGGCGGGGATCAACAGCAGCGACAAAGAAGAAGACACCGGGTATATTCCCACGAGAAACGCCTCACAGGTAAAGCGAAAACCGTCCACACCTCCTGGCGGGGCCATGGCTGTGTCCTTAGACGTTCCGGAGCTTATGCCGGTTCATCGGGAGGACATCCTTGTCCACGAGAAATGCCGGAAAGCAATCCGGCGTTTTCAGAAAAGTCGAAGGACCTTTGGAGATTATCTGAATGTAAAGACAGGAGGCCTGGACGGTTGGTCGCTCCTTGGTATAAAGCAGCTCACCGAGATCATTGGAAGCATGGCATACAGCATAGCGGCAGAATATCTCCATGAGGAAAAGGCCGTCGCCTCCTGTCTGCGTTGGTTCGGCCGTGGGATGCCGCTTAAGGACAGTATACGAAAGGCGCTCGTGGACATGGAGGTATCGTCTAATTGTTTAAAAAAGTAAAAGAGGGGAGGCATACGGGTGCTCTGGGTCAAGAAAACAGGTAGGACGAAGAGTCCTGTGAGCATAATATCAGCAATCGTACTCTTCATATGCGTTATCAGCCTGCTCGCCGTCATTCGCTTTACTTTCCCTGAAAAATGGGATTATTTCTTCTGGCCACAAAAGGGAGAAGTGGTCCATCTGGAAGGAGATGTCCCTGCTGAGATACAGACTGCCGGAGATGTCTGTCAGGAATATGGCGTCCCCATAGAGCTCATGGAACAGGTAATATCTCATCCCGGTGGGTTTCGGCTGATCTGTAGTGATGATATGTTGGAAATCGTCCATCGAAATGCTCCGGTCTCAAGCCTAGATGGGAAATACAAGCTAAATAGCGAAAAGGCTTGGACATATAATGAGAAGGCTCACTGCCGTTAACCACCCACTTTTGCATTGGCAGAACGGCGAAAGTCTTTTATCATAAGAGTAGCGGAACAAAATATCATATTATAGCGATGCGGTCAGGCGCGCCCGTTGAGGGACGTTTCCCCTCCTCTTATACGTCCCTTATAAGCCTGTCTTACCGCATCAAAAAACATTTCGGCGAGTAAAGGTTTGCCTGGATGCCGGCTGGCGGCATGGCACGTAGTGTCTCGGGGTTCGACTCCCTGCTAGGCAAGTAACATTCCGGCTAAGAAAGGGAGCGATATGTATGAGAAATGTAAAAAGAATATTCTTACTGGCAATGGCGATCTCTCTTCTTGCGGTTGGATGCAGTGACAGGACAGAAGAAAAGAGTGGAAGTCTTAAGGAAGAAAACGCAGACGCAAAGGACCTTTTAACTGTCGATGAGCTGATACGCATAACAGGGATTTCGGAAGCGGATTATGGTGATGTGGACCTGCGACAATTTATCGAGGACTTTGAGATAACAGAAGATAATGTAAATTCACTAAATATCAAACTGCTGCTCGAAGAAAACAGCAATACGGAGACGGACGATGTGACCGATATATTTTCTGACACGGCGCAGGAGCGGACTGAGCATTTCACGGATGACGTGACGGCGATCGCTTTTTATGAAAATATGAATACCACTACTGAGTGCGTATACTATGATCTGGTTTCGGAGGAAAGATACCGGGCATCTAATTGTTTCCTGTTCTCGGACCTGGCCCAGGCGGAAGCGGAGCTCTATACCGATGGAGAAATGCTTATAGATAAGATGGATGAACTTGGAGTATTTTCATGGGAAAGCAGCAGTTCTTCAGAAGTAATGGATGACGCGCAGAATATGGAACTGGCGGTAAAATATGATGACGGCACAGTATTTCATATATCAGCAACGGGTATTTTATCGGAGATTTTGCCTGACTCATATACGGAGATAAGGAATTTCCTGTTGGGCAGTAATTAGAATTAGGAGGGAAAACATGCTGTACAACCTTATCAATCCATCCGACCCTTATGTGTTCGAAGCTAAGGATCACGAAACGGCGGCGCTCACCGTGCTGGCTCGTCAACTACTCCTAAAATCAATTTAGGAGCTTAGAGACGAGAACCTGTCAAAAGGGTTCCCGGCTCCAACTTATCCGGATACAGCCGGCTCGCTGCTGTCCCTCGGGAGCGGCAGTGGAGGCCAGCCAATGACCGGACAGTTACGCATGTGAGTTGCCATACATGCGGGGTATTTTCTATGATCAGGCATACCCGGCCTGCTTTAATCCTCTCGCCAGGATATTCTTTGCGGCGTTGTGGTCCCTGTCATGACGCGCGCCGCAGGAAGGGCAGACCCATTCGCGGTCGGACAGGGAAAGCCTTTCATCACCCCGTAACACGTATCCGCAGGAGCTGCAGGTCTGTGACGTATTTCTCGGCTGGACCAGCACGAATGTCTTACCATAGAGGTCCGCTTTATAGGCCAGCATGGAAAGGAGTGTCCGCCATCCGGCGTCACTGATCGACTTCGCCAGGCTATGGTTCCGCTTCAGGTTCCTCACCCGCAGGTCTTCTGCGGCAAGGAAGTCTTGGTTCTCGACTTCCCGCTTTGAGATACGATGCAGGTGGTCCATCCGCTGGCGGGACACGCGCCTGTGGACATAGGCGACTTTCTTCCGCTGCTCCTGATAGTTTTTGCTATGGGAAAGCTTCCGGTTATCCTTTTTGGCGTGCTCCCGCATACGGCTCAGTTTACGCTGCTCCTTGACAAGGCGCTCTTCCGCTTGGCGGTAAAACCGTGGGTTCTCGACATGCCCGCCGTCGGAGTCATCCACCAGATGCAGGAGGTTTAAGTCGATGCCTTCCATGGCCCCTGTCCCCGGCAGTTCGTCATAAAACGGGAACTCCGACGCCAGGCTGAAGGAAGCCCAGTATTCGCCGACAGCATCCCTGGATATTTTGACGGAGCTGATCCTTGTCTGGGATGTATGCGCCAGGACACGCTCCACGTCCTTGGGTGAACCGGAGAACCGGAGCCGTCCGAGCTTGGGAAACTGCACATGGTTCTTATCTAAAAAACGGAGGTTTGACTCGTTCATAGACATTGCTTTTTTATCGTAACGCCCGTTCGTCTTATAGGACTGCTCGTAGGATTTCTTCTTAAAAGACGGTACTCCCGTGTGCCGCTCCCGGAGGTTCTTCCAGGCGGTACGGTAGCTCTGGACAGCGTTGGCCACTGACTGTGCGTCAATGTCCTCGCCGTAAAGGAAGGGAAGGGCGTTCTGGATTGCTGACACACTCTTGATTACGGACTTAAGGTAGGCAATCCGGTTCGCGACAGGCGCGCAGAATGTTCCCACCTTACGGAGCTGATACAGCTCATTGTTCGTAGCGACAAGAAAGTTGTAGACCGCGCGCTTCGCGCCGTCATTTAAAGCGATGATATGCTTCTGCCTGTCGGACGGATAGAGCTTAACGACCAGGCCCCTGTGATAGGGCATTTCCTTTGCTCTGCGCATGGACTTTCACCTCCCTTAAACCTTTCAAATATATAGTATCACATTTGAATTATTCCCTTATTTTGTCAGGTGAGTATTTGAGTAATAGCAGAATATGGTCGCTTCCTGGAACATAAATCAAGATGTAGTGAAAGTTATATCGGAGAACAATATATAAAGTAAGGCAATTCCTCTCCCAATTAAAATAGGGAGATCCCTTGCTTTTCGTCATCATTGGAACCATGTACGGCGCGAAAGGAGAAGACAGGGAGCACGATGTTCCTGTCACTTTCATGATCGACCCGGAGGAATGGTTTAAGGAGACGTTTGGGAGGCCAATAGCAGTTGCACTTAATGAAAAGAAACAGGCTATAGCTGATGCGATGCTGTCGATGACATACGGAAATTTCCAGGACTACCAGGTGTACCAAAATACCGTAAAAACGATTGAGGATCCGGCAAAAAGAGAGCAGTTCATTAAGAAATGGGCAGACCGGCGTTCGTCGATTATCTCCATCAGTGACCGATGTCATCGGATTGGAGAAGAACTGTATAAACTCAACGGATGGGAAAGGAGATCATTCTGAAATGGAAGATAGCTTGATAGCCGAAACGATCAAGAAAGGCCTCAAGGCTGCCCGTCGCGCTCCGCAGTTCAGCAAGCGCTAAACTTTATCA
>OGYY01003270.1_pt1 | contig 10549 bp, 4 predicted proteins | sample 1576671 | NCBI WGS metagenome assembly OGYY01 (sample SAMEA3541593, study PRJEB24748) | human gut metagenome | biome: human gut; feature: human-associated habitat; material: faeces | place: China | collected 2012 | reverse complement strand
ATTAGCATAAAGGAATTTATAGACCCGTTTACGGGTAGTAAGAATCCCAAGGCATAGATAAAAACCCCTTAAGGGGTAGCCCGAGAAAGGAATGCGGTCGGCAAACCTTTCGGGCCCCTTAAGGGGCTTCGTCCGTAATGGGCCCTTATAGGGCCTGGTCAACCCGTCCGCCTTTGCGGATGGGTTGTTTTTTGCTTTCGATCAAAACTCCCACCGGCCACCGCTTGCTATGCGGAAAAAAACATGGTATAATAAAGAATCAAATCTGCATCGCCTTTTGCGTTGCGGCAAGTATATGAACAGGAGATTCAGCGCACCATGACCACCAAGGATTTTCAGACCAAGCGGCCTCTGGCCATTTTCCTCAGTTATTTCCGGCCCCACCGCCGGCTTTTCGCATTGGATATCATCTGCGCTTTCATGATCTCTCTGGTGGATCTGGCCTTTCCCCTGATCTCCCGTACCGCCATGTACCAGTGGCTGCCCCAGCAGCAGTACCGCACTTTCTTCATCGTCATGGGTATTGTGGTGCTGGCCTTTGTGCTGCGCTCCTTTCTGTGCTTTGTGGTGGGCTATTGGGGCCACACCTTCGGCATCCGGGTGGAGGCGGATATCCGCCGGGATCTGTTCCGCCATATGCAGGAGCTGGGCTTCGACTTCTACGACCGCAACCGCACCGGCCAGCTGATGAGCCGCCTGACCTCCGACCTGTTCGAGGTGACGGAACTGGCCCACCACGGCCCGGAGGATCTGTTCATCTCCGCAGTGACCATCGTGGGCGCCCTGATCGTCATGTTCTCCATCCAGTGGCGTCTGGCGCTGGTGGTGAGTCTCATCATCCCCATTTTCATGGTGGTGGTCATGTACCGCCGCCGCCAGATGAGCGCTGCCTCCCGCGCGGCCAAGCAGAAAACCGGCGTCATCAACGCCGAGATCGAGTCCGGTCTCTCCGGTGTCCGCACCACCAAGGCCTTCGCCAATGAGGAGAAGCAGCAGACCCGATTTGACGGCGCCAACGAGATATTCAAGACCGCCAAGCGTGGCTTTCATAAAGAGATGGGCCTTTTCAACGCCAGCATGGAGTTCTTCATCTGCATCCTGTCCGTGGCGGTCATCGCCGTGGGCGGCTGGCTCATCATGAAGGGGCAGATGGACTATGTGGGGCTCATTACCTTCAGCCTGTATATCACCACCTTCATCAGCCCCATCCGCAAGCTGGCCAACTTTGCCGAGATGTTCTCCAACGGCTTTGCGGGCCTTCACCGGTTCATTGAACTGATGGCCACGGAGCCCACCATTCAGGACGCCCCCGACGCCGTGGAGCTGTCGCAGGTCCGGGGCGAGGTGGAGCTGGATCATGTCAGCTTCACCTATCCGGGCAGCAGCGAGGTCCTTCACGACATCGATCTCACCGTGGCCGCCGGGGAGACGGTGGCCATCGTTGGCCCCTCCGGCGGCGGCAAGAGCACCCTGTGCCAGCTGGTACCCCGGTTCTATGACGTCACGGAGGGCAGCATCCGGGTGGATGGGCTGGACGTGCGGCAGGTGACCCAGCGCTCCCTGCGCCGGGCCATCGGCATCGTGCAGCAGGATGTGTTCCTCTTTGCCGATACCATTCGGGAGAACATCCGCTACGGCCGTCCCGATGCCACCGACGAGGAGGTGGAGCAGGCGGCCCACCGGGCGGAGCTGCTGGAGGATATCCGGACCATGCCTCAGGGCTTCGACACCTATGTGGGGGAGCGGGGGGCCATGCTCTCCGGCGGCCAGAAGCAGCGGGTGGCCATCGCCCGCATCTTCCTGAAGGACCCGGCCATCCTCATTTTGGACGAGGCCACTTCGGCGCTGGACAGCGTCACCGAGGCGAAGATCCAGGGGGCCTTTGACCAACTGAGCCAGGGCCGCACCACCCTCATCATTGCCCACCGGCTCTCCACCATCCGCTCCGCCCACCGTATTCTGGTGGTGCAGGACGGCCGCATTGCCGAGCAGGGCAGCCATGCCCAGCTGCTGGCGGAGAACGGGGCTTACGCCCGGCTGTACCACACGCAGAATCTGGGGGAGAACCATGGATAAACGGGATCTGTTGGACCGACTGGCGGCAAACGGTGACGAGCGCCTGCTGCTGGGAAGGGTCTGGGATAAATACGAGCAGTGCCGCCGCAGGAACATCCCGGTGGTGACGGGCTTTCTCTCCCCGGCGGAGCAGGAGCTGGTGCGCCGCCTGATGGGGGCGCTGGATGTCCGGGAGGGCTGGCTTCTATGGGGTGGCTACGACACCGCTCAGCGGCGGCAGGCCCACTTCCTGCCGGATTGGCAGACGGAACCGGACTTCGAGGCCGTGGCCGCTCTGCGGGCCACCTTCTATGAACCCAACAGCCTGACCCACCGGGACGTGCTGGGCAGCCTGATGGGGCTGGGTGTTACCAGAGAATCCGTGGGGGATATTCTGGTGGCGGAGCAGTCGGTGGATGTGCTGGTGACGGAGCCGGTGCGCCGCTTCCTGCTGGATAGCTGGGACAGCGCCGGCCGGGTACGGCTGAAGGTGCAGCCCATCGGTCCCACGGAGCTGCAGGTGCCGGAGGAGAAGGTGAAGCTGCTGCGGGATACCGTGTCCTCCCTGCGGCTGGACAGTGTTCTGTCGGTGGGCTTTTCCCTGAGCCGCAGCAAGGCGGCGGAGGCCGTCACCTCCGGCAAGGTGCAGGTGAACTGGGCGGACTGGCAGAAGCCGGACCGGCAGGTGGTGCAGGGCGACGTGCTGACTCTCCGGGGCCTTGGTAAGTGCGTGCTGGAGGAAGTGGGGAATCAGACGAAAAAGGGAAGGGTGTTTATCACCGTCAAGCGCTACCTCTGACGGCACCGTCCCGACTGCGGATATCCTGCTGCGGATCATTTTGCTGCGGATGGCTTGTTTGGGACATTTTGTGGACATTGCGGATATTTTGGACATTTTGTGGACGGTTTACGGACATTTTTCGGTATATGGATTCGCCCGATTTGGGCGGAAAGGCGGGTAAATATCGTATGGATCAGAAGAAGATCGACCGGATCAATGAGCTGGCAAAGAAGGCCAGGACTCCGGAGGGACTGACTCCGGAGGAGACGCAGGAGCGGGCTGCCCTACGCCGGGAGTATATCGACACCGTGGTGGGGAATCTGGCACGGGAACTGGATAACACCTGGGTGGTGGATGAGAACGGCAACAAGCGCAAGCTGAGAAAGCGGGGAGAGGAGAACACCCATGACTGACAAGGACAACAGCCAGACCGGAGAATATAGCTACACCTATTCTTACAGCTACTCCAAGGTGGGCGGCGAGAAAAACGTCGAGGTCCATACCGGCGGCTTCGCTGCCGCTACGGCCGGTGAGGCTGCGGCCGACAGTACGGGAAAGACAACTGCCGGCGAAAGCAGCAGCGGTAAAAGCGCTACCGGGAAAACAACGACCATCAAAAGCACCACCGGCAAGACTACCACACGTTCCCGCAGCACGACCACCAGCTCCCGAAGCAGCACCAGCTCCCGCAGTAAGAACGACAACTCCGGGCCGGATGTGGGCTACTGGATCATGACGGCTATTTTTTTCGCCACCGGCTTGTGGCCGGTGGGCCTGATCATGCTGATTTCCAAGCTGTCGGACCCCAAGCGGCGAAAGGCTGCCGCCAAGACCGCATCCACCACGACCAGGAAGGCCAGTGCCGCCATCCAGAAGGCCACCCAGACGCCCCAATATTCCGCCAAGAGCGCCAAGAGGATGAAGATCGCCGGTATCCTGCTGACCATCGTGGGCGCAGTGGCGTTCTTCAACGGCGTGGCGGATAACCTGTTCTGGCTGGAGGACGGCTTCCAGCTGCACTATGTGAAGTACTTTTTAGAGGGCCTGTTCTATCCCACGGGCCTGCTGGCCGGCGGCATCGGACTGCTGATCGGCAGCGGCTCCATGACCCGCCGTCACCGGCGCTACGCCTCCTATCTGCGGATCGCAGGCAAGCGCAGCAGCATCTCGGTCGCCAGTCTGGCCCGTGCGGCGGAGGTATCCGAGCGCCGGGCGGAGCGGGATCTGCAGGCCATGCTGGAAAAGGGCCTGTGGGGCGAGGAAGCCTATCTGGATCTGGGCCGGGGGATGCTGTTCCGCAGCCATGAGGCGGCGGAGGATCAGGAACGGCAGGAGCGGCAGCGCGAGGCTCCGCAGGTGCCGCAGGAGGCGGAGGAGGGCTACTCCGGGATGCTCCGCAGCATCCGCCGCTCCAACGACCGCATCGCAGACCCGGAGCTGAGCCGGAAGATGGATCGGCTGGAGGAGATCGCCGGGAAGATCCTGAAGCTGGTGGAGGAGGACCCCGCCAAGAAGAATCAGGCAGCCACCTTCCTGAACTATTACCTGCCCACCACGGAGAAGCTGCTGGACTCCTATGCCGACTTCGAGGAGGCGGGGGTCAGCGGCGAGAACCTTACCCAGGCAAAGGAGAAGATCCGCCGCACCATGGACAGCATCATGGCGGGCTTCGAGCGCCAGCTGGATGCCCTGTACCACGCCGACGCCATGGATGTGGACAGCGATATCCGGGTGATGGAGACCATGCTGCGCCGGGACGGCGGCAGCGTGGAGGAGGACTTTGGGCTGGGCGGTACGGCGGTGGCCACGCAGGAGGATCTGTAAAGGCGGGAGATATGTTCTGCCTGCGTCGTCCGGCTGCACCGGTTCCACGGCAAGAAAGGCTTTTTACAAGAGACCGGCATCCCTGCCGGTCTCTTGTTCTATGCGGAGATGGGTTCCCAAGCAAAAAGTCTGTCGAAGATTCCGTTTGCGCCTTCGGCGGTTCATGATCCTTCTCTTTTTTGTTGTCTCCGGCGGATAACTTTCTGCCAGTAGCAGCAGAAAGTACCCAAAGAGTGTCACTTGAAACCTAAGGTTTCAAGACTTCCTCTTTTGTGTGCAAGAGTTGCATCCTGAATCCCGCCGAAGCAGGGAAGTGGCGGTCTCCTACTCACGCTGCCGCTGGATCGGGTGGTTGAAAGAGATTTCTGTTCTACTGTGGGGACGGGGAGTGCGAGCGCTGGCTATGGGAATCCCTACTCCCAACCATAGACCTACACGCCCCTTCGCCGGAGCGGGAGCGGCAGCGGGTCGGTTGCTGAGTCAATTCCCTTTACGGCCCATAACGAATGCAGCGCTTGAAGGTAAAGGAAGTTTTGAAACCATCGGTTTCAAACGGCGTTTTTTGCATACTTTTTGTCGCTGTTGACAAAAAGCATGCCGCCGGAGGCAAACAAGAAACTACTGCTGGGAAAAGTGGGCCGTCGGAGGCACGGTCCCTACAAAAGAAAAGCACCCGTCGGAACGAAAAAGAAAACCTGCAAAGAGGGAACGGATTCCCACGACCAGCCTGCGGACTGGTCTCGGAATGACAGGCTTAGCATATGAGAGAATTTTCGGCGGCCCAATAAAGCCTGTGCCTTTTTGTGTCAATCCGTTCTCCACGGTAGAATGGCGGCCGTTCCGGCGAAAAGAAAAAATAGTGCTTGCTTTTTGTCGCCGGGGCATATATAATAGGGTCAAGTCAATAAAAGGACAGAGCGTCCGGCGCCTTGTGCGTCGGCGGCGGAATCGGGTGAGAAGCCCGGCGAGTTGGTCACTGTGATGCCTGCTGAGACAGGATAAGTCAGATACACCGAGCTCTGTGCCTTGGTTTTGCCATCACCGAAGCCGAATCGTGAAACGCTTTGCAGCTTGCACGGTCCCGCTTGGATCGTGCTTTTTTATTGCGCAAAAGCGAAAACAGGGCTTCCTGCCATGGGCAGGAGGTGCTTTTCGTGCGGTGCCGGCAGCCACAGGCCCGCATGGAACAAAAACGCAAGCCGAGGGGCGGTCAAACCGTCCATTTCCATAAGGGCAGGAGGGGTTTCAGCCACCCCTCCTGCCTCCTCTTATGTGTACTGTATTTTTTGGGCATCTGCCTTCAAAATAAATTTGTAAAAGAGAGGACAAAAACGAATGAAGAAACGCATTGTATCGCTGCTTCTGGCGCTGGTGATGGTACTGTCTCTGGTACCCATGAGCGTTTTTGCGGCGGACAACCACGACGGACAGGTTCATGTCATCGTGGAGAACACCACCTACCCGGAAGCCGAGGGCGCTCCCTGGGAGGGGACACTGGTGGAGGAATGGATAGATCTGGATGAAGATTCTACCATGATGGGCTGTGTTGTAAAGGCACTGGAAAAGAACGGCTACGAGCAGACAGGCGCCGAGAACAACTACATCAGCTCTATCCAAGGTCTGGGTGAATTCGACGGCGGCTCCATGTCCGGCTGGATGGGAACCCTGAATGATTGGTTCACCAACCGCGGCTTTGGGGACTTCACCGTGGCGGCCGGAACGCTGGGATCCGGCGACGAGATCCGGATCATGTATACCCGCAATGGCTACGGCGCCGACCTGGGCGGCAGCTGGGACAATCACATCAAGACGGTGAAGGCCCTGACCTTCAGCGCCGGTGAGCTGTCCCCCGCCTTCGACCCGGACACCCATGAGTATACCCTGACGGTGGACAAGGGGACCGACAGCGTGCTGGTCACCCCCACCGCCAGCAACAAGAACTATCAGGTCAGGACCTATGTGGGCGAGACGGAGTATAAGCGCACGGCGATGGTTCCCACTGTGGACGGTACCACCATCACCGTCAAGTGCGGCGATCCCAGCTGGCCCAATATGAACAACGACAATGAGCCGGCACAGGTCTACACCGTCAACGTGAAGGTGAAGTCGGACGACAAGCCTGTTACTCCCACCAATACCAAGGTGCTGGTTCGGGCGCAGGACGGCGGCGCATGGCTGCACCAGCCCATGGTGAGTGAGCTTACCGGCGGTGAGGCGGAGAAGTACGGCTACACCGACAAGGTGGAGGGCGTTTCCGCTCTGGATGCGCTGGTGGTCTCCCACGAGCTGACCTTCGGCGACGACTTTACCCCGGAAACCGCCAAGGATTTCCTGGAGGTCAGCAGCAGCGGCTTTATCACCAAGCTGTACGGCACGGAGACCTATGTCTGCGGCTTCTATGTCAACGCCGGCTATCCCAATGACGGCACCAAGGCACCCTCCGGCCCCGGCTATAATGGCACCACGGTGGTGAACACCAAGCTCAAGGACGGCGACACCGTGGATTTCTTCTTCTATGCCGACGATACGGCGTATTCCGACTACTATACGTGGATCGATGTCCCGGAGACCATGGTGACCGGCGAGGCCATCACCGTGACGGTGAAGGGCTTCTATGCCGTGGAGGGCTATCGCTATAAGGATGCTGCGGAGCTGAAGGCGGCCGCCAAGCCTCTGGAGGGCGTGGGTCTGGCTTGGGTGGACGCAGACGGCTACATCAAGCCCATCAAGGATGTTGTGACGGATGAGGACGGTCAGGCCACCTTCACCGTGGGCAGCGAGGCCACCGGCTATCTGGTGGCACAGAGCGGCGATGACGTGTATGCTCTGATGAATCCCAGCGACTACATCCGCAAGGTGGCGGGCAAGCCCGTGGAGACGCTGGGGCTGACCATCCGCTCTCAGGCGGACAACGCCTATCTGCAGAGCATGGACAAGGAACTGGAGGTTGCCAGCAACACCGCCGAGAAGTACGGCTTCACCGACAAGGTGGAGGGCGTTTCCGTGCTGGATGCGCTGGTGGCGGCTCATGAGCTGGTCTACGGCGACAAGTTTACCCCCGCTACGGCCAAGCAGTATCTGGCCATTGATCCCAACACCGATTGGGAGAGCAAGGTCTTTGGCCGTGAGACCGGCTTCCACGGCTTCTATATCAACGGCGACTTCCCCACCAATGAGGCAGGCGCTGCCCGGCCCAAGGTGACGGATACCAAGCTGCTGGACGGCGATGTGCTGGACTACTTTGTGGGCAGCGACGCCGAGAACCAGAACGACTACTACACCTGGCTGGAGGTTCCGGCCACCATGACCTCCGGTGAGGACATCACCGTTACCGTCAAGGGGGTACAGGCACTGGATCCCGACGCCACGCAGGCCAATGCCCAGCCGCTGGAGGGCGTGGGTCTGGCATGGCTGGATATGACCACCGGCACCATTAAGCCCATTGACGGCGTGGTGACCGATGAAAACGGCAAGGCGACCTTCACCGTGGTGGAGGGTGTGGCGACCGGTTATCTGGTGGCCACCACCGCCACCTATCACACGCATACGACCTATGCGCTGATGAACCCCAGCGCTCCCATCCAGATGGTCACCGGCAACGTGCATACCGTGGAGCTGAAGGGCCTGCACAACGCACAGCTGAACAGCCTGAAGCTGTACACCTACAAGGATGGCGTGAAGGGGACGCAGGATCTGCTGTCCGGCATCAGCACTGTGGCAGACGGCTACGGGCTGAAGTACACAGCAAAGCTGGCCTCCGGCACCTATTGGGTGGAGGGCTACGACGCCAACAAGGACTGCAACGGCGGCATGGAGATGGTCATCGCTGATGATACCACCTCCGTCTCCCTGCAGCGTGCCTATGAGATCTATGCCCGCAACAGCGGCTGGGTGGCAGGCACCGACTATACCATCGACTATCAGGTGACCACCGCCGACGGCGTGAAGCGCACTGCCACGCTGGGCAGCGGCACCGTTTACGGCAATCTCCGCACGACGGGTATCTTCGTGGAGACGGATACCGTGACGGTGAACCTGATCCCCTCCGAGGAGCACACTGCAAATTACAACGTTGGCACCAAGACCGTTGTCACGAAGGTGGGCGGCGGCGCTCAGTCCTTCGCCATCTCCGTGCCCAAGGCCTTTACTGTGAAGGTGACGGCTCCTGCCGGCTCCACCATCAGCGTGGGTACCTTCGGCAACTACTATACCTATGAGTTCCTCCGTCCGCTGGAGGACAGCACCGCCACCAAGGACGGCGACACTGTCACCGTGACCTATCGGGTGCCGGAGAGCAGCCTGAACTACTTCGTGCGGGTGCAGAATCCCGACGGCGTGACCTATTGGGATTTCAACAAGTGGACCACCGATCAGGATATCGTCGTGACCCGTGACGATCTGCACATGGACGACGATTTCAACAAGGATACCGTCAGCCGGTTCGATAAGAACACCTACGATCTGGGCAACGTGTATCTGAACATCAACGCCAAGGGCTATATGAACATGAACGCCGGCGACACCTATGAGCTGGATGTGTTCCGTAACTGGCAGGCCATTGAGGGCTTCATGAACGCCAAGATCGCCCTGCCGGATGCCCACTACGAGGTGGTGGACTTCGACGGCAAGCCCAGCGACGTGGTGAGCATCGCTCCCAATGCCGACAACAGCTGCCTGGCTTATATGACCGCCAACCATCAGGGTACGGCGCTGGTGAAGGTCACCTACGACGCCATGACCCATAAGCAGGGGCAGAGCAGCACCGCCGACAAGACCTTCTCCGCCATCTGGCCGGAGTTCACCGGTGTGTTTGTGGTATCCGTGGGCACTGACGGCACCGCCATCCAGACCAATATGCTCATGGATCGTATGGATGCCGCCGTCACCAAGGACGAGCAGAAGCAGCTGGATGCCGAGCACGACATCCTGTTCTATCTGGGTACCGACGGCGCCAGCTACACCTTCACTCCGGAGAGCGGCTGCACCGTTACCGTGGCCCGCTCCACCGTGGGTAAGACCATGACCTTCAACGGTTTCACCGCTCAGGGTGTCACCGTGGACGCCGAGACCGGCGCCGTGACGGTGGCGAACCTCACCACCGGCCGCCATATCGTCCGGGTAGAGAAGGACGGCGTGGCCACCTATCAGGTCATCACCGCCCGTGGCGTCAGCTACAAGCTGCTGGACGCCGAGGGCAATGAGCTGCCGGAGAATGCCGAGGTCAAGCCCGGCGAGACGGTGCAGCTGCAGTTTACCGGGCTGGTGAGCCCCAAGGAGAAGCTGTCGGGTGTGTATAACCACAACTTCTCCCTGTACTATACCGACGCTGACGGTAACTTCTTCCAGTCCAATCCCGGCGGCAGCTCCGGCGTGTATGACTTCAGCGGCAATCCCGCCCGTCAGCGCATCTCCATCACCGTTCCGGCGGATCAGGAGGGCCTGACCTATGAGCTGACCGGCGCCATCAAGGTGGGCGGCTACCCCGGCAAGCCCACCCATCGTATCGTGACCTACGCCGAGGGCATGGGGATGCAGCACGGTACCGCCACCGCCAGCGTGCTGGCCCAGCTGCCTCAGGTGACCTTGAAGCTGTCCGGCTATGCCGCCGACGGTGTGGAGAAGCTGATCGATGCCATCGGCACGGTGACCCTCGACAGCGGGGAGGCTATCAAGGCTGCCCGTGGTGCTTATGATGCTCTGACCGAGGAGCAGAAGGCTCAGGTGGGGAACTACCAGACCCTGCTGGATGCCGAGGCCAAGCTGGCTGACCTGCAGGCTGCCGATGCTGTGGAGAAGCTGATCGATGCCATCGGTACGGTGACCCTGGACAGCGAGGAGGCTATCAAGGCTGCCCGTGGTGCTTATGATGCTCTGACCGAGGAGCAGAAG
>OGYY01003267.1_pt1 | contig 10553 bp, 7 predicted proteins | sample 1576671 | NCBI WGS metagenome assembly OGYY01 (sample SAMEA3541593, study PRJEB24748) | human gut metagenome | biome: human gut; feature: human-associated habitat; material: faeces | place: China | collected 2012 | reverse complement strand
CGCCTGCCTGACGGCCGATGGCGTCGGCGGTGCGCTGGTTGTCGCCGGTGAGCATGACGACGCGGATACCCATGTTCTGTAGCTCGCATACGGCCTGCGGGCTTTCGGGCTTGATGGCGTCGGCCACGGCGATCATGCCCAGCAGCCTGCCGCCCCGGCAGAAGAGCAGCGGCGTTTTGCCCTCGCCGCTCAGGCGGTCGGCCTGTGCGCGCATGTCCCCGGAAACCTCGGCCCGCCCGGAGATAAAGGCCAGGCTGCCGCCGGAGAGCGTCTCACCGTCCAGCGTGGCGGTCAGGCCGTTGCCGGGCAGGGCCGTAAAGCCGGAAATCTCCTGCGCCTTCAACTGCAGCGACTCCGCCCGCTCCACCACGGCGCGGGCCAGGGGATGCTCGCTCCTTTGCTCCAGCGCGTAGGCTGCGGCAATGAGCGCCTCCTCCGTCACGCCGGAAGCGGGCAGCACGTCGGTCACGCGGGGCTGGCCCGTGGTAATGGTGCCGGTTTTGTCCAGCGCCACTACGCGCACCTTTCCGGCCTCCTCCAGCGATACGGCGGTTTTGAACAGAATGCCGTTTTTGGCCCCCTTGCCGTTGCCCACCATGATGGCCACCGGCGTGGCCAGCCCCAGCGCGCACGGGCAGCTGATGACCAGCACCGAAATACCGCGCGCCAGCGCATAGCCGAAGTCCGCGCCCGTCGCCAGCCATATGGCCGTGGCAATCAGCGCAATGCCGATGACCACCGGCACAAACACGCCGCTCACCCGGTCGGCGACCTTGGCGATGGGCGCCTTGGTGGCCGCCGCGTCGCTGACCATGCGGATGATCTGGGAAAGCGTCGTGTCCTCACCTACGCGGGTGGCCCGGCAGCGCAGGAAACCGGACTGGTTCACCGTGGCGGCGGATACGGCGTCGCCCTCGGCCTTGTCCACGGGGATGCTCTCGCCCGTGAGCGCGGACTCATTCACCGCGCTGTGCCCTTCCAGCACCACGCCGTCCACAGGGATGTTCTCGCCGGGGCGGACCACGAAGACATCGCCCATTTTTACCTGGCCGATGGGCACGGTGCGCTCCTGACCCTCGATCACCAGAGTAGCGGTCTGCGGGGCCAGCTTCATCAGCCCTTTGAGCGCGTCGGTGGTGCGGCCCTTGGAGCGGGCCTCCAGCATCTTCCCCACGGTGATGAGGGTGAGAATCATAGCGGCGGATTCAAAATAGAATTCGTGCATCCAGCTCATCGCCTGCGCTGCGTCGCCCAGGGCCTGCGCGCCGGTCATGGCGAAGAGCGCGTACACGCTGTAGACGAACGAGGCCGTGGAGCCAAGCGCCACCAGCGTGTCCATGTTGGGGCTTTTGTGCCACAGGCTCTTGAAGCCGCTGATAAAAAAGCGCTGGTTGATCACCATGATGATGACCGTCAAAAGCAGCTGGGCCAGCCCCATCGCCACAGGATTGTCCGCGAGGAAGGCCGGCGCGGGCCAGCCCCACATCATGTGCCCCATGGACAGGTACATCAGCAGCGCCAGAAACACCAGCGAGCTTAACAGACGCCGCTTGAGGGCGGGCGTTTCATGATCGGCCAGCGGATCGCTCTGCGCCGGAGCGGGCGCGCTGGCCGCGCCCTTCACGCTGGCTCCGTAACCGGCCGCCTCTACCGCCGCAATGACGGCCTGCTCCCCGGCGCTGCCCTCCACGCCCATGCTGTTGGTCAGAAGGCTCACCGAGCAGGACGTGACCCCCGGCACCTTTGAAACGGCCTTTTCCACGCGTGCGCTGCACGCCGCGCAGCTCATGCCGGTAACCTGGTATTGCTTCATCGCAGTTCTCCTTTCCGGGTCTAGCGCATCCATTTGCGCAGGGTGTCGAGCAGCTCGTCGATGGTTTCATCCTTTCCGCTGCGGATATCCTGCGCCACGCAGGTGCGGATATGCTGTGCCAGCAGCTCGCGGCCGAAGGCGTTGAGCGCGGCGTTGGCGGCGGCGGCCTGCGCCAGAATGTCGGGGCAGTAGGCGCTCTTTCCCAGCATGCCCCGGATGCCGCGAATCTGCCCTTCAATGCGGTTGAGGCGGTGAATCAGGCTTTTGTATTCGGCCTCGCTGCGCTCTTTGGTACGATGGCAGCAGGTGGGCTCATGGGTCATAGCGACACCCCGTTTCCTGAATGATATACCCCATGGGGGTATGAGAATTATATACCCCTATGGGGTATCTGTCAAGCGCTTTTTTTGCAACCGTGAACGAATTGTAACGTTTTTGCCTCTGCATTGACTTGCCGGGGCAAATCCCTTATAATAACAGCATGAAAACAAAAGAGCAGATTTGTTTTCAGCTGCGCGTCCGCGTTTTTCTTTTGGACATGCTGAAAACAAATTCCATATTTTGTTTTTAAATGATTTGCCGCCGAAGGGGGGAGCGCGCCCATGGCCATGAGCGCTCTGGGAAAAAAGCTGGTGCGCGACATGCGCCGGTCCGGCATGCAGTTTTTTGCCATTGTGATGCTCTGTTCGCTGGGCACGTTCATGTTTGCCGGGCTGGACGGTACGGCGCGGCTGGCGCAGGGCACGATTGATACCTACTTCGCCCAAAACAATCTGGCGGATTTCTGGGTCAGCGTGCCCAGCGCGGACCGCGATACCCTGGAGAGAATCCGCGCCATCAGCGGGGTGAGCGACGTATGCGCGCGTGCCACGGCGGAGCTGGAAAGCACCCTGCCCGGCGAGCCCACGCTGAATGTGACGGCCTATGACGGCGCCATGCGCATCAACCAGCCGCTGGTGGTCCAGGGCGAGGCGCTCACCCAGACGGATTCCCGCGGATGCCTGATTCAGGCGGGATTTGCCCAGGCGCACGGCCTTTCGGTCGGGGACCGCGTGGGCGTGAAGCTGTCCGGCCAGGAATACAGCTTTGTGGTGCGGGGCGTGGTCTACAGCCCGGAGTTCATCTGCGTGACCGACGGGGTATATCCCAATCCCGACCAGTACGGCTATATTCTCATCAATACCTGCTGCATGCCGGATCTGCCCATGACGCAGGTGCTGGTGAAGCTTGCAGAGGGCGTGGACGCCGGGCAGGCGGAGGACGCCATTGAGGCCGCGCTGCCTACGGCGCTGGTGGTCAACCGCCGCGCGCACCAGAGCACGGCCAATGCGCAGAGCAATGCCGACATGTTTTCCAACCTTACGCTGGTGTTCCCGCTCATCGCCTACGCGGTGGCCGCGCTCATCGTGATGACCACGCTGACCCGCATGATCGAAAACCAGCGCTTGCAGCTGGGCACGCTCAAGGCGCTGGGCTATCCCTCGCGGCGTATCCGCGGGCACTACCTGGCCTATGCCATATGGCCCTCGCTGATCGGATCGCTGCTGGGCGTGGTGGCCGGACATGCGCTGCTGCCCAATGTGATCTGGGCGCTGCTGCTGGGGCAGAACGAATATCCCTACAAGCTGTATCCCGCCATCTCGCGCGAGGCGTGGGCCATGGTGGCGCTCACCGTGGTGATGAGCGTGCTGATCTGCCTCTACACCTATCAAAAGAGCGCGCGCGAAACCACCGCTGACCTGCTCCGGCCCAAGCCGCCCAAGGCGGGCAGGCGCATTCTGCTGGAGCGCGTGGGTTTCCTGTGGCGGCGGTTCAACTTCAATACCAAAATGGTTGTGCGCAACCTCATGCGTAACCGCATGCGCACCATCATGTCCTTCGTGGGCGTGCTGTGCTGCAACGCGCTGATCATCGCTTCCCTGGGATTGCAGGATTCGGTCAATGCACTGGCCGAAAACCACTATACCAAGGCGCTGTGCTATGATGTGCGCGCCGACCTGATCGGCGAGGCCGACTCGGCGGACAGCTACCGCCGCCGCCTGGATGCCGAGGGCGTGGAGTGCATCATGGAAAAGTCGCTGAGCGCACGGTCGTCCAGCCAGAGCCGGACAACGTTGCTGACCGTGGTGGAGCCGGGGCAGACGATGCTGCGCGTGGGCAAGAACGAAACGCTGGTGGACATCCTGCCCGGCGGAGCCGCCATCACCCAAAAGCTGTCGGATACGCTGGAGGTTTCCGTGGGCGATGCGCTGGAGCTGTTCTTCCCCGGCGACGATGAGCCCGCGCGCATCACGATCACGCAAATCGTATACAACAGCGTCTCCCAGGGCCTGTACATGGAAAGCGGAACCTGGGAAAGCCTGCGCAAGGGCGACTTTACGCCCACCGCGCTGCTGATCAAGGGTCCCACGCAAACCTGCCTGGACGAGCTGGACGCCATGGAGGAAGTGGATAAACTCAATTGGCCCGTGGATCAGGCGGAGGAACTGACAAAGATGCTGGATATGCTGGCCTCCATCTTCGCCATGATCACGCTGATCGCGCTGGCGCTGGCCTTTGTGATCTGCTATAACATGGGCCTGATGAACTTTTCCGAACGTACCCGCGAATACGCCACGCTCAAGGTGCTTGGCTATCATCAGAAGGAAATCCGAGGCCTGATCATCGGGGAAAACAACATCGTCAGCCTTCTGGGCGTGGTGTGCGGCATTCTCCCCGGCATCGGCCTGACGGGCCTGGTGCTCAAGGTTTGCGAATCGGAAACGCTGGCCTATCCCAGCCGCCCGGCGGTGCTGTCGGTGATTTTGGCGAGCGTGGTCACCTACGTGTTCAGCCTGCTGATTCAGCTCTTGCTGACGCGTAAGGTCCGCGGCATCGACATGGTGGAGGCGCTCAAATCGGTCGAATAAAACAACGGTCTTTCAGAGGGGGAAAAGGATATGCCGCAGGCATTTACGCCGCAGCAGATGGAGGATATTCGCGCCCGGCTCTTTGACAGCGCTTGCCGCCACGCGGTGAGCATGGACGTCAAGCGGGTGTCCCTGGAGCGTCTCACATCGGACGCGGGGATTTCAAAGTCCACCTTCTATAAGTTTTATGAAAGCAAGGAACAGCTGTTTTTGCAGGTGGGCATGCATTTTGAAATGCTCATCGTCGGCGAGGCGCAGCGCGCGCTGCGCCAATCGAAGGGAAAGAGCAACCGTGACCGCACCGCCGAGGCGGTCAACGCCGCTTTCGACCGTCTGGCGGAGCTGAACGTGATGCGCTTTCTCAAGGAGGATATGCCCCAGCTGGTCGCGCTGGCCGCCACGGACGAGGCACTGGCCCACTTCAAGAGCATGTCCATGAGCATTCTGGAGCTGCTCAAGCGAGAGGGCGTGGCCTTTCGCGTATCGGACGAGATGGTGGGCTCCATCATCCATATTCTTTACCTCTCCGTGCAGAACGCGCGGGAGATGGCCTGCTACGCCGAGGCCCTGCGCGAGCTGGTGCTGGGCGTGTGCGACCGGATTGTGGTTTGAAAATTGGCTTTTTGGGGGGGCCGCCGTCAGGCGGTCCCTTTTTTTGTCGGGGGATTGTTACATTTTTGGCAGCTCAAACCCGACGGCGTGGGAAGAAAACCCAGATTCGTTCCGTTGCATATGCGTAAGCGCTTCAAAACGCGCCCCGGCGCGTGCAAGGAGGAACGCAGATGCTACGGAGAACCCTTTTGAAACTTGGCTCGCTGGCGCTGTGCGCAGCGATGTTTCTTTTGCCCGCCGCCGCTTCGGCGGCGGCCGCGCTGGAAGCGGAGATCGGATACGACGGCGTGATCACCTATGTCCGCACGCTGCCTGTGAACGTGCGCATCACCAACACGGGCGCGGATGCCAACGGGGTGGTCACGGTGAATGTGAACCGCAACGATTGGGAATACGACCGTTACGAGCTTCCCTTGTCCGTCGCGGCGGGCAGCACGCTGGATGTATCCCTGCCTGTGGTCCTCACCCAGATGCAGAAGAGCTACACCGTCAGCTGGGTGGTGGATGGCGAAACCGTAGCCCAGCGGGAAGTCCAGCCCTCCGGTACAATTGACCCTTCCAACCTGATCGTGGGCGCGCTGGGAGGCGATGCGGCGGATTTTTCCAGCTTTAGCATCACCAGGACGACCGATCCGCTTTTGCGCGACGAATACTGGACCGTCATCCCGCTGGATGCCGCCTCCTTTCCCTCGGATGTGGAAAGCCTGCGTTTCTTTGACGTGCTGGCCGTGGACGGCTTTGACATGGGCACGCTGACCCAGCGCCAGCAGGACGCGCTGGATGGCTGGCTCAAGGGCGGCGGCGTGGCCGTAGTGGGCGGCGGCGGAAAGGCGGCGGAGAACTTCGGGTTCTTTGAGCGCTACACGGGCGTATCCCCCGGCGCGGTAGCCAGCGGCGGCGATATCACCGTCGATCTGCTCAAGACCTTCGGCCTGGACGGCACGCCCCTGGGACAGGACGTGATGACGGTATCGCTTAAGGGCGGTACAGGTCAGAGCGTAGGCAGCGCAGCCCTGGCGGATGTGACGCGTGTGGAGAAGGGATATGTGGTCACCGCCGCCTTCTCCATCAGCGAAAAGCCGCTCAACGCATGGCTGGAGAGAAATGCGCTGTGGCAGCGCCTGCTGCTCACCTTTGCCCAGACGCGGTACCAGGATATCATGAGCAGCCGCCGCTACGGCGGTTATGTGCGCGATACCCGCGCGTCCGTAGATACGAACATTACCAACCACATCGGCGTGGAAAACACCGGCGCGGCCGTATTGCCCATGGTGGTGGTCGGAGCGTTCGTGCTGCTGGCCGGTTTTGGCAGCTATTGGCTGCTCAAGCGCCTGGACCGGCGTGAATGGATGTGGGCCACGGTGCCCGCGCTGGCGGCCGTAGCTTCGTTGGCCCTGTGGGGGATGAGCCAGGCACTGCCCCTGCGCAGCCCCGCCGCCACCTACTATACCGTCCTTACGGTGGATGAAAGCGGACAGCAGGACGGATATACCGCGGTCATGGCCACCAAGGCGGAACGAGGGCCCCTGACCCTGGGTGTGGCCAATGGAAATGTGGAGCTTCTCGACAGCATTTCCTATTATGCCAACAGCTCGCCCACCGGGACGGAAAACGCCAACAGGCTGCGTTACGTATGCACCTATGGCCCCATTACCACCATCACCTATCCTGAAAGCGGCTCCTGGAACGTCGCCACGCTCGTTGCGCGGGACACGCCCACCGAGGATATGAGCGGCGTATCCGGCATCTGCCGCTGGGAAGGGGAAAATCTGGTCATTCAGGTGACCAACAACAGCCGCGTGGCGCTAAACAACGGCGTAATCGTGACGGATTACGGCTTTGTGACCGTGGGCGACCTTCTACCCGGCCAGACTGCAGAGGCGGCGCTCATTCCCCTGCCCGCCGCTGCGCCCGGCGCGCCGAGGGACCGTGAGGACGCCTTTGGAGACGGCGTGCTTTTGAGCGATGCGGATTTGATGAACTATTCCTATTCGACCTATGATTTCGTGGAACGAGCCACTTTCGCGGACCCGGAGGATATGACCAAGGCGGAGTACGAGGAAGCCATGATCCGCCGTTCCATGCTCAGCAATATCAGCCGCAGCGACGATGGAAGCCGGTTCCGCTTTGTGGCGTTCTGCGACGAACTGACGGAGCTTGCCCTTGAGGTGGATGGTCAGCCCGTGACCCGCACCGCGCAGCGCGGCATGGTCAGTGTGAATTTGACCTACGATCCCGTGGGGGAGGACGGAACCGTGCGTTTCCTGCGCGGCAGCTTCCCCGTCTATCTGGCCGAGGAGGACGCGAGCGGCCGTCCCCTGCTGCAAGAACTTCTGGACCCCAGCCAGTATCTGAGCTTTCCGCTGGCGCAAAGCCGGGCCTTCGCCTTTGACCTGAACGCCATGCCCCAGGGCATGCGCGTGACGGAGATGGACATCTCCACCCGCTATGCCTACTATTCCTACAAGGTATCGCTCTACAACCCCGCCACCGGCGAATGGGACGAATACAAGCGCTATACCCTGGACAATGCCACCGGGCAGGGCAAGACGGAAAGCATCCTGCCGGATGTGCAGGAATACCTGATGGACGGATTTCTGTATTGCCAGTTTGAAAAGCTGGGCGCGGACGACGGCTATGTCGACGTCGACACGCCGGCGATCACTATGGAAGGGAGGGTGGAATGATGCTGGTACTTGACGGACTTACGCGCTACTATGGGCCGTTTCTGGCGCTGGACCACTTGAGCATGACCATTCATGACGGCGAGCTCCACGGCTTTGTGGGCCCCAACGGCGCAGGCAAAACCACCACCATGCGCATCCTGGCGACGCTCCTTAAGCCAAGCGAGGGAACGGCCATGCTGGACGGCGTGGACGTGACGGGCCGTCCGCGTGAAATTCGCCGCCTCATGGGCTATATGCCGGACTTCTTCGGCGTCTATGACCGGCTGAAAACCTGGGAATACCTGGACTTTTATGCGCGCTGCTACGGCTTTGGCCCAAAGGAACGCAAGCATATGACCGAGAGCCTGCTGGAGCTGGTGAACCTGACCGACAAGCGCGACAGCTACGTGGACGTGCTCTCCCGCGGCATGAAGCAGCGGCTGTGCCTGGCGCGCGCGCTCATCCACGACCCGCGCCTGCTCATCCTGGACGAGCCGGCCTCCGGCATGGACCCGCGCGCCCGCGCGGAGATGAAAGGCATTTTGCGGACGCTCAAGGATATGGGCAAAACGGTGCTGATCTCCTCGCATATTTTGCCGGAGCTGTCCGAGATGTGCGATTCGCTGACCATCATCGACCATGGCCGGCTGGTGTTCTCCGGTTCGGTGGAGGAACTGGGCCGGCACATGAGCGGCAACGCGCCCATCCGGGTGCGCCTGGCCTTGGATGCGGGTGCGGACGCGGTGGAGGCCGCCGTCACGCTCATCCGCCAGTATCCGGGCGTAACCGGCGTGGGGCGTGAGGAGGGCAATGTGCTCACCGTGCATTTCGACGGCGGAGAGGAGGCGACCGCGGGCCTGCTCAGGCAGCTCGCCGCGGGCGCGCCGCTGGTGGACTTCCACCGCCCGCCCCTCAATCTGGAAAAGGTCTTTATGGAGGTGACGCAGGGTGAATAACCCGATTTTCGCCTTTTCGGCCATCCGGCGCATGCGCTCGGCGCGCACGCCGCTGCTGATCACGCTGTATTCGCTGCTTCTGGCGCTGCTCGCCTATTTTACGGTATACGGGCGCTTTATGGGCGCGACGGTCACCCTGGGGGACATGCGCCTGAGCGTGGACGGCTATGCGTATATGATCATGCTGCAATTCGCCCTGCTGGTGCTGGTGGCCCCTGCCATGACCGCCGGCAGCATCAGCGGCGAGCGGGAGCGGCAGACGCTGGATTTGCTCCTGGTCACCAATACCGGCGCGGTCAAGCTGGTGCTGGGCAAGCTGCTGGAAAGTTTCAGCTTTCTGGCTCTCATGGTGATGTGCTCTTTGCCCATGCTTTCGCTGGTGCTGATCACCGGCGGAGCGACGTTTGCGCAGGTGCTGGTGAGCGTGGCGTTTCTGCTGCTGACGGCGCTGGCGGCGCTTAGCGTGGGACTGGTGTGTTCCTCGCTGTTTCAGCGCACGGTCACGGCTACGGTGATGAGCTACCTGTCGGTATTTGCGCTGGGAATTGTCACGCTCCTGCCTCTGTGGCATGACGTCAAGCGCATCGGCGATCTTTACGACGCCATGAACATCGTCGGGGGACAGCTGCACACGATTGAATACACGCCGATTTCCTTTACCATCAATCCCGCCCTGGGCCTGTTTTCACTGCTGGCGGCGCAGACGCAGATGTTTTCCAGCATGCTCTGGCAGTTCAGCTACAGCCTGGCCAACACCTTCACCTACCTGCCCTTTGATCACTTCCTGTACTGCAATATGGCGTTCCTGGCGGCGGCGTCCGTGCTGCTGATCGCGCTTGCCGCGCTGAACCTGCGCGTGCGCAAGCCCAGAGCGCCGAAAGGAAAACGAGCATGAGAGAACTCGAACGCGCGCTGCGGCCCGTGAAACGCCGCATGCGGACGCAGCGCACCTTTATCTGGGCCATGTACGGCCTGTTTGCGGGGGCGGTAGGCGTGCTGCTGCTGCGGGCCGCCTCCTTTGTGTGGATCTTTCCCACGGTGCTTTTTTGGAGCGTGATGACGCAGGCGGCCCTGCCCGCGATCTTCGCGCTGGTCTCCTGGCTGTGGCCCATCACGTCGCTGGACGCGGCGCGGCAGGCCGACGCGCTGGGCCTGATGGCCCGCGCGCAGACCGCCGTGATGCTGGGCGGCTGCGATACCGACATGGCCCGCCTGCAACGAAAGGATGCATTGAGCAGCCTCAAGCGCCTGGAACCCGCGCGACAAATGGCCTTGAGACCTCCCCGGCTGGCCTGGATCGGTACGCTGGCCTGCGCGGCGCTGCTGGGCGTGAGCTTTTTGATTCCCAATCCGCAGGCGCAGGCGCTTCGGGAACAGGAGGCGTTTCATGCCGAGATGGTGGAACAGGCGCAGAAGGTGGACGATGGTGCCACGGCGCTGGATGCCAGCGCGGCCGAAACGCCGGAGCTTCGAAAGCTGCTGGGCGACCTGTCGGGCGAACTGCGCCGGGCCGAAAGCGTGCGCGACGCCCTGACCGCCGTGGACACCGCCGAACGCAAGGTGGAAAGCCTGGAGGCGCGCACGGCCAGGGATGCGC
>OGYY01003263.1_pt1 | contig 10558 bp, 6 predicted proteins | sample 1576671 | NCBI WGS metagenome assembly OGYY01 (sample SAMEA3541593, study PRJEB24748) | human gut metagenome | biome: human gut; feature: human-associated habitat; material: faeces | place: China | collected 2012 | reverse complement strand
TCCAGTCGAACTTGCCGCTGTCCACAATGATGCCGCCCAGCGTGGTGCCGTGGCCGCCGATGAACTTGGTGGCGGAATGAACAACGATATCTGCGCCGTGCTCAATGGGACGGATCAGGTATGGGGTGCCGAAGGTATTATCGATGACCAGCGGCAGGCCGTGCTTGTGCGCGATGGCTGCAATGGCATCGATATCGGGGATATCGCTGTTGGGGTTGCCCAGAGTTTCCAGATAGACGGCCTTGGTGTTGGGCTGGATGGCATTCTCCACCTCAGCCAGATCGTGTGCATTGACAAAGGTAGTGGTGACACCGAACTGGGTCAGGGTGTGCTCCAGCAGGTTGTAGCTGCCGCCGTAGATGGTCTTTTGGGCCACGATGTGGTCACCGGCCTGTGCCAGTGCTTCGATGGTGTAGGTGATGGCAGCGGCACCGGAGGCGGTTGCCAGAGCAGCCACGCCGCCCTCCAGAGCAGCGATGCGCTTCTCGAACACGTCCTGCGTGGAGTTGGTCAGGCGGCCGTAGATGTTGCCGGCATCTGCCAGACCAAAGCGGTCTGCTGCGTGCTGGCTGTTGCGGAACACATAGGAAGTGGTCTGATAGATAGGCACTGCACGGGAATCGGTTGCGGGATCGGCCTGCTCCTGGCCAACGTGAAGCTGCAGGGTCTCAAATTTATAGTTAGACATAGTATTTTACCTCTCTATTTGTACTTTTAGTATAATTCCATGATACAAAAAACCCGATGCGTGATACAAAAGCGCACCGGGCAAACACAATTCAAAGCGATTCTGTCAACGTCACATTCGGGTACACATTCGTGCACAGCAAGAGGGCATCGTACAGTTCACAGCCAGATGTTCTGCCCGGTCACCGCACATTCGCCCACAGCGGAAGTTTGCATGCAGCAGGTCATTCCAAATCAGCTTCATATCCGTGCCCTCCTTTCCCGTAAAACTCTTTCCCACTCATCTACAAACCGGTACCTCTATCTGCTCTGTACCGGGAAGCAAAACCTTCGCTTTCTTTTTCCCACTAGGTTTGTGGATTTGTTGTTTGCATTATATTCTCTCTTACCTAGTTTGTCAATAGGTTAATCCCAGTTTTTTTCAAATTGAGTTTTCTGCACGATGCGAAGCCCGCATTTGCAGCATCCCGTTGTGCAGTTCCAACAGGAGTAACACTTCTGCTTCTTCGAAAATTTTTATTTTTCCATTGATAAAACCTTAAAATTTTGTTGTTATACTAAAGCTGTTCCTTGCAAACGCCCTGCAAATCGTTTATTATGGTAGCGTTCTTTTTTATCATCAAAGGAGTTTTTTCGATGCTGCATCGTTTCTTTCATTTTTTAAAGCAGAGCCTGCTCGTTGTTCTTTGCATCCTGCTGCTTGGCGGGCTGCTGGCAGGCGGCTGGTTCTTTTATCAGGGCAGGCAGCTGTACCGCAGTGCCGCCAGCAGTTACCCAGTGGCTTCCATGTACGACACCATCTGTGCCCGCGGGAGCTATACTTCCTACGATGCGCTGCCGCAGATCTATATTAACGCAGTCATCTGCACCGAGGACGAGCATTTTATGACCCACAAGGGCATCGACCCGGGGGCCATTGCACGCGCCCTGCTGGCCGACCTGCGCACCCACTCGCTGGCCGAGGGCGGCAGCACCCTGACCCAGCAGCTTGCCAAGAACGAGCTGTTCACGCAGGACAAGCATCTGGCCCGCAAGGCTGCCGAGATGCTTGCTGCTTTTGATCTTGAAAAGACCTACTCCAAGCAGCAGATCTTTGAGATGTACGCCAACACCATCTATTTTGGCAGCGGGTATTATGGCATTGCAGAAGCTGCCGAGGGCTACTTTGGCAAGGAACCGGCCCAGCTGACCGATACCGAAGCGATCTATCTGGCGGGTATGCCCAACGCGCCTTCCACCTACGCCAGCAGCCCGGAGCTTGCCTTCAAGCGGATGCAGGTGGTGCTCAAGCGGATGGTCAAGTGCCGCGTGCTCACCCAGCAGCAGGCCGATGCCATTGCCGCAGATGCTGAAAACTTAACGGTTTAAACAAGACACCGCGCCCTGTCTGCTGCGGATCAGACAAGGCGCGGTGTTTTGTTTTGCGGTATTTGGTTTGGTAAAGGAGGAATCATGTTACCCGTTCAGGCGGTTGCGGCCCCGCCTGTCGGTAGCATTATCATACCAAAGAATTTCTGCGAAACCATGTTCTTTTTATGAAGATTTTGTAAACTCACTCCGGCGCTTTCATGCTTTCCACCATGCTGATATGCCGCACATGCCGCCGCATGGCAAAGCACACCACAAAGGTGAACAGCATCGTCAATGCCACTGCCAGCAGATAACTGCGGGGTGCAATGGTGCGAATAAACATCAGCTGATCCATTTCCACGGTCAGGACGATGAACCGGTGCAGCGGCACGCCCAGCAGCAGGCCCACGCCGGAGCCGATGAGGGACAAAAGCTCGATCTCGCGGAAGATGTAGCGGTACACTTCTTTGTCATAGAAGCCCAGAACCTTGATAGTGGCAAGCTCCTTTTTGCGCTCGGCAAGGTTGACGCTGATCAGGTTGTACAGCACCACCGCCGCCAGCGCCGCCGCGCACACGATGATCAGCACCACCACGTAGTTCAGGCTGCCGATCAGGCTGCCGAACATGGAGGTGGTGTCCTCGGTGAAGCTGACGCTGCTCACATAGTTGCAGTCCAGCAGCTTTGTGCGCAGGGCGTTGTACTCCGCCTCGGTGGTACAGCCGGTCAGGCCGTACACAGTATTCCACTCCGGCGTGCTGCCCAGCAGGGCCTGCAGCTGCGCATTGGAGAGATACAGCCGGGTGAACATGTAGTTCTCGGTAATGCCGGTCAGGGTCAGCGGCACGCGGCTCCCGTCTGCAGCCTCCACATAGAACGTATCGCCCACGCTCAGCTCCAGATTCAGGGCCGTTTTTTCGGTCAGGATCACGCTGTCCTCTTCAAAGGGAATGGGGTCGTGGCCCACCCGGGTGCGGAAGGTGAAGTATTCGGTCATCCGGGCATCGTCCTCCGCGCCTACGATGCTGACATCGGCGCTCCCGCCCTCTTCATTATAAAGGGTGGTGGACTTTGTGTAGAACGCGCCCCAGCTGCGGACCGCACTGCTGCTGTCCAGCGTGTCGGCAAGGCCCTGCTCCATGGTCAGCGCCTTTTCATCGCTGAGCGAGATGGTGAGATCGTTGTGGGTCAGCTGCCCGGACTGCTTGTCCACGATGGGCAGGATGGAATCCTGAATGCCAAAGCCGATGAGCAGCAGCGCCGTGCAGCCTGCCACGCCCAGCACTGTCATGAAGAAGCGCTTTTTGTAGCGGAACAGGTTGCGGGCTGTGGTCTTTTGGGAGAAGCTCATGTGCTGCCACAGCGGGGTGATGTACTCCAAAAAGATGCGCTTGCCTGCCACCGGGGCCCGGGGCAGCAGCAAAGCTGCAGTCTTTTCCTTCAGGCTGGCACGGCAGGCGTTCCATGTAGCAAAACCGATGACGGCCGCGCTGATGGCTACGCTGGCTGCCGCCATGCCGGGGTAAAAGTGCAGCGTAAAGGTGGACATGCTGAAGATCATCTGGTAAGCATACCAGATGATGAGCGGGAACACCACAAAACCGATGACCATGCCCACGATGCTGCCCAGCACGCTGGCGCTGAGGGCATAGAACAGATACTTGCCTGCGATCTTTGCGTTGGAGTAACCCAGAGCTTTCAGAGTACCCAGCTGCAGGCGGTTCTCGTCCACCATGCGGGTCATAGTAGTAGTGGCCACCAGCGCCGCCACCAGGAAGAAGAACACCGGGAACACCCGTGCAATGGCATCCATGCGGTCGGCATACTGCTCAAAGGTGACAAAGCTCACGGTGGAGCTGCGGTCCAGCACATACCACTCGCCGCTCTTGATCTGGCTCACCTGCTCCTCGGCATCGTTCAGCTGGGCAAGGCCGTCGGCCAGCTGCTGTTCGGCTTCGGCCTTCCGGCTCTCGTACTCCGCGCGGGAATCGGCCAGCTGCTGCACGCCGTCGTTGTACTGCTGCCAGCCTTCGTCCAGCCGGGTGCGTGCCGCATCAAACTGGGTGTAGGCTGTGGCCGTGCCGGTGGTGAGCTGCAGCTGACCCTGCAGAAGCTTTACCTTCATCTGGCGCAGTGCTGCCTTTGCCTCAGTCACCAGCTGCTCGTTGGAAAGGCTGGGCGAAGAGATCAGCCCCTGTGCATACATCTGGCGCTTGCCCTCGTCCAGCTGGGCCTGATAGCCGTTCAGCTGGCCGCTGATGTTGTCGTAAGCATCCTGCGCCTTCTGCAGGGCATCCCGCAGCTCGGTGTACTCTTCATCGGCAGGTTCCGCTTCGTCCAGCGCTTTCTGTGCGTTGTGCAGAGCCGTTTCGGCATAGCCCAGCAGCGGGTCGGCCACCTTTTTCAGGTTCACCAGCATCTCGATCTGCTGCAGCTGATCCTCAAATTCCAGCAGTTGTTCCTCGCCGCTCACCAGCTCGTCCGCACCGCCCTGCATGGTATCCGGCAGGGCCTTTTTGTTGGCGGCAAGCTCCGCTTCGCCCGCGTCCAGCTGGGCTTTGGCGCTGTCCAGCTGTGCCTGTGCATCGGCCAGCTGCTGCTCTGCCTCCGCAAACTGACGGTCTGCTTCGGCTTTTTTGTCGTTGTACTCGGCCCGGGCGTCGGCCAGCTCTGCACTGGCGTCCTCGATCAGCTCCGCCCGCCGGGCCGTGCACTGTGCGCCGCTGATGGCCTTTACCCTTGCGGCTGTGTCATCCACTGCTGCCTGATACGCGTCCGAGTAATTATCATACAGGCCGGCATTTTTCACTTTGAGATAGCACGCCGTATAATAATCCGTGGTCAGACTGCCCTCCGGCAGGAACACAATATCATCCAGCTGGCCGTCACCGGCGGTGCTGCTCTCCTTGTCCGTGGAAAAATGCTGCGGGTTCTGCACGGTGCCCACTACCGTGAACTGCTTCCGGTTCACATGTTCGGTGTCCTCCGGCAGGGTGAGCACCGTGCCCGGCTCCACCGGGTCGCCGTAGCCCATCACATGCACCACGCACTCATCCGGGGCCTCAGGCATCCGGCCCGAGAGCAGCACCAGACGGTTCATATTTTCTGCCGTGTCGGCCCCGGGGTCGGCGGGCAGCTGCTGCAGGCGCACCACCGCCGTCTCGCTCTGGCCCTGCCACTGGGCCTCCACGTCCTGATATTTCACCGGCTGCACAGCCTCCACGCCGTCCACGGCGGCAATGGCGGCAATGTCCTCCTCCGAAAGGCCCAGCGTGGACAGCACCCGCAGGTCGAACACGTTCTGCTGTACGTAGTATTTCTGCCCGGCGATGCGCATGCTGGGCGCAAAACTCATCAGGCCGGTCAGCATCATCACGCCCAGCGCTACGATGCCGAACAGCGAGACCATGCGGCTCAGGTTGTCCTTCATTTCCCGCAGGATGTTTTTACGATAACTTTTCAGCACAGCTCTCACCACTCAATCTCCTGCACCGGCACAGGATGCTCGTTGACCTGATTGGAGACGATCTTACCGCTGCGCACCTGAATGATGCGGTCTGCCATCGCCGTCAGGGCGGTGTTGTGGGTAATAACGATCACCGTGCGGCCGGTGCGGCGGCAGGTATCCTGCAAAAGGGCCAGCACCTGCTTGCCGGTCTTGTAATCCAGTGCACCGGTGGGCTCGTCGCAGAGCAGAAGCTTGGGGTTTTTGGCCAGTGCGCGGGCAATGGACACCCGCTGCTGCTCGCCGCCGGAAAGCTGGGCCGGGAAGTTGTTCAGCCGCTCTCCCAGACCCACGCTGCGCAGGGTCTCTTTGGGGTCCAGCGGGTCGCGGCAGATCTCGCTGGCCAGCTCCACATTCTCCAGTGCGGTCAGGTTCTGCACAAGGTTGTAGAACTGGAACACAAAGCCCACATCGTACCGGCGGTAGGTGGTGAGCTCTCTGGCGGTAAAGTGGCTCACATTCTGGCCGTCCAGCCAGACGTTGCCCTCGTCACAGCTGTCCATGCCGCCAAGGATGTTCAGCAGGGTGGTCTTGCCTGCGCCGGAAGGCCCCACGATGATGCAGAACTCGCCCTTATCCACATAGAAATTCAGGTGGTCTGCGGCGGCGATCTTCACACTGCCGGTCTGGTAGTATTTGCAAACGTCCTCAAACTCCACAAAATGCTCCATGGCGTTTTTTCCTTTCTATCGGGAATGCATACTGTTTCAATTTAACTATAACATCTCCCGGCAGACTTTGCAAAGACATCTGCGCAAATTTTCAAAAACTTAACAGAAAAGCGCAAAAAGGGCCGCTGCACATCTCTGCGTGCAGCAGCCCTTTCATCATTTGATCTCAGCGGTCAGCGCCCCACGATCAAATCGCGGCGGCAGCGCAGGCCCACGGTGAGGAAGGTGTTTTCGCCCAGTCGGCGCAGCACCACGCGGTCGGTGCCCTTCTGGCCCTCCACCAGCAGAGACAGGTTCAGGGTGGTGGAGCCCTTCTCAGTCTGGACCACCAGCGTGCTCACACCCTCGTTCAGCAGGGTCTGCATGTCCTGCACGGTGGTGCGGAAGGTAGCAGAACCGGCGGGCACATCCAGCGTCAGCACACTGTCCTTCTGGCGGGCAGTGTACAGCACTTCTCTGCCGAACAGGCCCTTGACGGTGTAGCGGGCCTCGCTCTTTTTCGCCGCTGCATCTGCGGACGGGGCGGCCAGCTCATCGCCGGAGATCAGCATGATGTTGCCCTGAATGGGGTTTCCCTCCGGTGCGCCGTAGCCGCCGTAGGTGGGGTCCTTTTCGCCGATCGCCACATCGGCGCTGTGCAGGGCGATATCCCCCTGCACCATCTGCTCCTGCGGGGGCAGATAGCCTGCGGCAGCAGGGTCGTTGATGTCTGCCTCTGCGGCAAATGCGCCCACGCTCAGCATGGCGGCAGCACCCAGCACTGCAGCGGTGGTGGTGACGGTACGGACAAATTTATGGTTCAGTTTCATTTGGAATACCTCCGTTGACGGCGGTTTTGCACCGCACATTTTTGTTTTGTGGAAAACCATGGTCTGCCATGCGGTGTAATACAAAACCGCCGCATCTGTCTTATAAACGGATGCGGCTTCAGGATTATTGCAGCAGGCTAAAAAAATTTTTTGGCAGCTCTGCCGCCGGGATCACTGGGCCTGTGCCGGTTCCCGGTTCAGGATCTCCATGAACTCCTCGCCGGTGATAGTCTCTTTCTGGTACAAATACTGTGCCAGCTCATCCAGCTTGGCGCGGTTGTCGGTCAGGATGCGGACAGCCTTTTCGTGCTGGGCCTTGACCAGCTCCACCACCTTCTGGTCGATCTCGCGCTGGGTCTGGGCCGAGCAGGCCAGCGAGGTGTCGCCGCCCAGATACTGGTTGTTCACGGTCTCCAGCGCCACCATGTCAAATTCCTTGCTCATGCCGTAGCGGGTAAGCATGGCGCGGGCAAGCTTGGTTGCCTGCTCAATATCGTTGGAGGCACCGGTGGTGATGGATCGGAACACCACTTCCTCGGCGGCGCGTCCGCCGGTAAGGGTGGCGATCTTGTTTTCCAGCTCTTCCTTGCTCATCAGGTAGTGGTTGCCCTCGTCCACCTGCATGGTGTAACCCAGTGCGCCGGAGGTGCGGGGGATAATGGTGATCTTCTGCACAGGGGCAGAGTTGGATTGCTTGGCCGCCACCAGTGCATGGCCGATCTCGTGGTAGGCCACGATGCACTTTTCCTTGTCGGTAAGGATGGAGTTCTTCTTCTGGTAGCCTGCAATGACCACCTCGATGCTCTCCTCCAGATCGGCCTGCGTCACGCTCTTACGGCCTGCACGCACAGCGCGCAGAGCTGCTTCGTTGACAATGTTGGCAAGTTCCGCACCGGATGCACCGGAAGCCATGCGGGCCACAGTGTTGAAGTCGATGCCCGGGGCCAGCGCCACCTTTTTGGCGTGCACTTTCAAAATCTCTTCGCGGCCCTTAAGGTCGGGCAGCTCCACCGGCACACGGCGGTCAAAACGTCCGGGACGGGTCAGCGCCGGGTCCAGCGAATCCGGGCGGTTGGTAGCCGCCAGAATGATGACGCCGGTGTTGCTCTCAAAGCCGTCCATCTCGGTGAGCAGCTGGTTCAAAGTCTGCTCACGCTCGTCGTTGCCGCCGAGATTGCCGCTGTTGCGCTTCTGACCGATGGCATCGATCTCATCGATGAACACGATGCAGGGGGCCTTTTCCTTGGCCTGCCGGAACAGGTCGCGCACCTTGGATGCGCCCATGCCCACGAACATCTCCACGAATTCAGAGCCGGAAATGGAGAAGAACGGCACGTTGGATTCGCCTGCCACGGCCTTAGCCAGCATGGTCTTGCCGGTGCCCGGAGGGCCCACCAGCAGAATGCCCTTGGGCATGGATGCGCCAATGCTCTCGTACTTGCCGGGGTCGTGCAGGTAATCCACGATCTCCTGCAGGTTTTCCTTAGCTTCATCCTCACCGGCAACATCCGCAAAGCGGATGCCGTGGGTGGACTGCACATAGACCTTGGCATTGGATTTGCCCACGCCGCCGAACATCATGGACCCCGGGCCGCCGCCGGCCTTTTCCATCAGCTTTTTGTTCATCTGGTTGCCGATGAAGCTGAACAACAGGATGGGCAGCAGGAACCAGATCAGGAAATTGAGCATCGGCGACCCCTGCTCCACGATCTCGCTGGAAAACTGTGCTCCGGCATCATACAGGCGCTGGGTAAGCTCCGGGTCGTTCATCAGGCCGGTCTTGTAGACCTGCTTTTCCTCTTTATCGGTAAAAATGATCTGGTTGGATTCGATATCCACACGGCCGATGTTCTTTTCCTCGGTCATGGTCATAAAGGTACCGTAGTCCACTTCCTCCACCTGACGCTCGCTCATCCACGGCAGCAGCACAAGGTTGAGCAGCAGCAGGACCGCCAGCACAATGGCGTAGTAGATCGCCAGCGGCTTTTTGGAAGGTTTGACTTCTTTCATGTGGCAATTCCTCCTTTGGTTCCTGATGCAAGTAGTATAGCACAGTAAAACCGGGCGCAACAGCAATTCGAGCAGAACTTTCCAAAAACTTAGCAGTTTGTTAACAAAGGTCCCCTCTGCATACAAAAAGAGAGCAGCCGAAGCTGCTCCCTTTGGTTTCGCATGGGTTTACTGTTTTGGGAATGCCTTTTCCCACACTTCAATGGTCTTGAACTTGGGCATCCAGCCTTCCGGCTTGAAGGTGCTCTCGCTCTTGGCATCCAGCAGGCCCTGCTCCACACACCACTGGGCTGCCTTGGCGGTGTCGGCATCTGCCACATCCGCAAAAGCCGGGGTGTTCACAGGTTCAGGTCTGCCTGCGGTGTTCCACACCAGCAGTGCCGCCAATGCGCTGAGGGGGCTTGCCGCCTGCAGCAGCAGGCCAAGGCTCAGCAGCCCGGCAAGGAATTTACGGGTACATAGTTTCATGTAGGGTGTACCTCCTCTGTTATATCTTTGAGCCTATCATACACCCGTACCCACCCCCGGGCATTCGTTTGACACGAATCGACCGAAAAATGCGTCGAATCGACCGGTGCACAATTTTGGAAAATTCTGCCCCTTATTTTGTGAAATTGTTTCATTTTGAGAATGAGTCAGATTGCTTGACACTGCCCGCGAATCATGCTAAACTTAGTCCACTTTGAAAAAAGCACAAATGCGTTGACGGGGAAAAAACGATTTTCTTCTGCGTACAGAGAGCCGCCGGGTGGTGCAAGGCGGGTGCAGAGGGTTTCGGTTACTGGCCCCTGAGCGGCAGGGCTGAACACACAAGTAGGCTCTGACGGATGTCCACCGTTACAAGGACAGCGATTCGCCGCAAAAAGCCGATCGTGCAAAGCGGCTGTGCCCAAAGGCGCAGCAAAGAGAGTGGTACCACGGGTGCCCTGTAGTTTGAACTTTACAGGCTCTCGTCTCTCAAGGTTTTCGCCTTGAAAGACGAGAGCCTTTTCGTATATCTGCCTTTTGGAAGCAGGCTTGCCCTCTCCGTCACGGCTTACGCCGTGCCACCTCTCCCAAAGTGAGAGGCCTTGGCAGTACGGCAAAGTTTTCGGTTTTGCCAAGGGCTCCCCCTTTGGGGGAGCTGTCGAACGAATGTGAGACTGAGAGGGCGAGGACGCTCACAAAGAGCATGGAGCAAGAAGTGTAAATCGTTTGGGAGGACGCACATTATGATGGACGCAACCAAGTACGCTCCGGGTTACTACCCGGTACCCGCAGGTTATGACAGCTGGGTAAAGAAGGATCACATTGAAAAAGCCCCCGCATGGTGCAGTGTGGACCTGCGCGACGGCAATCAGGCCCTGATCGTGCCCATGAGCCTTGAGGAAAAGCTGGAGTTCTTCCAGATGCTGGTAAAGATCGGCTTCAAGGAGATCGAGGTGGGCTTCCCTGCCGCCAGCGACACCGAGTACGAGTTCCTGCGCACCCTGATCGAGAAGAACATGATCCCCGAGGATGTCACCGTTCAGGTGCTGACCCAGTGC
>OGYY01003260.1_pt1 | contig 10563 bp, 7 predicted proteins | sample 1576671 | NCBI WGS metagenome assembly OGYY01 (sample SAMEA3541593, study PRJEB24748) | human gut metagenome | biome: human gut; feature: human-associated habitat; material: faeces | place: China | collected 2012 | reverse complement strand
CGTAGAGATGCTTGAAAACCGTGCCGATGTGACACGTACCATCCAGTATGTCTTCGAAGAAGGTGGTTTGGCTAGCGACGACTACGTTGAAGTTCTTGATTTCAAACGTTTGGCTAATGTTAACCTTGTGACAGGTGCTATCAATTATGAAGCATGGTCAAGTACTCAAGCTGGCTTCTCAGCAGTTCCTTCACCAGAGGTTGTCGGATTTACACCAGACCGTATGGAAGTCGCTGAAATGACAGAGGTTTCTGTGGAAACTCCTGAAATCATGGAAGTGGTTACTTACCTCAAGGATGCTCAGAAAGCTACAGTCACTTATGTTGACGGTACAACTCGTAAGAAACTTGAAGTGGTCGACTTGCTTGGTAAATCAGGCGAAGTGATTGAATACTCAACAATCGAACGTATCAAGTACTATAGCGACCGTGGTTATACCCTTCTTGCTGATGGCTTCACAAACGGTGTGATCTTTGATGGCGATTCACATGTTGACCAAAACTTCATGGTTACTCTTCGTCATGGTACCGTTCAAGTAGGTCCAGATAACATTCAAGAAGCTGGTACACCAATCAACCCAGCAAATCCTGATGGTGCCAAATGGCCAGAACGCGAAAGCTACATCAAAGACGTAACCTTCACAGTTCTTTACACATCTAGCGATGGACAAGCAGAACTTCCTGCCAATAACATCCAAACTGCTCAATGGACACGTAGCTTGACTATTGATAAGGTTACAGGTGAAGAGCTTGGCTCAAGCTACTGGACTTCAAATAAAGGTCAGTTTGAAACAGTCATCACTCCTGAAGTAGAAGGCTATAGCGCTGATAAGGATAAGGTTGAAGGTAAGACAGTAGGTCAACGTAACCTTGAGGAAACCGTTGTTTATATCCCATTAACAGGCGATATTAATGGTAAACCTAAGGAAGACAAGGCAGACGATATCGTTGTTGAAGAAATCCAAGACCTAGAAGTTCTCGACCAAGTCGAAGAGCAAGTCGAAGCTCATGATGGACCAGTCACTTATGGACCAGGCGATGACTTTGAAGCACCTGTTTCAAGTCAAGCTGAGGGTAAAGGCTCTAAACACAAGATGCCAATTAATCTCTCAAATGAGGAAGAAGCAAGCAAAGGTAAGATTGAAGAAATTGCGGCACTTATTCAGGCATATGACGCAAACGGTGTGATCTGTGATGATGAACTTTCGCCGGCGCAGCTCAATAATCTTGAGCGTGAACTGGACTGCAAAGTAATGGATCGTACACTTCTGATTCTTGATATATTTGCGGCGCGTGCAGTAAGCAGTGAGGGAAAAATCCAGGTCGAGCTGGCACAGCTCCGCTATCGCGCGGCGCGTCTTGTCGGCTTACGTGAATCTCTGTCCAGACTCGGTGGTGGAATCGGTACGCGAGGACCCGGTGAAAAAAAACTGGAAACAGACCGACGTCTGATCCGAACCAGAATTTCAGCACTGAAAGCCGAGTTATTTCAGGTTGAGAAGCACAGAGAACTGATCCGCGGTAAAAGAAGTCGCGGCAATTTAAAGACTGCAGCGATTGTCGGCTACACGAATGCCGGTAAATCTACTCTTTTAAATACGCTGACCGGAGCAGGAATCTTGGCAGAGGACAAGTTATTTGCGACACTTGATCCGACGACAAGAGTACTGGAATTAAAAGACGGGCAGCAGATCCTTCTGACCGACACTGTAGGGTTTATACGGAAGCTGCCGCATCACCTTGTAGAAGCCTTTAAAAGCACGCTGGAGGAGGCAAAATACGCAGACTATATTTTACATGTGGTAGATGCTTCCAATCCGCAGGCAGAGCTTCAGATGCATACGGTGTATGAGACACTCTGGGAGCTGGGAGCGACGGGCAAAAAGATCATTACACTCCTGAATAAGCAGGATCAGGTGCAGGGAGAAGCGCTTCGGGATTTTCGGGCGGATTATACAGTCAAATGTTCTGCCCGTACCGGAGAGGGCCTGGAGGAACTTAAAGATGTTCTGGCAAAACTCCTCGCAGAGAGCCAGATTTATCTGGAAGAATTATATACTTACAAAGAGGCTGGTAAGATTCAGATCATCCGGGAGTACGGGAGTCTGCTTTCAGAAGAATATCGGGAAGATGGAATTTTTGTAAAGGCGAGAGTACCTGCAGAAATCTTTGTTTCAGTAATGCCAAAGTCCCGTAAATAAAGGAAAAACGTGAATATTGGACAACACCATATAGTTGTGCACTTGCATTATCGGCACAATATATGGTGTTTTGTCTATTGACGTATAGATAAGAGTCTGCTACAATAGGTTCTACACGGTTGCTGTGAACGGAGAAAACAGCAATCTGCAGCATGTAATTCACGGTATGAATATGACCGTATATAATACAGGTGCAAGCAGTAGAGGGAGGAATGTATAACATGTTTCAGGTAGTAAAACGTGATGGTGAAATTGCTGAATTTCAGATGGCAAAGATTACATCAGCTATTGATAAAGCATTTGATGCAAAAGAAAAAAACTACAGTAAAGATATGATCGACCTTTTGGCCCTTCGTGTTACTGCAGATTTCCAGAATAAGATCCAGGATGGGAAGGTAACCGTAGAAGATATTCAGGACAGTGTGGAGAATGTTCTGATCCAGGCCGGATACAGTGATGTTGCCAAGGCATATATCCTCTATCGTAAACAGAGGGAAAAGATCCGTAATATGAAATCCACGATTCTGGATTACAAAGAGATCGTGGACAGTTATGTGAAGGTCGAGGACTGGCGAGTAAAAGAGAACTCCACTGTCACATATTCAGTAGGTGGTCTGATCTTGAGTAATTCCGGTGCGGTTACAGCCAATTACTGGTTATCCGAGATTTATGACAATGAGATCGCAGATGCACACAGAAATGCGGATATCCATATTCATGATCTGTCCATGCTGACCGGTTACTGTGCAGGATGGTCATTGAAACAGCTTATCAAAGAAGGGCTGGGTGGCATCGAAGGCAAGATTACATCCGCGCCGGCAAAGCACTTGAGTGTCCTTTGTAATCAGATGGTGAATTTCCTTGGAATCATGCAGAATGAATGGGCTGGTGCGCAGGCATTTTCTTCTTTTGATACGTATCTGGCACCTTTTGTCAAGGTGGACAACCTGAGTTATCCGGAAGTTAAGAAATGTATTGAATCTTTCATTTATGGCGTGAATACACCAAGCCGTTGGGGAACACAGGCACCGTTTTCCAATATCACACTGGACTGGACGGTTCCGGATGATCTTGCAGAGCTTCCTGCGATCGTTGGCGGCAAAGATATGGATTTCAAATACAAAGACTGCAAAAAAGAAATGGACATGGTCAATAAGGCTTTTATTGAGACGATGATCGAGGGAGATGCCAATGGACGTGGGTTCCAGTATCCAATCCCGACATATTCTATCACAAAAGAGTTCGACTGGTCCGATACAGAGAACAATCGTCTGCTGTTTGAGATGACTTCCAAATATGGAACTCCATATTTTTCAAATTATATCAACAGTGATATGAAACCAAGTGATATTCGAAGCATGTGCTGCCGTCTGCGTCTGGATCTTCGTGAACTGCGTAAGAAGAGTGGCGGATTCTTCGGATCCGGTGAAAGTACCGGTTCGGTAGGTGTTGTTACGATCAACATGCCACGTATCGCATATCAGTCCAAGACACCGGAAGAATTCTACAGAAGACTGGATCGTCTGATGGATATTTCTGCAAGATCACTGCATATCAAGAGAGAGGTTATTACAAAACTTCTGAATGAAGGTCTTTATCCGTACACGAAGAGATACCTTGGAAGCTTTGACAATCATTTTTCGACCATTGGTCTGGTAGGCATGAATGAAGCCGGTCTGAATGCGAAATGGCTTGGCTGTGACATGAGCGATCCGCGTACACAGAAATTTACAAAAGAGGTTCTTACACACATGCGCAACCGTCTTTCTGATTATCAGGAAGAATATCCGGGTGAACTGTTTAATCTGCGCCTGTGCGCTTGGTGTTGCGATCGCGCAGATCAGATCCACGTTATCTGTCACAAAGCTCTGTGCGATCTGGGATGCGGTTCCCATATCTGCATCTGCATTGTTTACTTTTACGGTCAGGTTCTTTCCTTCTTCGATGCCTTCTTCTTTCAGACCTTCCAGGAAGCCTTCACGGCAGTTATCCAGAGATCCATGCTCTGCAAACTGAGAAATACCGATCGTGTAGCTCTCTCCGTCTGTAGCTTCTGTTGCATCTGTGCTTTCTGCATCATCGGTGCTGTCTGTTGTTTCGGTTGACTCTGCTGTGTCTGTGGTCTTCGCGTTGCTTCCTCCGCACCCTGCCATAGATGCTACCATTGCTGCTCCTAAGATTACTGCCAATACTTTCTTCTTCATAATTTCTTTCTCCTTTTCTTTTCCTTTTTTGATGGTTCAAAAGCAAAAGAGATGGAATTTTGTTTTTATAAAAACAAAAACCGCCTCAAGCATTTAGCTTGAGACGGTAATAAAATTCTTTATTATCGCGGTACCACTCAAATTGACGAATCGTCCACTTTACACGTACTATCATACGTTCCTCATTGATAACGGGTTTGGTTCCCGGCAGTGCCTACTCTTTTCTTACAAGATCTTTATTTCGGGCTGCCCTCGAAAGTCCATTCAGCAGTTCTCTCCATACGGCACTCCCACCCCCGGCCGCTCTCTGGGATTTCAAGAAAAGCTTACTCCTCTTTCTCATCGGTTTTGCTTTTGATGGTCTTATTTTATGCTCTATTCTTTCATTTGTCAACACTTTAGCACGAAAAAGTTTTATTTTATCACTCGATTGCCACCGGGCGCATCACAGAAGACAACTGCTGCCGATATTGATCCGCCTTTTCCTGATTCCCCTGTTCTTTTCGTACCAGCTTCGTAATTCCCGGATACTGCCCCGGAAAACTCTCCAGCATGATATCATCTCCATAGATCAGGTAAACGTCCCCATCCTGCATGTCTGCCTCTGTCATCTTCTTTCCGTTCTCATCTGTGAGTTTATCCGGTATCGTTCCAGAGAAAATCGTGTCGGTATCCAGATCTGCAAAATACCAGCTGCCGTCATCCGCCTGAAAATACACCGCCGTCATCGGCTTTTCCCCGCATCCCGCCAGGCAGAACGTAACAAGGACTGCCAGCATCATGATCCATTTTTTCATTGCTTCACCTCCTGTAACAAAAAAGGTAACTGTTCGATTGATTTTTCCAGTTACCCACATTCTACCATATTTTCTTCTTCTTTTGTCTCATAATCCGAGACTTTTGTCTTTCGATTTCCTTTCTTTTATCTTTCTGTTTACAAGAGCCAGTATCCAGCTTTGTTTTTCCTCTTCGCTCTTTAAATGGCGAAGTTCTCTTTTCCTCCGCATCGCTTCTTCCCAGATCTCATCCCATATCTGACGGCGTTCTTCAACTGTCAGGTCACAGGATGATCTGTGCAAGATTTCCAACGCCTGTTCGCTATATCTCTGATAAAGCTCATATACTTTCCGGCTGTCGAAAATCATTCTGTCTTCCCACTCATTTATCTTTATTCCCTTTCGGAACTGTTATCATCATCTGTAAATTCCACTACTTCTTCGGGATTACAATCTAAAGCTTTGCAGATTTTCTCTAACGTATATAATGTCATATTTCCATTTTTACGCAAGGTATCCAACGTTCTGTTATCGATTCCCCGCCGAAGCAGTTCGTACTGTGAAATGCACTTTTTCTTCATCGTCTTCCACACGGGCGCATAGCTTATAATTGTAATCACCACCTTTACCGTACAGTGTTACTCACCGTTTTTTCGGTCCTCACTGTCTGTGTTCTTCCAATTATATTTCCCCTGTTTGACAATTCATATTGTGCATATCTTCACAATTGCAAAAGTAATGTATTTCTTTGCTTTTCTGGCTATTTTTATTACTTTTAATAGTATTTTGTATTTTTGAAGTATTTTATGTAACGTTTTATCGTGAAAAAGAGGTCTGCAAATTCGAATCTTCTTCTCCTTTGCAGACCTCTTTTTCAGATACTTAGAATTCTACTTTTACAGCTCCCTGCGGACGGATGTGCATAACATATGCGGATCCCTCTCCCAGCGCTTTGTTGATATATTTTGTAAATCCTTCGGTTTCTTCTTTTGGAAGGAATGCGGCGATAACACCGGCAAATCCGCCTCCATGGACACGGCATACGCCACGACCGATCTTATCCAGATACAGTTTGGTCAGAGCCAGTGCAACAGTAATGGACTGTTCGTCCGGAGTCTCGTTGCAGTAGCAGTTCTGCAGCCATTTCCAGGAAGAATCACCGGACTCTGTGATTTTGTTAAAGAAGGTGGCGAAATCTTTCTTTTCCAGTGCTTCTACTTCTGCATCCACACGTTTGTTTTCTTCAAAGAAGTGGAATGCACGCAGAACCGCACGGTCACCGGCGAATTCACGAATAGCTTTTACATTCTCAATCACATCATCTTCCTTGCACTGTTCCAGAACTTCTTTTCCGAAGTATTCTGCTACTTTTTTCATTTCATTCGGAACTGCAGAATACTCTGCACTCAAATCTGCATGACCTTTTCCGGTGTTGATGATAACCAGATCATGGCCCATCTCATCAAAATCGCATTTGATCTCACGGATGGCCGGATTTTCGATATCTGCAAAGTCGATGGTGATCATACCGCCAACGGCACATGCCAGCTGATCCAGAAGACCGGAACCTTTCAGCCAGTATTTATTTTCTGCATACTGTCCTGCTTTTGCATAAGTGACAACGTCGATCTTTCCTTCGTTAAACAGGTAATCTACGATAACACATACCAGCATCTCAAAAGATGCGGAAGAGCTTACCCCTGCCCCACCGATTACGTTGGAAGTCACATAAGCGTCAAATCCTTCTACTTTGCATCCTTTTTCCAGCAGTCCTGCAAAGATTCCTTTTAACAGCGGTTCGGTTCCTGTTGTTTTTTCTGTCGGAGCCAGGTCATCCAGATCGATCACCAGATGCTGGTTATATGTTTCACTGATCAGGTTTACGGTATGAGTTCCGTTCGGTGCAGCGGCTGCCACACAGTCCAGATGTACGCTTCCTGCCAGGACTTTTCCGTGGTTATGATCCGTATGGTTTCCACCAATCTCTGTTCTTCCCGGTGCTGAGAAGAATTCAAAGGCTTTATCTCCGAATTCTTTGGCAAATCCATCCGCTACCAGCTGGTATCTTGCTGCATTTTCCTCTACTCTGTTCTCTCCGTACATCTGTTTCAACAGTGCAACTACATGTTCACTTTTTACTGCTTCTGCTACATTTGCTGTTTTCATGTTTCTTCTCCTTTTTTATTTTCACATACTGATATTGACTATCTGCTAATTATCATTATAATGAGAATCATATAGCATCACAATAACTATATTAGCTTATTTTATAAATATATTGAGGTTTTTTCATGCAATTACAGTTAGACAACAACAAAAAGGAATTAAAGTCTCACGGAACCTATGCTTTCCCGGTCAACGTAAGCTACGAACAGCTTTCCCGCTATGAAAGAAAGTCTTTTCTCTGGCACTGGCATAAAGAAATTGAGCTGACGATTCTCCTTCAGGGCGAGATGCAATATCAGGTCAACGATACCATCTATCACCTGCAGGCCGGTGAGGGGCTTTTCTGCAACAGCAACCGTCTGCATACCGGTTCTTCCTGTCATGATTCCGATTGTATCTATATTTCCACAACCTTTCATCCCCGCTTTCTTTACGGATATGAAGACAGCGTGATCCAGAATAAATATCTGAACACTATTACAAAGCATCCCGGACTGCATAGTCTGGCATTTTCTCCTGACATTCCCTGGCAAAAGGAGGTGTTGGATGAACTGTCTGCCATCTGGATGCTTTCCAAACAGCCCTCCGCCACTTATGAGATGGAATTGCAATGGCGAATCACCCATATCTGGATGTTTCTATGGAACCACCTTTCCCATCAGACTAGCAGTTCCGGAAACAGTGAATCTAAGCATACCGATCGTCTGAAAAATATTCTGATGTACATTCAGGAACATTACGCGGAAAAAATCACTCTGGCTGATATTGCTGCAACTGCAAATATCTGTCAGAGTGAGTGTTGTCGCTTTTTCAAAAAACATATGAATGAGTCTTTATTTGATTATCTTCTTTCCTTCCGGATTGAGAAAAGCCTTCCTCTGTTGGTTGACCAGCAGCTGTCTATTACTGAAATCAGTAATCTATGCGGGTTTTCCAGTTCTTCTTATTATACCAAAGTATTTCGGGAACATATGGGATGCACACCAACCGCATACCAGGTCGGACACTTCGTCTGATCAGACGACATCAGCGGAACAAACAATACCGTAACACCTGAAAGATCCGTATCTATGCCGCAACTATCATCCAGGACAGCAACACAGATACGGATCTGTTTTATTTTTTCAGGTCATCTTTAATAATGTTTTCTACTTCTTTGGCTTCCTCGCGGATATTTTGAATATTCTTGCGAATCTCCTGCTCTTCTTCCAGGATCCGGGGATGTTCTTCCAGTTCTTCTTTGATAAACATCAGGAGGAATCCCACGAAAAGCAATCCACAGGAAACCCAGATGGTTCGTTCATGTAGCAGGAGGATCAGATGGCCTCCGACAGCGGCACCTACTGCAAACATTCCGATGATTCCAAGATAATGACCGGCTTTGTACAGCTTTTCTTTATCCTTTGTCTTTCCATAGATACACAGAGATTCCATGCCGCTTCGGATATTGCCGATACACATGGTGCTGGCAAATGCATAGCCATTGACTTTACGGAAGGTCTGCACCTGCATGGCACAGGCAAAGGATACCATGGCATTGGCCAGAAGGTTGCATGCTGTTGGAAGGAATCCGACCACAAGCAGTAAAAGCATTTCCATCAGTAAAACCAACTGTCTCCAGTGAATCCTCTGTACATTTTTATATTTTTGCCGGATACCTTCTGCCGCTACGATTCCCATGGCAAAAAATCCCAATGGGATCAGGTAATGAATCACCGTGGACCATTTTCGTTCCACAAGGCTCTGACTTAAGAGCACAATGTTTCCTGTCTGTGCATTGGCAAATACCTCGCCTCTGCATATATAGGTATAGGCATCCTGCAAACCGCCGGATATAGATAAAAAAGCTGCTGTCAGAAAGGATTCTGACATCTGTCTTCGTGAATTTTGTTTCAATGATTTTCCCTCATTTCTACACAACTTTCTGTCTTATTCTCCCAGTTGTTTTATTTTTCCAGCGGTAAAGTATACTCTGTCAAAAACGGTATTTCAAGTTTTTTATTTTATACATTACTGTTTTTTCCAGCATTGATCCTGGGTCTGGATCTCTTTTCCTTCCTTCGCCGCTTCATCCATCATCAGAAACAGATAGGTGTCCTGCAGTGCCTCTTCCAGCGGATACACTTCCTTTCCTGTCTCTACATATGTTTTCATGCCTTCCATCATCTGGGCAACAGCGATTTCCTCGTCTGTCAGACGAAGATCTCTGTCTGCATATGGATTTCTATACAGAATCTCTCCGTTCAGCCTCAGACTTCTCATTCCGTAGCCTTCCAGGTTAGAATACTGTCCCAGTTCGTCTCTCTGGATGGTTCCCTGGACCGGATAACCGTCCTGACCAAGCCAGGCTGCCTGCTGATCATGAACTTCTCCGCAATCTCCCTGAAGTGTCAGATGACGGGTACGGAAATAGTTAAAATACTGCTCACCGGCAAAATCAAAGAATCCAACCTTTCCATCCGGGAAGACAAATTCTGCACGTTTTCTTGTATCCACGATGGTTTTTTCCCCCTTATGAAGGCCCTCTCTTCCGCAGTGATAATTCACCGGAAAATCATAGGTTCTGGCTGTGATCCTGCAGTTTTCCATACTTACACCAAGTAATCGTCGCATCACGCTCATGCCATGGTAATCATGGGCCTGGGAAATATCCAGATTGCTGATCGTTCCCAGTTTACCCTGGTCGATCATATGGATCAGTGCCTGATAATAAGGCTGGAAGCAATACTGTTCTGCCACCTGTACTTTTCCGTTGTATTTTTCTTTTGCCTGATACCAGGCCTGTAATTCCTCTACTGTTGCTGCCGGCGGTGTCTCACACAGAACCGGAATTCCCTGTTCCATGGCTTTCTCGGCAAATGGAAGTGCAGCACCGTATTTTAACATAAAGACTACACAGTCCGGCTTTGTTGCCAGAAATTCGTCATAGTCTGTATACACCTTCCCCGGGAAATTTTTCTCTTCCCGCTCCCTGCTGGACTCTGAATGCACATACACTGCCGATACTTCAAATTCTTCTCCCAGTGCTTTCATTACACGCACATACATCTGTGCTCTCCATCCTGTTCCTGCTAATCCTACTTTCATGTAAAAATCCTCCGTCATTGTATAATTTTATGTAGTAATCAAATTGGTATCTGTTCAATATTCCCGGGAATACCGGACAGCAACTGACTTTTCTCCATTATATCACACTTTACATTTTATTGTGTATTTT
>OGYY01003257.1_pt1 | contig 10571 bp, 8 predicted proteins | sample 1576671 | NCBI WGS metagenome assembly OGYY01 (sample SAMEA3541593, study PRJEB24748) | human gut metagenome | biome: human gut; feature: human-associated habitat; material: faeces | place: China | collected 2012 | reverse complement strand
ATATTGAAAATAAAGTAAATATCAAGACAAATGGGGAGTGGGCGTAATAAACGTTTCGAAGATTCCCTCTTAGGCAGACTAGAAATTGCGAACGGTGTCCCCGACAAAACGACAGCCCGCAGAAACGAGTTGCGCACCCACCTGTTTGCTAATTAGAGTATAGCTTTTCTGTTATGCTTGTCAAGCAAACTTTATGAAATTATCATTGCGGGAAGCCGCTAAAAAGCGTACAATAGGGATAACAAAATTTTAAAATAAAGGAAGGGATCAAGATTATGAGAAAAACCAAAACGCACAATGTACTCAGGCGTCTGCTTGCGTTTGTCCTGATTGTTTCACTGCTTCCACTAGGGTATGCGGGCAATGTGATGGCTGCAACAACCGGTACACGGAACGTAAGTATTCAGGTTACATACGGACAGACGGATGCCAGAAATGTCTATGGCATGATCAACAGTATGCGCAGAAATTTATCCGATGCAGGGTACTGGGATGCAAACAATTACACGAAGACATATTGTAATAATCTGCAGCCGCTTACTTACGACTATGCACTGGAGCAGGTAGCCATGAAACGTGCAGCAGAGATTGCACTTTCGTATTCACACACCAGACCAAATGGCACAAATTATTATACTGCTTACAGTGAAAACGGTGTCTATGCGGGAGTTTATGCAGAGAATATCGGTGTGAATTATTCTTCAGCATCTGCACTTCACAACGCAATGCGGGAAGACAATGCAAATTATTCCGGACAGGAACAGCGTAGAAATATGTTAAACAGCCAGTTTACAGCTGTAGGAATCGGACATGTATATTACAATGGCTACCATTACTGGGTAGAGGAATTTGCCAACACGGTAACCAGAACATCCTATACAACACCGAACAACCAGACAACAACCGTAACTAATCTTCAGGTTGCAGAGAGCAATATTACTTCTGACCAGATTGTTGTTCCGTCATCCATTGGAAATTACATTCAGATGTCTGCGGGTCAGACCATTGATTTATCTGGATGCTATGAAAACATTAAAGTATCGAATCACTGGCCAAGCAATGCAAACTGTCCGATTGTACAGGGACTGAATATGTATGTATCCAATACTGCGGTTGCCTATATCAGCGGAACAAAACTGATCGCAAATACTGCTGGTTCCACAACACTTACACTGAATCGTCCGGATGGAAGAATTCCCCTGCAGATTCCGGTTCAGGTAACAGGAACCAATAACAGCAATAATACATATTCGTACTATATTCCAAATGCTTCGGTAGGTACAATCGTTGATCAGACATACACCGGATATGATATTCGTCCGTCCGTATCGGTATGGCTGAATGGCGGATATCTGTATGAGGGAAGAGATTATACCCTTACTTACAGCAACAACCGCAATATCGGCACAGCATCCGTTACAATTAACGGAATCGGAAATTATTATGGAAGCCGGACGGTTTATTTCCGTATCGTAAATCATGGGAACGGAAATACAACGGTTTCATCCAATAACCTTGCAAATGCGGTGATCAGTAAGATTGCAGCACAAAGATATACGGGATCTTCCGTAAAACCGGAAGTTACCGTTACATTAAATAACATTGTTTTAAAAGAAGGTTCGGATTACTATCTGAATTACAGTGACAATGGTGCACCGGGAAAAGCTGCTGTTATGGTAGTGGGAACCGGTAATTATACGGGATCTGCAAAGACAAGCTTTATTATTAAGCCGGAGAAACCGGTTATCACAAGATTGCGTGCACACGGATCAAAAGTCCGTATCACATGGCTGCCAGGTACTTCCGTTACCGGCTATGAAATCTACCGCTCCAAGGGAGCATATGATTATGGATACAAGAAGATTGCGGCTACAAAAGATGGTGAGATGCAGTCTTATACAAGGGCAAAACTCACCAAAGGAACTTATTATTACAAGATCCGCAGCTATGTTACGGTAGATGGAACAAAGTATTACAGTCCATACAGCAGTGTGAAGTCTGTAAAGATCCGCCGCTAGGATCAAAGCATAATTGAAAATAAGAATTAAAAATGTCGGTAGATATCTGTCAGATATCTACCGACATTTTTGGTATACAAAGTTAAAAGATTTATTTCATCTGTGCGACCCGGTCAAATTCCTCTTCGATTTCTTTGGAAGGTTTTGGTGTCAGCAGACTGACGATTACGATCACAGCGCAGGCAATCAGGAATGCAGGAAGCAGTTCATAGATGTTCCAGATACCACCGAGCGGGCGGATCAGGTATTTCCAGATAAATACCATGGAACCCCCGCAGACCATACCGGCAAGTGCGCCCCATTTGTTGGTACGTTTCCAGAACAGGGAAAACAGAACAACCGGTCCGAATGCGGCACCGAATCCAGCCCAGGCGAAAGAAACGATGGCAAATACGGAACTGTCCGGATTTCTGGCAATGAATGCGGCAACGACAGAAATTACAAGGAGTGTAATTCTTGCGGCTGCCATGCTTCCGTTTTTGTTGGAAGAATCTTTGCGGAAAGCACCGAGAATGTCGGAAGAAACCGCAGAAGATGCAGCCAGCAGCTGCGAGTCCGAAGTGGACATGGTGGAAGCTAAAATGCCGGCGAGAATCACACCCGCAAGCAGGGCAAATATCACACCGTGCTGGGAGAGCAGGGCGGAAATTTTTACGATAATGGTTTCGGAATTCGATCCGGTCAGCATCTCCAGTGCGCCGACTTTGCTCATGGTATAACCGATCACACCGATAAAGACGGCAACGAACAGGGAGATTACGACCCAGATGGTTGCAACGCGGCGGGACAGTTTCAGTTTTTTCTCATCCTCGATTGCCATAAAACGGAGCAGGATATGCGGCATACCGAAATATCCAAGTCCCCATGCGGCAGTGGAAACAATGGTCAGGGCACTGTAAGGAGCGGCCTTTCCGGTGTTTACATCATAGGAAAGTGTCATGGAAAGATAGCCCGGAAGCTCGGAGGCGTTGTGGATAACGGCACCGATACCGCCAGCAGTTTCTACACCAAAGATCAGAACTACAATCAGAGCAACCGACATGATGATACTCTGGATAAAGTCCGTTGTGGAAGCAGCAAGAAATCCGCCAAGTGTTGTGTATGCCACAATTACGATAGCACTGATAATCATGGCGGTCAGATAATTTACCCCGAATAAGCTGGAAAAAAGTTTTCCGCATGCGGCAAATCCAGAGGCCGTATAAGGAATAAAAAAGATAACAATAAAAATAGCAGCAATGACCTGCAGCATCTTTTTTTCATCGCGATAGCGGTTGCTGAAGAACGATGGGATGGTAATGGAATTGTTGCAGGTGTGCGTATAGCGGCGGATACGTTTGGCAACGATCAGCCAGTTAATGTATGTACCAACAGCCAGTCCGATTGCGGTCCATCCGGCATCTGAAATTCCGGTGAGGTAAGCAACGCCCGGAAGTCCCATCAGAAGCCAGCTGCTCATGTCGGAAGCTTCGGCACTCATCGCGGTTACGAAAGGACCGAGTTTTCTGCCACCCAGATAGAAATCGTCAGTACTGTTGTTTTTCTTGGAACATCGGAAACCAATATAGATCATACCAATAAGGTATACGATAATGGCAATCATGATGCATATTTGTGCAGATGTCATAAATAAATCCTCCTCTTTTGTACGCTTTCACACGCTAATTGTTCATAGTATAGCACAGATGATAATTATACCGCAACCGGGAAATCCTGTTTGACACTATGGGCAATAAGATGATAAACTGTCTTTGTCTATACATGAGAAAAGCAATTCCGTTTGGCCTTCAACATGTGCTTGCCATGTTTGTAGCAAATCTGGCACCCGTACTGATCGTCTGCAGTGCAGCTCTGGTTCGGGGCATGGTATCATCTGCTGGTAGGTGCTCTGACACTTATCGTGTGTCTGGTGTCCAGATATGTGTTAAAGGGCGTTTATAAGAATCTGAATATTCTGGTAGGACTTATTTTCGGATATATTCTTTCTATTATATTTACGGTTGCAGGGATTGCACCTATGGTGGATTTCTCCGGAATTCAGGAGACCATTGATCAGGTAGGATTTTTCAGCATTCCAAAACTTGTGTTTTTTACCAGTCACAAGCCGGTATTTAATCTTGGAGCCTTTTTAACCATTGCGATTGTTTTTCTGGTTTCTGCAGCAGAGACAACTGGCGCGACAACTGCTGTGTGTACCGGAGCACTTGGACGTGACCTTAAAATGGAGGAACTTCAGGGCTCACTTGCCGTGGATGGATTTTCCAGTGCAATTTCCGGATGTTTTGGATGCCTGCCACTGACATTGTTCAGCCAGAATGTCGGACTGGTTACGCAGGAGTGTTTGTTGTTTCCCTTCTGTTGAGCCTTCTTTTGCCGAAGAAGAAACAGGCAAATTAAATACACGTTGTTAAGGTAACGTTAAGGTGCAGCGATTTTTAAGATAAGGATTTGGTGTTATGATGATATCATCAAAAAGGAAATGGAGGAATTTGATATGTGGAGTCGCGCACAATTAAAGGGAAGAGCGAAAGCAACATTTAAACGAAATTATTGGAAATGTATTCTGATCAGCCTGTTGCTGACACTGATTGCAGGGGGAAGCGGAGCTGCTTCGGGCAACCTCAGCAGTGCAACCGGTTCCTTACATGGATCGGAGAATCAGGCAGGCAGTTCCTATGATTATGACAGCGGTTATGACAGTGATGATGGTTCACTGCGTGATTTTGAGGCTGGGCTTGAAGAAGGCTTTAAGGACGGACTGAAAGCAGGAAACAGGGGAGTGATGGGCGGTATGGTCGCAGCAGCGATCGCCATCGGCATATTCATAGTTGTTTTTCTGGTGATTTTTGTCCTTATACTTCTGGTTGATGTATTTATCATAAATCCGTTTGAGGTCGGATGCAGGAGATTCTTTATCCGCAACTTAAATGAGCCGGCACAGATTGGGAACATTGGATATGGATTTGACAATAATTACAGGAATGTTGCAAAGACAATGTTTTTCCGTGATCTGTTTACGGTTTTATGGTCATTGCTTTTTATCATTCCGGGTATTGTAAAGGCATATGAATATATGATGATTCCGTACCTTCTGGCAGATAACCCGCAGATGACCAAAGAGCAGGCATTTGCGGAAAGCAAGCGTATGATGCAGGGACAGAAATGGAAAGCATTTGTTTTGGATCTGTCCTTTATCGGATGGTACATTTTATCCGGACTGACACTTGGAATTCTTGCAATCTTTTATGTGTCACCATATGTGAATGCAACACATGCCGCACTGTATGAGGCACTGTGCTATGCAAACCCGGCTGGTTCAAACGGATTTACACAGCAGGCGGATCCGGTGAATTCACCTTTCCGGCAGGAGAATGTATGAATTATACGATTTTAATTGCAGATGATGAGCCGGAGATACGAACGCTTCTCCGGCTGTATCTGGAAAATGAAAATTATCAGATTATTGAGGCAGAAAACGGGAAGCAGGCACTGGAACTGCTAAAGAAAGAACATGTGGATCTGTGTCTGTTGGATATTATGATGCCGGAGATGGACGGATACCATGTGTTGCAGGAATTACGTAAAACAAGCAATATTCCCGTTATGATACTTTCGGCAAAGGATGCGGATTCCGAGAAGATTCTGGGGTTAAATCTCGGGGCAGATGATTATCTGGCAAAACCGTTCAATCCTTTGGAGGCAGTAGCACGTGTCAATTCAAATATCCGTCGGTTTTATGCGCTGGGGACAGCGGAACTGTCATCCGGTATACTGACCGTCCGGGATCTGGAACTGGATCCGGAAGGCTGCGTACTCAAAAAAAATGGAGAACCGATTGAACTGACTTCGGTAGAGTACCGGATCATGGAGTTATTTATGAAGCATCCGGGAAAAGTGTTTACCAAACAACAGATCTATGAACAGGGATGGGGTGACACTTATGTGGTTGCAGACAATAATATTATGGTCTGCATCAGCAAGCTGAGGGCAAAACTTGATGAAGACCCGGCAGCTTATATTCGAACCATCCGCGGATTGGGCTATCGGCTGGAGAAATAGCAATGCGTGATTTACAGGCATTTTTGATCAAACGGTTTATTTATATCCTTGTACTGGTGACAGTTGCACAGTCGCTGATCAGTTTTTTGATCAGCCAGGCGGTTATGCCTGTGGTGATGAAAGTTTTTTTCCCGGATTACCAGAGGCAGTCATCCGTTGGAAAGACGGATCTGTTTATTTTTATCATATGTGTTCTGTTATTGCTGATAGTAAATGCCGTCCGGATGCTTTTGCCATCACCGCTGCAGGGAATGATGCAGTGGACAGGGGAAAGGTTACAGGACTGGCTGGGCAATGCACTTCCGGCGACAAGGAGTTCCGTCGTCGTACAGGAGATGGAAGGATGGAAAGCCATCCTGCTGTTTGTGGTTCTTCTGCTGTTAATGGTGTGTATGCTGCTTCCTTATATTTTGGGTGCGATAACGTTCGCGCGGATCGTGATGGCGGAGTTTCATCAGATCCAGGAGGAGCGCGAACAGCAGCAGAGAGAGTTTGACCGCAAGCGGAATCTGATGCTTTCCGATATCGCACATGATCTTCGGACACCGGTCACGACCGTATCCGGTTACGCAAAAGCATTGGCGGATCATATGGTACAGGAACCGGAAAAACAGCAGGAATATCTGAACGCCATCCAGAATAAATCGGTTCGGATCGGAAATCTGATCAATTTGCTGTTTGAATATGTAAAACTGGATAGTGAAGGGTTTGCATTAAATGGAAAAACACTTGATTTGTGTGAACTTCTCAGAGAAAATGCGGCAATGCTGTATGCAGAGATGGAAGAAAACGGAATGACACTGACAGCAGATATTCCGGAGGAAACGATACCGGTCTGGGCGGATGAACTTCAGTTATCCCGTGTAGTGACAAACCTTCTGACAAATGCCATGCAGCACAATCCAAAGGGAACAAGAATCGGACTGTTTGCTTATAGGGAGCTGGAGCGGATTTATGTATTGGTGGCAGACAGCGGAATTCTAATTCCAGAGGAACAGGCGCAGCATTTGTTTGATCCTTTTACGCGTGGGGACAAAGCGCGGGTAAGCGATGGGAGAAACGGACTTGGACTTTCCATCGTGTCAAAAATCGTGCAGATGCACGGATGGGACTTAAAACTGGTGCAACAGCCACAGATTCAGCATTATGCAAAAGCAGCCGGATTTGCAAAAGCATTTGTGATCCGGATGGAAAATGCCGGTATGTATTCTGTGCATCCGCTAAAATAAAAAAGTGGCAGAAAAGAGGGAGAGTCTATGATAATTATAAGAGCGATGAATCCGTATGAATTGCTTTGGATAGTACTTTTGATTGTGTTTGTTCTGGGAGAACTTGCAACAATCGGACTAACATGCATATGGTTTGCCGCAGGTGCACTTGCGGCACTGGTTATGGCAATGGCAGGGGTAAATCCGGTGGTGCAGTTTCTGGTATTCTTAGTGGTATCCATTCTTTTGCTTGCTGCGACAAGACCGTGGGCGCGTAAATATGTAAATGCCAAAATGCAAAGAACAAACGCGGATAGCCTGATTGGGGAAAATATACGGATTTCCGAGCGCGTCAGTAATATGGATCAGACCGGGATGGCAGTTGTTCATGGACAGGAGTGGACGGTGCGTACCCGTAATGATAATGAGATCATTGAACCGGGAGAAGAAGCAAAAATTCTGGCAATCAGTGGTGTCAAACTTATAGTAGAAAAGGTATAGGTAAAGGAGGAAAAAGTTATGCCTGTTGTAATTCTCATTGTAGTGATCATTGCATTGGTCGTTATTGTGAACTGTGTGAAAATTGTTCCACAGGCGCATGCGGTAGTTGTGGAGAGACTTGGAGGGTATCTTACCACATGGTCGGTAGGGCTGCATTTTAAGGTGCCGTTTATTGACCGTATTGCAAAAAGGGTATTGTTGAAGGAACAGGTGGTCGATTTCCCACCACAGCCGGTAATCACAAAAGATAACGTAACAATGCAGATTGATACGGTTGTATATTTTCAGATCACGGATCCAAAGCTGTATGCATACGGTGTGGAAAATCCAATCATGGCAATTGAAAATCTGACTGCTACAACGCTTCGTAATATCATTGGTGATCTGGAACTGGATGAGACACTGACATCGCGTGAGACCATCAACACCAAGATGCGTGCAACGCTGGATGTGGCAACAGATCCGTGGGGAATCAAAGTAAATCGTGTGGAGTTAAAGAACATTATTCCACCAAAGGCAATTCAGGATGCCATGGAGAAACAGATGAAGGCAGAGCGCGAGCGGCGTGAAGCCATTCTGCGTGCAGAAGGTGAGAAAAAATCTACAATTCTGGTTGCAGAAGGAAATAAGGAGTCTGCAATTCTCGATGCAGAGGCTGAAAAACAGGCTGCAATCCTGCGTGCCGAGGCACAGAAGGAAGCAACCATCAAAGAGGCAGAAGGTCAGGCAGAGGCTACATTAAAGATCCAGCAGGCCAATGCAGATGGTCTGCGTATGCTCAAAGAAGCTGCTCCGGATAATGCGGTACTTCAGATTAAGAGTCTGGAGGCATTTGCCAAGGCAGCAGACGGTCAGGCAACCAAGATTATTATCCCATCGGATATTCAGGGGATTGCAGGACTGAGCAAATCCATTGTGGAAATTGCAAAAGAAAACGGATAACGCAGATACATCTGTGATGCATTGGACGAAACTGCTCCATGAAAATGGGGCAGTTTTTGTTATCTCAGTAAGGTCTTTATTTTGCACAGGGAAAATGTTATACTATAGATTATTGATGTGGGGGTATATTCCACAGTTGGGCGATGATGTGGAAAGAACAGGAGAGTAAATGAAATCAAAGGTTCGGTTTAAGGGAAAACTGAGATCGTATCTCTGCTGGCCATTGTGGCTGACGATCCCGATGACACTCGCAGATGTGGGGCTTTATTTTTACGATGTGACGGCAGGCTTTTTGCTGACGGTATTTATTGCTATCTATTTTGTACTGGAACTGGGATTATATTATAATACCAGACCGCGGCTTGCAAATGAGATTATCAATTTTGCCACACAGTATGCAACGGTACAGAAAAAACTTTTGAATGAGTTTGAAATTCCATATGCGCTGTTGGACTATACAGGAAAAATTCTTTGGGTGAATGAACGCTTTTCCGAGCTGACGGGAGTGGGGAGAAACTATCATAAATCAATTACAACCCTTTTTTCCAATATTACCCGTGAGTTTCTTCAGAAACACGAAGATGCACAGAATATTACGATTGAAAAAAAGGAGCGCATTTTCCGGATTTCCCTGAATCGTATTTATTTTGACGATATCATGGAGGAGAGCAAGGAAATTGACGTGAAGGATTCCGATGAATTCCTGACGGCACTGTATCTGTTTGATGAGACCGAACTGCAGCATTGCAAGCAGGAAAATCTGGATCAGAAGCAGGTATCGGCACTTGTTTATATTGATAACTATGACGAAGCACTTGACAGTATCGAGGATGTGAAGCGTTCGCTTCTGATTGCGCTTGTCGATCGAAAAGTGAACCAGTATTTCTCAAAGATGGACGCGCTTGTCCGCAAAATCGAAAAAGACAAGTATTTTGTAGTATTTAAGTATAAATATTTACAGAAGCTTATGGATGACCGGTTCAGTGTACTTGAAGATGTCAAGACGGTCAAAGTTGGCAATGAGATGGCGGTTACGCTGAGTATCGGTGTCGGTATCAAGGGGACTTCTTATAACGAGAACTATGAGCAGGCACGTGCGGCAATTGATCTGGCACTCGGACGAGGTGGGGATCAGGTCGTTGTCAAAAATGGTGAGGACATTGCATATTTTGGAGGCAAGGCAAAACAGGTGGAGCGCAACACCCGTGTAAAAGCGAGGGTTAAGGCACATGCGCTGCATGAAATTATTGAGAGCCGTGAGAACGTGATTATCATGGGGCACAGCCTGACAGATGTCGATTCCCTTGGTGCAGGGATTGGAATTTTTTGTGCAGCCCGTGTGCTTGGAAAAAAGGCACAGATCGTGATCAATGAGCCAACAACTTCCATCCGGCCGCTTATGGAATGTTTTACTCCGGAAAAAGGATATCCGGAAGACATGTTTATCAATAGTGAGATTGCGATTGAAGAGGTAAGCCGCAATTCCCTTGTTATGGTGGTGGACACGAACCGTCCAAGTTATACGGAATGCCCGGAACTGCTTACGCGTACCGATACAATTGTTGTATTTGACCATCACCGTCAGGGCAGTGAAGTGATTGAAAATCCGCTGCTGTCCTATATTGAGCCATATGCGTCTTCTGCCTGTGAGATGGTAGCAGAAGTTTTACAGTATTTCCAGGAAGGATTTGCAAGTACCGATTATACAAGTGCGAAAGAATACTTTACTGGTGGAAATGCTGCGATATATTACAATGGAACCTGGGATCTCGATAGCTTTATGAATGAAAATCTTTCAGAAGATATGCAGGATAACGTTGGTTATCTCCTGTTACCTACAGTA
>OGYY01003256.1_pt1 | contig 10584 bp, 10 predicted proteins | sample 1576671 | NCBI WGS metagenome assembly OGYY01 (sample SAMEA3541593, study PRJEB24748) | human gut metagenome | biome: human gut; feature: human-associated habitat; material: faeces | place: China | collected 2012 | reverse complement strand
GAAAAGTTCCTGACGAATTGGGGAACCAGTTAAAACAGCCTTATTTTCTGGAAGGTGCTTCAATGTCTCCGGAAAGTTACAGCAGACCTTTGTTGCTGCTGGAATACAGATCTTATTAGCGAGACCTGGTGTAAGATCAGATTCATGAATAATAACTGGTACACGTCTTCTCTTTGCTGCAAGAACAACGGGAACGGATACAAAGCCGCCCTTGGAGAATACAATGTCTGGTTTTAACTTCCGAATCATGTGGGAAGCTTCAAGATAACCCTTCATAACTTTAAATGGATCAGAAAAGTTCTTAGGGTCAAAGTAACGGCGAAGCTTACCAGAGGAAATTCCGTGATAAGGAATACCCATTTCTTCAATCAATCTCTTTTCAATACCGTTATAAGAACCAATGTATTGAATATCATATCCGGCTTCTTTTAAGCTTGGAACCAGTGCCATATTTGGCGTAACATGACCGGCTGTTCCACCGCCGGTTAAAACGATTCGTTTCATACTTTTAAAACCCTCCTGAGGTAAGTGTGTGAACATCCTTATAGTAAATATAGATTATGCCTGCTGTTCTTTATATGCTATAAGGGCAAGTGCAAGCTGGTCAGGACAGGAAGTACCTCTGCCGCCACAGTCAATACCCTTTATCGTATTGATTACTTCATCAATATTACGTCCCTTAGCAAGAGCTGCAACGCCCTGAGTATTACCCATGCATCCGCCAATAAAACGGACTTCTTTAATAATATCATTTTCTACATCAAACTGAATTTCACGAGAACAAACTCCCTTTGTTTTATAACTGTACATCGATTTTCCTCCGCTATGTAAAAATACTTTTCCAAAATTGTAATGACAGTATATCACCTTTTTATCTAAAAAAATAGAGAAAAAATGCCTAATTTGAGGGGCCTGATAAAACGGACAAACGGACAAAATGCAAAAAACACGCTCTAGAGCAAACTCTTAATGCGATTGAGCATTAAGAGTGTAGTGATACGAAGCATTTTTGTATAATAATCCTGCTTCGGTTTCGTCTCCCCTTTGACAAATTCCTAATGACGTGAGGGGGTCATCTGTGTTATAATGAGTCTACTTGTTTTGATGACAGTTAAAAATAGAACATTAAGTATTAGAATAGTACATGGAGGAAGAAGATATGGTTTGTATTGGTGTAATTGGAGCAATGGAAGAAGAAGTTGCTTCTCTCATTAACCAGATGGAAGATGCTGAGTCTAAGACTATGGCAGGCATGACTTTCAACAAGGGAAAGTTATGGAATCAGGATGCCGTTGTTGTTCAGAGTGGTATCGGTAAAGTAAACATGGCAATCTGTACACAGATTCTTGTAAATATTTACGGTGTAGATATGTTGATCAACACAGGTGTTGCAGGCGGTCTTTACAAAGATATTAATGTTGGTGACATTGTTATTTCCAGCGATGCACTGCAGCATGACTTTGATGTAACAGGTCTTGGCTATAAGAAGAGTGTTATTCCGGGAATGGAGACATCCGTATTTACAGCAGACACAGAATTAGTGGAGATGGCTAAGGAAGCATGTGAGATTGTCAATCCAGAGATTCAGTGTTTTGTTGGAAGAGTTGTAACAGGAGACCAGTTCATTTCTGATAATGGCACAAAGGCTGCTCTCGTAAAAGATTACGATGGATATTGTGCAGAGATGGAAGGTGCATCTATGGCACAGGTTGCAACACTCAATAAGATTCCATTTGTTATTATTCGTGCGATTTCAGATAAGGCGGATAACAGCGCACCAGTTGCATACGAGACTTTTGAGGAACAGGCTATTGTGCATACAGTGAAATTACTGGCTGCAATGTTTCTTAAGATGTCTAAATAGATGTCCAATTAAGTCATTTTCATAAAGAAGTATTCGAATCCCTTTTCCTTTTGACGGAGAAGGGATTTTTTTTACGAACGAATCCCCCTTTTCAAATGGATTTTCATTTCGTATAATTGGGTCACAATCCAGACAGAGCAAAATAATTTCGCATGGCAGAAACAGAATGTGGGTGAGTCATGGCAGACAAGATACCCAATTCGCAGATGCTTCCGGCTGGGGCCCATGCCGAGAAGAAATCCGTACATAAATCTGACCGGAAAAAAGAGTCTGCGCTGGACTGTATTACTTGATAATATTAAATTTCTCGCTGTTAAAATAATTAAAAAGGCGGGATTCCTGGTAATTTATTATAGCTAAAATTATGAATGTGAAAATGTTTGAAATACCTGGGAGGGAAGAAAATGTTTGATTTTATTCTTGGTAATACCGTTTTTACAAAAGCAATTATAGCCTGTTGTTTTATTGGAATACTGAGCTGGTCGGTGTTGACGATCTCATACAGAAGCATGATACGTGCAACGTCGAGGATAGGGCAGACAAAGAAAAAGTGGCTTGTTTCTCTGAAAAAGAAGTACGAAGATTATCACGAAATGGATATCAAAGTGAATAACGTGGAAACATTTGTGGATAAATATTTCCGCAAGAAAAGAGTTTGTGGATTACCTTGTGGCTTTTGGAAAACACTGTATCGCCTCACAATAGCAGCATGTGCGATAACAGGAGCGGCAGGAGCGCTGGCTGTCTCACAGGAAGGAGGTGAACTGACCAGTGTAATTGTCACCTATCTGACCGGTGTAATCGCTGCATTTGGATTGATATTCCTTGATATTTTGCTTCGTGCAGATGCAAAAGAACATCGCATCATCATGAATATGAATGATTACCTGCAAAATGTATTAGAGAACAGCATAGCAGGACGTGAAGTAGATTTAGAAGATGGTACTTCAAGAGAGCAGCGCCGCCGCCTTCTTCGTTATGCCAGAGAGAACACGAAGAAGAAAGCGAAAGACGAGCCGGTATCTTTAGAAGAAAAGAAAGTGCTAGAGGATGTTTTGCAGGAGTTCTTTGCTTAAAAATTTTATGCACATAGTTCAAGAATGCCCCGGCATTCTTGCTGCGAGATGCACGTCATGCAATTCACATCTGATATAGTCAAATATATAGATGCAGATATATGTGTCGCATAGATATAATTGAATATAGCTATATGCTTTGCATAGATATAGTTGGATATATAGATATAAGGTCTGATCTGGAAATGGGAATTAGGATGAAAAATGAATCACCCCTTCTTCAGATCGGACAAAGAGTGGAATGTATACCCCTCTTTCTCAAGGTTTGTGAGAACCGTATCTAAAGCTTCAGCGTTTGATTTAGATATATTATGTATCAGTGGAATGGCGCCGGGATGGATGTATTTTTCAAAATGATTGATAACGTAATCACTTCCCGGCTGATTATCAACATCATAATCAAGATAAGCCATACTCCAAAAGACAGTGGTATAACCGATATCCTTTGTAATCTGAAGGGTGCGTTCGCTGTATTCTCCTTTCGGCGGCCGGAAAAAACGATCCATTTCGTATCCGGTCGCTTCTTTCATGTAATTTGCATTATCTGTAATTTCTTCACGAACTTTTCTCGAATCCGTTTCTGGCATACAAACATGATGGGAAGTATGATTCCCAACGATATGCCCTTCTTTTTTCATTCTTTTGACCAGTTCAGGCTGATCCTCAATATAATGGCGGCACAGGAAGAAAGCCCCGGGTGCTTTATGCTTCTTTAACACATCAAGAATAGATGCGGTATAGCCGTTCTCATATCCACAGTCAAAAGTAAGAAAGACAGGTTTTTCATCGCCCTTTAGATTTGTTTTTATATACCAGGCATCATAACGGGAAAGATCTACTTCCTCCTGCGCAGAAGGGGTCATATGATTTTCTTCTCGTTTAATCCACCATGCCATTTTTTTATTAGGAAGCGTATCGGGATTAATAGAAGAAACAGATTTATTTGGCTGCGTGGAAGCAGCAGCTTCCTCTTGGACAGATTCCATAGAGGAACGGGTGGAAGAAGACTGTTTTGAAGAAAAATTGTTTTGAGAATTTGGATTTTTATTATGGGCAAAAGGATGACAGCCACAAATTATGAAACAAGGAAAAATATAAAGAAAAAGAAGAAATTTTTTCATAAAAAGCTCCCGGAAAGAAAATCTTTTTATAATATATTTCTTCAAAAAATAAATATGAATATTTAATCAGCTGATAAATATTTCAATTCCGATGGCAATCAGGATGATCCCACCGAGAATCTGCGCTTTGTTGGATAATTTTGTTCCAAATTTTTTCCCGATAATTAATCCACCAATGCAGATAAAAAAGGTAACGATAGCAATGATCAGGGAAGCAGCAAGAGCCATGATCCAGTTATATTCTGCGATAGTAAAACCAACAGATAACGCATCGATAGAAGTGGCAATTCCTTGAACAAACAGTGCCCCTGGACTGACGGCAGATACTTCTTCTTCGCAGTCGTTTTTTATACCTTCAATCAGCATTTTTCCGCCAATAAAAAGAAGAAGAATCAATGCAATCCATGGAATAAACTTTTCAAATACATGAAAGGACTCCGCGATCGTGTGTACGCAGAACCAGCCAATCAGAGGCATAAGTGCCTGAAATCCACCAAATACTCCGGCAATTGTGCATACACGCCCTTTGTTCATATGTGGTTCATTCAGACCGTTTGCCATGGAAACAGAAAAAGCATCCATTGCCAGGCCAATTCCAAGAAAAATGTTCGTAGTAAAAAATAGTAAGCTCCAAGTCATTAGAAATCCCTCCTGATTGTAATATGTACTCCACAAAAAAATTCTGAGAGTACATTAATCATAATAACGCAAAAAAATGAGCATAGCGATAAGCTATGCTCAGGTAATTATCATAAAAATATAAAAAGACCCCTGTATAGCTTATCACAGTTATACATGAGTCTCGCAATTTAAAACAAGCCAGGTGAATTACACCAGTATGTTGACTTGCTACGTTCCAACGTATAAAAGAACGCTCGCTACTCCCTCACGGAATAATGTCTGGGTGGAAGTATAGCATATAGGGGAGAAATTATCAATAACTTTTTCTCAACAAGTATAACAATATTTAGGAAATTACATTTACCAGTATTTGAAAATTTCTTAATCCTCCTCAATAACCTGAAAATCAAGATAATCAAAATCAATGTGTTCAATAAAGTTATCCTGATAAAAACGAGTCCTTGCATGACTAATAAACTCCCGTTTATTTTTATCAAGCCACATCGGTTTTTCAAGGTCAAACTCATAACAGGCACGTTCTAAACAATCATATACTTTGGCAGTACGGGACATGGACATATCATAGTTCTCCATAACTGTGTCTTTAAGCATATGATTTTTTTCAAAAAGTTTGCACCAGATTCTCATAAAAGCTCCCTTCTGATATATTTAATCGTAGATATTGTAAATCATGTATGTTCAGAATCTCAATAGTAGAACCGATTATACTGGTGTTAGAATCTTAATATAAACGGATTCAGTGGCAGATATTCTGAAACTACATATAATGTATATGTAGAAATCGGTATTTCTGAAAGTGTAACGAATTCAGAAGCATTTGTCAATTTTCTAATAAAGTAAGGGGCATTCTTGAATTTGCCTTTATTCAGTTGACGTAGTCCAAGTCCGCTATGCAGCCCCCCCATTCAGGAAAAATCTCCCGCAAATTGTAACGAACATCTTACGGAAAGCATTTTTCAAATACGCTTCCAGGTAAAATATTCAAAAAAATTCGTGAAAGTAGTCAATTCGTGAAAGTTTATAAAGGAAAAATTGCAAAAAAGTGCCGATATTAAAAAAATACTGTTAACAATTCGTCAAAGTGTGTTATAATCCGTAAATATAACGCAGTAACGCGATAAACATTTATTTTTAATAAATAATGCAAGGAGGATATGCAAAAATGGGAAGAGTATATAATTTCTCAGCAGGACCGGCCGTATTGCCGGAAGAGGTGTTAAAAGAAGCAGCAGATGAAATGTTGGATTATAAAGGCTGCGGAATGTCCGTTATGGAGATGAGCCACCGTTCCAAAGTATTTGATGACATTATCAAAGAAGCAGAACAGGACTTAAGAGATCTCATGAACATTCCTGACAACTATAAAGTTTTATTTTTACAGGGCGGAGCTTCACAGCAGTTCTCAGCAATTCCTATGAACCTTATGAAAAATGGTGTTGCAGATTACATCGTTACAGGTCAGTGGGCTAAGAAGGCATATCAGGAAGCAAGCCGTTACGGAAAAGCAGTAAAGATTGCATCTTCCGAAGATAAAACATTCTCTTACATTCCAGACTGCTCCGATCTTCCAATTGATGAAGACGCAGATTATGTTTACATTTGTGAGAACAACACAATTTACGGAACAAAATATAAAAAGTTACCTAACACAAAGGGTAAAACATTAGTAGCTGACGTATCCTCCTGTTTCTTGTCCGAACCACATGACGTAGAAAAATATGGCGTAATCTACGGTGGAGTACAGAAAAATGTAGGACCAGCTGGTGTTGTAATCGTAATCATCCGCGAAGACTTAATCCGCGATGACGTAATGGAAGGAACGCCTACCATGCTTAAATACAAGACACAGGCAGACAAAGATTCCCTCTACAACACACCACCGTGCTACGGCATTTACATTTGTGGTAAAGTATTCAAATGGCTGAAAAAACAGGGTGGACTTCAGGCAATGAAAGAATACAACGAAAAGAAAGCAAAAATTCTTTATGATTTCTTAGACGAAAGCGAAATGTTCAAAGGAACTGTAGTAAAAGAAGACCGTTCCCTCATGAATGTACCTTTTGTAACAGGCGATAAAGAATTAGACGCTAAATTTGTAGCAGAAGCGGAAGCAAACGGTTTTGTAAACCTTAAAGGACACAGAACAGTTGGTGGTATGCGTGCATCTATTTATAATGCAATGCCAATCGAAGGTGTTGAAAAATTAGTAGAATTCATGAAGAAATTCGAAGCAGAGAATAAATAGAATTTGCTGTAGGCGTCTACCTTGCCTGCGGCAAATCACTATTCAGTATCCCTTTGCAGATGTATTCGGCTAATTTATCCACCAGATAAAGGCTCGTATATGGAAGCAGAATTTCACTTGAAACAGAAGCCTCATTTATAATTCCAGTAATAGAAATATCGCCTACAGGGCACAAAGGCCGTGCAACTCCTTTCCCTGGGGAAAGGGGCTGGCGGGACAGGGAAACAAGACCAATATGATTCTTGGTTCCAACAGCGGCATCAATGGCAAGGGTACAAGCATCGGGATGGACTAAAGAAATTTCAGGGAGCTGTTCGGTCAGATTGCCGGCATGGAGAGGTTTTTCTAAAGTTCCATACAAAGGATAAGGAAATTTCCGTTGTTTTAATTTTGAGCCAACAAGAGGGCCGAGGCAGTCACCAGTTATTTTGTCTGTGCCGATGCAAAGTAGAACAAGATCTTCGAATTTTTTATTTAAATAAGTAATATGGTTATTAAGTGCAATGGAAAAAGGTATAGTAGAAGCGTTGTCAGGGGCAAAATACTGATAGCGCTTTTCTTTTTTTATGTTGAAATTCATGTTAAAATCCTCTCTTTGTTCTCAGAGTCTTTCTTGCACTTGCTTTTGTGGCTGATTTTCCGCCAGCCGCACCCAGATTTCATCAACGTACGCACCGCGTACGCCTCAAAAAATTTGGGCACAATTGACAAAAAATTTCTCACAAAATCAAGCACAAAAAGATTCCGAGAGTACATATTTTTCCTATTTTATGATCTTTATGGAGCAAAATATTTGTATTTATATACATCATCTTTTTGTATTCCTTTATAGAATTCCTGCCTTCTAATTGTTCTCTATATTTTAGAAGTAGACAAAGAGAAAGAAGTTTAAACAATATTTTATTTTACATAGAACATTTACTTGAAAAATGAAAGAAAAATGCGAAAGCATATGACAAGAACTGCCATAGACAAGAATTGGGAAATGCTATGATTGAGACAGCCTGAAAAGAAAATATAAAATAAATCAGGAAACTGCAGCTTTAAGCATAGGGCAAAGAGCGGAGTTAGAAATAGAACAGGGAAGGTGGGAGATTTATGGCAGAGGAAAGACAGGAAACGGGAAAGAAAAAAGGAAATGAAAAAGGAGAAGTATCAAGAAATCTTCCTAGAAATTACAGGCAGATTGGAGAGCCGGGAGCAAAGAAAATTTATGTGGAAGATTATGTGTATACATATTTAAATAAATTGGCGCAGCCAGAAAATCTTTATGCAAGAGGTGCTATTTTATTTGGGAAAATGTATAAAACTACGATAGGAAAGTGTATGTTCATAAGTGGAGCAGCGGCATGCCAGAATTTCGAACTGGATTTAGATGAGACGATTTTTTCAGAGGAAAACTGGGGAGAGATTTATAGAATAAGAGATTCCTTTTTTCCGGAGCTGGAGATTTGTGGATGGTTTTTGTCAAGAATGGGGTTTTCTGTTGATTTAAATGACAAAATTATACGAATTCACATGGATAACTTTAGCGGAGAAAATAAAGTGTTATATATGATTGATGCCCTTGAAAATGAGGATGCATTTTATCAATTTGAAAATTATTCCCTTAAAAAACAGCGAGGATATTACATTTATTATGAAACAAATCAGGAAATGAAAAATTATATGTTAGCAGAGGGTGAGATGGGGCGAATGCCGGAACGGGGAAGGCGTTCGGAAACAATAAAGAGGGATACTGCTGTTGTGAAAAATTATAAAAAGGCGCTAAGAAAAAAGAAAAGTTTGCGGCCGAAATCGGCATTTGCTAACCCAGCGTATGTTGCGGGCGGTCTTGTAGCAGCGATGGTTCTTATTTATGGAGTAAGGTCTGCGGTACAGTATCAGGGAAATCAGAAAATGCAGGAGGTATTTCAACAGCAGGAAATGACGGATGCGAAAAATGTGACAGGTGCACAGCAGGGAGAGGAGGAAACAGATACCGTGTCTAAGATAGAAACGACACAGAACAGTGAAAATGAAGTGGTTTCTGATGAAAAAGCGGGTTCTTCCGAAATATCAGAAGAAAGTAACAGTGAATCTGCCGTGCAGGATACCGAAGCAAGTGAAACGCAAACCACGGAAAAAACACAGCAAACCTGGGGGAGCATAGGAGGATACTATACCGTAAAAAGAGGAGATACATTAGCTGGAATTTCAAAGAAAATGTATCAGTCATATAACTATATAGAAATGATTGCAGAAGCGAATGGAATAGATAATGTAGATGAGATATATCCAGGTCAAATTTTAGAAATCCCTCAGATTGAAGATTAAAAAGGTTCATGCTATAATGAGCGGAGTGACATAAATGTCATATAATATGCATACGACATCTATGTCATATAGTATACATACGTCATAAAATATTTTATAGAAAGAGAAATGAATGGCAAAACAGATATATAATTACGAATTGTTTACAAATAAGAAAGATGAACTGGCAAAGATAAGAAAGAAAGCTGCAAGAAATCGAAGGATAAAGATATTGCTGCTGGCGTTGATCTTAGCGGGAACAGCGATAGTCGCTTATATTCTTTTTAATAGCAAATGCAACTATTATACATATAAAGATAAAGTTGATACAGAGGACAGCGGTGATGTATCTTACGAAAACTTTGATGAAGGATATCTGAAATATAGCAGCAACGGTATTGAATATCAAAAGCAGTTTGGAAGAGCAGAATGGAATATTGCATTATCCTATGAGCATCCATTTCTGGCGAAGTCAGATTCTTATGCAGTATTAGGAGATAAAGGCGAGAATACGCTTATATTACTCAATAAAAATGGAAAAGTGAGAGAATTCACATTGAAATATCCGTTGTTACAGGCAACCGTTTCTGAGCAGGGTATTATACAGATGATACTTGAAGGCTCTGACAGCAATTATGTACAAGTATATGGAAAAAACGGGAAGTTGATTGCGGACATGCGCTCATCTATAGAGGAAAAAGGTTATCCGATTACAGCAGCGATTTCTCCGAATGGAACACAGCTTGCGGTAAGCTATTATTCTATCAATGGAAATACTTCCAAAACATCTATTGCATTTTACGATCTCAGCAGACAGCTCCAATCGGATAGCATACCATTAAAAGGCGGATTTGATTATACAAATACGATTATTCCTAAAGTTAGCTTTATGGATGATAATACGGTAGCGGCATTCGGAAGCAAAGTAACATATTTTTATAATATAGAGGATTCTCCAAATGAGAAGAAAAAACTGGAGTTTGATCAGCAAATACAGAGTGTATTTGAAAATGAGGATTATGTAGGCTATATTATCAATAATTCTGCCAATCCGGAAAAAGGTAAGTATATTCTTCAGGTTTATAATAAAAAAGGTGCCAGAAAGTTAAATCATATCGTCGATATGAATTATGATTCCATATCTATGTGGGGTAAAGAAATCATTGCAGTACGAGGCAATGAATGTACAATATTTAATATAAAGGGAAATATTTTATTCCAGGGTGAACTAGAAGGCGATTCTATAGAAACAATTGTACCAGCAAAAGGCTGGAGAACTTATCATGTAGTATTTCGTGATAAAATAGTGAAAATGCAGCTTCAGTTCTGGAAAAACGGTAA
>OGYY01003254.1_pt1 | contig 10592 bp, 3 predicted proteins | sample 1576671 | NCBI WGS metagenome assembly OGYY01 (sample SAMEA3541593, study PRJEB24748) | human gut metagenome | biome: human gut; feature: human-associated habitat; material: faeces | place: China | collected 2012 | reverse complement strand
TATGATACACATATAGGGGGCCTATTCGCTCCGCAGCGCCACAACCGGGTCGCGTTTGGCGGCCAATTTGGAGGGAATCAATCCGCCGATGACGGTCAGCGCCACGCTGACGACGATCAGGATAAGGGCATGCAGTGGGTTGATCTGGGCCACATTGGGTAAATCGGTCATATCCTTTAAAATGGCGTTGACCGGGAAGGTCAGCAGCCAGGCGATAAAAATGCCCAGCCCGCCGGAGCATAGGCCGATTATAAAGGTTTCCGCGTCGAAAACGCGGTGGATATCCTTTTTGCGGGCGCCCAGCGCGCGCAGCACACCGATTTCCTTCGTGCGCTCCAGCACGGAGATGTAGGTGATAATCCCGATCATAATGGAGGATACGACCAGGGAAATGGCGGAAAAGGCCACCAGGACAATTGTAATAGCGTCCATAATGTCACCGCTTAACGTGGTCATTACGTCCGCAAGGTCGGTGTAAACAATGGTGTCCGCGTCGCTTTTGTCCTTGTTCCACTCGTCCAGATAGGCGAGAACCTCTGCTTTGGCGTCAAAGTCTTTCGGGAAAATCATGATGTCATACGGTACGGTGGTGGCGCCCAGATAGGCAAAGGTCTGCTCTTGCACCTGCTTGCCTTCTTCGGTGGACAGGTCAAACGGCTCACCGGTCAAAACGTTATACTTGCTGTCTTTCTGGGCTTTGACAATCGCCGAATCTTTGGCATTGTCCGCTACAGCGGCAGCCAGATCCTCCGTATAGGCCAGTCCCTCCTGCAATATGGTGAGCATGCTGTCCTCTTTGATGCGGACGATGCCGGCAATTTTGACGGTTATGGAATCCTGGCTGTCAAAGGCTTTCTGCAGATCGGGCGTGACGGTATAGCGGCCGGCGATCTCCTGATAATAGTCGTCGTTCATCGCCAGTTTGAAGGTCATGCCCACAATCTTGTCGAAAGGCAGGGATTCCGCATCCCCATCGAGGCCCATGGCCTCCAGGATGGTTTTGTCCACCCGGTTGCTGTTGTCAACCACCAGCACAATATCGGTCTTGGAGGCGGGATACTGCCCGGCCAGGATGTCGTAGTTGTTTTCCAGCGTACCGTCGCCGGCCTGCGCGCTCTGGGGCAGGGCGGAAAAATGCACGGCGGAGGCGCTGACCGGCTTAACCGTGTCGCCGGATTTCATCAGCAGGTTCATATTGAGCCCGCGGATGTAGGACACGCCGGAAATGAGGGATTTATCAATGTTGTCAAGATACTTGATATAATCGTCGGTCAGTTTGTTCTGGTGCGAAATGGAGCTGTTTTTCTTGTCGTAGGGAAACACCTTTTTGTCACTGGGAAAGGCGCTGTCCGCTTTGCCGGCGGCCTCGTCGTGCATGGCCTGCATGCTTTCCACGCTCATGTCCATCGCCTGCTGCTGGATTACCACCGGATACTGCGCCAATGCCGAAGACTCGAACTCGTCGATCTTTTTATCAAAGCCGTTGGACAGGGCCATCACCAGCGCAATGCCGATGATACCGATGCTGGCGGCGAACGCGGTGAGGATGGTGCGCCCTTTTTTGGTGAGGATGTTGTTAAAGGAGAGTTTGAGAGCCGTGGGATAGCTCATGGCGGTTTTTTTGAGCTTGTAATCGCTCGCCACCGACTCGTCCTCCCCAAGCGGATGGGAATCGCTGAGAATCTGGCCGTCCTGCAGTTCGATGATGCGGTCGGCATATTCGGAAGCGAGCCCCGGGTTGTGGGTGACCATAATAACCAGCTTGTCTTTGGCGATTTCCTTTATCAAATTCATGATCTGGATGCTGGTTTCGCTGTCCAGCGCGCCGGTCGGCTCATCGGCCAGAATAATATCGGGATCGTTGGCCAGCGCCCGCGCGATGGCCACCCGCTGCATCTGGCCGCCGGAAAGCTGGGCTGGTTTCTTTTTGGCGTGCTCTTTAATCCCCACTTTTTCCAGCAGATCCAGCGCTTTCTGTCGCCGCCGGGCGGCGGAAACGCCGCTCAGGGTCATGCCCATCTCGACATTCTGCAGCACACTGATGTGGCCAATCAGGTTATAGCTTTGAAAAATAAAGCCCACACTGTTGTTGCGGTAGGCGTCCCAGTCGGTATTTTTAAACTGGCGGGTGGACGTGCCGTTGATAATCAGGTCACCGCTGTCGTACCTGTCCAACCCGCCAACAATGTTCAGCAGAGTCGTTTTACCCGAGCCGCTCTGGCCCAAAATGGCGACGAATTCATTTTCGCGGAAATCCAGGCTGACGCCGTTCAGCGCGTGCTGGACAAAATCACCGGTCGTATAGCTCTTGCAGATGTTTTTTAACTGCAGCATGTCTTTATCGTCCTCCTGCACGGCCGCTTTACGGAAAAAAGCGGTAAATAATAGACATATTGTAAAACGATAAGAAACGGGAAAGATGAACACACTGTAAATCTTTTCTGAGAGAAAACGGGGGCAGGGGAAAAAGCCTGTTTACAAGCGTCGATTATTCCATTATAATAGGGATAATTTGTCCATCTCCGCGAATAGCGGTAAAAGGCGGCGATGGATTTGGAGGGGTATGGAATGTCAAAAAGCAAGACGGTAATCGGGGAAGACGGTATCCGGGACGCCCGGCAGCTGGGACGTCCCAAAATGCTGGTTCTCGGCATCCAGCACATGTTCGCCATGTTCGGGGCCACTATTCTGGTACCGATCATCACCGGACTGGATGTGGCGACCACCCTGCTGATGGCGGGGCTGGGGACGCTGCTGTTCCATCTGCTGACCAGGGGCAAGGTGCCGGCGTTTTTGGGTTCTTCTTTCGCCTTTTTGGGAGGATACGCGGCGGTAGCTCCCCGGCTGGCGGATGGCAGCTCCAACAAGGAGATGCTGCCCTATGCCTGTCTGGGCGTAGCCTGTGCGGGGCTGCTCTATCTGGTTTTGGCCGGGCTGATCAAGCTGATCGGCATCAACCGGGTGATGCGGTTTTTTCCACCCGTAGTGACCGGGCCCATCATCATGGCCATCGGCCTGATTCTCGCGCCTACCGCTATCAGCAACTGCCAGACCAACTGGGTGCTGGCGCTGGTAGCCCTGGCCATCATCGTTATTTTCAATATCTGGGGCCGCGGCATGGCCAAGATCATTCCCATCATTTTGGGTGTTCTCGGCTCCTACGCGGTGGGGCTGGTGCTCTATTTTATCGGGCAGAATTCGCCCGACCTCATCCAGTCTATGCCTTGGCTGTTTGCCGGCGGCAGCGAAACGCTGGAAAACGGGGCCGTGCATTACCTGCCCCTGTTTGATTTCAGCGGCCTTAGCGCCATCTTTCAGAATATCGGCAAGGGTGAGATCTGGGGTAACCTGATCGGGCTACCGATTCACAGCGACAGCATTGTGTTCGGCAATGTGGCGGACGGGTCGAAGATCATCAGTTCGGTCATCGCCATCATGCCGATCGCGCTGGCCACCATGATGGAACACATTGGCGATATATCGGCTATCGGCGCGACGACCGGCAACAACTTTCTGGCTGACCCCGGCCTGCACCGCACCCTGTTGGGCGACGGACTGGCCACGTCGCTGGCCTCTTTGTTTGGCGGCCCAGCCAACACCACCTATGGCGAGAATACCGGCGTATTGGCGCTGACCAAGGTGTACGATCCCCGCGTCATCCGCATCGCCGCCTTCTTTGCGGTGGGAATTTCCTTCTTTCCGCCGGTAAGCGCGCTGATCTCCACCATTCCGTCCTGCATCATCGGCGGCGTTTCGTTTGTGCTCTATGGTATGATCTCCGCCATTGGCGTGCGCAACGTGGTGGAAAACAAGGTTGATTTTACGAAGAGCCGCAACCTGATTGTGGCGGCGGTTATCCTGGTGGCGGCACTGGGTATCGGCAGCCTGACCTTCTCCATTGGCACGGTGACGATCACCCTGACATCGCTGGCCATTGCCGCCATCGTGGGCATTCTGCTCAATGCGATCCTGCCGGGCAAGGATTACGTGTTCTCGGCGGAACAGCCGCAGCCGGTGCCTGAATCCGAAGCGGCGGACGCCTCCGTTTAAGCAAAATATAGCTACACCCTGTTTGCTCCCTGGGGCAAGCAGGGTGTTTTTTTATATTACCTCACACTCTCTGTCGGCCGGTTAGATGGCCTTAACCGTACCGAATAAAAACAAAGACAGCAAAATTTACATATTTTACCGCATAAAAAGCCTACAAATAAATTTTGTTATACGGTATAATTTTGTTAAAAGCACCGATGGAACCTTACGGATACAAAAGGAGGGCCTTATGAAAAGATACGCTCGAAAATGGACATCGCTCTTATTGGCATGCGCGATGATGCTCAGCATGATACCGTTTGGAATCCTGGCGGCGACTGCTCAGGAACAGGCGTTTGACGTGCCGCAGGACTATACGCTGTCGCCTGTTGCCACGGCTGAGGAGCTGGCCGCCGTGGCGACCGGTAAGGAGGCTTCAAAGGTCTATTATTACTTAACCAACGATATCACCATCGAGGCCGATTCTTTCAAAGGCATCGGCACCAACGAGAATACCGACGCCTTTTGGGACATCCTCGACGGCAACGGCTATGCCATCGACTTTGCCGGGCCGGAGGGCAAAGGTGTCGCCCTGAACGGCAGCGGCGCTTGGAACGGCGGTCTGTTCTTTTCAATGAATGGGGATGCGGTCGTTAAAAACCTGACACTAAAGGGCACGATCACGTCCACCGCGCAAAGCACAGGCGCTTTGGTGGGGCATATGGTCAATGGTACCATTGAGCGTTGCGTCAACCGCGCTTCGGTAACCGCGGCAGGCAAAGAGGGCGTCGGCGGTTTGGCCGGTCGGGTAACGCGGGGCATCGTGGTAAACTGCATGAACTACGGCGCGATCACCGGCGGGAATTTAACCGGCGGCTTGGTGGGCAAGGCTTCATATGCAACGAAAGACATCAACGCCGTCAGCATTGCCAACGGTGCCAATTTCGGCAGCGTAACAGGCAAAGAGAAGGTGGGTGGCATCCTTGGCCTGGGACAAGCGGATAGGACTTACACCATTGAAAACTGCTATAATGTGGGTAATATTTCCGGCACTACCGCCGCTACGCAAGGTGCGATTGCATGCAGTAATTGGCAGAGTGCGGTCAAAACGGTGAACTGCTATGCGCTGGACACCAGCTGCAAAAAGTTTTTGAATGCGACGATCAAAATGAGCGCCAGCGACATGCAGGCCCAGGCTTTTGCCGACACCCTCAACGCGAACGTAGAGGCCGGCATCGTATTTGCCGATGGGGTTGCGAATACCGAGGTGACCCTGCCGGCGCTTAAGTGGCAGTATAATGAGGGCGGTTATCCCACCATCCCGATGGTGGAGCCGGTGGTACCCGAAAAAGATTTGACCTTAGAGGAGCAGATGGATGTGATCCGTCAACGGATAACAGAATATTTCCTGCGCAACGACGCTGTACACAGCAGCGGCGCGCACAACGGCATCTGCTATGTTTCCAAAGCGGGCGAGTATCTGGAGATGCAAAACGAGGACGGCAGCTGGAGTGATGTGGACTATTACTGCACCCAGTCGGCCGCCAACGGTGCGGTGTGGGAACCCTACCTGGCGCTCGACCGTATGCTGGCCATGTCGTATGCCTGGGCCAAAGAGGGTGGCGAATACTACCACAGCCAGGAGATGGCCGATGGGGTGAACAAAGCCTTTGCCTACTGGGCCAGCATTAAAGACGCCAATCCCGACAACCCCAACTGGGTGGGCCCCTGGTCTACCAACTGGTGGGAGAACAGCAACGGTGTGCCCCGGCGGTTTGGCCCTATCGGCGTGGTGATGAAAGAAGGGCTTACCAAAGAGTCGATGGATCTTATTTTGGGCCGGGTAAACAAAGAGGGTGACGCCGGTTCGGGACAAAACCCTCTGTGGCACACGCAGAACGCCCTCTACTGGTCGCTGGCGGCCGGCGATGCGGCCCAGCTTAAAAAAGTGGTAGAAAAATATCTGTCGGTCAACCTGCGGGTGGGCGGCCTTAACGACGAAGCCCTTCAGGTGGACAACACCTTCCACTGCCATGGCAACCAGCTTTACACCAACGGCTACGGCAAATCGCTGTTTTCGGATATGGCGCTGTGGATCGATCTGCTGGCCGGAACCGACTATGCCGTGCCGCAGCATGTGCTCGACCTGATGGCCGACTATATGCTGGGCGGTACCCGCTGGATGATCCGCGGCGATCTGCTGGAGCTGGCCGACGGCTACAAAGGCAGCGGCAAGAATGCGTCCGGATATATCGAGCCGCTGCAGCGGATGGTAAAGAACGATCCCAAAAACGCGGCCGAATATCAAAAGGTGCTGGATAGCATCACCGGCGCCAGCGGTACCACCTACAACGGCGCCAACGGCAGCAATTACATGTGGACCTCGGCCCTGATGTCGCATATGCGGGAGGGCTACGGCGTCAATGTCCGCATGAACCACAAGGGCATGAAGTCGACCGAATGGCGCGCCACCTGGCCCAAGACGGATTTTGGCAACCTGATCTTCTGGACAGCCGACGCGACGGCCAGCATCATGATCGACGGCGACGAGTACAACAGCGTGTACAATACCTATGACTGGCGGCATGTGCCGGGTGTCACAGCCCCCTTTGTGCTGGCGACCCATTACGGGTTCGACAACGACTCGAACGATTGCTGGGGCGTGACCAACGGCACCTATGGCGCTACGGCGTATACCTTTAATAAGCACGATGGCACTAACAAGCGCACTCAGGGCAAGGTGGGATACTTTTTCTTTGACGATGAGTATGTCGCGCTGGGGGCGGGAATCCGCGCCAACCATGAGCAGGCCATCCACACCACCCTGAACCAGACCAAGGCGGCGGATGTATCGGTCAACGGCACGGCGGTAGCTGACGGCGCCGATGACGAGGTGTATCAGGCCGAGTACGTGTACAACAACCAGATCGGTTATGTGTTTCCGCAGCAAACCGAGGTGCACCTTTCCAATTTGAACCACACCCCCAAAAAATATCCCACGGTGCGGGGAAATGGTTACAGCGATCTCAGCGAGGACCGCTTTGGTGAAACGGAGGAAAGCACCTTCTCCCTCTGGCTTGATCACGGCGTTCAGCCGCAGGATGCCTCTTATGCCTATATCGTGGTGCCGAATACCACCGAAGAAGAGCTGGCGGCCTACAACAAAAACAACCAGATTACCATTGTGACCAATACCGAAAGGGTACAGGCGGTGCGGCACGAGGGACTGAAACAGACTCAGATCAACTTTTACGAGGCCGGTACGCTGGAATATGCCGAAGGTAAAACCGTGTCGGTGGACGGCCCCTGCTCGCTCATCATCGATGAAACAGGCCGCGATCCAATCATCTCAGAGGCGGTGTCCAACACACGCCCCAACACCATGGTGAATGTAGTGCTGACCACCAGCGACGCCAACACGGTGACCGAATTCTGCTCGCTCAGCGAGCCGTATGCGGGCAAAAGCATCACCCAGTCGGCGGGTGGCAGTTCGCTGATGCAGTCGAGCGCGACCACGCCGGAGCACGGCGCGGCGAAGGCGTTTGATAAAAATCTGGAAACCTATTGGGAAAGCGACGAAGCGCCGGCATGGATATGTTACGACATGCGGGAAGATTTGTATGTGGGCAGCATGACCATCCGCTGGGGCGAAGCGTATGCTACGAAGTATGAACTACAATACTCTGAGGACGGGGTGAACTGGCAGACCGCCTATGCGCAGGAAACCGGTAAGGGCGGCACTGAAACGGTTTCCTTTAATACCATCAGCCGGTATTGGCGGCTGTGGTGCACCGAAAGTGCGGGTGACACCATCCAGATCAAAGAGATCAGTTTCCAAAGCAGCCGCAATCTGGCAACCAACAAGCCGATGACGGCCAGCTTCAGCGCCGACGGTAAACCGGCGAGCAACGCGGTGGACGGCGACATGACTACTCGCTGGGTGGGCGAAAAAGGCAAAAAGGATGGCTGGATCACGGCCGATCTGGGCATGAACACCCGCATCGATGGGGTGCGGATTAGTTGGGAAACCTCTTATGCCTCGAAATATACCATTGATGTATCGGATGATGGGGAAACCTGGAAAACAGCTGCAACCGTTACCGCCCCAGCCGTCAGCGGCGAGAAGATCGTGACCGTGCAGACGGCGCTGCCGCAGGGTACCACCGGCCGGTATCTGCGGGTACAGGGCGTGGAAATGGCCCTGCCACAGTATGGCCTTTCCATTTGGGAAATGGAAATTTACGGCAGCTTACAGATCGACAGCGATAATGTGGCCGCTGGTAAAACAGCCGTTGACAGCGCGGCCAATATCGTCGATGCGGTGACCGATGGCAACGTAACAACCGTATGGTCGAGCGGGACGTTCCCCGCGAGCTTGACGATCGACCTGGGCGAAATGCACCAGATTGACAGCGTGGCCGCCGTATGGGGTGACCGCTTTGCCAGCGCCTACAAATGGCAGATATCGGCCGACGGCGAAACCTTTAGCGACGCGGCAGATGTCACCGCGGGGCAGGGCGGCCGCGAAACCGCCGATATGGCGATAAACGCCCGCTATCTGCGCCTGCTGGTGACCGATGCCGCTGGTGGCGTGGATATAGCCGAACTGGAGGTGTATGGCACCGCTCTGTCGCAAATGAACCCGGATAAAGACAGCCTGAAAAAGGCAATGGATACCCCTGTACGCAACGATGTGTATACCGAGGCCTCCTATGCGGCTTATCAAAGCGCGTTGTCGGTGGCTGTGAATGTGTATTCCTCGCCCAATGTTACCCAAAAGATGGTGGACGAGGCACTGGCGGATTTACTGGAGGCGATTGACGCCCTCACTTTCCGCAATTTCGGTACGGTTTTGGCCACCATCCCCGGGCAGTCAGTCAGCTGCGGCAGCCGGCAGGTGTTGGGCACCAACTGGACCAATTTAGCAAGCGCGCTTGACCTTTCCCAGGAAAATTTAGATAAAATTTATCTTTTCGCCACGGTGGACATCACCCGCGATCCCGACCGGGAAGAAGCCGGAATGTTCGGCAACGGCCGCATTATGCTCCGCTCGCCGGATGCTCCTACCGAAAATAACGTGTTTATCAACACCAATACGCAGATTACCCATCTCGGCCGCACCGTGCTCTACTTTCCGCTGTCCGAGATGACCGGCAAGACCGGAACCATGGATTGGTCGCAGGTCGAGCGGTTCCGCATATACATAGACAGCGTCAATAAATTTGAAGGCAAAATGACCATGACGCTAAGCGATATGCAGATTATCCGCACCACCGAGCCAGTCAAGGTAAAAGTCGCGTGCGTGGGTGACAGCATCACCGCCGGCAGCGGCGCGTCCTCCGCTTCTAACAACTATGTCAGCCAGCTGCAACAGCGGCTTGGTACGCATTACACGGTGCAGAACTTCGGTAACTCCGGCAAAACCCTGCTCAAGGACGGTGCGGACAACAGTGGCTATACAAAAACCGATACGTTTGCAAACAGTAAGGCGTTTGCTCCGGATGTGGTGACCATTATGCTGGGCACTAACGACTCGAAGGACGCGACGTGGAACGCCCATGGCGACAAGTATGAGCAAGAGCTGCGCGAGCTTATAAAGGTCTACCGCGATCTGCCCTCTCATCCGACGGTTATCCTGGCGACTTCCCCGACGGCCTACAACCGCAACTGGAATATCAACGACGCGGTGGTCAGCGGCGAGATCGCGCCAATTCAGCGCCGGGTGGCGGCCGAGATGGGCTGCCCGCTGATCGACGCGAATACCGCTACCAAAAATGCCGCCGATAAATTTGCCGACGGCATCCATCCCAACGACGCGGGCTATGTGCTGCTGGCCGATTTGTTTGCGGAGGGGATTACGAACGCGGCGACCACCGTCTATTCCTTCTCCCTGGCTGGCCAGGCCGGAACGATCGATACGGAAAACGGAACGATCGCCGTGACCGTACCCTACGATACCGATTTGACGGCGCTGATCCCGGATATAGGGCTGATGACCGGTGCGACGCTTTCGCCCGCCGGCGCTGCCGACTTCTCATCGCCGGTCACCTATACGGTAACCGCGCCGGATCAAAAGACGACCAGGATGTATACCGTGACGGTTACCAAAGAGGCGCAGAGGGTCAATAAAGACGATCTGAAAAAGGCGCTGGATGAACAAATCACCGACCTTACGCCTTATACTGAGGCGACCGCCGCGGCCTATACCGCAGCCCTGAATGCCGCGCAAACCGTGTATAGCGATCCCCAGGCAACGCAGAAGCAGGTGGATGACGCCCTTGCGGATTTGATGGAGGCAAAAGACGGGCTGGAGCACAAGCCTGCCGTCGTACTCGGCGATATAAACGGGGACGGACATATTAACGCAGCGGATGCCCTGCTGGCGCTGCAGGCCGCGACCCACAAGATCACCCTAACGCCGGCGCAGGCAGCGGCGGCGGACGTTGACGGCAAGGACGGCGTAACCGCCGGGGATGCCTTGTTAATCCTGCAATTTGCTACACAGAAAATATCGTCTTTTAAGTAACCTACATCTTCTCTCTTTTTCCATATGTACGGGCCCG
>OGYY01003251.1_pt1 | contig 10603 bp, 10 predicted proteins | sample 1576671 | NCBI WGS metagenome assembly OGYY01 (sample SAMEA3541593, study PRJEB24748) | human gut metagenome | biome: human gut; feature: human-associated habitat; material: faeces | place: China | collected 2012 | reverse complement strand
ACTCGCCCCCGCCATCACCAGCACGATGGCGCGATCATCGGGGAGGTTGAAACGCCTGAGTACCTCTTCTCGAGAGAAGGGTTCATCGCCGAACCCGGGTCGCACGGGGATTCCGGTGATCTTGATATGGCTTTCATCCACTTTGCGAGGACGGAGCGTTTCGGCCATGAACTCGGTGGCCACGCAGAACAAATCCGCTTCCTTATGCGGCCATAGACCCTCGATTTCATAATCGGTCGGTATGCATACGAGTGGATAATCGATCCCGGTTATCATCCTTGCTCCAGCAGCAACATTCGCTGCCGTGATATGCGTGCAGATGACCGCTAACGGTTGTTTTTCCCGTATGTAGTCGTTGAAACGCGGAAACATGACACGCGACCAGATCGACCCGCCGCCCCAGAGAATACGGCCAGTCAACGTATATCGCCATGTCACATCATAGATCGGACGCGATGCTCCGGTGAAGGCGGCGGCGGTCTTGTTGCCATCGAAAATGATTCTGCCGTAATCAAGGATGTCGAGAACCTCGACCTCAACATCGTTAGGTACCTTACCCTTACCTTTAAGCTGATTGAAGGCGGCTGCAACGGCATTGGCGGCCGCACGATGACCCGAACCCACGGATGCGTGCAAGATGGTGATCACGGGCTTGCGCGAAGACACGGTCTCATTGCCATCGGAATCAGTTGCGGGCAGGGAGAGAAGTTCCGGCTCGGTCATATCACTCCTTAAGGTAAGCAGTTTTAACATTCTACGCCCAAATTGTGATGAGAATATTGCTTACGGGGTACCAGTCAAAAGAGACGATTGGAGGAACCCATGACCACTGAAACCATGTACGACTTGATCATCATCGGCGGCGGCCCTGCGGGATATACTGCGGCTCTCTATGCGGCCCGTGCCAGCCTCTCAACCGTTGTAATCGAACAAGGTATGCCTGGCGGACAGATAGCCACCTCGGATATGGTTGAAAACTATCCCGGCATCGCATCCATATCTGGATCGGAGCTGGGCCAGAAATTCCAGGAGCACGCTGAGGAATTTGGCGCGCAAACTCTCTATTCCATGGTTACGCACATTGCCCACCGAGAAGACGGAACGTTTGAGATCGGCTTGGATAATGGATCGATGATGAGCCGTGCGCTTATCGTTGCAACCGGAGCGACCCCGCGACCAGCTGGATTCGACGGAGAGGACGCATTCCGAGGCCGTGGCGTTTCCTATTGTGCTACGTGTGACGGAATGTTCTATAGAAACAAAGATGTATTTGTAGTCGGTGGCGGCAATTCGGCTGTCGAAGAGGCGTTGTATTTGGCTAAAATCGCCAAATCCGTAACGATGATCGTTCGGCGAGACGTCTTCCGGGCTGAGCGCGGACTGGTACATAAGCTCTCGATGCTCGATAACGTTTCTATACGCTTCAATACGTCGATCGTTTCAGTTGCCGGAGAACAGCTTCTCTCAAGCATCACTTTTAGAGATAATCAGACCGCAGAAACCTATTGCGAGGAATATCCCCAGGGCAGCTTCGGCATCTTCGTATTTGCCGGCAACAACCCCGTTGTTGACTTGGTGCGTGATTATGTCGAGATCGGTCCAGATGGCGGTGTCATCACCGACGAATCGATGGCCACGAAGACCTCAGGCCTATATTGCGTTGGAGACATGCGCTCTAAACGTTTGCGTCAGGTAGTTACGGCAGCTGCGGATGGCGCGATTGCTGCTAATGCAGTCAATACATATCTTGAGGCATGAAAGATAGTCTAAGCTTGGATGCCGCGATTGCGCACGCAGCCGACTTCAAATAACTGTTCAGTAATTATTGATAATATATCTTATGTAAAGTTGTTCATTCAGCATAGAGGGGTCTTGGAAACGCTTCGCTTCCAAGACCCCTCTATGTCGTGGTCAAGCTGGATCGCATTCAAAAGCAAATAACGACTAGAGCCATTCATAACCCACGATGATACCGGATTGCTCAGCATAATATGAGCAGAGACCGCCACATGGCAGCACCTCAACGGATGCCATCGGCCAGATATCATGGATTGCATCGCTGATGCCTGAAGCGGTCCCCGCATTATCAACATGATCGATGTAAACCCGTCCGCCATGGTATCCATCGGCTTGCATCGTTTCTACAATCTTCTTGATCGTCTTTTTCTCCCCGCGCGTTGGGCCGACGACTTTAATGGTGCCTTCGTGCGAGGCCGTTCCCAAGATGCGGATGTTCAATTTGGACGCAACGGCTCCAACGCCCCTTGGCATACGCCCGCTCTTGGTAAGGTTCTCATATCTGCTTAATGAATAGAGAACTTGCGAAGAGGCTTCAGCTTTGGTGACATAGGAAACGACTTCATCGAACGTATGGTCTTCCATGAGGTAGGCATCGAGCATGCGTACGAGCACCTCGAGTTTTCCACCCGCGGCTCGAGAATTGACAATGTGAATATTCTTACCTGCTATGACGCCGGCATGATCCCGTGCATATTCATCGAGAACCATGTTGCGTGCCATCTGCGCGGACTCGAAGCTTCCAGAAAGGTTCGACGAGATGGTTATCGCGATGATGTTGTCTGCGGTTCGGAAAATATCAGCCCACTCCCCGATACTCGGGCACGAGCTCGAGGATGCGTCCGACTCATCGAGAACGGCTCGATTCAATGATGAGACATCAAGGAATTCGTCGTCTACGAATTCATGATGGCCAACATGCACCTTCAAAGGCGCAAGCCTAAAAATGGTATGAGGCGAATTCGGCTTATATCCGCGGAGGTTGCAGCTCGAATCGACTGCGATACACCAAGACATAGAGAACCTTTCCAACGACATGCAGCTTCAGTGAGTATACACCTCAGCATGATAGCTGGTATTGAAAACGAGGTGATTAGGTTATGTATTCTAGTTATAATGATTAACAATGTTTTGGATTACCGCGCTCTACCCCACGCGTAAGCGAACTTGATCTGTACGATTAAAGAGGTAAGGATGATCTCATGCCGCATAGTCTAACCATTCCCATGTCGGATAGTGCGGATTCAATCACGCTGGAAGACGTGACGCCTACGGTACTTCCAGACGCATTTCTTGATTCGACCTGCGTGCGTGAAGCTTCAAGGTTTCGCATGCCGTCCTTTGACGAACTTCCCGAGCTGCCGCTCTATCGTGAACAAGTGATTGCCTACGTAGAGTCCGTCCTCTCCCCTCTCAATCTAGGAATCGATGGGTCCTGGCTTACCTCCTCGATGATCAACAACTATGTTAAGACTGGATTGTTAGCACCCCCGGTAAAGAAAATGTACACGAGGGAGCATATCGGCCGGCTGCTTGTAATCTGCGTGTTTAAACAGGTTCTATCGATTTCAGCTATACAGCAACTGCTTCGCATTCAAAAAATGACGTATCCTGACATGGTGGCGTATGATTATACGGCTCGAGAAATCACGCAATCAGTCCAAGGGATGTTTTGCGAGATGCCGCATTCCAACGCCGATTCGGCGCAGCATGTTACGAGGGAATCCCTTCTCATACGCAGTACCGCGATCGCATTTGCATCGAAGATGTTTCTCATGCACTATCTCTCGTATAGCGGGATGCCGGTCGGTTAAAGCCCATCGATCGACAGGAGGCTGATCAAATCCCGTTTGGGGCAGTGCATGGAACTTCAAAAAGCTGGGACCGACTCCCTTTACGGAGAGCCGGTCCCATTACGTCGATATAGAGGCGATCCCGAATCGTCTCGCTAAAAGATGTTAATTCACCTTAACGAGGCTGAAGAGCTCCTGGTCACCCGTGGAGGCAAGGGTAGTACGCGGATTGAGAAACTCGAGCTCGAGTATGCAGGCATACCCCACGAGCTCGGCACCGATCTCGGAGATGAGCTTGCCGGTTGCCGCCGCCGTGCCGCCCGTTGCGATGAGGTCGTCGACGATCAGCACCTTATCGTCAGGCTGGATGGCATCCTCGTGTATTTCAAGCGAGTCGGTGCCATACTCGAGTTCATAGCTGACAGATAGCGTCTTACGAGGAAGCTTTCCGGGCTTTCGCGCGGGAATAAAGCCAGCGCCGAGCTCCATGGCTACGGGAACACCAACGATGAAGCCACGGGCTTCGGGGCCCACGATCTTCGTTACGCCGGCGTCGCGGAAGTGGTCCGCGATCGCGAGCACGGTCTGTCGCAGACCCTCGGGATCAGCGAAAAGCGGCGTGATATCCTTAAAGACAACGCCGGGCTCGGGGTAATCCGGGATATCGGTAATCAGCGAAGCGTAATCGAAGTCGCTCATGCATCTGCTCCTTGAATCAAACCGCGTTACAACGGTTATTTACGAATAACATGGGAGGTCTGTTTAGCTCGACCAGAGGAATCAAGCGGGAGAATGTTGGAACGCTCGGTGCGCTCGTCAGCGCGCGGAGCGTCCGATTTGGCTTTCTGCGCCTTCGAAAGCTCGTCATCGATGCTATCAACATCAGCATCTTCGACGATCGCATTCAGCGATTCGAAAACCCTGTTCTTAAGCAGCGCGGTGCGGACCCCATCGGTAAGATCATGCAGCTTGTTGAATGCTCGCTCGAGCTTGGCCGCGCGATCCTCATCCGAGTCATCCATGCCCAGCATGCCGATCAGCACCTGTTCGAACATCGTAGATTCGCGATTTGCGGCAGAAACGTACTGGCGCAGGTTCCGCGGTTCGATATGGAACCGAGACAGCTCGGCGCAGTGGCGAATGATATCGAAATCTCGACCATCGACGAGCTCGCGATTTTGCGGGCTGCGAATGATGCGAATCAGATCATTATCCGCTAGCGACCTTACAAACGAGATCTCGACTCCAAGCAGATCGGGCATATCTTCAATGGGATGCAGCTTCTGCTTGCTTTCCTTCGGCTGCGCTTTCATGGGAAGATCGGAAAGCAGACCGACTTCAAAAGCTAGCGTTGACAAATCGGTGGCACCGTCGAGCTTCTGCTTGATAACGTTGAGCGGCATATACCGAGTCTTCTGAAGATGAAGGATGACTTCCAACCGATCGACGTCCTCTTTAGAGTATTGCCGATACCCTTTAGGAGTTCGATGGGGAGTAATCAATCCCTCGTCTTCAAGAAAACGAATCTTGGAATTCGAGAGATCGGGATATGCGCCGCGAAGCAGGTTGACAACCTGCCCGATGCTTAGATAGCTGCGCTCGGCCAAGCTACTCACCAGTCTCGATGAGCTCTGGAGCGCTTTCGTGGTAAATAAGCGTGAAGGTGCCGATCTGCACGGAGGAGCCATCGTGGAGCGGAGCGGAATTCACGATGGCGCCATCCACCCACGTCCCGTTCAAGGAACCAAGGTCCTCGATGAGCGTGCCAGCATGATTTCTCACGATCTTCGCATGGCTGCGCGAGACGGTCATATCGTTGAGGAAGATGCTGTTGGCAGGGTCTCGTCCGATCGTCGTTTCAACGGGCTCGAGTTCAAAGGTGGCGCCAGACTGAGGCCCCTTGATGATGGAAAGAACGGGCTTGGTGATGGGCCTGCTCCTCATAAGATCAGGAGAGGTGGCGTCATCGAGAGGCATGCGAAAGACGCGAGTCGAATCGGCGGATTGGTTATGGTCTGCTTCACGCGAGAACAATTGTGACATAGCGGCGCTCCTGACTAGAAAAACTGGATACTCTCTAGTGTACCCCAGCACGGGGCAATCGATGGCGTAGGTTCTATTCGTCGCTATCGATAATTTCAGGATTGAGGAAGTCCTCTTCCTCCTCTTCCGGATGCTCGGTAGCATACTTGATCGCCGTGAGACCCTTGATAGTGTAGATGACTCCGGTGATCACAGAGAAGACGACGCCGAGATAGACGAAGTAGATTCCCATGGGCGCCGCGGACCCATTGAGGCCGGGAAATGCGCTCCAGGAGGCAGGCAGCATGGCGACGCCATCGAGTACGGGCAAGCCGAGAAGCATCAGTGAGAAGCCGCTCATAAGCAGGGCGGTGGCAGCTTTACCTGGGAACACGACATCGATGGGACGACGACGGTACTTGCGAACGATGAGGTTTCCGATGCCGAGGTAAACGTCTCGTCCGATCAGAATCGCGCAGATCCAGAACGGGAGCTCCCCGCGTGCAACGAGGCCGACGACGCCGGTAAACAGCAGGGCGCGGTCGACGACGGGATCCATCATCTTGCCGAGCCAGCTGACCGTTTTGGTCATGCGGGCGATCTGGCCATAGGTGGCCACATGCCCGCGCGGAATCCGCCTCACGGCGGCATACACCTCTTCAAACATTCCCATCTACGCGCCCCCTTTGCGCCATCTTTCCTGGGATGATACCACAAAAGGCCGCGCGCGAAAACCTGTTTTTCAGAAGGGACCGGCGATACAAGTATGCAGGAACGCGCAACGCTCATGACGGAGGGGTCCGTCTGGCGGCACATCGTGGGGTTTGCCCTGCCCGTGTTCTGGGGGAACCTCTTCCAGCAGCTCTACAATGTGGTGGACTCCCTGGTGGTGGGCAACTTCCTGGGCAGCGACGCGCTGGCGGCGGTGGGCTCCTCCAGCCATCTGATTTTTCTGATGGTGGGGTTGTTCAGCGGCATCTTCACGGGAGCCAGCGTGGTCATCTCGCGCTACTACGGCGCGCGGGACGATGCGAACGTGCGGTTGGCGGTGCATACCACCGTGGCCTTCGGCCTGGCGGCGGGCGTGGTGATCACCATCGCGGGCGTGCTGCTCACGCCCCATCTGCTGATCTGGATGGGCACGCCCGAAAGCGTGCTGCCCAACTCCATCCTGTATTTCCGCATCTATTTCGGCGGCGTTATCTTCGTCATCCTCTACAACACGGCGGCGGGGATCTTCCAGGCCGTGGGCGACAGCCGGCATCCCCTGTACTACCTGATCGTTTCCTCGGTGGTCAACGTGGTGCTGGACCTGCTCTTCGTCGCTGGATTCGGCATGGGGGTAGACGGCGCGGCCCTGGCCACGGTCATCTCCCAGGCCGTGAGCGCGGTGCTGGGCTTCTGGCGGCTATGCCGCACCACCGGCACCTACCGCGTCTGGCTTGGCAAGGTGCGCTTTCACGGCCGGACGCTTCGCCAGCTGCTCACGCTGGGCATCCCCTCCGGGCTGCAAAATTCCATCATCGCCATCGCAAACGTGGTCGTCCAGTCCTCTATCAACCTCTACGGCGCCATGGCCATGGCCGGCTGTGGCTCCTATTCCAAAATCGAGGGCTTCGGCTTTCTCCCCATCAACAGCTTCGCCCTGGCGCTGGCCACCTTCATCGGCCAGAATCTGGGCGCCAAACAATATGACCGCGCCCGGCGCGGCGCGCGCTTTGGTATCCTGTGCTGCCTGCTCATGGCCGAGGTGGTGGGCGTGGGCATCAACCTGCTGGCGCCGTGGCTGATTTCGCTCTTCAACAGCGATCCGCAGGTCATCGCCTTCGGCGCCCTGCAAGCGCGCACGGTCACGCTGTTCTATTTCCTGCTCGCCTTCTCCCATTCGGTGGCGGGCGTCATGCGCGGCGCGGGGCGGGCCATGGTGCCCATGCTGGTGATGCTGGTGTGCTGGTGCGTCATCCGCGTCAGCTACATCATGCTGGTGGCGCGCGCATCGGGCGACATCCAGATGGTGTTCTGGGCCTACCCCCTCACCTGGGCGCTCAGCTCCGTGGCCTTCCTTATCTACTTCGTGCGCGGCGACTGGCCGCACTACCTGGAACGCAAGGAGAGCGCGGCCTGACGCGCCCCTCCCTTCTCTTGACTTGTCCCGCCGCTTGAGCTACAATAGCCTCGGCTGTGCGGCGTGTGGCGGTTTGTCGTTGTATATTGCCATCATTTCTTTTCGCCGGATGTCCGCGCGGCGCTGCGTCCCCCCGGAGGGACCCTCCCATCCGCTCTAGAAAGGAAGGAACGCCATGTTTGGACACCGCCCCGAAGGCCGCCGCGTGCGAGACGTGGACCCCATCGTGCAGATGACCCCGTACCTGATGCCCATGCGCTGCGACGCGCAGGTTTTTTTGGACTACGATGTGGAATATGAGCCGCTGATGCGCTACATCGCCAAAAAAAGCCGCGAAGGCGTCAAGATCACCTTCATGGAAATCCTCATCGCCAGCTTTGTGCGCGGCGTATCGCAGGTGCCGGAAGTGAACCGCTTCATCATGAACAAGCAGTTCTACAACCGCAAGGAGCTCACCGCCAGCTTTACGCTGCTGATGGACACCGACGACGGCAGCATCGAGGAAAACACCGTCAAGGTCTTTTTCGACCCCACCGACACCATCTATGACGTCAGTGCGCGCGTCAAGGACATGGTCCAAAAGAACCGCAAGGTGGAAACCTCCGGCTTTGCGGTGAAGCTGGCCTCCGCCGTGCTGAAAATCCCGCTGCTGCCCAACCTTGTGGTGGGCCTGGTGCGGCTTTTGGACCGCTACGGCCTGTTGCCCAAGGCGTTTTTGGACGGGCTGCCCTTCCACACCAGCATGTTCATCACCAACAACGCCTCCATCGGCCTGATGCGCGTGTATCACCATATCTACAACTTCGGCGATACCAGCATGTTCATCTCCATGGGCACGCCCCAGCGCGGCTATACGGTGGATGCGGGCGGCAATGTGGTGCGCAAGTGCACGCTGCCCATCGGCGTGACCGTGGACGAGCGCGTATGCGGCGGCGCGGTATATGCCAAGCTGTTCGCCGTGATGAAAAACTGCCTGCGCCATCCCGAGCAGCTGGAAACCCCGCCCGAAAAGGTGTTTTACAACAAGGGCTGCGAGTTTCACGTGCCCAAGCCCGAGGGCGTCGACTCCAGCGCCGGCTCCGTCACGGCCTGACAAGGTTCCTGCGGCCTTCCCGCTAAAAAAGCGCGAAGGCCGTTTTTGCGTTCCATCCCGCCTTGACACGCCCCCTGAAAACGTCTATAATGATGTAGTCGGCTAGATAGGCTTGTCGCGCTTTGCGAGAGCCTTGCTGTTTTGCGAAATATACTCCCGGCTCCGGCTTTCCCCACGCCGCGCGCGGACCTGTGTCCCCTTGTGCGGCGGGTTGGTTTTGAAACGCTCCGGCGTTTTGTAAGGGTATATGAACTTGGTCTGTGTGCCGTCCCGCGCGTCTGCGCCGGGATGAAACAGGGGCATGCGCCTCGACGTCCGTTTTCTTCCCCGCCCGGCATTGGCGCGGGCGGAGGGCGGGCATGGCCAAACAAGCGAATCAACATAGCCGCACGAGCTTTGCTCGACGGCTTTTTTTGCTTGAAGCAAAAGCCGTTCTCCGGACAAACAAGCAGCTGGAAAGCAATACCAACGGAAGGGAGTGTACGCCATGGACTGGTTCGTAACGATCATCGTAGCGGTTGCGACGGCGGCGCTGGGCGCGGCGGGCGGATATCTGTACCGCAAGCAGGCCGGCGAGAAAAAGATCGGCCGCACCGAGGAATACGCAAGAAACCTGCTGGAAGACGCGCAGCGCAAGGCCGACGAAAAGAAAAAAGAAACCATTTTGGAGGCCAAGGAAGAGGTCCTGCGCCTGAAAACTGAGCTGGACCGCGAATGCCGCGAACGCCGCGCCGAAGTGCAGCGCAGCGAGCGCCGCATCCTGCAGCGCGAGGAATCGCTGGACAAAAAGCAGGACGCCCTGGAAAGCCGCGAGGAGGCGCTGGGCAAGCGGCAAAACGAGCTGCAGAAGATGCAGGAGGACATTGAAAACGACAAGCAGCGGCAAGTGGCCGAAATGGAGCGCATCGCCGGCATGACGCAGGACGAGGCCTGCCAGATGCTGGTCAGCCGCATCCAGAAGGACGCCTACCACGACGCCGCCGCCATGGTGCGCGAGATCGAGACGCGCGCCCGTGAGGAGGGCGAGAAAAAGGCCCGCAACATCATCGCCCTGGCCATTCAGAAGTGCGCCGCCGACCATGTGGCGGAGAGCACCGTCAGCGTCATCAACCTGCCCAACGACGACATGAAGGGCCGCATCATCGGCCGCGAGGGCCGCAACATCCGCGCCCTGGAGACCGCCACCGGCGTGGACCTGATTATTGACGACACGCCCGAAGCGGTGATCGTCAGCGCCTTTGACCCCGTGCGGCGCGAGATCGCGCGCATCGCGGTGGAGCGGCTCATCATGGACGGCCGCATCCATCCCGCCCGCATCGAGGAAATGGTGGAGAAGGCCCGCAAGGAAGTCGATCAGCAGATCCGCGAGGCCGGCGAACAGGCCGTCTTTGAGACGCACCAGCACGGCATCCATCACGAGCTGGTCAAGATTCTGGGCCGTCTGCGCTACCGCACCAGCTACGGCCAGAACGTGCTCAAGCACTCCATCGAGGTCAGCCACCTGGCCGGCATGATGGCCGCCGAGCTGGGCGCGGACGTCGCCCTGGCCAAGCGCGCGGGCCTTTTGCACGACATCGGCAAGGGCGTCGATCACGAGGCCGAGGGCACGCACGTGACGCTGGGCGCGGAGCTTGCGCGCAAGTACCGTGAGAGCCCCGACGTGATTCACGCCATTCTGGCCCATCACAACGATGTGGAGCCCCAGACCGTCGAGGCCGTGCTCGTGCAGGCCGCCGACGCCATCTCCGCCGCCCGTCCCGGCGCGCGCCGCGA
>OGYY01003247.1_pt1 | contig 10606 bp, 7 predicted proteins | sample 1576671 | NCBI WGS metagenome assembly OGYY01 (sample SAMEA3541593, study PRJEB24748) | human gut metagenome | biome: human gut; feature: human-associated habitat; material: faeces | place: China | collected 2012 | reverse complement strand
TAGGCAGCGCTGTGATTTTAAGACCAAGGGGGTTCGCCATGAGGATATGCGCGTTCGGCTCATCGAGCCGGGATCTGGATGCGCTGTACATCGATGCCGCTTACGAGCTGGGGCGCACGTTGGCCGAGCACGGGCACGGCCTGGTGTTCGGGGGCTACGACGTGGGACTGATGGGCGCGGTGGCGCATGGCGTGGGCGATGCGGGCGGCAGCGTCATAGGCGTCGTCACCGAGGGCCTGAACAAGAAGGGACGCCCCGTGTACCCGTGCACCGAGCTGATCTGCGAATCCGACCTGGCCACCCGTAAGACGCGCATGACCTCGCTGGCCGATGCGTTCGTCACCTTGCCTGGCGGCCTGGGCACGTTCGACGAGTTCTTCGACATCGTCTCCCAGGTGAAGGCCGGCGAGCTGGATGCGAAGAGCGCCATCCTGAACGTGGGCGGCTATTTCGACCCGCTGGTCGAGATGCTTGACCGCGCGACCGCCACGGGCCTCAACTCTACCGACTGGCGCAGCAACTGCGACGTGTTCGACTCCCCCGAGCCGCTGGCGGCGTGGCTGGAAGCGTAAATAGGTAACGAAACGCTTCCGTTTCTCATAAATACCTGCCTGCATCTAGCACTCGTGGGCAAAGAGTGCTAACTTTCTTTGGTAGCAAATATCGTTATGCACGTGCTCAAGGAAGGGGCTCATAGCATGGCTAAGGAAATCGCATACGACAACGAGACGCGCGAGAAGCTTGCGACCGGTGTGGCGAAGCTGGCCGACGCGGTGCGCGTGACCATCGGCCCGAAGGGCCGCTACGTCGGCATCACCAAGAAGGGCGAGCGCCATCCCAACGTCTCCAACGACGGCGCTACCGTTGCCGCGCACGTGGGCGCATACGACCATGTGGAGAAGATGGGCCTGCAGGTGGTCCGCGAGGCTGCGACCGCCGCGAACAACGAGGCCGGCGACGGCACTTCCACGGCAACGCTGCTCGCCGATGCCATCGTGCGCGAGGGCGTGCGCTACGTTACCGCCGGCAACGATCCGCTGGCGCTGCGTCGCGGCATTCAGAAGGCCGCCGACGTCGCATCCGACGAGCTGCTGAAGGCCGCCACGCAGGTGACCACGCGCGAGCAGATGGCCGAGATCGCCACCGTTTCCTCGGGCGATCCCGAGATCGGCGCAAAGATCGCCGAGGCCCTGGACGAGATCGGCCAGGACGGCGTCATCTCCGTTGAGAAGTCCACCAAGTTCGGCATCGACCTGGAAGTCAAGAAGGGCATGCTGTTCGACCGCGGCTTCATCTCCCCGTACATGGCCGACGACATGGGCTCCATGACCGGCGAGCTGGAGCAGCCCTACATCCTGATTACCGACCAGCGCCTGGCAGACAACTTCAAGGACGTCGTGCCCGTGCTGGAGGAGGTCATGCAGTCCGGCCATCCGCTGCTCATCGTGGCAGATGACGTGCGCGGCGAATCCCTGAACTCCCTGCTCATGAATCGCCAGAAGGGCACGCTCATCAGCGCAGCCGTCATGTGCCCCGGCGCCGAGGAGCGCCGCAAGGCCGAGCTGGAGGACATGGCCATCCTCACCGGCGGCGAGGTCATCTCCCCCGAGCGCGGCCTGTCGCTGGCCGATGCCAAGAAGAGCATGCTCGGCCGCGCCGCAAGCGTGCAGATCACGAAGAGCCGCACGCTCATCATCGGCGGCAAGGGCAAGCAGGAGGCCATCGAGAAGCGCTGCGAGGCCATCCGCAACGAGCTGAAGAACCCGCATTCCGATTATGAGCTGGACGTCATGCGCGAGCGCTTGGCGAAGCTGTCCGGCGGCATCGCCGTCATGAGCGTCGGCGCTGCAACCGAGACCGAGATGAACGAGATCCGCAGCCGCATCCAAGACGCCTTGCGCGCAACGCGCTCGGCCGCAAGCCAGGGCCTGCTCGCCGGCGGCGGCGTTGCCCTGATCCAGGCGTCCAAGGCGCTTGACCAGGTGGAAGTCGCCAACGAGGAGGAGCGCTTCGGCGTGGATATCCTGCGCAAGGCGCTCGAGGAGCCCATGCGCGCGCTGTGCAGCAACGCCGGCTACAACGGCGACGTCGAGGTTGCCAAGGCGCTTGAGGCGCAGCCCGGCTTCGGCCTTGATTGCGAGACCGGCGAGTATGGCGACATGATCTCCATGGGCGTTGCCGACCCGGCCAAGGTCACCGTCACGGCCCTGCAGGCCGCCGCGTCCGTTGCCTCGCTCATCCTCATCACCAACTGCAGCATCACCGAGGCTGACAAGAAGGATAAGGAAGAGAAGTAGCAGTCGCGCAAGCAGTTACTGCGCTGATCGGGGAAGCAGTTCCCCGACGCGAAGCTTCGACTTCGCCAGTCCTTTCAAATAGAGCACGCTGAACGGGAGCCCTACGGGGCTCCCGTTTTTTATACGGAACGCGAAATCGTATAAAGAAGCGCTTGAAAACGCGCGCTAAGTTATACGAATCCAGGAAATCGTATAAAGTAAATGGGATTCCAGGCCCCTTCTTTATACGAATCGCGAAAACGTATAAAGTTCGAACCGGAATTGGCTGGAATGTTATACGAATCGCCAAAACGTATAACCTGAACCGAAGGGCGCGCGCATGGATTATAAGGAGCTTGCGAAGGTCTTCTACATGGACTCCTCGAGCAATCGCGAGGCTAATCTTGTCGCCGAGGAAGCGCGTCGTCGTGATTCGGTCGGGACGTTTCGGCTTGGTTATGAGACTCAGGCGGGTGAGCTGTTCCTTGCTGTTCCGAGAGAGCTATCGGCCCTTACCGAGCAAGTGCTGCGCACAGAGCGTAAGGTGACGGTGCTACTGAACGGGATGAACTTGCTTGCCGCGAATGCCGTTTTGCGAGGGTTGGTGTTCGACGAGGTCGTATTCACGAACGCTATCGAGGGTATTCATAGCACGCGTCGCCAGATCAAGGACGCGTTGGAGTCGGTATCGAACGATGCTTCTCGGCGTCGTTTCAAGGAGCTCGCCCTTCTGTATATGGATATCGCTTCCGGCAAGGCGGAGGAGCCGACAACGCCGGAAGGAGTTCGCGCGATCTACGACAGAGTGATGGACGGGGAGCTTGACGACGCGCATGTTCCCGATGGCCGGCTGTTCCGCAAGGACGGCGTTGATGTTATCGCGGGAGGGGTGAACGTGATTCATCGGGGTTTGGAACCCGAAGAGAAGATTGTTGAGGCCGTAAAGTCGATGCTCGCGCTGATCGAAGACGAGGGGCTTCCGTCACTGTATGCGGCGTTGGCCTCGCATTATCTGTTCGAATATGCTCACCCGTTCTATGACGGCAACGGTCGAACGGGAAGATATCTGTGCTCGCTGATGCTGGACAGGTCGCTGTCGAAGCCGACGGTTCTGTCCCTTTCTCGAGTTATTTTGGAGCATCGCGATCAGTATTACAAAGCTTTCCGCAGCGTTGAGAATCCGATGAACAAGGGCGAGCTGACGTTTTTCGTGATGGAGATGATGAGCCTTGTGAGAAAGGCTCAGTTGGACGTCATCGATCGCTTGGATTGCGCTTGGAGGCGGCAGAGCGAGCTACGCGAATTGATGGATGATGCTATCGCGCGCACGGACCTCAAGAAGAAGCAGGAACAGGGGATCGTATTCATGCTCATGCAATATGAGACATTCGGGATGTTCGGCGATGCGAGCGTTGAAGAGGTTGCCAACTATTTAAAGGTGGGGACGCAAGCTGCTCGGAAACATTTGCGTGCGCTTGAGGACAAGGGCGTTGCGGTGAAGGTCAACCAGCGTAAGCCTGTGACGTTCGGGCTTACGCAGCAGTTTAAGGAAGAGTTCGGGGTAGAGCCGGTGGTCTGGCGCAATCCTTTCGAGTAGGGGTTCATCGTGTGCAGAAGGTTCACGGTCGTTACGTGGGATGAGGTTGCGGAAGTTGTGCGCGAGCTGCAGGCGGATTCGCCTGTGAACGCGCAGCCCGATTGGCCTGCGCGTCCGATGGCTGGTGAAGCCGTGACGGCGCAGGTTGAGCCGGGCGAGGATGCGTTCCCTGGCGCGGGCGTTGACGTGATTGTCAGCGGTCCGGAAAGCCAACTGGCTGTTGAACGTTTGACCTGGGGATTCCCTGTTGAATGGCAGCAACGCCCCGTGTACAACACGCGCTTGGAAACGGCGATGGGGCCGAATCCGGGTATGTGGGAGCAGCCGATCGCGCAGGGTCGCGGCATCGTGGCGACGGGCGGATTCTTCGAAGCGCATGCGATCCAAACGGTGCGCAGCCCGAAAACGGGGCGGAAGATCAAGCAGCAGTATCGTTTCGAAAGCGGCGACGGTTCTCCGCTGCTGCTGGCGACGGTATGCGGTCAAGGCTGCTTCTCGGTGGTGACTACGCGCCCGAACGCTAACGTTGCGCCCGTGCACAACCATATGCCCCTGGCGTTAACGCTCGCCGAAGCCCGTTGGTGGTTGCGCGCGCCGTGGCCCAGCCTGGTGGCCAACTGGCAAAAGTTGGCAAATCGCGAAGGGTTCGCGTTGACGGCCGCCCCGGAGCAACCGCCAGCCCCGGCAGCGCTTGGGCAGGGGACGTTGTTTTAAGGTGTGAGTCGTTTGGGGCTGCGGGCTAAGGCTTGCCGCCGCGCAGGTTTAGCGAGGGTCGTCGCTTTGCCAAACCCTGATAATCGAATTTCCTAGAGCGCTAGAGTGGTGCATCATTCGATATAGTTCGTCGTTCCGAGGTGGATTGCGATGTCGGTTCCCCTTATCCATAGGTTCTGGTGATACATCTTGACCCCATTCACGGTAACGGGCTTTTTGGTTGCGTCGTTCCCCGATCCGCGCACGAACAGCACGCCATCTCTTGACTTCGGCCAGTTCGGGGCCGACATGGGGATGCCGGTTTTCGGGGCGAAACGTTGATTGCCGTTCTTGTCGCATATCGGTTTGTCAATCAGCGCTCCAGAGAAGATTAACTCGCGCATCTGGTCCCATAGCTTCTGCGCATCATCGATATACTTGCCGAGCCAGAACCGCTTGAATCCTTGAAAATGGCAGGCATGAAGAGGGCAATTATTGTAGGGTTCCTTGAAAACCGCAACGATGATCGTTGAGTCGAGGAAGATGCTGGCGAAAGAGGATTCCTCAAATTCCGTATCCGGATCGCACATCTCATCGAAGTCGATTGCAGGCGATAACTTCATATCTTCGGTTCTTCCGCCCTTTACGGTGAGAACCACGGTCTTAAGCTGGAATCCAGCTTTTACAAAGAGAGGCACCTGTGACATTTTCCCTGGTTGCCCAGTGAAAAGGCGAACGATAACCTGTTCGGCAAGAGCCTTGTTGTCCCTGCGTCCATCTGCATCGAAAGGCAAATGAAATAACGTGGCGTATTCCGCCAAGGTTTTATCGCGTAGTTGAGAAGCTATGCTTCCAAGATGTGCGTTGAATTGGTCGGAGGAGTCGATCTCGTGGTTGTCGGGAATCATTTTTAAGTTGTCGTCCAGCCGTTCCCTTGCCATTTGCGTGACAAGGGAAGATTTGAGCCTGAAGCGCGGAGCGTTAGGGTACTTAGGCGAAGTATCCAGGTAGAGGAGACGCGGGTTGATTAGAGTTGATAGACCGGGTAGTAGCGCCTCTTTGTCCCCGGCTAGTGCGGTTCTGACGTAATCACGTATCGTTGTCCAGTCCGCTTCAAGACGCTTCTTGTCTATGCTGTTCCATTCGTGTAGGTCATAGCCCTTGATTTCAAAAGAAGCATAGCTTGCCGTCATGCCTTTTCCAGGTTTGACGTATAGATAGTAGACGATTAGGAGCCGTTCGGCCTTGTGCCAAAACGTTGATGTCGAGAACTCCTCGCCAACGATTCGGTTCGGTGAGACGGCGGTGATGGAGACGGGCTCCTTGGCTCGCCAAGAATCGCTACGGGTAGCGGCGATAAGTCCGGTAGTTTTCAGCTCCCATTCGGTTTCATCGATGATTAAATCGGGTTCTTGCCTGTTATCTGCGGGATAACCGAGGACAGATTGTTCGATGACGGCTCCGATTCGTCCTTTGTTCTTGTGTGCTGTCGAGCCGGAAAGAATGCCTTTGGTATCAAGTTCGCCTGCGGTTTTCCCGATCGCCGAGGTGAAACGTTCTCGGATGTCTTCTGCTGTGTACCTGTGACTAGACTTGGTCATGTCTTGCTCCTTATCGTGTCAACGGCGATTGGGCTTTCAGCCGCTGTTGTGAAAAAAAGCTGAGTAGCGCAAATAGATCTGGATTTTTACTTGATCGATCGGTTATCGTTGGTCATAATTATAAGTTCTGAATAATGGCAGGAACAAGGAATGGCGGTAGGGCTGACATGATTACGGTGGCCGAGCTTTTTGCTGGCGTTGGCGGATTCCGCCTAGGCCTTGAAGGCTACCAAAGCCTCGAGCATCCTGAGTTCGATCTCCCGGCAGCGGGACCTTTTAAGACTATATGGGCCAATCAATGGGAACCTCCTGGAACTGAGGGTAAACAGTTCGCTTGGCGCTGTTATGAGCAGCGTTTCGGCGAAGGCAGCTGCGTTAACCAGGACATCAACAAGGTTCTCGATGACTACGAAGCCGGTATAATCGATATCCCTGACGTTCAGATGGTCGTGGGCGGCTTTCCGTGCCAGGATTACAGCGTGGCAAAACCGCTGTCTGCTGCTCGCGGAATCGAGGGCAAGAAGGGCGTTCTTTGGTGGGACATCTATCGCTTCTTGCATCTGAAAGAGCCGAAGTACGTGTTGCTCGAAAACGTTGATCGCTTGCTCAAAAGTCCTGCGACGCAGCGTGGCCGCGATTTCGCGATTATCCTCTCTTGTATGGCTGACCTGGGTTATTCGGTTGAATGGCATGTTGTGAACAGCGGCGAATACGGCTTTAACCAGCGACGTAAACGCGTTTACATTTTTGCTGAAATGACCAGCGATAACTGGGATTTGTCGGACCGTGCTAAAAACGGCGTGATGGCTCGTGCGTTCCCAACGGAGGATCCGGAGAAGGTTTCCGAGTTTGAGATTCAGCATGACCCTTATGACATTTCCCAGCATTTCGACCTTGCTGGCAAGAAATCCCCGTTCTGCACTGCGGGTGTGATGCAGGATTACAAGGTTCTGACCTTTGACCTGGTGGAGAAGTACGAGGGCGAGCTCGGTGCGCTTGGAAACGTGCTGGTTCCGAAGAGCGAAGTCCCTGAGCAGTTCTATATTCCGGACGAGAAGTTCGAGACCTGGAAGTACTTGAAAGGCGGCAAGCGCGAAGAACGCGTGGATAAGAAAACGGGCTTCAAATACGTCTACTCCGAGGGCTCGATGACGTTCCCCGATGCGCTCGATAGGCCGTCGCGTACCATCCTAACTGGCGAAGGCGGCATTGGGGCTTCTCGTTTCAAGCACGTTGTTGAGGTGGATGGTCGATTCCGCCGTCTTGTTCCCGATGAGCTCGATCAGCTGCAGGGTTTTCCGAAGGGCTGGACGAATACGGGTATGAGCGATGGTCGCCGAGCTTTTTGCATGGGCAATGCGTTGGTTGTCGGCGTTCCTCACCGAATCGGTGTCGAGATTGCTCGCGAGGCGGATTTGAAATAATTAGCAGTGCGAAAAGAAACGGCGGGGATTCCCGCCGTTTCTTTTTTGCTGCATGTTGATGGGTCCGAGAGGTCGGTATTGAGCGCTCTTCGCTTCGTCGCCTCAAGCAGTTTCTTTGGACAAGCTCATGGTTTGCAGATGCCGCAGGGGGAGTAGCCTCGGGCTATGAGTTGGTCTCGGGTGCCGCTGAAGTCTTGCTTGTTTGCGTTTGAGATGTCGCTGGCGGCGGAGCAGTCGGGCTTGTGGAATTTCTTGTTCTTCACGTTCAAGATGTAGTCCTGCTGCTCGGACGCGCCTTGGCTGCTGGCTTTGTTGCTGCCGGCTCCATCGGCATCGCTGGTGTTGCTCTCGCTGCCGGCCCCGCCGGCGCCGCTCCCGCTGCTACTCTCGCCGTCGGCTTTACTCCCGTTGGCGCTTCCCGCTGCTGCCTTGTCCGCTCGTGCGGCTGCTGCGGTGGTGATGGTGGCGCTGCCTTTGCTGGTGACCTGCGGGGTTTCGGACGATTCCCAGCTTTCGCCGGTCACGTAGTCGATGGCAACGCCCGGTTCCACGTTGTACACGAACACGTTGAACTGGATGGTCTCGCCGTTGTCCTCGACGGACTTCGCTTCCATCTGAACCCCGCGCGCCACCAGGTCGTTTGCGGCGAACAGCGGGGTGACGCGGTAGAGCACGTGGTTGCCCGTGCTGCGCACATAGTCGCCCACCAGCTCCTCGTAATACAGCATGCCCACCGCGTTGAACGTGCGCGTGCCCGTGATCAGGTTCTTCTCGTTGGCATTTTCTCCGCATAGCTGGTGCGCGATCAGGTGGCTGCGGTTGTACAGCATGCCGTCGTCGACGAAGCTGTATTTGCGCTGCACCCACCCGCTTGGGTGTACCTGCGAAATGTCGCCGCGCTTCTCGTTGCATACGGTGTCGGGTCCGATGCGTGCGAAAGCGGTGCCGCAGCGGCCTTCGAAATCTAGGTCGCTGAACTGCGTGAACGTTCCGCGCGCCTCGTCCTGCGTCGTAAACCCGGGCATGCCATGGTTGATATCGATGCACAGCGCGCCGGTATACGCAGGGATGTCGGCGATGGTCGCCTGCGCGGATCGCGCGTCGCCGGAGTCGCCGTACGTGCCGGCGTTTCCGTCTGAGCTGCTGATGGAGCTGCCGGATTTAGCGGCGTTATCGCCGATGCTGACGGTACAGCCCGTTGCGGGAAGTGCGAACGAGAACGCCAGCGCCAGGGCGGCTAATGCTGCGGCGATGCGCTGGGGAAGCGAAAGCGTGCGGTTATCTTTCAACGGCGGCCTTTCTGTTGTTGCTTAGGCTGCCGATTGTAGCGAATGGATTTGATGTACCTATGGCGCGCAAGTGCCTGCAATATAATGTGCGCATGACTAAAACGCAGCTGATACTCAATCGATACAAGCCCCTTGCCAAGGCGGGGGCCGGCGGCTTCGGCACGGTGCAGGTGGCATGGGATACGCGCATCCAGCGCAAGGTGGCCATCAAGTGCATCCCCTTGTCCGAGGCCGAGTTGTTGCGCGCCGCTCTCCCCGGGGCAGATGCGCTCGATATTTCTCCTGATGAACATGGCGAAAGCTCGGCTGGTTCTCAAAGCTTCGGCGTAACAGGCGCGCATACGGCGGGTTCTGCGGCATCTTCGGCGACCGCCATCGATCCGGCGGACGTTCCCCCTTGGGAAGATTTGCCCGAGGAAGCGGGTTTTGCGGGGGTCGAGGATGCTGGGGTCCCCGACGGCTCCGATGCGTCGGCGGAGCCGGCGAGCGCTCCCGCCCGTGAAGTTGGGCCCCGCTTTGCGGGATTCGATTCTGCGGACCCGCCGAGCGCCGATTCGTTCCCTAACCAGCTTTTGCCCGGTCAGTCGGTCAGCCTGACGAATGCGGTCGACCCTGCCAGCCGCCCGCTGGTGCGCACGCTCTCGCGCATCCCCGGATTGGACGAGGCCCGTACGGCGGCCATGCTGTCGGACCCGAGCATCGTCGCGGTGTACGACTTCGAGATCCAGGATTCCACGGCGTACCTGATCATGGAATATGTCGAAGGCATGACGCTCACCGAGCTGTTGCGCGACCATGACGATCGGCTGACGCTCGATGTGGTCGCCGCCGTGTTCGAGGCGGTGGCGCATGCGCTTGAGGTGGCGCATGAGAACGGCGTGCTGCATCTGGACATCAAGCCCGACAATATCCTCATCAACGCATCGGGCCAGGTGAAGGTGACTGATTTCGGTCTGGCGACCTTGGCGGACGCGCAGGGATTCGGCGTGGCTGGCGGCGGCACCATCGGCTACATGCCGCTTGAGCAGATGCGCCAGGAGAACCTTGACGCGCGTTGCGACGAGTGGGCGCTCGCATCGGTGACGTACGAGATGATGGCGGGTGAGAACCCTTTCTTGGCGCCGAACCTGTTCCAGGCGCAGGAAGCTATCGAGGACGGCGAGCTGGTGCTGCCGTCGCTGTGCTGGGACAACCTCGACCCGGCCGCGGACGACCCCATCTTCTACGCTTTGGACCCTGAGCGCGAGGAACGCTACGAGTCGGTGGCGGATTTCGCGGAGGAGCTTTCGCCGTTTTTGGGCGATCCGGCGAAGGGTCGCGCGGAGCTGGCCGACATCGTGGCCGGTCCGGAGGAGGAAGAGGAGCCTGAGCCGCAGCCTCGCGAGCCGGGCATCCCGTTGCGCGATCGCATCACCCCCGAGCTGGTGTTCTTCGGCTCGCATGCGTGTGGCGCGGCGGGGTCGGCGCTGCTGGCGTTTTTGTCGCTGCAGAACATCTCGCAGACCGAAGGGTTTGCCAACCCCCTGTTCTGGGGGTTGCTGCTGCTCATCGCGCTTGCCGGCGCGCTTCGCCCTCATCTGGGAGCGCTGTTGGGGTTCGTCTCCCTGTCGGCCATGCTGGTGATGTGCGGCGTGCCTGCCGCGGGATGCGTGCTGCTGGCGGGCACCGGCGTATGGTGGTGGTACCTGGGCCGCGCGGGCAACGCGACCGCGAACGCCGCGCTGGC
>OGYY01003242.1_pt1 | contig 10614 bp, 4 predicted proteins | sample 1576671 | NCBI WGS metagenome assembly OGYY01 (sample SAMEA3541593, study PRJEB24748) | human gut metagenome | biome: human gut; feature: human-associated habitat; material: faeces | place: China | collected 2012 | reverse complement strand
GGAAGCGCACCTCCAGCTTGTTGGGGTGCACGTTCACATCCACCTGCTGAACGGGCACCTCCAGAAACAGCGAGCACATGGGAAAGCGCCCCACCATCACCTGTCCCTCGCAGCCTTCCTCCAGCGCGCGGCTGAGGGGCTGGCTGCGGAAGAAACGCCCGTTGACAAAGAAGGACTGCTGCTGGCGGTTGCCCCGCGCAAGGTCCCCCGTGCCCACATAGCCGGAGAGCAGCACGCCGTTCATGTGTCCGCTCACCTTGCGCATCCGTTTGAATGCCTCGCGCCCGTAGAGGCTGTAGAGCGCGGATTCCACGCTGCCGTCGCCCATGCTGTGATAGACGGTCTTGCCCTGGCTGACGAAGCGGAAGGCCACATCCGGGCGCGACAGGATGAGCCGCTGCATATAATCCGCCACCAGAGCGGCCTCCACAGCGGGCTTCTTGAGAAACTTGAGGCGTACGGGCGTGTTTAAGAACAGGTCCTCCACCACGATGGTAGTGCCCACGGGCGAGGCTGCCTGACGGATATCGGTAAACTCCCCCGCCTCCACCACGGCTCGGGTGCCAAAGGGCGCCTCCTGCGTGCGGGTGGTAAGCGTGACGCGCGCCACCGCCGCGACCGAGGCCAGCGCTTCGCCCCGGAAGCCCAGGGTATGGATGTTGTAGAGGTCCGCGGCAGCGGCAATCTTGCTGGTGGCGTGGCGTTCAAAGGCCAGACGCACCTGCTCGGCGGGAATGCCGCAGCCGTTGTCGGTTACGCGCAGATACTTGATGCCGCCCTCGCGCAGTTCCACGGTCACGTTGTGCGCGCCCGCGTCGATGCTGTTTTCCACCAGCTCCTTGACGGCGGAAGCAGGACGCTCCACCACCTCGCCCGCGGCGATCTGCCCGATGATCTCGGCGGACAGTTTTCTGATAACCGGCATACGCCCCTCCTTTACAGCCTGCGCGCCTTTTCACGCAGGCGGAACAGGATGTTCAGCGCGTCCATCGGGGTGACGGACAGCACGTCCAGGTTTTTGAGTTCGTCAATCAGCTCGTCCTGGCCCAGGTGGAACAGGTCGGTCTGGCGGTTTTCCTTCTTGCGCTTTTCCAGGATGTTGGAGGAGATGGTCTCCTGATTGATGTCGCTCACTTCCAGCCGCGCCTGAATCTCATGCGCGCGGGCGACCACGGGCGCGGGCACCCCGGCCAGACGCGCCACGTGCACGCCGTAGCTCTTGTCCGCTCCGCCGGGCATGATTTTGCGAAGGAAAATCACGTCCTCCCCGTGCTCCATGACCGAAATGCAGTAGTTTTTCACGCCCGGAAAACGCCCTTCCAGCTCGCTCAGCTCGTGATAGTGCGTGGCAAAGAGCGTCTTTGCGCCGATGCGCTTTGGATCCAGCAGGTATTCCACCACCGCCCAGGCGATGGCCAGACCGTCAAACGTGCTGGTGCCCCGGCCAATTTCGTCGAGGATCACCAGCGAGCGGCTGGTGGCGGCGCGCAGGATGGCGGCGGTTTCGCTCATTTCCACCATGAAGGTGCTCTGGCCCCCGGCCAGGTCGTCCGAGGCGCCGATGCGGGTAAATATGCGGTCGCACAGGCTGATGTTGGCCTCGCGCGCGGGCACGAAGCTGCCGATATGCGCCATGAGCGTAATCAGCGCCACCTGACGCATGTAGGTGCTCTTGCCAGCCATGTTGGGGCCGGTGATGATGAGCATGCGGTTATCGCCGGTATCCATGGTCACGTCGTTGGGCACAAAGGGCGCATCGGTGACGGTGCGCTCCACGATGGGATGGCGGCCCTCCACGATGGTGAGCACGCCGTCCTCGTTGATGGTGGGCTTGACGTAGTCGTTTTCGCGCGCCACCTGCGCCAGCGACAACAGCGCGTCCGCGGTTTTGAGCACCATGGCGTTTTGCTGCACCGCGCCGATTTCGGCGGCAATGGTCTCGCGCACGGAGGCAAAGAGCGTGCTTTCCAGCGTCAGGGCCATCTGCTGAGCATTGAGGATCTTATGCTCGATTTCCTGAAGCTCCGGGGTCACGTAGCGCTCGGCTCCGGCCAGGGTCTGCTTGCGGCTGTAGCGCAAGGGCACCAGATCCAGATTGCTCTTGGTGACCTCGATGTAATAGCCGAACACGCGGTTGTACTGGATGCGCAGGTTCTTGATGCCCGTCTCCTGCCGCTCGGCCGCCTCCAGGTCCAGAATCCACTGCTTGCCGTTTGCGGCCGCGTCGCGGTACTCGTCCAGCTCGGGGCTGTAGCCCGCCCGGATCACGCCTCCGTCGCTAAGCAGCAGGGGCGCGTCGGGGTCGATGGCGCGTTCCAGCAGGTCGCACAGGGATTCCAGGGGCGTCAGCGTATGCGCCAGCGCCTGAATGGCCGTGGTCTCAAAGCGGCCAAGCAGCTCCTTGACCGGCGCCACCGCCTTGAGCGAGCGCAGCAGCGCCAGACAGTCGCGCGCGGTGAGGCTGTTGTAGCTGATCTTGCCAAGCAGCCGTTCCATATCCGCCACGTTTTCCAGCGCCTGGCCCATTTCCTCGGCGGTCATGTAATCGTCCTTCAGGACCTCCACCGCATCAAGCCGCGTCTCGATGGAAGCGCGGTCGATCATGGGATTTTCCACCCAACTGCGCAGCAGCCGCGCGCCCATGGCTGTATGCGTGCGGTCCAAAAGCCAAAGCAGCGACCCCCGCCGCTCCCCCGCGCGCAGGCTTTCCACCAGTTCCAGATTGCGCCGCGTCATGCGGTCCAGAAACATGGTGCGCTCGCCCTGATAGATGGTGAGCTGCGTCAGGTGCGGCAGGGCGTTTTTCTGTGTGTCGTTCAGATAGATCAAAAGCGCCCCCGCCGCGAGGTAGCGCCGGTCGCGCTCGTCCAGTCCCAGCGAGGTGAGCGACGGCACCCCGAAATGCTCCAGCAGCGCGCGCTGCGCGTTCTTCTTCTGGAAATCCGAATCGGGCAGGACGGTGCAGCTGACGGTCTCGCCAAGATGCGGGGTGAGCTTTGCCATGTCGTTGGTCACGATTTCGCGCGGACGGATGCGCATCAATTCGTCGCGCAGGGTGCGCTGCGCGTCGGGCAGGAGATGGGCAATCAGCTCGCCCGTGCTCACGTCCGCATAGGCCAGCGCTGCCGCCTTGCCCACAAAGGCCACGCACAGCACATAGCAGGCGCTTTTTTCGTCCAGCTGGGAAGGATCGGCCACCGTGCCGGGCGTGACGATACGGATCACGTCGCGCTCCACCAGCCCCTTGCTCAGCGCCGGGTCGGTCAGCTGCTCGCACACGGCAACCTTGTAGCCCTTTTCAATCAGGCGCGAAATATAGCCGCTGGCCGCGTGATAGGGCACGCCGCACATGGGCGCGCGCTCGGAAAGGCCGCAGTCCTTGCCCGTGAGGGTCAGTTCCAGCTCCTTGGAGGCGAGCTTGGCGTCGTCAAAAAACATTTCATAAAAATCGCCCAGACGGAAAAACAGAATGCAGTCCTGGTACTTTTCCTTCAATTCCAGGTACTGCCGCATCATAGGGGTGGGGGTCGCTGCCACGAAACCGGCTCCTTTCGTACATCCAAAGGCGCGGCCGCCTCCCGGGGCAGCCGCGCCGCAGCATCAGTGCTGGTGGCCGCAGCCGCTGCAGCCCTCGCAGGAACCGCTGCAGCCGTGCTCTTCCTCGTCGTTTTCGCCGGTGACGACGAACTTGATGATGCTGTTGACCTTCTTCATCATCTGCGTGAAGGCCTCGTTGGTCTGGCGCATGCGGGTGATGATCTCGTTTTCGTCGATGGCATGCTCCACGTTTTCCAGTTCTTCGCCCGCCCTGGCCAGCGCGCCGTGATCCATGTTGGCGTCGGCCAGCAGGTTTTCCACGGCCTGCCGCTTTTCGGTATAGGCGGCGATGAGCTGGGTGGCCTTTTCATCCTTCATGGCCGCCTGTTCGGCCAGCCGCATGGCGATGTATTCCTCGCTTTCCAGAATGGCTTCCGCCAGAAGTTCCGCCTGATTGAGCACCTTTTCCATAATTTCTTTCACCTTTCCGTTCTTTCTCCGCGCAGGGTGTTGACCGCGGCGGAGGTAATGGTTACGGGGATAATCGTGCCGATATCCGCTTCCGTGCCGTCCAGGGTCACGGTGATGCCTCGCGTGCCCTTGCCGGACACCTTGCGCTCGTCCCGCTTGGACAGGCTTTCCACCAGCACGTTCTCATGCTTTCCGATCATGGACTGATGCACGCGGGCGGTGGACGCCTCCACCTCGCGGATGAGCTGTTCGATGCGGCGGGTGGATTCCGCCTCCGGAATGCGGCCCTCCATGGCGGCGGCCCGCGTACCCTCGCGCGGGGAGTAAATGAAGGTAAAGGCCGCGTCATAACCCACCTCGCGCACCAGCGAGCAGGTATCCTCAAACTGCTTTTCCGTCTCGCCGGGGAAGCTGACGATCAGGTCGGTCGTAAGCCCGATGCCCGGCACGGCCCCGCGCAGCTTTTCCACCTTGCGCAGGTAGTCCTCGCGCGTGTAGCGGCGGTTCATCAGGCGCAGGATGTCGTCGTTGCCGCTTTGCACGGGCAGGTGCAGGTGGTTGCAGACATGTTTGCACTGCGCCATGGCCTCGATGAGATCGTCGCTGAGGTCCTTGGGGTGGGAGGTCATGAAGCGGATGCGCTCCACGCCCAGCGCGTCCAGCCGGCGAAGCAGGCCGGGGAAGGAATCGCCCGTGCCCGCGCCGTAGCTGTTGACATTTTGCCCAAGCAGCATGATTTCCTTCACGCCGCTTTGCAAAAGGCCCTCGGCCTCGCGCAGGATGTCGTCCGCGCGGCGGGAGCGCTCGCGCCCGCGCACATAGGGCACGATGCAGTAGGAGCAGAAGTTGTCGCAGCCGTACATGATGGTGATATAGGCATGCCAGGAGTTGAGCCGCTTGACCGGCAGGTCCTCGGCGATGAGGTTTTCCTCGTCCGTCACGCTGACCACGCGGATCTTCTGCGTAAGCAGCGCAAGGAGCAGCGAAGGCAGGCGGTGCAGGTTGTGCGTGCCGAAGGCCAGATCAATGAAGCGGTACTGGCGCAGGATGCGCTCGGCCATGCCGGGCTGCTGCACCATGCAGCCGCAAACGCCAATGATCAGGCCGGGCTTGTCCTTTTTGAGCTCCTTGAGCCAGGTCACGTTTCCCAGGGCGCGGCGCTCGGCATTGTCGCGCACGCAGCAGGTATTGAAGATGACCAGGTCCGCCTCGCGCCGGTCCGCCGCTTCGGCCATGCCCATCCCGGACAGGATGCCGGCCAGCTTTTCCGAATCATGCGCGTTCATCTGGCAGCCATAGGTGACGATGTGATAGGTACGGGGCCGCTCGGGCAGGTCGCGGACCTGCCTGGCTGCGCTTTCCTGCTCGAGGCGCTCGGCCTCGGTTACGTAAACGGGGGTGTGTTGCACGGGCATTCGGTTCCTTTCGTTAGTTCCGGCGCACGCGGCCGGTGCCGTGGCAGGCGTCGCAGGGCTGGGTCAGCGTGTCGGAAAGCGTGTCGCGGGTGCGCTTGCGCGTCATTTCCAGAAGACCCAGGCTCGTAAAGCCATGGATCACGGTTTTCACCCGGTCGTCGCTCGCGGCCTGCTCCATGGCGGCCAGCACGCGGCCCCGGTCGGCGTCGCTTTGCATGTCGATAAAATCAATGAGCAAGATGCCGCTCAGGTTGCGAAGCCGGATCTGCCGGGCCGCCTCGGCGGCGGCGCGCAGGTTTTCCTCCACGGCCAGCGTTTCCCCGTCCGCGGCGGTGACGGTGCTGCCGGAGTTGACGTCGATGGTGGTAAGCGCCTCGCGCTCGTCGATGATGGCCTGCGCCACGCCCTCGCCCACGCCTCGGATGCCGGCAAGGCCGAAACGGACGCCCTCGGCCGTAGCCGTGAACTCCTTACCGGACTCGTTGACGTCAGGGGGCAGGACGGGGATGCCGTCGTGACGGCACGCGGAGACGTAGTGAACGATCTTCTCGGTCTTACCGGTGTAGGAGGTAAGAACTGCCGCCATGTACTCGTGCGGGTAGTGCGCCTTGAGCCAAGCGGTCTGCATAACCAGGATCGCGTAGCCGGCGGAGTGCGACTTGTTGAACGCGTAGGATGCGAACTCGAGAACGTCGTCCCAGATGCGCTGGGCAACCTCGCGCTTATAGCCGTTGCGCTCCGCGCCGTTCATCCAGTGGTCGTAGATGGTCTCGTCCTCGCCGTCCGACCACTTGAAGACCTGGTCGGTCAGCATCTTGATCTTCTTCTTAGCAACCGGCTTACGGATGCGCGAGTCGGATTCGCCCTTGGAGAAGCCGCACATCTCGACCGAGATGAGCATGACCTGCTCCTGGTAGACCATGGTGCCGTAGGTTTCGCCCAAGATGCCGTCCAGGCGCGGGTCGTAGGAGACCGCCGGCTCCTTGCCGTTCATACGGTTGATGTAGCTGGTAACCATGCCTGCGCCCAGCGGGCCCGGTCGGTACAGGGCGATAAGAGCGACCACGTGCTTGTACTCGGTGGGCTTCATGTTCTTGATGGTCGCGGTCATGCCCGCGGACTCTACCTGGAACACGCCCGCGGTACGGCCGGCGCTCATGAGCTCGAAGATCTTGGGGTCGTCGAACGGAATCTCGTCGGGGTTGATATCGATGCCGTAGTTTGCCTTGATGTTGGCCTTGGCCTTGGAGATGACCGTCAGGGTACGCAGGCCCAGGAAGTCCATCTTGAGCAGGCCCATGTCCGCGACCGTATGGCCTTCGTACTGGGTGATCTCGACGCCGCCCTTGGTGTCCAGCTTTGTGGGGACGTGCTCGTTGACCGCGTCGCGGCAGATTAGAACCGCGCATGCGTGCACGCCCTCGCCGCGGGTGAGGCCCTCGATGGAGAGCGCAGTGTCGATGATGCGGCGCGCGTCGTCGTCGCGCTTGTACGCCTCCTCAAAGTCAGGGTTGTAGAGGTCCTCCTTGCCCGGCACCTTCTCCAGCACCTGGCGCAGCTTGACGGAGGGATCGCTCGACACCATCTTGGACAGGCGCTGGCCCATGTAGACCGGGTAGTCCAAAACGCGGGCCGAGTCGTTGATGGCCTGCTTGGCCTTGATGGTCGAGTACGTGATGACGTGGGTAACCTTCTCGGGGCCGTAGAGCTGGCGGACGTGCTCCACCACCTCCAGGCGCCGCTCATCGTCGAAGTCCATATCGATATCGGGCATCTCGGTACGTTCGGGTGACAGGAACCTCTCGAACATCAAGCCGTTGCTCAAGGGGTCGAAGGTGGTGATGTCCATCGCGTATGCGACCAGTGCGCCCGCAGCCGAGCCACGGCCCGGGCCGACGCCGATGCCGTTTTGCTTAGCCCAGCGCACGTACTCCGCAACAATCAAGAAGTACGCGGCAAAGCCCTTGTCGCAAATAACCTTGTATTCAAATTCAAAGCGCTCGCGAATGTCGACGCCGGCGATCTCCTTGCCGTCCCAATCCTCGCCGTAGCGCTTGGCCAAGCCCTCCTCGCACTCGCGGCGAAACTGGCTCTCATGCGTCTCGCCGGGATCGAGCAGCGGGTAGTTAGGCAGGATGATGCTGTCCCAGTCCAACTCGACGTCGCACTTCTCGGCCAGCTCAACGGTGTTGTCGCACGCCTCGGGGCAGTACGGGAACATCGCGCGCATCTCGTCCTCGGACTTCATATAAAACTCCGAGCCCTGCATGCGCATGCGGTTGGGGTCGTCCACCTTGGAATTCATGCCGATGCACATCATGACGTCCTGCACCGGCGCGTCGTCGCGGGTGAGGTAGTGGAAGTCGTTTGTAGCGATAACCTTGACGCCTATCTGCTTGGCGATCTCGATCAGCTGGCGGTCCATCTGCTCGTCCGTCATGCCGGAGTCCGTGGTGATGCCGTGCTCCTGGATCTCGATATAGAAGCAACCGGGCTCGAACAGGTCGCGGAAGGTCTCCGCCCATTCGAGCGCGCGAGGCAGGTCGCCGCGATCGATCATCTTGGGGATGATGCCGGCGATACACGCCGAGCTCGCGATAAGGCCCTCGCGGTGGCGGCGCAGGTTGTCCAGGGTAACGCGCGGCTTGTAGTAGAAGCCGTCGACGGCCGCCTCGGAGACGGTCTGCATCAAGTTGACGTAGCCGGTCTGGTTGCGGGCGAACAGCACCATGTGGTACAGCTCGGGCTTCTTGTCGCGCGCCAGGGTGTCGTCCGGCGTGAAATAGACCTCGCAGCCAAAGATGGGCTTGATCACCAGCGGCGGCTTTACCGAGTCAACGCTGCCCTCGGCGTCCCACGCGGCCATATCCTTATGGAACTGCTCGTAGGCGCGCGGGTCCTTCTCCGGATCGGGCTCCTCCAACTCTGCGCGGCGGCCCTTCTCCAAAAACGACTTGTCGTGACTCCAGGTCTTGTACTCCGGCGTGCCATGGTTAACCGCGTCGCATGCAAGGCCCAACTCGGGGATGCCGTACATGTAGCCGTGGTCGGTCAGCGCGACGGCGGGCATGCCAAGCTCGACGGCGCGGCTCACCATGTCCTTGATACGAGTGGCGCCATCGAGCATCGAATACTCGGAGTGGTTGTGAAGGTGGACGAATGCCATGTGCGTAAACTCCGATCTGATGTGCTGAGAATTCGTCAGGGCCCGCGCAGCCCCACCGCCGCGCAAGCCCTTTTTTGAACGCTATCGATTCTAACCGACCGCGCAGACGCCGCCTTGACCGCAACGCGGTATCGCCCAAAGCAACATAGCCTGTTCGGTTCTCTGGACGAGGGACGCGGTCGCGCGCCCACCATACCGGCACGCGCGCCCTCGTCCGCTACATCTGGTAGCTCACAACCTGAGGCTGGCCCGGAGCTGCCGAATCTTCCACCTCCACACGCACAAACGCAAGGTCAACCCGCTCAAACCCCGCCTTGTGCAGCACGTCCGCGTACACATGCGCCTGCAGGGCATGCTTATCTTGCAGCTGCTCGGGCGTCTCCTGCGAAGACCCGCCTGTCTTGTAGTCGATCACCAGCGCGCGGGCGGGGTCACCCGGATCGGTGCACAACAGGTCGATAGCGCCCTCCGCGAACTCGCCGAAACGCTCCGTCAAATCGTCCGCACCCAGCGAGAAGAACGGTACCTCCGCGCGGACCTGCGGCCAGGCCAGCGCCTCGGCGCGAATGGCGGACGAGCACCATCGCTCGAGCGCCGCATCTAAGCGCTCGCGCTGCGCAGGCGTGCACCCCCAATAGAGCGCCAGGGCATCGCGGCGAGCGGCGGGCACGCGGTCCTCCCCCATCTCGACCATCCACTGGCAAGCAGCGTGGAACGCGCTGCCCAGCGCCGTGGGGTCGCCATCGCGAGAGATAACGGCACCAGCGGCCTCCGCAGAGTTCTGTTCGCCAGAGTCCCACCCGTCGGCCTCCGTCACGGCCAGGGGCTCGAACACCTCGAAGTCATCCGCATCTTCCGGAGCATCGATAGAGGCAGCGGGCATCGCGCGGTCCTCATCCTCCCCATGCAGCTCTTTGGCTATGGACGAGTAACTGTAGGATTCACGCGGGGTGCGCGGGGCCACGCTCGCTCGCCACGGGCAGGCGGAGGGGGCCACCAGCGTGAACGTATCCGGCGCCTCACCGTCGTCCGCCATGGGATCGCAGGCGGGCTCCCCCGCAGCTGCGGCGTCGCCGGCGTCGGCGGCAACAACGGCAGCGGTGCCGGCAACAGCCGCGGCGTCCGCAGCAGCGACGTCCTCGCCGATGAAGCAGCCATCCTCCACCGAGTAGTTTTGCGTGTAGGCCGCATCGCCGCACGCGAAATCTTGCAGCGCAAGCAACTCGAAGTCGCCGCGGCGAGAATCCTCAAAGCACAGCACGCCGCCGTTGAGCGCGGAGCCGGCGGGCAGAATCTGCTCGAGCACGCGACCCGTGAGGTCGGTATCATCGCGCAGGTCGAGCACCGGCTGCTTGTTTACCGATCGCACGGGCGCGTCCATGGCGAGCAGGCAGTACTCGCGGGCGCGCGTCATGGCGACGTAGAGCAAGCGCTCGCGCTCCTGCAGCTCAAGCCGGGTCTCGCGCTCGCTCATGGCAAGCCATGCGCCCGCGGCGGAATCGCTTGCGCACACATCGTCCGCATATTCGCTGGTAAGCCACGCACTGGAGCCTCCCAGGTACTTCTTGAACTCCTTCGCCACGTCATCGCCCTTGATGTACGCACCGTCCGCCGAGCGCGCCGAGGGAAACTGGCCGGGCAGCGCGACCAAGCTGATAGAGCCGTCATCATCTCGCAGGCTTTGCAGCTTGGCGTTGCCGGACCTAATGGAGAAGCACTCGGCCACGGCGACAACCGGGAACTCCAGGCCCTTGCTGGCGTGCACCGTCATGATGCGCACCGCATTGCCGCCTTCCTCGTTGAGCGCGCCGGGGGCCTGCTTGCCCTCCAGGAACCTATCGTAGGCAAGGGCGACCTGGCGCGGCGCGGAACCCAACTGAGCCTCCGCCTCCGCGATGGCGTCCAGGGCCTTGAGCACGTTGGCGGCGCGGGCGCGTCCCTCCGCCCCCTGGCCGGCCAAGCGAACCATCCAGCCGGACTGGTTCACCACGTCGCGGGCGATCGCGGCAAGGGAGTCGCGGCCCA
>OGYY01003237.1_pt1 | contig 10628 bp, 11 predicted proteins | sample 1576671 | NCBI WGS metagenome assembly OGYY01 (sample SAMEA3541593, study PRJEB24748) | human gut metagenome | biome: human gut; feature: human-associated habitat; material: faeces | place: China | collected 2012 | reverse complement strand
TATCTGCAATGCCTTATGCACAGGCGAAACGCAACGCCGTTATCTCCGCGCGCCGTCGGCCAGCGCATCTCCATTTCCGGCATTGTGCCTCCGAAACGCCGTAGGCGTTTCGCCGATCTGCGCCTTGAACACCTTGGTAAAATAGTTTTCATCCGCGATGCCCACCGCGCGGGCCACATATTTCACTGGCTCGCCCGTATTCAACAGCAGGTCCATGGCGGCCTGCATGCGCCGGCAGGTGACCAGCTGCATGGGCGTGAGCTGAAAATGCTCCTTGCAGATGGCGTACAGCTTCGTTTTGCCCACGTTCAGCGCCTCGGCAATGCCGCTGGAATCCAGCGTCTGGGCATAATGCGTATCAATGTAGCTTTGCAAAAGGTCCGCGTCGTCGCGGCGGCTCGTGGCTTGCAGGCCGGACAGACGCACCTCGCTTACGCAGGCTTCCACGATTTCCAGACAGGCCGTCATCTGACTGGCCGAGATCCGGCGCAGGCGCAAAAACGCCTGATACAGCGCGTCCTGGTCCGGGTACCAGGCGCACCGGGCCTTGACGCGCCGCCATTGCTCCTCGCGCGGCGCGTCGTCGAGCATCTGCCCAAAGAGAATGGTCGCCACCGTGCGCCGCTTCTCCGTCACGGGCAGGGCCACCTCGTACAACCCCGCGTGGCAGAGGTATTTGCGCCGCACCTGCGTGCGCCCCACCTCCTCGGCTGCTTTCCCATCACAGGCGTGGCAACGCGCAAAGCCGCTTTCCTCCTGCATGATCAGCCCGCAAAACGGCGCTTTGAAGCTGCTGGCGTACAGCTCGTTCCCCCACTCGTCCATCAGGGAAAACTTGATGCCCGTCAAAAGGTGCAGGTTGTTGAGCAGCCGTCCCAGGCGCTGAAAATCATCCTTGCTAAGCATATGCGGCCCGCCTTTGCTTCTTTTGCCCATTATAGCGCATTCATCAGAAAAACGAAAGATTTTTCTATATTTCAGGAAGGGTTTCTCTTAGTTTTTGCGCGTGTTCGTGCTATGCTATGAATGTCAATCGAACTGTACGAGACAAAAGGGGCGTGGCACAGATGAAACCTGTTCTGGTCATCATGGCTGCCGGGATGGGCAGCCGTTTTGGGGGATTGAAGCAGATCGCGCCGGTGGACGATGCCGGTCATATCCTGATGGACTATTCCATCTTCGACGCCATGCGCGCGGGCTTCGGGCGCGTGGTGCTGATCATCAAGCCGGAGCTGGAGGCTGACTTTACCAATCTGATTCTTTCGCGCCTGGGCGGCGAGGTGCAGGTGGATTTCGCCTATCAGACGCCGGACCGGCTGCCCGAAGGCTTCTCCATTCCCGAAGGGCGCGTCAAGCCCTGGGGTACTGCGCATGCGGTACTGTGCGCCCGCGAGAAGATCGACGCGCCGTTCTGCGTGATCAACGCCGACGATTTTTACGGCCGCACCTCCTTTGAGAGCATCGCGCAGTTCCTCACCACCGAGGCTTCTCCCTCCGCACATGCCATGGTAGGCTACCGCATCGAAAACACCCTGACCGAAAACGGCCATGTGGCGCGCGGCATCTGCCAGACGGACGAGCGCAGCATGCTGGTGTCCGTGACCGAACGCACGCACATCGAGCCGCGCGAGGGCGGCGCAGCCTATACTGAGGACGGCGAGCACTTCACCTTCGTGCCGGCCGGTACCTATGTCAGCATGAACATGTGGGGCTTCCACAACGCCATTCTGGATGAAATCGACGCGCGTTTCGCGCCGTGGCTGCGGGAAAATCTGCCCGTCAACCCCCTCAAGTGCGAATACTTTCTCCCGCTGATTCCCAACCAGCTGCTGCAGGAGGGCAAGGCTACCGTAAAGGTGCTGCCCACGCATGAGCGCTGGTACGGCATGACCTACGCAGACGACATGCCCAACATCCGCGCCGCCCTCGCCTCCATGCGGGAAAGCGGCCTGTATCCCGAACATCTGTGGAGGAAATGAGCCATGGAAAACATCTACCGCCAATTCGCCCTGGACGGACTGCCCATCAGCTGCGCGCGCTACGGCAGCGGGCACATCAATGAAACCTACCTGCTGGTGACCAGCCGCCCGCACCTGTATATTTTGCAGAAGATCAACAGCTACGTGTTCCACAATGCCTCCGGGTTGATGGACAATATCATCGCCGTGACCGACGCGCTGCGCCGTCAGGACCCCGACCCCCGGCACGTGCTCACGCTGGTGCCCACGCTGGACGGCAAGCCCTACCTGACCGCCGGGGAGGGCGAATATTGGCGGCTGTATGAATTCGTGACCGACAGCCTGTGCCTGGACAAGCCCGAAAGCGTGGATGACCTGAAGCAGAGCGGCGTGGCCTTCGGCATGTTCCAGAATCAGCTGGCGGACTTTCCCGCCCACACGCTGACAGAGACCATCCCCCATTTCCACGACACGCCCGCGCGCTATGAGCAGCTCAAGCAGGCCGTGCAGGAAAACCGCGCCGGGAGGGTCAATCAGGTGCGTGCCGAGCTGGACTTCTACCTGGCGCGCGAGCAGGAGGCCGCCGCGCTGATGGACCTGTGCCATGCGGGCAAGCTGCCCCTGCGCGTAACCCACAACGATACCAAGCTCAACAATGTGATGCTGGACCGTTTCACCCGCGCCCCGCTATGCGTGATCGATCTGGATACCGTAATGCCCGGTCTGGCGGCCAACGACTTTGGCGATTCCATCCGCTTTGGCGCCTCCACGGCGGCAGAGGATGAAAAGGACCTCAGCCGGGTGACGATGTCGCTGGAGCTGTTTGAAACCTATGTCGAAGGTTTCCTGAGCGCCTGCGGCGCGCGGCTGACCCAGACGGAGATCGATACCCTGTCCCTGGGCGCGAAGCTGATGACGCTGGAATGCGGATCGCGCTTCCTGGCCGATTACCTCAACGGCGACATCTATTTCCATGTGTCCCGCGAAGGGCACAACCTGGACCGTGCCCGCACACAGATGAAGCTGGTGGCGGACATGGAGGCCAAGTGGGACCGCATGAACGACATCGTGCAGGCGGCTGCAAAAAAGGTGCGCTAACCTTTGCGCGATACCACAAAAAACAAGGGGACGGAATGATTTCGTCCCCCTGTTTTTTTCTGGACAATTTCAGGCAGGAAAGGCCGGTCCGGATATGGAAAGAGAGAGTCAGGGCTCTATAAAAGTCTATATCAATATGAGAGTTTGGAGGCGTGTGGCATGAAGCGAAACCTTCTTTCCATCGGCAAAATGGCGGAGATGAACCAGGTTACCGTGCCTACGCTGCGCCTGTACGATCAGCTGGGCCTTCTTAAGCCCCGCCATGTGGACGGGCAAACCGGCTATCGGTATTACGACATCAATCAGAACGCCCGTCTGGACATGATCGCCTACATGAAGGAGCTGGGCATGAGCCTCAAGGAGATCCAGGGCGTGCTGGAGGCTGAGGACATCGCCCTGATCGAGCAGATTCTCGCCCGCAAAAACGAGCAGATTCACGAGCAGATGCGCGCCCTGCGGCTTCGGCACAACGCGGTGGAGCGAGCCATCGCCAGCATCGAGCGCTACCGAAAATCGCCCGCCACGGGCACCATCGCGCTGGAATACATCGACCGGAGGTACGTCTGGGGCATTCCATGTCCCGAAAACTTCTACGAAAAGGACATCGCCTCCTATGAGCAGGCGCTTATGGACCTGCGCAGAGCGCTGCTCAAAAAGAACTGTCCCCAGATTCATTCCTACAACACCGGCACCTCCATCACCCGCGAAAACTTCGCCCAGGGACGCTTTGTGGCGGACCGTGTGTTCATCTTCACCGACCAGCAGGCCCAGGCCTGCGGCCTTACCGCCTCCGTGGTGGACAGCGGCATGTACGCCTGCATCTATCTGGATCACTACGACGACGAAATCGCCTGCGCCGGCAAACTATTGGCATTTTGCAGGAATAACGGCTACCGCGTCGCGGGAGACTACCTGTGCGAGGTGCTCACGGAGTTCAACGTGTTCGACGGGGACCAGCGCAGCATGTTCCTGCGCCTGCAGGTGCCGGTCGATTTTTCCAGAACCCCTTGACCCTCCTGTTGGATGAGCGTTTATACTATTGTTAACAAAATGACAAGGAGGTTCCCTTCATGGAAAAGATCAAGGTCGTACAATATGGCTGCGGCAAGATGAGCAAGTATATCCTGCGCTATCTCTACGAGCACGGCGCGCAGATCGTGGGCGCCATCGACGTGGACCCCGCCGTGGTGGGGCAGGATGTGGGCGACTTCGCGGGGCTCGGGGTCAAGACCGGCGTCATCATCTCCAACGACGCGGACAAGGTGCTTGACGAATGCGCGGCCGACGTGGCCATCGTCACCCTGTTCAGCTTCATCGGGGACATCTACGATCACGTGGAAAAGTGCGTGCTGCGCGGCATCAACGTCATCACCACCTGTGAGGAGGCCATCTACCCCTGGACCACCGCCGCCGCCATGATCAACAAGCTGGATGCGCTGGCCAGGGAAAACGGCTGCACCGTCACCGGCTCCGGCATGCAGGATACCTTCTGGATCAACATGGTGGCCATGGTGGCCGGAAGCTGCCACCGCATCGAAAAGATCAAGGGCGCCTACAGCTACAACGTCGAGGATTACGGCCTGGCCCTGGCCAAGGCGCACGGCTGTGACCTGACCCTGGACGAGTTTGAGGCGCAGATCGCCCATCCCGATGCATTCGAGCCCTCCTACGCCTGGAACGCCAGCGAGGCCATCTGCAACAAGCTGGGTCTGACCATCAAGTCCATCACCCAGAAGCACGTGCCCTACACCGTGGATCATGACCTGTACTCCGCCACGCTGGGCAAGACCATCAAGGCCGGCAACTGCATCGGCATGTCCGCCGTGGTGACGATCGAAACCATGCAGGGCATTACCATCGAGGAAGAGACCATCGGCAAGGTCTACGGCCCCGAAGACGGCGATATGTGCGACTGGTGGATCACGGGCGAGCCCAACACGGAATTCCACGTGGTGAAGCCTGCCACCGTGGAGCACACCTGCGCCACCATCGTCAACCGCATCCCCAGCCTGCTCAACGCGCCCGCCGGCTACGTCACCTGCGACCAGCTGGAGGAGATCGGCTACCTGACCTATCCCATGGAGTACCACGCGTAATTTCCGCGCGGAAAGCAAAGGGGCCGCCCCGTTTGGGACGGTCCCTTTGCTTTTTTCATATCGGTTTTCCTGCCCTACTGCGAGCCCGTCTTTAGCGCCGCTTCGTCAAAGAGACGCTGCATTTCCTCCGGCGTCTCCCCTTCGCGCATCCTGCGGCACAGAAGCACAAACCGCCCGTCCGCATGGTAATAGCTGCATGTCAGAAGCATCAGCAGCTCGTCCTGCGTGCTTACCTCCGCGGGGGAGGTCCAGGCAGACCGTTTCAGCGCAGCGTCCAGATACGCCTGTAACGCTTCCTCCGTATCAAAATTCATGGGCGTAACGTCAAAGTAGCCCGCCTCGCCTTCAAGCATGGAGGCATGAAACGCCGCCACGGGCATGTAATACGACGCTTCCTCCTCGTACAGGGTGCGGAAGGTGAGCAGGGCGTGCGCGAAGGCATAGTCTGACTTTTCATACTTGGCCAGCGTGCCAAACATCGCCCCGCTTCTCATATTGTGCCCATGAAGCAGCAAGATGCGGTCCCGCGGATAAAATACGTTCATCTCATTGAGAAACACGGTGCCGTTGCTGTCCCATTCGCCAAAGTAATTATGGCTCAGATAGTATTCGTTATCGCGCTGCACCACGGGCAGGTCGATTGTTTCCCCTGCCGTCAGCCATCCGATAACATCCGGGTTTTCCTCGTAGAGCCGCGCAAAGTCCTCCTGCACGTTCGGAAGCTCCGCCGGCGCGAGCATTGCATCCTGCCCGGCGTCCTCCGCCGCGGGCGGCTCTTCCTCCGCGGATGCCGTGCCAATCCAGGCGCGAAGCCAAAACGACGATGCGCCGGGGCGGTAGAGCTGCTTCACCTCGTCGTTCACGCTACCCGCGCGCCACATATCCACCAGATCGATGCCCACGATCACGCCGGCAACCGCCAGCGCTGCAACCATGACGACGGTCAGCAGGACATAGAGGATTTTACGGGTCGTTTCATTCCGGTTGCTCATAACCCCTCCCTGGTCTTTGCGGAGCAGCCCTGCGGCTGCTCCGCAGATTTTGTTACCTGCGCCTGAAACGCCTGCGCAGCATGTATGCCACCAACGCCGTCAGCAGGCAGAGCCCCGCCACCGCATAGCGTGTGGTCGTTTCGCCATAGCCTGTCTTGGGCACATCGCTGTAGGTGCGGTGCTTGTTGACAAACGTGGCGACCGCTCCGTTTTCGTTGAGTACGCCTTCGGAGGAGGAGGCGCTGACGACATAGGCGTTGTTGGCCGCCTCGGTCACGGCGTATCTCGCCCCCACGGGGATTCCGTCGATTCGGATGCTCTGGTTGTGCGCAAGCTGGACGGTCATCATGCCGTTATCCATCATACCCGAAGGCGCACCGCCCGTACCTGTGTAGGGATAGCTGGCGGCCAGCCGTGCGCCGCTGGCGTCCGTCAGGGTGATGGTGAATGTGAAAGCCTCCGTGGTGCTGGCTCCCTGTCCGGTCACGCTCTTGACCACGGTCAGACCCGCGGTGCGGTAGCGGTTGTCAAACACGATCGCGCCTGCCGCCACGCCGTCCCGAACATAGGCGAGGCTGGCCCTTAGCGCGTCTCCCTGTTGCGTCACCGTTACCTCGACAACGTATTCCGACTTGTCGTAGACGTAACGCCAAGCAGATCGGCTTCCATCCAGTACCGCATCCATTTTTCGACCGTTATCCCACGGAAAACCGCCTGCATATGGGCGGGTTTCTGAAACTCGGCCTTCTTTTCCAGCAACCTCATCTTTACATCCGCATAATGCATACCATACACATACCCAAATCTTGTGGCTCCGTTGGCCTTTTTGCCGGTTACATATCGTCCCTCATACCGTCCGTCCTTGCGTTTGTAGCTGTTTTCTCCATGCCGTGCCATAATGCACACCTCCTGATAAATAAATTTGGTAAAGCGTTTTTAGCTTTTCCGCACGTGTCCGGGCGCAGGAATCGCAGCGCCGCATGAAAGCCAAGCCGACGGCGGTTTTGACGGCTTATTCTCGAAATGCTTTTTGGGATCGCTTGACAACGTTCCATAAAAGAAACGGCAGGAAACAAAATACATTATTAACAGCTACACCCATTTTTTGTTGTTTCAACGAAGCCTGTATGGTATAATATGTATGAGAGGGGTATATATGGGCTGCTCGCTTTCACAAATGAGCAGTTTGACGTGGATTGATAGATTCTGCGGCAACCGCATCACATCCAGATAGCCTTTTCCCACCTCCTTCACGCCTTGTTTTCCGGGGCGGATCGGGGCTTGTTTGCTGTGGTTTTTTGATTCACCTCCTTTCTTTGCGGGCACACGGCCGATTTTTGGCATGAGTCCAGGTAAAACCGGCCGTCTGGGAAGTAACAAAAAAGGATAGAAAAAAGGTTATTCTCGCAGGAGAATAACCTCATGCCACCGTGGACCGGCTTTGCTACAGGGGATGTTTCAACTCTCCACGCCAGATAAGCAAGACGGCCTCATCCTGGAGCAACGCGCCTGTGGACAGAAAAACCGTGACTCCGAAACCGGAATCACGGTTGATTTGGTATGTATCAGTAGTTTTCCGCGTTGATCTCGAAATAGCTCTGCGGATGATTGCACGTCGGGCACACATCCGGAGCCTTGGTGCCCACGACGATGTGACCGCAGTTGCGGCATTCCCAGATTTTTACCTCGCTCTTTTCGAAGACCTTCATGGTTTCCACATTGGCCGACAGCTTGCGGTAGCGTTCCTCGTGATGCTTTTCAATGGCGGCAACCAGGCGGAATTTGGCGGCCAGCTGCGGGAAGCCCTCTTCCTCGGCGGTCTTGGCAAAGCCGTCGTACATGTCGGTCCACTCGTAATTTTCGCCCTCGGCGGCGTGCAGCAGGTTCTGGGCGGTATCTCCGATGCCCTTGAGCTCCTTGAACCACATCTTGGCATGCTCTTTTTCATTTTCGGCAGTCTTGAGGAACAGGGCTGAAATCTGCTCGTAGCCCTCCTTTTTGGCTACGGAGGCGAAGTAGGTATACTTGTTGCGGGCCTGCGATTCGCCGGCGAAGGCCGCCTCCAGGTTCTTCTCCGTCTGCGTTCCGGCGTAGGGATTGGCTGGGGCTGCCTCCTCGATTTTCTCAAAGGAACTCGCGGGCTGTTTGCACACGGGGCACTTGAAATCCGGCGTCATGGGGCCCTCATGAATATAGCCGCAGACCTTGCATTTCCATTTTTCCATCTTTACCGTCTCCTTTTTCTCTGTGGTATCGTTGTTGGGAATCAGCCGGAGCAGCTCCGCGGCCGCATCCGCCGGGAACCCCTCGCCGGGAGGATTGGCGATCAATTCTTGCAGCAGCTCATGGGCATTCCCGCTTTGCGGCAGCATGTAGCCCGCCTCCCTGAGGATATCTTCCGCCACCAGGCGGCTGGATTTGGCAATGGCCTTCAAAAGACGGCGCAGACCGTCCTTTTCCGTGGTCTTTGCAACCTGAATCGCGGCCTGTTCCTCCTGGGCCTTGGCCTGCGCGAGGGCATTGGCCGCCGCCACAACTTCCTGCGCCTTCTTCTGCTGAGGCGGATAATCCACCGGCACCATGCTGATGGCCTTGCTGGGGCACGCCTCAGCGCACACGCCGCAGCCGGTGCATTTATCGGTATCGATGATGCTGTTCTCCGTATCTGTCGCGCCCACGGGACAGACATACAGGCACAGGCAATCCTTGGTGCACAGGCGCAGATTTCTCACAGCAATCTTTTTCATGCCTTATGCCCTCCCTTCGATCTTTTCAAATTTCCAATCCGGCACCTTGCAGACCGGACAAAGCGTCGGGGCGCTCTTGCCCACGTAGATAAAGCCGCATACGGTGCACACCCATACGTCGTTTTCCTCCAGAAACGCCTCGCCCTCCTGCTCGTAGCGGTTCAGCAGGGATTGGACCATGCGCGCGACCTTCTCGCCCCACACGCAGATGCGCCGGGTTCCGCGGTCATGCGCCTCAAGGGCGGCGGCGGTCAGGCCGGGATAGCGCTCCGACAGATCGGCTTCGATCAGCCGGACGACGAGCTTTTCGTCGGCGTCGCTCACCTGTGGCGCGGCGGCGGCAAAGTAGTCGGCGATTTCCATGAACAGAGCCTGTTCCCTGGGCTTGTACTGCTTTTCACAGCCGCGGGCAAGGTTGGAAAACAGCGCGGCCATCGCTCCCGGAGAGAGCTTCTGCGCGTCTGGATCTATCGAGACGGGCTTGCGGGAAGCCGGAGCAGCCGGCTGCGCGGCTTCAGGGACGAACGCGCTCTTTGGCGCGCCGCACAGGGGACAGACCCAGCTGTCCGGCAGCTGTGCGAAGGGAACGGCTTCCCTTGCTTCGTCATACACATAGCCGCAGATGGAGCATACGTATTTCATGGCGGCTCCCTTCCTCACGCCTTCCAGAGGCTGTGCAGATTGCAATAGGCGTAAACGGCTTCCACCTCGTCTCCCTCGCAGATGGCAAAGCATGCCTTGGGCGCGTCGCCGGGCTTGAGGGCCTTGCGCTGATTGCCTTGACGGGTCTGCAGGGAGATCCACTCGATGTAGTGCTCCGGCTGCATGGGATGCTCCACCGCGCCGACCGTGACATGGACGGTATTGCCCTCCACCGTATAGACGGGCACATGCTTTTCGACGGCAGCATCCGTCGTGCCGGGTATGATTTCCTTCATTTTTTCTCCGCAGCATACCACCGGCACGCCGCTATCCCTGACCATGGCGATGATGTTTCCGCAGTGCTCACAGATGAAAAACCTTTGTTCCATGATTCCAGCCTCCTTCATTTCCAAGCGCACGACAGGAAGACCTTTGCGTCGCATCCCTTCCGGCAGGGACTTTGCAAAGCGTCTGTGGTTACAATCTCCGCGGTGAGATAAGTATACCATGTTTTCGGACGGTTGAAACGAGGAATCCAGAAATAAAGAAATTTCAGCGGCAGGGGCCGCTCAGAGCCTGCACGTTGCCAGGTCTGTTTTAAGGCAGCGTCGCATTCCTATATGCCACCGCCCTTGACAACCCTCTGCGCATCTGGCACAATATCTGATATACAGCATTCTTGGTACAGCACAGCCCGGAAACACGGCAAGGGCAGGCGCAGCATGGGTTTTTGGTTCGGATTGCAAGGTCCGGCCTTGCGGGTCGTGGAAATATCCAGTTTCACAGGAACGCCTTTTCTATAGCCATATCGAAAGGCTGTGTCCGCGTGTTCCTCACCCATGAAGCGCGCGAAGGAGCGCGGCATTTACTGTCCCTGATTTTGCTGACGATGACCAAGGAGGACGGTTTTTCATGAATATGAACGCTTTTTCCCTGCAAGGTAAAATCGCCTGGGTCACGGGCGGCTCCTACGGCATCGGTTTCGCCATTGCGGAGGCATTTGCCGCCGCGGGTGCGACCATCGTCTTTAACGACATCCGTCAGGAGCTGGTGGACAAGGGGCTGGCCGCCTACGCCCAGAAGGGCGTCAAGGCC